>ORMF010595684.1_pt1 | contig 11352 bp, 9 predicted proteins | sample 1779871 | NCBI WGS metagenome assembly ORMF01 (sample SAMEA104232316, study PRJEB22302) | groundwater metagenome | biome: forest; feature: aquifer; material: groundwater | place: USA | collected 2011-08-07 | depth 5.4 m
CGGCCGGCCGGTTTTAGGAAGCGCGAAACACCCGCAGGCTCGTGCAACTAAATGCTATGCTGATTGACATAGCATGGAACTCGCGCTGCTTAAGCTGATTCACGTCACCACGGCGGCGGTAAGCTACGCACTGTTTTTCGTGCGCGGCATCTGGATGATATCCGATTCGCCGCGGTTCAGAGAGCGCTGGGCGCCTATCGTACCGCACGTCAACGACACGCTGCTGCTCGCGGCGGCGATCTGGATGACGATCCTGCTGCGCCAGTATCCAGGTACCCATGCCTGGCTTACGGCCAAGCTCGTTGCGCTTCTGGTCTACGTCGGGCTCGGCATGGCGGCGCTCAAGCCCGGCACAACGCGCCGCGCGCGGATTGTGGCGTGGCTTGCGGCGCAGGCGGTGTTTTTTTACGTCGTCGCGGTCGCGCTGACGCGCAACCCGCTGCCCTGGTTTTGATCCTTACTCTGCGGCAGACAGCGGCGGCCCACCCGCGGCACCGGAGGAAAAAAACGGCCCGCTGCTGCGGGCCGTCACTGCGTCAAGCGCCGGCGGGATGCTACTGCCAGCGGTAGTAGTACGAAACGCCGATGAAGTTGACCTTCTGGGTCGGGCTCTGGAGCAGCCGCGTGCCGTCCGCGTATTGCCAGGTCGTCCAGGTCCAGTCGTTGGTGCTGAAGCGGTCGTACACGTAATCCAAGCGGAAGCCGGCGTTCTTCTGCACCGCATACTTCGCGAAGAGATTAAGTCGCGTCAGCTTGGTCAAGACATCGGGCAGCGAGTCCACTACCGTCGCCGGACTGGCCGCGTTGAGCCTTTGCTGGCCGTACTCGTCGTTGATGTCGGAGTGGCTGAGATCCGCGCCGATTTCCAGCCGGCCGTTAGGCTTGCCGCGCACCCCCAGGCCGAAGGAGTCGCCGACGTTGCGCAGCGCCGCGGCCCACACGAGCCCCGCCGTACCCGTTCCGACGTGTTGTGCTTGCTCTTGCCGGGTGTCGTTGCGGGAAACCCACGCCGTGCCCTGCAACTTGTCGGAGAACGTGTAGGCGGCGTCCACCGAATAATTGCGCGCTTCGCCCTTGCGCGCCCCCGTTCCCAGCGCGTGGATTTGCGCGTAGTCGTCGCGCGACTCGTCCACCGCGAACTGCAGCGACAGTGGGTCGGCCGGCGTCCAGTTCACCGACAGGCGCACCTTGTCGCGCTTGCGGTCGGCGATGTTTATCGGCGCGACGCGATTGCCGGAGGGGGCGATAGCGCCACCGTTGAGCGTGGTGAGCATGAACGGCGAGCCGTCGCGCTCGCTGTGTATGTAGGCGAGCGCGCCGGTCACCGTCTCGGACATCGAGCGCCGCAGCTCGACGCGATAAGAAGTCTCTTCGGTCTTGTCGCGGTGGGTGACGATGCGCACCGGAGAAAAGTTGTGCTTTTTCTCCTCGTAGTCAAGTCCGCCGGTCAGGCGGAAGGCCATGGGCAGCACGTAGCTCGCTTCCAGCCTCCCGCTCGTGGTCCTGAAGGAATGCGGCTCGTTGTTCCCATTGAAGGTGGACAGGGGACCCAGTCCCACGGTGAAGTACTGGGCGATCGGGGTCTTGTCGTCGACGTCTTCGTAGCGCAGGTTGGCGCGCAACGACAGCTTGGGCAGCGGCCGGGCCGTGAGGCCCATCTGCACCAGGGTCGTGTCGAGGCGACCTTGCAGATTGTTGCCGATCCCGGGCGCGAGCGAGACACCGGTGACGAAAGCGTCATCCTGGGCCGCCTTGGTATAGGCGATCTTGAAAGTGCCGCGCGTGGTCGGGGTGAAGCTGTAGCCGCCGGTGAGGTGCAACTGGTGCGACTGGGTGTCGGCCGGCAGCGCGATCGGGCTGGACGGGGGGTAGGAGAGGTTGGTGGGGACGAAGGAGGCGTTCGAAAAGCTCAAGCCGCTGTATTGATTGTTATACGCTGTCCCGTAATAGCCGCCGGAGAGCTGCAGCCGTTCGCCCGTGTAGCCCAGAATGACTTCGAGCTGCCGCGTAGTGGAATTGATCGGCTCCGGCGCGAACTCGAAGCCCCCAAACACTGGCCCTCCGACCACGCCAGGACCGAACGTGCCGCGGCCGGACAGGCGCGCGCCGTCCTTCTCCTCGTTGCGGAAGCGCACCTGCAGGTTGAAATTGCCCAGAAACAGCTTGTCGAAGCCGAGTCCGATGGCTTCGCGCTTCGTCTTCAGGTCCACGTTGGTGCCGGTGGTGAGCGCGGTAGGGATGGTCAGGTTGGCGCTGCCGATGCCGGTCACGGCGGTGTTCACGAGGTAGGGCTCGAAACGGGGCGTCTGGCTGAAGTCCACGAAATAGCGCCAGTTGCCCTGGCGTTCGTGATCGAAACGGAGTTCGCGGTTCTCGAGCCCGAGATTGCGGCCTGTGAACCGGAGCCAGGTTCCCGTGGCGTCGTCGCGCCGCACGATATCCGCATTGAAAAGGCCGTAGGCGCCCTGCTCGTTCGCGCCGGTGTACTGGCCGAAGCGCCGGCCATCCGTGTCTGCGTAGCCCAAGCCGAAACTGACCGTGCTCTCGGGCTTGGTGAGCCGGGCCACCTCCTCGGATTCGGTCGCCAGCGCCGGGCCGAAGGCGGCCAGCAGCGCGGCGGCAATTACTGAGAGAGGAATAACTTGGCGTGTATGTGCGTTCATGGTTGGTCTTCCCACTTTGATCAGCTGTGCGTTCATGGTTGGTCTTCCCACTTTGATCAGCGCCGGAAAACCCGTTCACCGAGAAGATTCGCCGGGTTGTTGGTGCCGTGGATATTGGTATGGCAGTTCTCGCAGCCCCGGGCCAGGGTATTCTGGGTGGTGTTCATGGCGGTGCGCGAAGCGATGGCGCCTTGATGATTCAGTGCCTCATGGCACTGCTGGCACAGGAACGGCATGCGCTGCCTGAGCAAGTTGGCGGTCGTCGTACCGTGCGGGTTGTGGCAGGTCGCGCAGTTCTCCGTCACCGGCTGGTGATTGCGGACGAATGGCCCGCGCTTCTCCATGTGGCAGGTGTAGCAGGTGTTGTTCACGCCGTCGCGAACCAGCAACGCCGGCCCGGCCGTGCCGTGGGGGTTGTGGCAGTCGGAGCACGCGACCTTGCCTTCCTTGATCGGATGGCGCGAGGGCCGGCTGATCTCGATGCGCTTCTCCTTGTGGCAGGCAATGCACACTTCGGGCTGGGTGAGCTTGTCGCGCACCTTGTCCTGCGCAGTGTGTAACTGGTGGCATGAAGTGCAGGCGACATCCTTTGAGTCATGCGGGCTGCCCGCCCAGAGCATGCGCTTGCCGCCCTGGTGGCAGGTGAGGCACTTGGCGTTCCGCTCCGCGACCGGAATGGTGCTCTTGCGGCCGAAGAACATGTCCGGCGGGGAAGCCGGACTCTTGAGGTGTTCCGCGCTCCGGCCGTGGCAGGTCATGCATGCCTCGTCGGCAAACGGCGTCCTTTTATCGGTGGAGACCGCGTGCTTGGTCTGGAAGATCGCAAGCACCGGGGTGCGCCAGTTCTCGTTGTGGCAGGCGGTGCACGTGCGCACCGCCTGTTGGGCGGCTTGCGGGCCGGCGAGGGGCGCCGCGGCCGACGCCGCCTGCGCCATGGCGGAAAGCGGGAATAGTTGCGCGAGCAGAAGCGCCGCGCCGAGCAAGACAGTGGGTATGATGGTCATGGTATGCGCTTTCTTCCTCTCGATGCGTCCGGACACGTTACACTCACTCAGGTCAAATTGAAAGCGTGGCGAAAATTTGATTGCACTCATTCTCTTGAAGACTGATTCACCCCGATTTGATTTAAGTCAAACAGGCCGCATTTGCATGCAAGTATTTTGAATGCGGCAATTTGACGCGCGACAAATTGTCGCAGGCCGGTGACTCCTCTCAGAATTCGCGCCCGGAAAAAAATGTCAGAGCCAATCACAGCCAGGTTGCCAGAGCGCGACACCTCGTCAGCGCCCGGTCGGGAGAATTTGCGGCAACTGGTGCTGCTCCGAGCGATTGCGATTACAGGACAGATTGTTACCGTCGCGTTCGTGATCAGCGCGCTCGATATTCCGTTGCCGCTGGCGCCGCTCGCGCTCGGAATCGGATTTTTGGCGTTGTCCAATCTGGCGACCTGGTGGCGTCTCGGGCCCCCCCCGCCGGTTGCCGACGGTGAGGTTTTCGTACAGATCCTCGTGGACGTTGCAATCTTCACCGTGCTTTTGTATTTCACCGGCGGTGTCGCCAATCCTTTCGCCAGTATGTATGTGCTGAATCTTACTGTTGCGGCAGCGGTGCTCCCCCGGGCTTACGCGTGGAGTGTGGCGGCTATCACGGTGGCCGGTTATGTGCTGCTCATATTTTTCAACACGCCGTTGGTGCACGCCAACGGCAAGCCGGTGGAGTATTGGCTTCACATGACGGGCATGGGGATCAATTTTGTGATAATCAGCGGGCTGATCGCGTTTTTCATGGTCAAAATCACCGATACGTTGCGCAAACACGAGCGCTTGCTGGCACAGGCCAAGGAAAACGACCTGCACAACGAGCGCATCGTACGATTGGGAGCCTTTGCAGCGGGGGCGGCCCATGAGCTGGGTACGCCACTTTCGACGATGGCGGTGGTGGTGAAAGAATTACAAGGCCGTTGGCGCACGAACCCGGAACTGCTGAGCGAGCTGAGCGTCATTTCCGATCAGATCGATTTGTGCAAGGCCACTTTGTCTAACCTGCTTGCGTCCGCCGGACAAACGCGCATGGACGGCGGCGGGAAGGTCGCCCTGGACGAGTTTTTGGAGGCGGTGGTGGAAAACTGCCGATTGATGCGGCCACAGGTCGTCGTGACGTGCCGCTGTCACGGGACGCGGCCTACGCCGGAGATTGTCGGAGAACAAAGTATTCAGCAGGCCATCACGAACCTGCTCAACAATGCCGCCGACGCCGCGCCCGATCAGGTCGAGGTTGAAGGGGAATGGAACGAACAGGAGTTGTACATCCGGATTCGCGACCGGGGACAGGGAATACCTCCCGAGTTCGCGGAAAAAATCGGTAAAGCGTTTTTCACGACCAAACCGCCGGGAACGGGGCACGGCGTGGGTTTGGTGCTGAGCACTGCCATTATCAGCCGATTTGGGGGCTCGGTTAAGTGGTTCAACCAACCGGGGCGCGGGGCGTGCACCGAAGTGCGGCTGCCGTTAGCTCCTTTTCTGGTATCGGTCGGCTCATGATGGACACACGCGGCGCGCAACGCGAGGATCGCCCCCGCTTGCTGTTGGTGGACGATGACGTGACCTTCTGCGCGGTGCTGTCGAAGGCCCTGGAAAAGCGCGGGTTTCAGGTCAGGGTCGCGCACAGCGTCGCCACGGCGCTCAGCGAGATCCAGGACGATTCCCCCGAGTACGCCGTCATCGACCTGAAGATGCCCGACCAATCCGGCCTCGCGCTCGTTTCCAGACTGAAGGCATTGGGCGAGCGAACGAGGATCGTCGTGCTGACGGGATACGCGAGCATCGCGACCGCGGTGGAAGCCATCAAGCTGGGCGCAGAGTATTACCTCAGCAAGCCGGCCGATGCCGACGACATCGTCGCGGCGTTCCATCGCGAGTCAGGCGACCGCTTCGCGCCGGTCAGCGAGAAACCGCTTTCGGTGAACCGGCTGGAATGGGAGCATATCAATCGCGTGCTGAGCGAACACCACGGTAATGTATCTGCCACGGCGCGAGCGCTCGGCATGCATCGGCGCACGCTGCAGCGCAAATTGAACAAGCGCCCGGTCCGAAACTGATTCCTGATTGCAGAGAAAACAACGCCCCGAATCTGTCGGGGCGTCGTCATCTGGAGCGGGCCCTTGAGTCAGCGGCGCGCTAACGCTCGGCGCGGATCGGCTTTGGCGGCGGGAAACGGCGCCAGTACCTGTCCTGCCTGCTCACCGCGCGGCGCGCGCCACTTGCCATGCGCGGGACGATAGTCGCGCAGGTCGTGATCGACGGCGACCTGTAACAGGCGAGCCAGGCACAGATAAATTCTGGCAGGCGCTTCCTGCGCGCCCGCCCGCTCCAGTGCTGTCACGAACGGCGGCAGCCAGTAGTGCACGAACGAAGCCAGGAAATCATCGGCATTGACTGCCAGCGTGCTGCCAGTGGCTTCGGACGCGCACAGGTACGCGACGAACTCAAGCTGCAGCGAGACGTGGTCGGGCAAGTCGTGGAAACTTCCGGCGCGATCGAGGCCCGCGTCACGATAGCATTTTTCGATCGCGACCGTCGCTCGCCCCATGACTGCGCCGTCGAGATAGCGCCCGGCATTGAGGGTCACCGGCACCGGCGGCGCCAGGAACAACTGGCTGTAGGCCTGCAGCAGGGTAAGGTGATCGGAAACCTTTGCCACCGCCTGGCGCAGGTTACCCAGATGATCGGCAGCCGGGTAATTCAGCGCAGCGGCAAGCTCGCCCAGATCGTCGGCGAGGTGCAGCTTGATCGCGTCGTACGCCGCCGGTTCCTGCGGCGGCAGAAACGCGCGCGCCAGGCACAAGTAGAATACCGCGCGGTCGGTTGCTTTTTGGGTCATGCCGTGTTGAAGCGCGGTGTCGGCGGGAAGCACATCCGTCTCCCAGCGCAGCGGCTCAACGATGCGCCGCCGTCAACTCGCCGGCCGGGGCAGCCTTCGCTCCGGGCGGCGTTGCCTCCAGCTTGAACAGCTTTCCCCCCAAACCATAGCATGCGAACACGATCGCGAAGCCGATCGCTGTCATCATCCACTCGGTAAACGAGGGTGTGTATTCCGTCAGACCGCTCGCCCATGCGCCCTTGAACATCGGCACCGCCTGGCCGCTGACGAGGAACTGGTAGCGGTCGATGAACATCCCGAGCAGCACCAGCGCGGCAGCGGTGATCTGCCAGCGCGCCTGGCGTTGCATGGCGGGGGAAAGCATCAGCACGAACGGCAGGATCAGGCCCGCCCACACCTCGAGGTGGAAGACGGGCGAACGCACGAGCCCGTGGAAACCTTCCAGCCCGTCGAGGTTGCTCCACAGTCCGGTCCACATCCGCACCGCGACGGACACCAAGGCGATCCCGATCAGCGTGGCGAAGATCTTGGGCAAAACGTCGCCGCTGGCCATGCTGCGTAGCGGCTCGGGCATGCGTTCCTGGCTGAACCCGTACGCCACGTAAATCGCGAGCACGATGGTGGCAGCGCCCGATAGCGCGGCGGAGAGCATGAAGTACACCGACGTGAACGAGCCGTACCACATCGGCCGCATCACCATCGAGCCGAACACCAGCCCGAGCATGCCGCTCGCAAGCACGACCGCGACGAACGAGGCGATCCCGAGCGTCTGGCTCAATGAGCTGTCCCAATCCTCCCGCTCCATCAGGTAGAACTTGACCAGCATCAGCGCCAGGTCGATCAGATAGAACACGCCCATCCAGAACATCGGCGACAGGTATTGCATGCCAGCCGGCATCGCCCACAGCATGCGGAACGGGTGCCCGAGCTCGAGCGCGAGCACGGTAAACCCAGCCACCAGCGTGATGATGGCGAGCCAGATGCAGCGCTTGGCGATCGGATAGAACTCCTTTAACCCGAATACCATCGACAGCGAGGCGATGAAGGTCAATCCCGACGAGATCAGGGCAAAAAAGACATAGGTTGAGACCGCCAGGCCCCAGTTGATCCCGTCGCTGGAGGTGTTGAAGGCGGCGCCGCCCTCGGTGAGCAGCATGTACATGACGAAGGCGAAGCTCAGCAGCCCGATGACTACGCCGTACTTCCACATCGCGCCCGCCACGCTCTTTTCGCGCCACAGGTTGACTGCGGCCCTGACGAGGTTTCTTGCTTCGGCAGCATGGTTCATTTTGTGTCTCCCGGTTTACGATTTCTTGATCGCGCGATTGCTCGGCACGGCGCCGCCACTGCCCGTCAGGTAGTACACCTGTGGCTTGTTGCCGAGCTGATCGAGCAGCCGCACGCCGTTCTTGTTGGCAATCATCTTCGACACTTCGCTTTCGGGATTGTCGAGATCGCCGAAGTAGCGCGCGGTCGGCGCGCAGGTGACCACGCATGCCGGCGTGTAGTCACGCGTCTTGGGGTCGTGCTCGGACAGGTCCGGGGTGCCCTTGGGCGCTTTCGACACCCGGTGGTAGCAGAAGGTGCATTTCGATACCACTCCGGGCGGTTGTACGCCAACGCCGTGCTTCCAGTCCTCCTGGCTGTCGGGCATTTTCCAGGGTGGGTTCCAGGCATGCGCGTCCTTGCTGGGGAACACCTTGCGCACATCGGGCGCCACCAGCGGCTTCTCGTCGATGTAGAAACGCACGCCGTAGGGGCAGGCGATCATGCAGTATTTGCACCCGATGCACTTGTTCCAGTCCACCAGCACAACACCATCTTCGGTTTTGTACGTGGCCCGCGTCGGGCAGACATCCACGCACGACGGATTCTCGCACTGCATGCACGGCCGCGGGAACCACTTGACCTGCACGCTCGGATACTCGCCCTCGGTAAAGAACACTACATCCTGCCAGTTCTCGCCCGGCAACCGGCTGTTTTCCATCGCGCAGGCTGTAGTGCACGCCTGGCAGCCGGTGCACTTCTCGAGGTCTATTACCATTCCCCACTTGGCCATTGCTGTCTCCTGTCAGTCCTAAACCCGTTCCACCGTGACCTTGGTTGCGTAATAAGCCGCCCGGCCCCCACCTGAGTTGGCGAACCGCTACTTGAGCTTCGCCGCCTTTTCCGCCAGCTTTCTGGCTTCGGCAACGTAGCCCATCGCCTTCTCGTGGTTGTGAAAGCTGAGGCTTCCGTCCAGCAGCACGACATTCAGTTTCCCGTGCGCCTCGTCGACCAGTTTCGTGACCCGCGGATCGCGCACTTTCGCCCTGGCGAGTAATTTCTCCACTTCGTCGATCTCCGCCCGGATTGTCGCCTGCCTCTGCTTGAGGATGATGTCGAGCGTGTTCGCGTCGAAGGCCGGGGACTGCACGCCGCTGGGCAGCTTGCGGCCCTGCCCCTCATGGCACGAGGCGCAACTGCTGCGGATGCCCTGGCTCTTCTCCATCGCCGGCAGCGCCACCATGAAGGTGTGCGACGAGGTGTCCCACTGGTGCGGACCTTTCGCCGTTTTGTCCGAGCGGTAGCCGATTTTCGCCATGTGGCAATCGACGCACTGCACGCCCGCCTTGTGCATCGGGCTGCCGGCGAACAACTCGGCATTGCCGCGCTTGGCATAGCCGGCGCTCGAGTGGCAGCTGACGCACATTTCCTCGGGCTTCTGGCGTAACTGAGCCCCCTCCCACTTGCCGTGGAAGGTATGACAGGTGAGACAGCTCATGCCGGCCTTGTTGAAATGCGTGCTCTTCTGGAAATCCTGCCATTGCTGCCGGTTGCGCTTGGCCCAGTCGTTTGGCCAGAAGTACTTGTACTCGTCCGGGTTGGAGGTGCCTGAGTAGCTCCAAAAGCGCGCGCGGGTGGTCATGTCCACGTCGCCGGGCAGGAAGCCCTGCTGGAAAGAAAGGTCCGAGATTTTCTTATTGGTGTTGCGGCCGTGGCACGTGGCGCACACCTGGGTCTGCTGGAGAGCGTTCAGGTCCTTGAGGGGGTGGACGATGGTCGTCGCCTCCGGCGCCAGCTTCTTGCCCGAAGTCTTCGCCTCTTGCGCTTCGGCCACGTGCTTGCTGGCCGGCCCGTGGCAGCGCTCGCAGGCGATGCCCAGTTCGCCCTTGCCTTTGGCTTTCCAGTGACCGGCCGCGACGTCTTTGTAGAATTCGAAGCCGGTGGTATGACAGCCGGAGCACTTGGCCTCGGCGAAACGGCCTTTCGGCAATTCCTCTATTTTCAACGGTCGCCCGTCCGGGGTTCCGTCCGGCGTGACCCAGTCGTAGGGACGATAGGTGGAGATGAGCCAGTCCTTGGCCGCGACGGACCAGCGGATCGGGGTGGGCAGGTAGTTCTCGCCGATCTTGATTTCGTAGTGCTGGTCCCACTTGCCGCCGAGGACTTTGGCGATCTCGAAGGTTTGGTTGTTGGCCGCATTATCCTTGTCAAGCACCGTGAAGAAGAACTTGCCATCCTTCTTGTGCGTCTTGACCTGGAACGTCAGGACTTCCTCCTTGCCGTCCTTGGACTTGACCTTGATATCCTTGTAGGTGATCGTCCTGTCGTTGAAGTCGCCGACGATGATGTCCGCGGTCGGCCAGCGCTCCATCTTGGCGTGCCAAGTGGCCGACCACTCTGCTTGCTGCTTTTCGTGACAGGACTTACAGGTGTCGCTGCCGACGTACTTGGCGTCGCCGAAGAACTTTTGCCCCGACTCGACCCGGTGTGTTTCTCGCACCGCAGAGAGCGTTTGCGTCGGCGTCAGTTGGGTTTGTGCCGATGCCAGGCTCGTCAAACCGATGCTGCTCAGTAGAATTACCATTCCCCATTTGGCCATCTCAGTCTCCTGTCAGTCCTAAATCCGTTCCACCGTGACCTTGGTCGCGTAGTGCGCCGCCAGCCCCGACATCGCCTCGGACTTGTTCACGATGATCTCGGATGCGCTGCCGGTGGGCAGCCGGTTCCTGGCCCAGCGGCCCTGCGCCCAGTGCCCATGAATGTTCGGCAATATGACCGTATCGGGCCGCACACCCTGGTAGTGTCGCGCGATGGCCTCGATGCTGCCGGCCTCTGACTTGATCCGCACTCGGTCGCCATCGTCGATGCCGCGTTTCTTCGCAGTGTCGGGGTGGATCTCGAGGTACACGGTCTTCTTGCCGCCGACCACCGGCTGCCCGATCGCCGTGGCGTAGGGGATGTTGCCGCCACGGCCTTCGGACTGGAGCACCAGTTTAGGCGAGATGAAATGCAAGTCGCCCCCGCCGTAGTACTTGGGCTCCAGCCACTGCGGGAAGCCCACGCGCTCGACCGCAACACCGAGATGCTTGTTGATGTAGACGGCGTACTTCTCGTTGTTCTGGACATAGCCGCCCTTGAACTCGAACTTCCCTGACGGGGTCTTGAGCAGCTTTGCTTTGACGTCTTCGGGGCTCATCGGTTTGCGGTAGCCGGCGCCGTCCCATTCGAAGAACTCGCCACGGACCTGGCGCCAGAGGTAGGGCTTCTTGTACCAGCAGCCTTTTTCTTTCCACGACTCGAAACTGTTGACGCCGTTGTCACCGGGTTTTTCCTCGAAGCCCTTGGCAAGATGCTTGATCACGTTCTCGGTGCTGCCGACCGCCTTGTAGTACTCGCCCATTGGCCCTTTCATGCGCTTGCCGATCTCGATCAGGATGTCGCCATAAACCTTGGTGTCGTAGAGCGGCTTCACCGCCGGCACACGCAGCGTGGTCATGGGCCAGCCCTGGAACGGATAGATCGGCGCGTCCTGCAGCCGCTCGAG
>ORMF012570008.1_pt1 | contig 11352 bp, 14 predicted proteins | sample 1779871 | NCBI WGS metagenome assembly ORMF01 (sample SAMEA104232316, study PRJEB22302) | groundwater metagenome | biome: forest; feature: aquifer; material: groundwater | place: USA | collected 2011-08-07 | depth 5.4 m
GTATGCGGACAGCCGCCCGAGCCCGCATGCTGCCGCTCGACACCCGCCTGCATGATGGCAACTCCCGGACCGCAGACATACGGCAACCGTTGCACGATGAACGCGGCCGGTGCCACATTCCTCTACACCGGTGAGTGCCGGGCATTCTAATCCTTGATTGTCGTCGGAAGATTGGCGACGGTAGTTTCAAGGAATAGTCGAAGCTGTTCCTCAACGTTGAACTTTTCCGCTAAACGCGCTACTTTCTCGCCCAGGTCTTTATCTTTCCGAATTTTGTTTTTTATTGATCGTAGTCCCGATAGAACGCTTGTATGATCTCTTCGCATGATATTTCCTATTTGCGGTAAAGTCATTTCTGGCTGTATCAGTTTCATGAACAGGAAGATGACTTGTCGCGACAATGCATCTGTCCTATCATTGCTTGCGCGCACTACAATGTCTGGGGAGGCACCAAACGCTTGGCTTACGAGTGCAATGATCATTTTTCTTTGTGCTGACGACCTGAGTGGTTTCGGGATCTGCGGCAGCTTCTCATGATAAGAAATCCAATCTGCCTCGGCACTTTTTTCATACACGAGCGGCGACGAAGCCGTAGGTGTCAGCAGTGTTGTGATTGATTGAGGTTGGACGATTTCGGCCGCGGGCCTTTCAACCGGAGGCCCTTCTTTCAGGCGCGTATCCCGGGCTTTCTTTTCCTGTGCTCGTTTGATTGGATCGGGCTGGAACCCCCTGTCGGGCATATCGATTTTCGCCATAGATTATTTTTCCCCGGCGACCGCGGAGCGAATTTTTCCGGCGACCGATTCCGCCTCGCCTTCTTTGTAGTCGTTGTGGGGCCAGGCCTTCAGCCCATCGTTTTTGAAGCGTGGAATGATGTGCACGTGCGCATGATGAATGATTTGCCCGCCATGTTCGCGGTTGTTCATCATGATGTTAATCCCGTCTGCACCGACCGCATCCTCGATCTTTCCGGCGAGCATACGCACCGTCTCACAAAGTGCCGCCCAATCACCCGGCGATATCTCGAAAATATTTTTCGTGTGTTGCTTTGGTACTACCAGCGTGTGGCCGGGGTGCGTGGGATGGATGTCGAGGAAGGCGAGCGTGCGTTCGTTTTCGTACACGGTATATGAGGGCAATTCGCCGCGCACTATTTTACAGAAGAGACAGTCCTGCATACATACAGTATACACAGCCTTCTTCCATAGTATTCTGACGCCATCGCATATCCCCAAATTACTCACGGTCGGAGAGAATTTGGGGATATGAATATGACACGGAAAATGCCGCCCGCCGTCGATGCTACAATCGTCTGAATGGAAGTCATCTCGGAGTTCGTACGTATACTGCTCGCCAAGCGTGGATTAATCGAGCCTGATGCGATTGAAGCATTCTTAAATCCCGATTACGACTTGCATACGCATGACCCGTTTTTGTTGGCCGGAATGGATACGGCGACCAACCGCTTGCTGAAGGCAATCGAAGAAGGAGAGCGCATTGCGGTGTATGCCGATTTCGACTGCGACGGGATTCCGGGCGCGGCGCTTCTCTCGGATTTTTTTACGAAAATAGGATACGAAAATTTCGAAGTGTATCTTCCGCACCGCGATCGCGAGGGATATGGGTTTCATACGGACGCGATAGAACAACTCGCCGCGCGGGGAGTAAAACTCATCATTACCGTCGACGTCGGGACGACCGCTATCGACGCTGTGCGTTTTGCAAAAGAGAAAGGAGTTGACGTCATCGTCACCGACCACCATGAAATCCCAGGAGAACTCCCCAAAGCGGTCGCGGTTTTGAATCCCAAGCTCGCGCCGTATCCTTTTCCACATCTGTGCGGTGCGGCTGTCGCGTTCAAGCTCGCGCAAGCCACACTTATAGAAGGTAAGAAGCGCGACCTCGAACCGTTCCAGAAGATTCAGGATGGCTGGGAGAAATGGCTTCTCGACATGGTCGCGATTGCGACTATTGCCGACATGGTTTCGCTTGTCGGCGAGAATCGAGTCCTCGCGCATTGGGGCCTACAAGTTTTGCGGAAATCGCCTCGCGCAGGCATCAGTGCACTGTGTAATGCGGTGCGCATCCGAAAATCCGAAATTACGGAAGACGATATCGGATTTTCGATTGCGCCGCGCATCAATGCGGCGTCGCGCATGGACGAGCCAATGTTGGCACTCCGGCTTCTCACCACACACAACGGGGACGAAGCAGAACAACTCGCGGCGCAATTGGAAAAACTCAATGCAAGTCGCAAAGGAGTCGTTGGCGGCATTGTGCGGGAAGCGAAAAAGCACATGACTGCGCGCTTTCCCCTTGGAGAGCGGGTTGTGGTGTTGGGAAATCCCGAGTGGAAACCGGCCTTGTTGGGATTGGCGGCCAATTCTCTTATGAATGATCGCGGAGGAGTCGTGTGCTTGTGGGGACGCGATGCGAAGGGGCGGCTCAAGGGATCGTGCCGCTCCGACGGCGCGGTTTCCGTCGTCGATCTTTTCGTGAATGCGGGGGATTCGCTCGAAGAATATGGCGGCCACGCGGCCTCGGGCGGCTTTTCAGTTTCACATGAGAGCGTTCACACACTGCACGAAAGATTCGCACGCGCGATTCAAGGGCTGGAACGGACTGCTCTATCCGGCACGCAAGAACCGGATGCGCACCTCTCGCTCTCCGAAGTCGCAGGCCCCGTCTTCAAAGATGTTTCCAGACTGGGGCCCTTCGGTACCGGAAATCCGAAACCCCTGTTTCGAATTTCCGGCGTGATGATCTCTTCTCTGCGGCGCTTCGGCAAGGAAAAGAATCATGTCGAGCTACAACTCGTGTGCAAGGAGACAGGCTCTTCTCTTCGCGCCTTTGATTTTTTCAGAGCACCCGAAGATTTCTCTGCTACTCCCGCAGAAGGCCTTCCCGTAGCCGTGACGGGGACGATAGAACGCGACACATTCCGCGGCGGCCTCACGTTCCGGCTTGTGGACATCGTTTCTGGCTAAACCCCACGGAGGCGCTATCATGCCCTCATATGCAAAACACTCTGTCGGTAGGCAGCTTTATCAGCTTTGGCTGGGAGACCTTCAAGAAACGGCCTTGGTTTCTCATCGGCGCGACTATCGTTTTCGTTATCTTGAGTTGGTGCGCAAGTTTTGTGATCGGCTTTATCGGTGGCTTCGCTGGGGCGTTCTCCGTGCCGGAAGTTGCGGGCATTGCCGGTTTTATAGCGAACTTTGCCCTTAACACCCTTGTTGGCATGGGTTGGCTCGCCTTTTTCATCAAGGCACATGATGATCCGGCCTCTGTGGCACTCTCAAGTTTCTGGCACCCTCAAAAATTCTGGAGCTACCTCGGGACGAGCGTTCTCTTCGGCAGTATCGTCAGTGTCGGCTTCATCCTCTTTATTATTCCGGGATTCATAGCCCTCACGGCTCTTATGTTTGCCCCATACTTTGTCATCGACAAGGGCTTGGGCCCCATCGAAGCGCTCAAAGCGTCGGCACGCATTACGAAAGGCAACCGCCTACGCATACTCGCGCTCATTGCGGCGACCTCGCTCATCTCTCTTCTTGGCACCGTTCCGCTTTTCGTCGGTCTTCTCGTCGCAATCCCGCTTACGGCTCTCGCTACGATGCATGCATACCGGCGTCTTGCCACCGCCGCCGATGCAAATGAAGTGCGCCGATCATTGAGCGTCGGAGAGGTCATACTCGCGATAGTGGGGGTAATTTTGCCGCTGTTGCTCATTGGCGGGATCTTGGCATCAGTCGTGCTTGCCTCGCTCAATGTCGCTCGGGAAAAAAGCCGGGAGGCTCTGGCGGGAGCAAATCTGAAATACCTACAACTCGACCTCGAATTTTACTACGATGCCCACGGCAACGCATATCCGGCAGCACTTTCGGAGCTGAATGCAGATCCGCAAACGGCGGCAACCATGAGTGATATCCCGCTCGAAGACTTTTCGTACACGCAGATCGAGAACGGAAAGGCATATAGTCTGTGCTCGAATAAACCGGTTCCGGGCGGAGACAATTGCGTTTCGTCGGAGGATGCTTCATCAACGGCGCCGTAATAAGATGCCAAGTCAATGAGTACGATTGTTATCTACACCCCAGTAGCAGAGCAAAGCTCGCTACGGGGCAGGCCGACGGCTTTTAGTCGTGTTAGTCTCTGACTGTGAACAAAGTAGTTATATATACGGACGGTGGGGCGCGGAATAATCCTGGACCCGCGGGCGCGGGTGTTGTTATACGCGATGGCGACAAAACAGTTGCGGAAGTGAAGAAGTATCTCGGAGAGCGCACGAACAACTGGGCGGAGTACGAAGCGGTAATTCTTGCGCTGACAGAAGCGAAGAAACGGGGGCTCGCGGGGCGCGAAATAGAGGTTCGCATGGACAGCGAACTCATCCAGCGCCAGCTTACCAACGAGTATCAGGTCAAAGAGGAAACGCTCTGGCCACAGTACATCAAAGTCCACAATCTTTTGGTCGCGCATTTTCCGAACACCCGGTTCGTACACGTGCCGCGTGAGGAAAACAAAGAAGCGGATCGCCTTGTCAACGAGGCCATTGATACTGCAGAATAGAAGTATGCGCGAACACATACAGGGACAATTTACAGGGTTTGTCGACTTCATGCGCGAACGCGGCGTCGCGGGATTCGCAATCGGTTTCATTCTTGGAGGCGCGGCGCAAAAGCTCGTGCAGGCTTTTATGGACGACATCGTGAACCCGATGCTGGGCCTTTTTGGAGGCAGGGTTCAGAATCTTGCCGACTATACCATCGGCACATTTAAAGTCGGCGATTTTATTTCCGTCCTCATCAATTTTCTCATTTTGTGCCTCGTCGTGTACCTCGTCTTCAAAGTACTTCATCTCGAAAAGATGGATAAATCAAAAGAATAAGTCTGTACTTATAATATCCGGTCGGTGCTTATAAGTACGCGTAGGAAAACGGCGCTGTTTTTTCTTTGATACGCTAAGGGGATGGGTGCGAAGATTTTGTGGGCGGTCGTCGTGGGATTCGCTCTCGGCGTTTTTGTCCGTTCGCTTTTCCCACTCGGGCTTGCATTCGCGGGTTTTGCGGTCTTGATTGCCGTTGCAATCTTGTTCCTATCCTTGATCGATAGATCAAAAGTATGGCCGGCGATTATCGTGGCCACTGCACTTCTCGCATTCGCGGGCGGAATTACTCGCATGCACGTCGCGGTGGAGATTGGCGACCCCGCACTGACTTCACAACTTGGCACGAAGGTCGTGATTGAAGGCATTGTATTCGCCGAGCCGGATGTGCGTGAAAGTAGTGTGCGGCTCTCGGTCCGGGCCGATACGATTTTTGCAAAAGGGGCGACGACTACCGTCGATGCAGGCGTACTCGTCGTCGCTCCGGCGCACATGGACATTCTCTACGGCGACCGCATCAGGGCCGAGGGCACTTTGGAATTGCCGGAGGCATTTGCGGTCGGAACGACCGTCCCGAACGATTCATCCCGAGTAGAATCGAGGGAAGTCGAGGGAAGAGTTTTCGATTATCCCCTCTTTCTCGCAAAAGACGGGATTATCTACGAGCTCCCGTTCGCCACAGTTGCGCGAATAGGGGAGAACGAAGGGAATCCTATTAAGGCTGTCGCGATATGGCTGAAGCAAATGTATCTCGAAGGATTGCAACGCGCTTTGTCCGAGCCCCAAGCCGGTCTTGCGGGCGGGATTACCGTGGGCGATAAGCGCGGTCTTGGCGCGGAGCTTTCGGAGACTTTTCGTGCGGTCGGGCTCACGCACATCATCGTGCTTTCCGGCTACAACATCATGATTGTCATCTACGGCATTTCGCAGGTACTCACCAGGTTTTCCGTAAGGCGCAGCATACAATTCGGTGCGAGTATTTTCGTCGCCGCGCTCTTCGCGGTCATGACGGGATTCGCTTCCGCCTCGGTGCGCGCCGCGGCGATGGCGACGATCGCCGTCGCCGGCTCCGCAACGGGCCGCATGTATCTCGCGGGCCGCGCACTTCTGGTCGTCGCGGCGGCAATGATTATGTGGAATCCGCTTGTCCTCGTATACGACCCCGGTTTCCAGCTTAGCGTTCTCGCGACGGCAGGCCTCATCGTCTTCACGCCTCTCATCGCGCCGCGTCTTACATTCATCACCGCAAAGTTTGCCCTGCGTGAAATCGCGGCGACGACGATCAGTACACAGCTCGTGGTCTTGCCGTTGATTCTCTACCAAAACGGCCAGCTTCCGATATACTCGCTCTTCGCGAATCTTCTCGTGCTCGTCGCAGTCCCGTGGGCGATGCTTTTTTCTCTAGTCGCGGCGCTTGCAGGAATCGTCCTCGGCCCGCTTGCGGTCATCCTCGCCTTTCCCGCATATGCACTTCTTGCATACGTCATCGGCGTAGCGAAACTCTTCGCCGCACTGCCATTCGCCGCGCTCTCCATTCCCGCATTCAGCGCGTGGTGGCTGGTGCCGATGTATGCCCTCTTGTTCGCGGTGGCCGCTTTTCTTCCCAGGCGCGAAGTATCCACTGGTCGAACCCATTGAGAGCTTAGAGGTGTGCTAATATTCCAGTTGAGTTTCATATGGGATCATCTGATCAAGAAGGAGAAAAGTCGATGAGGCGACGTGATTTGAGTGGCAGTGCAAAAGCTCGTGCCGAAGCTACACAGCGTGTGCCAGGTACGGAAAATTACCACCCACCTGAAGGGAGTGGTCCCGTCGGGAGACAGGCGATTGAGAAGCAGGGATCACGGGGGAACGACACTCAAGGGAAGTCGGCGATTGACGAGGAGCTTGCGGAAGAAGAACGCGTGCGTCGACGAGCCGCGGGACATGACGATTTTGCTGGCAAATAAGGGCCAGTTTCATCGCGTGATTTTCCAAGAACTCGGCAGGCGCGCATTGCGCGGCCTGCCGAGACTTATTTTACGTATGCCGAGGCAAGCTATGTCGTTTCCGCAAACCGTTTCTCAATCACACTCCAATCCAGATTTTAAATTAAAAAAGAGCCGCCGTTGCCGGCGGCCAGTGGCACCGCATTCACAGAACGCGATGTCGAACATGCTCTAGTCTGCTTGCTCGGGATGCAGGGAGTTCTCACCCGATACTCCGGCGCCTCGCGAGAAAACGTGGTCTTTCCGGCCTCCCGTTTCGGGAGAAACGCGGTCAGTGACGAAAACGCCAGGTTCGAAGGCGCCGACCTTCACGCCGCTACCTTTCTTTTTTCGTTTTGCAGCTTTGGGCTTCTTGGCCCCTTTGCTCCTCTTCGCCATGTACTGCTCCTGTGCTGTCCGCCTCTGGGCGGAAGGTTCACTTCATCCTGTGAAGTTTTAGAAGCCTAACGCCTTTTTGTCTCTGCCGTCAAGCGAGTGCCTCAAACCGCTTCTCAATCACATCCCAATTCAAATTCTTGAAGAATGTGTCGATGTATTTGCCTTTGCCTTGCGCCCCGTAATCGAGGATGAATGCATGCTCCCACACGTCGAGCGCGAGGATAATCGGAAGAGTGACAAAATGCCCTTGGTGTTGTTCGCCGCTGAATCCTATGAGAAATTTTTGCACCTCTGGATCAAAGTAGAGGATAGACCACCCCGGTCCCCGCATCAGTCCGACGCTCTTTATCTGTTTGACTGCCGTCTCGATGCCGCCGCAATCTTTCTCAAGCGCTTTCGCGAGAGAACCCTTTGTAGTAAGTTCCGAGGGGCCGCCTTCCCACTGCGCGAAGCAATGCTCGTGCAATCGCATGCCGCCGAATTCAAACGAGCGACGGCGCACCAGCTCGGAGAGCGCGTGCGCGTTCTTTTCGGAATCCTTGACGAGATCCTCCATTGCGCCCGAGATGGCATTGAAATTCTTCACGTAGCCCTGATAGAGCCCTATATGTTCCTCGACGGATTTTTCCGAGATTCCCTCCAGCAGGGGCAGATCGAATTTTTTCGTTTCGTAGGTACTGTACATATTCATACATTAGGGGCTAGGTTCTACCCAATAGGTGATTTTGTTAAATCAGGTGCTAGGGACTGGTAAATTCAAATCCGGACAATTCCAAACGCAATTATATCACCAACCTTAATGAAGGTAGAATGACGGGATGCGGCGAAGCTCACTCGTTCTCGGTTTTTCGATACTCGTTCTTTGCTCCATCGCCTTCGGTCTTTGGTACGCCGCGTGGCGCGAGGACCGTCGCGGACTTCTCACGGTTTCATTCCTCAATATCGGTCAGGGCGACGCGATATTCATCGACGCGCCGAGTGGACGGCAGATGCTCATCGATGGCGGGAGGGGAAGCGTCGTGCTGCGCGAGCTTGGGAGGGTGATGCCGTGGTGGGATCGTTCAATAGATGTCGTCCTCGCAACGCACCCGGACCTTGATCACATCGGCGGACTCCCCGATGTCCTCGCGCGCTACGATGTCTCGACCATCATCCGCTCGAGCGTGAGAGACGAGGGTGCCGACCAAGTCGCATTTCTGCGTGCGATCGACTCCGAGAAAGACGCGAAAGCGGTCATCGCCCTGCGTGGACAGATTATTGATCTTGGTTCGACAGGCTCACCACAGGCGGGAAGGCCGCATGTATATCTTGAAATTCTTTTTCCCGACAGGCCCATTCCGTCGGTCGAGACCAACACCGGCTCCGTCGTCGCGCGGCTCGTCTACGGTAACACATCGTTCATGTTGACCGGCGACGCTCCACTGGGCGTAGAGGAATACCTTGTCTCACTTGATGGGAGCAGTCTCAAGTCGGATGTACTGAAAGCGGGGCATCATGGCTCGCGCACATCATCGGATGTCTCTTTTGTCGGATACGTCAGCCCTTCGTATGCGGTCTTTTCGCGCGGGTGTGACAACAGCTACGGGCATCCGCACAAAGAGGTGGTGGAATTGTTCGCGCGATTTGGCATTCCGACTCTCGATACATGCACGGACGGGGTAATCACATTCATCTCGGATGGAAATAGTGTCTTCCGCAAATGAAAGTTCTTACGTGTACATATGTATAAGTACAGTAACAACGAGAAAACCACATTTCTTAAATAAGGCCCGCCTTTGTGAGAGTCAAAAAGGCACCACGCTTCTTCATTGTCTTCAATCCTTTTGCAGAAACGGTGATGGTCACTTTCTTACCGAGTTCAGGAATGAAAAGGGTTTTGGTCTGCAGATTGACCTGCCTGCGGCGCTTGCCTGTCGGGTTGAATTTAGTGGCACGGACGCGGTTGGAATACCCGCCACCGACCTGCGATTTTTTGCCTGTTATGTCGCACGTTTTTGCCATATGTTGGGGCATTATACACGAGACCTCCATGCTGGCAACGAGACCGTCTCTTGTACTTATACGCTCCGGTCGGTGTTTATAAGTACATGGCACACGGAAAGGTCTCTTTTATTGCGGCTAGCGAGGAGCGAAGTGGGAGCTTGCTCACACTTCGTCCGAGCGACGACGCAACACAGGTCGAATACCCCGCGGCTTGCCCCGCGGTATGAATACCCTTTATTTGGTATACTCCTCCCATGGAAATCTTAGACATAGTGTTTCTTGTCGCTGTCATCGTCATGTCTGTCGTCATCCATGAAGTGATGCACGGCGTTGCGGCCGACTGGCTGGGGGACCCGACGGCGCGGCTACAAGGCCGGCTGACACTCAATCCCATTCCGCACCTCGACCTCTTCGGTTCGATCATCCTGCCCATCCTCACGGCGCTATCTCCGGGAGGGTTCTTTTTTGGATGGGCGAAACCGGTTCCATATAATCCCTACAACCTGACGCGGGCGCCCTTGTGGGGCGAAGCCATCGTGGCCGTGGCAGGGCCGGCATCAAATCTCGCGCTCGCGCTCGTCTTCGGTATTCTGATCCGTCTCCAGACATTTCCCGACATGATCGGCATGCTCATGTACGTGGTCGCGATCAATGTGTCGCTCACGGTCTTGAATCTTATTCCCATTCCGCCGCTCGATGGCTCCAAGATATTCTCGGCCATTCTGCCGAAAAGCCTCGGCTACGACCGCTTGCGCGAGCGCATGGAATACAATCCCTTCCTCGGCTTCGGCCTCATCCTCGTGCTCATTGTTGTATTCGGCGGCGCGTTCGGTAGTCTGGTGTCCGGCATAGCGCGGACGATTGCGGGGGTATAGCGAAGCTCTCTCTTGCAATCGCAGTACATAAATAGTACACTCCGCGAACTCCCCATTGGGGATTTTTAATTGACATGTCAACCATAAACCAGCTCACGCGCAAGGGTCGTACGCAAAAGACCTGGCGCACCAAGACCATCGCGCTCTCGCGCGGCTTCAACACGCTCAAAAATCGTCCCAGCTTTTATCCCGCACCATTCAAACGCGGTGTCTGCACCCGTGTCACTACCAAGACTCCCCGCAAACCAAACTCCGCCATCCGCAAGATCGCCCGCGTGCGGCTTACTAATGGAATGGAAATCACTGCCTACATCCCCGGCGAAGGCCACAACCTGCAGGAACACTCCGTCGTACTCGTGCGCGGCGGCCGCGTGAAAGATATCGGTCTGCGCTACACGATCGTGCGCGGCAAGCTTGATACGACCGGCATCGACAAGCGCCGCAGAGGGCGGTCTTTGTACGGAGCTAAGAAACCAAAAGCCGCAAAGTAGCTTCTAGGGACTAGCTTCTAGCTTTTAGGAAATACAAAATCAAAATCACTATGAGAAGGCCGACAAAGAACAGAAAACAGCCACAGCCGGACGACGTGTACGGTTCTTTTAAGGTTGCGAAACTCATTAATTACGTGATGGAGCGCGGCAAGAAAGACACAGCGCGTAAGATCGTGTACAAAGTGATGGACGAATTGAAGAAAGAAGGCGACCCGCTCGTCATCCTCGAAGAGGCGCTCGAAAAAGCATCGCCGTCGGTAGAAGTGCGCTCGCGTCGCGTGGGTGGCGCCAACTATCAGGTGCCGCGCGAGGTGAACCCCGCTCGCAAAATGGCACTCGGCATGCGCTGGATAGTAGAAGCTGCCGAAGGCACGAAGGGCAAGCCGATGCACGAGAGCCTCCTCGCAGAGATCCAGGCCGCGCACAAGGGGGAAGGTGTCGCCGTCACCAAAAAAGAAACGACGCACCGCATGGCAGAGGCAAATAAGGCATTTGCTCACTTTGCTTGGTAAGTAGATTCGTATGGCTCGCGATTATCCTTTAGAGAAGGTAAGAAATTTCGGCATAGTCGCGCACGTGGATGCGGGCAAGACGACCACGTCGGAGCGCATACTTTTTTATACCGGAGAGAGCCACAAAATCGGCGAGGTGCACGAGGGCAATACGGTGACCGACTGGATGGAACAAGAGCGCGAGCGCGCTATCACCATCACCGCCGCCGCGATTACGTGTTTCTGGAATCCTTCGTA
>ORMF010508391.1_pt1 | contig 11350 bp, 13 predicted proteins | sample 1779871 | NCBI WGS metagenome assembly ORMF01 (sample SAMEA104232316, study PRJEB22302) | groundwater metagenome | biome: forest; feature: aquifer; material: groundwater | place: USA | collected 2011-08-07 | depth 5.4 m
CGCGCCGCTCTTCCGATCTATAAAATATTTTCGTATTCGCCGATAGTTCCTCCAACTTCAATGACCACAATATCCGCCTTGGCTTGGTCAGCCGCCGCGTCAATACGACGGATAACCTCAAGTGGCACATCTGGCACCACTTGCACATTTTTGCCCTTGTATTCTAAGTTACGTTCGCGACGAATCACTTCTTGATAAACGCGGCCCGTGGTCATGTAATTAATAGAGGGCAAGGTTTCATCTAAAAATCGTTCATAGTTTCCCATGTCCTGGTCTGTTTCATAGCCGTCATCCAATACAAAAACCTCACCGTGTTCGGTGGGGTTCATGGTGCCCGCATCAACATTGATGTAGGGGTCAATTTTTATCGCAGTGACTTTAAAACCCTTACTCTTTAAGATTCTTCCAATGGATGCGGTGGCGATTCCCTTGCCAATTCCCGACATCACCCCGCCTGCGATAAAAATATATTTTGCCACAAATGTATAATTCTTATTCTTCTTCGACCAAAGCTGTTTCTCCTGAAACAATCACCCTGATAGTTACTTCCAGATTATGGTCAAGGTCAATTTCAGCAGAGAACTCGCCTAGTTCTTTAATAGGTTTTTCCAATTTGATTTGGGATTTTTTGACCTCAAACCCCATTGCCTTTAATTTTTCAGCGATTTTAGCGGGAGTAATAGATTCAAACAAATGTTTGCCTTCGTCTGTTTTGACGATAATGGAGACCTCCACATCATCTAACTTTGAAGCCAGCTCTTGGGCGATTTTTAAATCTTCCCCGGCTTCTTGTTCAATCACCTCTTTTTGGGCTTTGAGCCATTTCATATTTTCCTTGGTGGCAAGCTTGATTAAGTTTTGAGGAAGTAAAAAATTCCTGGCGTAACCGTTTTTCACTTCTTTCACTTCGTACTTTTTACCAAGATTGGCAATGTCTTGGAGCAGGATTATTTTCATAGTATGTTTTTGTTTCTCCTTGTATTCTACTTTATGCCGCCAATTATTTCAAGGGCTTTTGTAAGTTGCGGGTCTTTTTGGGCTTCTGCATCCTCATCAGACATTTCAACTTTTACATCCGGCATCAGACCCACTTCTGAAATAGAAGTTCCTTTGGGTGTCAGCCAATGAGCAATGGTCACCTTCAGCAGTGATTTGCCATCTGAAAGTGGCACCACCTCTTGCACTGAACCCTTCCCAAAGGATTGCCCGCCAATGAGTTTTACATTCCGATTATCACGCAAAGCTCCGGCTAAAATTTCCGAAGCAGAAGCAGAGCCTTTATTTATCAAAACCACCACTGGATAGGAAACAAACGCGCCATTGCCATCGGCTTTATAAACGTCTTGGGACTTGGCTTTTCCATAATCTTCGATGGTTACCGTTTGCCCTGATTTTAAAAACCAGCCGGCGATTTCTTGGGACACTTCCAGGTAACCGCCGGGATTATTCCGCAAGTCCACGATGATTTTTTTAGCGGGGCTTCGCAGAATTTCAGAAGCGGCTTGCCTAAAATCCGCAGGCAACGATTGGTCAAACTGGTGGATACTGATATATGCCACCTGCCCTGAGCCTGCCTGTAGTGAGCCTGTCGAATCTGTCGAAGGGTTTTTCAATTCCCAATTCATAGAATCAACCTTAATGGTGTCGCGCACAATGCTGATGTCTTTTGACTGCGTCCACCCCTGCCTAAAAATAGTCAGAGTGACCACCGTTCCTTTTTTACCGCGAATAAGCCTGACAGCCTCTTCGGTGGACATATCAGAAGTGCTTTTCCCATTAATGTTTAAAATTAAGTCTCCCGATTTTAGACCCGCTTTTTCACCCGGAGTACCCTTGAGGGGAGCCACCACCATTAGCTGGTCTTTTTTGATGGCCACCTCAACGCCAATGCCGTCAAACGACCCCGCCAAATCCTGCTGGAAAGCCCGTGCCTGGTCGGGATTAAAGAAATCGGTGTATGGGTCGCCCAAACTGCGGGTCATGCCAAAAATGGCGCCATACATTACTTCCTGGTCATCTATTTTTTCAGGGTTGATGAAACTTTGATGCAATTTATTGTACGCATCCCAGAAAAGAGAAAAATCCACCGCTTCGGGTTTGCACACGTTTACTTTCACACTATTCCTGCCGGCAAAAAACACCACACTTAAAACAGCAATGGCCATCACCCCGATGACGACATATTTAACTATCTTATTTTTATCAAAATTCATAGATTATTTTTCAACTTTTTGTTCCTTCTTTGACGGAAAAAATTCCTGCCACGCCTCATTCATACCCCTCCCCGCCTCGCTAAAAGTTTTTGCGAGGGATGGATTTTCCTCCCCAAAAGCTGTCCCCACACTCCATAATTGTTTAGCGGTGATTTTAGCCACCTTCCAAGCATATTTGGCTAATTGATACCCAGCATAGCCGATGCCAAAAAGAGACCCCAGCAATCCATACCCTGCCACCTTGCCCGTTGTTCTTACCGTCTTGCCCGTTAACTCAACTCCCGACTTCATGGTATCCTTGACCGATTCCATGACTGCCATTTGCTTTTTCCACCGCTTGATCGATCGTTCATTTAATTCGGCATCACTTAACAATTCATACGTTCCATCTTCTTTTTTAACCCATTCACCCCCTTCCTGCAATGCTCTGTCTATTATTCCTATTGATTCATCGTATTCCCGGCGACTGAAAGGATTAGAGAGGACATTATAAGCCTCAATAATTTCTTGTGGCTTTTCTCCCATATTATCATATGCTACTTGGATTTGCTCTTGAGTGGCTCCGGCATTAACTCCTAAAGTTTCATAGTGATTCTTAGATTGATTGGATTCAGATTCTTCCACCGCGGGAGTTGCTGGCTCTGGAGATGGAACAATATCCACCACGGCGACTGGCCTATCTGGTTCAGGCGACAGTGCGTAGGTATCTGGTTCTGAAGCAGGTAATGCTGTTTTAGGATTTCTCCCCGGTGCTTGTGTCTTCTTTACTTTTGATGGATTAACCCGAGGAACAGCTTGTGGTTGAAACTGTGTTTTTTTATTTTGTTTAAACACCGTCCCTTTTTTTGAAACAGAATCAACATATGCCTGGTCATAATCTTTTTGCGCATTTTGTTGTTCTTTTTGGTCATCTGCGAAAGCTTCTGCCAATTCTTTCTGTAATTTTTGCTGTTCTTGAAGATCTACTGCAGAACCAACTACGTCGGGGTGCTCATTTGGATTTTCCGGATCCAAAGACCAGTCAAAAACCTCATCTTCATCCCCCTCCGGCTCTAAGGAAAAATCAACGCCATCGGGATTAGTGGTATGTGCGGTGGCCTTCGCCCTTTTCTTTTTTGGTTTAGGTGGGGCTTCTTGGGCAGTAGGAATAATAGCTGGGTCAAGCTTGGCCTCAAGAATTGCCTCCGGAGGAACCGACCCCCCAACTGGAAGAATCTTTTTATTTTCAACAATAATCGGCTGATGGCGCACCACTTCATCAACGATACTCCTCCATACGGGAACCGCAATATCCCCGAACTTTTTTTCTAAATTCTTAAAATCTTCATGATACTGTTTTCTTTTATCCTTCAAAAACTTGCCGGCCTGATCGCGCCAACTATAACGAGCCCGATCAAACAAAAACTGCATCCGCTTTTTATCAAAAAGATTTTCCTGCCTTATCTGATTTATCCGGTACTCATAGTTAGGTGTCAACTCCCTTACTTTTTCTTCAATTATCGGCCGGTATTTAGCTAAAATGTCTTCCACCTCACGATTAAATTCGACATCACTGTTTTCTGTCTCCGTCCCGTCCCTTTTTGTTTTCTTTAGAAAAACTTTGGAATCAGGATTATTTTTAAAACCATCATTAACCCGCTCCGATTTTTCATCTAGCTTGGGCGTAATATTGTCTTCTGGCTCTTGAAGAGATGCATCTGGAAAACTCTTTAAACTTCTTGACATGAGAATATATAATAAAAAATGTTATCCGATTAATTTATTCTTCCCTCTCTTCAATTTCTTCTACGTTTTCGTAACCAACCTCTGTTTTTTTCATCTTACCAAAAATAATTGACTTGCTACCCAACAGCCAACCCAGTCCAATTGTATCCATTGTTTTATCCAGAGCTGGCCCCACATGGTCGTCAATCCACCAGCTCGCTTTTTCTAAAGCCGAACCCGCTCCCTTCAACCGCCGTCGGCGGTCCTGCAAGGACCCTACCCCTTTCACTTTTTTAAATGCTTCTTGTTTGAACCCAGAAGCATCCTCGGCTTTATATAACTGTTTTATTTTATCTATCTCTCTTACAATCTCATCATCTTTACTATAAAGATCAACATCTGACTCTGAGACATTTTTTTGCTGTGGTTTGCCAGCATCAAGCCTAACATCAAGTGGAGGTTGAAAACCGGGCCTTGCTTCAATATTATTATTTAAAGAATCTCCTCTTTTCTCAATCATAATACTTCTCAAGAAATTATCCGAGTAATTTAATAACCACACCAATAATAGCAAGCACGATTCCAATAATCCACGCGCGCATGACCACTTTATACGCTGGCCAACCGATGGCTTCAAAGTGATGATGAATAGGTGTTGATAAAAATACTTTTTTCTTACGAAACTTTTTGCTTAATAGCTGAACGATGACCGAAACCACTTCTAATACTAAAAGCCCCGCAATAATGGGCAGAACCACAACCGAATCGGTTAAAAAGGCTACCACCGCCATGGTAGTGGTTAATCCCATAATTCCAACCTCGGTCATGTAAAACCGCGCAGGAGGAATATTAAACCACAAAAAAGCAAACAGGGTTCCGGTAATAACTGCGCAAAAAGTGGCCAGCTCAACTTTTCCTTGGGAAAAAGCAATAATAGTGAACGCGCCGAAAATAGAAGCAAAGGTGCCACCTGAAAGTCCATCCAAGCCATCAATAATTCCCCCAGACCAGCAAGCCACCACCACAATAATAAATAACGGAATGTACCAAATACCAATGGAAAAGTGACCCAAAAGCGGGACACTGATAACATCCCACTGCAATTTATAGTAAAACCATAACGCCCCTGTAAGGCCGATTAATAGCACAATGGCCAGCCTCTTAGTAAAGGCAATTCCTCCGCCGATATATTTTCCCAGGCCAGAAACAGTCAGGATATCGTCAAGCAAACCAAAAAGCGAAGCTACCACAAAGGTGAAAAACGGCAGCCATGTTTGTGACCGCGTGAGAAAATTAAATTGAGCAAAAAATGAATTTGGGAACAACAATGAAAGAAAATACAAGAAAAATGCCAACCCTGCCGTGGTGATAAAAATAAGCAACCCTCCCATGCGAGGTACTTTTGTCTCGCGCTCTTTATGCAAACTGTGAAACACCACTGCATCTTCACCGGTCATGGCTTTGACTCTGGCGGTTTTTTTCCAAAGCTGATGCTTATACAAAAAATTAATTAAAAGCGGAGACCAGGCAATGGCAATCATCGTAGCAACGGCTGAAGTTCCAAGGATTTTGATAACACTAAAGATAAGTGGCGTCATGTTTAGATGTTAGCCGCCCATTAAATTGGGCGAGCCTCGCCTCTTGAGAGGCGGGATGTTAAACGTATCAGCTTTTCCATTTCCAGAAACCGGTCGTTTGCTCCTAAAATAATATGGATAAAATAATTCCTGGAAAAACCATCTCTTTCTATGGCCAGAAAACATCCTTTAGCTTCGTCTGTCCAGCCGGTTTTACCTCCGACAATTCCGTCCATATCCAGAAGTTTATTGGTATTAACCAGCTTGTGATGAAAAGTCCCGTGCGTATACAGATTATACTCTTTTATACTGATAATTTCACGGAATAAGGGAAAATGTTCAAACAAATACTTTGATAATATAGCCAGGTCTTCTGCGGTAGAATATGAATTAGAGCTTAACCCCGAAGCGTCTGCAAAGCGCGTATTCACCATGCCTAGTTCCTCTGCGCGGGTATTCATGGCCTCAACAAATTGGCCAACACCCACAACCTCCGCTAGGGCATATGAAGCGCGGTTAGAAGATTCAATGAGCATAATATACAGCAAATTCCTCACCGAAAGAGTCTCACCAAGTTTCAAACTTCCCTGCTCGCCGGCTTCTGCCATGGCATGTTGGGAAATAACAACATCTTCGTTCATATTCTCGCGTTCCAATATCAGCAAAGCTGTCATGAATTTGGTCAGACTGGCAACAGGAAGCCGTTTCTGGCTATTCTTTGCAAATAATGTTGAGGGGACATCATTAATGACTTCCACGGACAAGGCAGCAGTCGCATCAATTTCCGAAGTAATTTTTACAAACACCTGATTATTGCTCGTAAGCGAGGCTACGGCCAGGTCCTGGGTTTGGTAGGTTGAAGCGCTGACTTTTCCGGAAAAAATAGTTTGGACGCTATCTGAAAACCACTGTACGCCCACCAAGGTAAACCCAGCCAAGCCTGTTAAAACGCATAGCAACAAAAAATACTCCAAGGTTTTTTTAGCGAGACTTTTTCTTTGCGGCAGGTGCATCATTTTTTATGTGAAGTTCTTTTAATTGTTTCGGATAAATTTCGCTGGGCGCGTCCATCATTAGGTCCCGGCCATCGCCGGTTTTCGGGAAAGTAATGACCTCTCTTATGCTCGGTTCATTTAATAAAAGTGTCATAATTCTATCTATCCCAGGAGCTATACCTCCATGTGGCGGAGCCCCATAGCTGAAAGCTTCTAACATATGGCCAAACTTTTCTTTGATTTCCACCTTTTTATATCCCATTATCTCAAACACCTTTTCTAAGGCTTCTGGAGTATGGTTCCTTATGCTGCCACCTCCAATTTCCCATCCGTTAAGAGCAATATCATATTGGGTAGTCAAAATCTCACCAATATTCTTTTTTACCATTAGATCTTCCATAAATTCAGGTTTGGGTGCAGAAAAAGGATTATGAGTGAACGTCCAACCACCCTCATCCGTCTTTTCAAAAAATGGGAAATCCAAGACCCAGCAAAATGCCAAAAGATCTTTATCATTTTTATCTTCCCGTAAATCCGGTTTATCATTGCCATATTTTTCCATCGCCTCCTTGTAAGTAATTCGCGGAAAAGGAATCTCCTGAATCTTTTTATTTGGGAAAAGCTTTTGTACCATTTGGATTAGCATTCTTTCGGTCAGTTCTATGATATCTTCCCTTTTCACAAAACTCATTTCCAAATCAAGCTGGGTAAATTCAAATTGCCTGTCCCCTCTTAAGTCTTCATCACGGAAACATCTGGCAATTTGAAAATACTTCTCAAGGCCCGCTACCATAAAAAGCTGCTTATATTGCTGTGGAGATTGCGGAAGTGCATAAAACTTACCTGCCTGGAGTCTTGAAGGCACCACAAAATCTCTTGCGCCTTCGGGTGTTGATTTAGTTAGGATAGGAGTTTCAATCTCAATAAAATCTTCCGCCGACAAAAAATCACGAATAAACTTTACTACTTTGTGTCGCATAATAAGATTATGCCTCATTCGTGGCCTGCGTAAATCCAAATACCGGTATTTCATGCGCACCTCTTCACTAATTTCCATGCCGTCCGTGCCAACATCAAAAGGCAATGTTTCCGCTTTTGCCAGCACATTCAGGTCCTCAACCGCCATTTCAACTTCGCCTGTTGAAATTTCTTTATTGACCATTTTTTCGGGGCGCTTGATGATCTGGCCAGTCAGCTCAATCACCCACTCACTTCTTACTTCTTGCGAAGCTTCATAAGCCTGTGCGTTTTGCGGCACCAAAACGCACTGTAAAACTCCTGATTTGTCCCGCAAATCAATAAACACAATTTTCCCGTGGGCTCGGCGGACACTCACCCAGCCAGCAACCATCACTTTCTCCCCCACATGCTTTGCCGCTTCTGAAATTAAAAATCTTGTCATGAAAATTTTCTTAAATTTTCACCGAGTACCATCCCGCAGGTGGTGCTTGGTAATTCATTATTATTTCGTAAATTTAAAGGTGGAAAGCATTTGAAGGAATAAATCTTTGTTTTGTCCGCAATTATCATCAAATATAAAAACCATATCTTCTTTATTAATGTAAGTTCGTTCGCAATGAGAGTACACATCTCCTGTAAAAATTGCAATTGTTTTACCGTCGATTCCTCCAACGTTTCTTTCTCCTACAACACGAGTTTCGTCAATATTCACATCGGAATTTTTAACCACAGAGATACTAAGTGGCCCTTCTTTATAATCTTTCTTGTAATAAAAACTTAACGCATTAACACCAAGAGTGATATTGGGTTCCATAAAATATAAATTATCTGGATATTTTATTTCAAAATTACCTGTTGGATTAATATACGTTTTCCAATCAGCGGTTTGGTTTTGGGAATTTTGCGTCACATTTTTGCCTGCCCTGAGCGAAGTCGAAGGGTAAAATAAAAAATAATAAATCGCGCCGTAGGCAATAGCGCCAATGATTATATAGAGCAAAATCCATTTCCAGATTGATGTTTTTGAGTAGTTTTCCATAAAATTTTAACTATTGACAAGGCTTCTTGATTTGCTATAATAGAAGCATAAATGGCTTCGGCCTCCGAGAAAACCCCCGCAAGGGGGTTTTCGATTTTCTACCCCAAGAACTGTTTAACTTTTTCGGTAATTTCCTTAAATTCAGATTCTTTAATCATTCTCATCTTCCTTAGCAGTCTCTTGGTGCTTATTAACCGCAACTGGGATAATATTACCACAGAATCATGTTCATTGCCCTGTGATATTCTATAGTGATATTTATTTACTTTATTAGACCTGGTAAGCGGTAACATCCAAAGCACATCCCGGCTGAATTTCTTAACAATTAACGCGGGTCTTTCAAAAAACTTATTCTTGCCATCTTCTTCAAAGCCGATATTGATTCCCATAGAACACCACCATATTTCTCGTTCATGGAATAAAATCTCTTCATTGCGGGTATGTAAATTTTTCTTAAGTTCATTCCAAGTATCAAAATCTTTAGAATAATTCTCCATATTATTTAAAAATATTTTGCCGATGCGGCGGCGTTAAAGAAATAAAAATACTTGTTCCAACTTTCGTCAGTAGACCCATGCCTATCTGTACCCGTAAAATAATCTACCAACACTTCCCGCAGCCGGCACAATTCCTTCAGGCGGCCGTTTTGATTCTTTTTGTCTTCTATGGTCATGTCCAGCAATTCTAATCCGCGCTCAAAAGAGGCAGTACTTTTCTTTGCATCTTTTTTCTTCCAATTGATTGTGCGACCAATTTCTGCTCCCACATTCGCCATTTGGTAAAAAAACGACAGGCTCTGCCATTTTCCTTGGGTTAATTCTTGGTGTAACGCTGTCATCTTTGTATTATTTTTTCTACTATTTGGATTATTTTCTCCCTAATTTCCGGATTTTCCACACCGCGTGTTCTGTTGCCCAGAGCCGGTTTTAAATTCATCATGGAATCAAATTCAATGAAATCTTCCCCGGCTTTATCAGGGTGAATGTTAATTCCCCACAAGTTTTTCGGCTCTGAATTTTCTTCTGCAATCAAAAGTTCAAGTAAATCAGAGTGCATGGGAGCGTCAACGGCAATAATTTCTTGCTCAATATCCACCATGGCTTTCACTAATTCCCCGTGCATCTTTTTTGCCATTTCTTTCAATTCTATAATTTCAATTTTCTCTTTTACAATTTTCATTTCAATTTAATTTTTACGAATTTTCGTTTGCCGAATTTAATGATCATTCCTTCTTTTAATGTTATTTCCTGTTTCCAGTCAGTAATTTTTACATTATCAATTTCCACGCCATTGCCTTCAATAACCCTTTTGGCGTCATTTTTTGATTCGGCTAGCTTGGTGTCGCACAATAAGTCCAAAATTGGATAATTTGCACGCGGGGTTTCGAATACTGGTATTTCATCTGGTATTTGTTTGTCGCGGAATACTTTGTCAAAGTTTTTAGCAGAAGCTATGGCCACCTCTGAGCCGTGATACATAGCAACAATTTCTTTTGCTAGCTCGGCTTTTTGATCTCTAGGGTTTGACAACAGCTTTACTCTTTCAATTTCCCTCATCGGCATACGTGTTGTTAACATCAGATACTTCACAATCAAATTATCCGGAATGGACATGGTTTTGCCAAACATTTCATCTGCAGAATCCAATAAATTTATGGTATTCCCCCAACTTGAACTCATTTTCCGGCCATCCGTGCCTTCTATCAACGGATTAGTCATAATATCTTGCGGCGCTTGCTTATAATGGCGCTGAATATCACGACCAGCCAACAAATTAAACTTTTGGTCGGTTCCACCCAATTCAACATCAGCTTTTACGGCAACGGAATCATACCCCTGCATTAACGGATACATCATTTCAAGATGGGAGACTCTTTTGCCCGCATCCAATCTTTTAGCAATCACTTCGCGCGCCGTAAATTCATGCACGCTGAAAATATTAGCCATATTAGCTATTTCTAAAAATGTTAATTTCTTAAGCCACTGTGAATTATATTTAACTTCGCATTTTCTCATATCCAAAATCTTTCCGGCCTGCTTTACATACGTCTTCATATTTTCTTTAATAGTCTTTGCATCCAGCATTGGCCGCTCGCTTTCTTTGTCTGAAGTATCGCCGATAACGGCAGTAAAATCACCAATAATAAAAACCACCTTGTGCCCAAGGTTTTGAAAGTCACGCAATTTAAGCAATGGAATCGCCCTGCCGATATGAATGTTAGGGCTGGTTGGATCAATTCCCAGTTTAATACGCAAGATTTTACCCGAAAGAAGTTTTTTGCGAAGGTTTTCTTTATCAATCACCTCTTCCACTCCCCTGCTTAAAACCTCTTCAATCCTTCGACTTTGCTCAGGACTATTTTTTTGCTGGTCAATTATTGACATGTTTGTTTAGTATACTACTTTTTCCGGTAAATCCAAAATTGCCATAGGATGATTACCATACAGAGCGTGCCAATTGATTGTGGAATGGTCAGGAAAACATCTTGCCGGAAGATGCCATAGACCAGCCAGGCAAAATATGAATACCCCGCCAGGCAAATCCACCACAAAGACAAGCCTTCACAGCTTTTCCGTTTATAATTTTTGACCATTTGGGTTACCAGACCAATCACCACCCCCAGCAACCCCGCCAGGGCGGCATTATATCCGAGCAATGCGACTATTGTCATAGTTAATTTATCAGTAGTTTAGTTTTTATACCCTAAAAATGCGTATTCCACAATGTTTTAGATACACACTTTTGGCGGGTGCGTTAGGTTAGTATTTTTAGCATTTGATTAGGTGTTTTCTTGTTTAAGCTGCAGTGCTTGGTATCATTGTAGTACATATTCCATAATCTTAATTTGTATCGCAAATCTTC
>ORMF011258732.1_pt1 | contig 11349 bp, 7 predicted proteins | sample 1779871 | NCBI WGS metagenome assembly ORMF01 (sample SAMEA104232316, study PRJEB22302) | groundwater metagenome | biome: forest; feature: aquifer; material: groundwater | place: USA | collected 2011-08-07 | depth 5.4 m
CCAGGCCGGAACGAACCGCGTCTGCTCAAGCGCCGGCCCAAACGCTTTGGGCGGCTGGATCGGCCGCGCTGCGACTATCGCCCCGCTCCTCACGCTCGCAAAAATCAAGGCGTTAACTAAGGGCCATTCGCGTAAACGCCGTGCTCCGGGCACGTTTCATTGGCCGCCCTCCACGAGTTTGATTTCGTCTTCGGTCAAACCATAAAGTTCATAGACCAGCGCGTCGATTTGCTGGTCGGTGGCCGTGACGGCGTTCTGCAACGTCTGCCGCTCCGCGTCGGTCTTGGCCGCGCGCAGCTTCGGCACCAGCGCCAGCATCTTGTCCACCAAGCCCGCCAGCCGGTCGTGGTCGGTGAGGGGGGTTGAAAACGGGAGCGACGCCATCGTTGAGTCAGGGTTCAACGCCGACAAGAACCAGCGGAACAGCAGGAACTCCGCGACCGTTGCGAATGATGTTGTAAAGCTCACCCTCGTAGTAGCCCGGTCCAGAGGACATGTTCGACTGCAAGGACTTCATCGCGAGGATTTCTACCCCAACATCGATTTGGTCCCGAACATAGAAAGCGAGATGTTTCACAAACAGGTCGTAGGCGACGAACGCATACTTGCCGAACTGAACCTCCAAAGCCACGCGCTCCTTCACGAAATCGGTCTGATTGTAGCTGAATATCGGTGTCTCGCCCGCAGCTTCAATTTCCGCCTTTTGTTCATCGGCCGACTTTGTGAGCGTTTGGCGGATGAGGCGCTCACTCTTGGTCACCCAGTAGTTGACTCTGCTTTCTTTCCAATCCCGCTTGGCGAGCAACGTCGAAAACGCCTTGTTCATGTCGATGGGGCTGAAAAGGAGGTGTCCGGCCATCGTCCTCTCCTTGCTGACTTTCGTCCGGCAGGCATTGCCGTCGACTGTCTGAATCACCTGCTTCACTTCAGCCCACAGGCCCCTCTTGTGGACAAGCAAGTATTCCAGCCCGTTGAGGTGGGAATAGGTCTGAACAATTCTCATTTCCGGGTGCGGTAGGGCGCGGCTTTCTCCAGCAGCGCCAGTTGGTTGTTCGGCGCAGGTTCGACGAGCCACGGCGCTGTAAGCAGGTTGCGGCCCGCGTCTTTTGGGTCGTAAACCGGCCGATCCATCGGCCGAACCGGCAGTTCGCCTTCTGCGGCAAGCCGTATCCTTGACTTGGCGATTTCAACGTATTTCGGAACAACCTCGGCTCCGATGCCGCGGCGCCTATGTCGAACCGCTGCGACAACGGAGGTGCCAGTGCCGAGAAACGGATCCAAGACCCAGTCGCCCTCTCGCGTCAGGGCGAGAACCAGCCGCTCGATGAGTTCGACGGGGAACTGGCAAGGATGATCCGTCTTCTCGACATGATTGCTCTTCACATTCGGAATCGTCCAAACATCTCCTGGGTTCTTCCCGAGCGGGTTGCAGGAATACTGGCCCGCCTTCGGACCCTTGAAGTATTTCTTGCCGGGGTATTTCTGCGGGACACGAATCGGATCAACCTCAAACAAGTACTCGTCGCTCTTGGTGAACCACATGATCGTCTCGTAGCGTCCAGACAGACGCCGACTGCAGTGAAGGCCGTGCTCGAAGTGCCACACGATCCGATTCCGCATCCTCAGCCCGAAACCGGCGAACACAGGATAAAGCAGCGAATCCAGCGGGATGATCGCGCCAGCGTCCACGTAGTTCCCCACCTGCCAGCAAATGCTGCCGCGCTCGTTCAGCACCCGAGCACATTGAGCGATGACTTCACGCTGCTGGGAAAGGTAATCATCCAGATGCAACCGCTTTTCGTATTCCTTGCCCAAGTTGTAGGGCGGTGAAGTGACAACCAATTGGATGGCTCCCGCCGGAACTTGGCGGAGCATTTCGCGGCAGTCACCCTCAAAGACGACCGCTTGCGCGCCCGGCTTGAACCGCGAAGCGATGTTGAATTCGTTGAACATTTCGACGCCGCCTACGTTAATTGAACAGGGCCGGATTTTGCAACATCGCTCGCTGATTCTGTTCGTCGCTGCCGAAAAAGTCGCGCTCGCGGGCCAGCGTGGCGTGGGTGGCCTTGGCGGCGTCCGGCGGCACGCCAGCGTCTTGGAGTGCGGCCGTTCGCTGCCGGTTTGGATCGGGGCCGGAACCGGAAAGCGCGAGAGGACTGGCGCACTCCAAAACCTTGCGGAGATCGTTCGCCAGCCATTGCTGGGAGTGCTCGCAGACGACCTCAAAAGCGCGGATGCGGAAGCTGCCGGAGCCGCAGGCGGGGTCGAGGAGGCGGAGTTTGAGGGCGTCCTCCGGCTTCCGGCCCGCGAGCAGTTTGCCCGCGGTCTGCGCCACGATGTATTCGACGATGTAGCGCGGCGTGTAATAGACGCCGCCGGCTTTGCGGACTTCCGGCTTCTCCTCGATGGTCACGCCGCGCCCGTGCGGGCGGACGATCTTGCCCAGGAAGCGTTCGTAAATCGTGCCGAGGATTTCGACGGCAATGTAGTTGAACAGACAGGGCGATTCCTCGTCGCTCAAGTCGGTGACGAACCCGGCGAGCCATTCATCGCTGACGATGAGTTCTTCGCTGAAGTGCGGCTTGAAAAGATTACCGTTGAGGAACGGAACGTGCGAAGGCGGGCGGCGGTCCAGCGCGCGGAAGTGCCGGACGATGGCACGCCAGAGGGAATCCTTGGGTGCGCGGATGCCGCTGTAACCGTAGTCGGCGGGTGGTTCATCGCGCAGTTCCAGTGGTTTTTGGTGAGCGCGCCGGCCTTCTTCCTTGTCGTAGTTTCGCCGCCAAGTCTCAAGGATGGAATCAAGCCGAACGCCGGTATCAATGTCGCGGTCTTCGCAAATGCGGAGAAAGAGGATGCGGTCGAGGATGCGCTGGACGGCTTCGTTGAGCTGGGTGCCTTCGAGGAGGTCGGCGCGGTCGTTGTGCTTGAGGAGATCGGAGGCGAGTTCGCGGCGAGCCTCGTCGAGGAAGTTGAGAAACTCGACATCCAGCGAGCGGGAACGATCGGGCTTGATGATCCATTGCTGGCGCGCCTTGCCTTTGCCCGTGGGTCTCTTGGGCAGGGATTCAAGCAACTGGTCAATGCTTCCAGCGGCGATCTTGTCGCGCGCGCGCAAGTTCCAGATTTCCTGCGCGACGAGCGGGAGTTCGCGGAAGTGCCAGGTTTTCCAGAGGCCCACAAGCGGCTCGTCGGCATGGGGCTTGCCGCCGACGATGTAGATCTTGAATTCCTCAAAGTCGGAAAGGATGGCCAGCGGCAGGTTCTTGTTCCACGCGTAGCGTTTGGCTTGGAAAGCGTAGCGTGAATGAAGTTCCTCGGCGGGCTTCTTGGCTTCGCAAACAAACCGTTCGTGGCCATCCGTGCGGAACAGATAATCGGCGCGCTTTTGTCGCCCACCGATTTGCGTGCGGCTTTCGATCTCGACTTCGCGCCTGGTCTGGATGAGACCGGCACGGTTCTCCATGTCCCAGCCGAGGGCGCGGAAGAAGGGATTGAGGAAATCGTCGCGAAGCCGTGCCTCGACGTAAGCGGGTTGCTTGAGTTCCGCGAGGCGATGGCCGAAGGATTCGACCAGCCGGTTCAGTTCCTTTTCGAAGGATTCGAAGCTGGCAGCACTCGGCATGGGGAGGGTTTTACACGAAGAGCGGCGGTGGCGGCAATTCAGATAGCAAAAAAAACGGGCCATTCATTAACACCCCGCTGAAGCGGGGTTTTGATGAGAGGCGTCTTCGAACGCGCCCTCGACATGTGATGAAATATCGCGCAGGTGACTGGCCACTTTCCGGCATTGACTCCCGGACCGCCGCGCGTTGAATCTCCGGCCATGATCACGATGCGCTCACGCACTTCACGGCGGCAGTTTCTCCGAACCTCCACGGCGCTCGCTGCGGGCACCGCACTTTCAACCGGGCGATTCCTCGAAGGGCCTGCCACCGCAGCGCCCGGACGAAACGTGTCCCCGAACGAGAAACTCAACCTGGGCATCATCGGCTCAGGCGGACGCGGCGGGGAAAACCTCAATGGCGTGCAGAGCGAAAACATCGTCGCGCTGTGCGACGTGGACGAGGTGAACGCCGCCGGCGCGTTCAAGAAGTATCCGAACGCCAAACGCTACCAGGACTTCCGAGTCATGCTGGAGAAAGAGAAGAACCTGGATGCCGTGGTCGTCAGCGTGCCGGACCACAACCACGCCTTCATCAGCGTGACCGCGATGCGCCTGGGCAAACACGTCTATTGCGAGAAGCCGCTCACGCGCTCGATCTGGGAGGCGCGTCTGATGCGCGCGACCGCCGCTCAATCCAAAGTCGCCACGCAGATGGGCACGCAAGGGCACGCCTTCGAAGGCACGCGGCGCGCCGTCGAAGTCATCCGCGCGGGCGCCATCGGTGAAGTCCGCGAGTTGCACGTGTGGAGCGATCGTCCGGCGGGTTGGTGGCCGCAGGGCGTGGATCGTCGGCCCGACACGCCGCCCGTGCCGGCGACGTTGAACTGGGACCTCTGGCTCGGCCCGGCCCCATGGCGTCCGTTTCATCCAGCCTACGTGCCCTTCAAGTGGCGCGGCTTTTGGGATTTCGGCACCGGCGCGATTGGCGACATGGGGATCCACAATCTCGACACGGTGTTCTGGGCCTTGAACCTCGGCGCGCCGACTTCCGTCGAAGTCAAATCTTCCTCGCCGCTGTTCAAGGAAACCGCGCCGCTGTGGAGCATCATCGAACTACAGTTCCCCGCGCGCAAGAGACTCCCTGCGGTGAAGATGAGGTGGTACGACGGGGGCAAGCAGCCGCCCGCCGATTTTTTCCACGGCGAGAAGATTCCCACGAACGGCTCGCTCGCGATCGGATCGAAAGGAACGCTCTTCACACGCGAGTGGCACGGCGGCGAGACGGAGAAGGACATGTTCCTGCTGTTGCCGAAAAAGGATTTCGCCGGTTACCAGGCTCCGGAGCCGACGCTCCCGCGCCCGGCCGACCACCACCAGGAATGGATTCACGCCTGCAAGACCGGCGCGGCGACCGGTTCGAATTTCGGCTACGCCTCCGTGATCACCGAAGCGCTGCTGCTCGGCAACGTCGCGCTGCGTGTCGGCAAACGCATCGAGTGGGATGCAAAACGCATGAAGGCGAAAGGCTGTCCGGAGGCCGATCCGTACATTCGCCCCGAGTTTCGCGCGGGCTGGCAACTCTGACCGCCGCGGCGCATCTCGATGCCTGCACCGAGGCCTGTTCATTTATTCAGACACGTCGCCGCAGGCATAACTCGCGAGCCACTCTCACCCCTCACCCCGGCCCTCTCCCCGTTGAGGGGAGAGGGGGCGCGTCGCGGCCACACTGATCCCAAATGCAGCGCTTCCGCGGAGTCGCCTCTCGTCGGCAGTGCTGAGCGTTCTCCCACCAAGCGTGTGCGAGCGCGGCCGGAGTCTCCCGGCATCTCGATCGGTCTGATCGCGTCTCCCTCTCCCCTCAACGGGGAGAGGGCCGGGGTGCACCGCCATTGAGTTAGTTGTAAGTTACTGTTAGCCAATGTTTTATATTGTACAAATTCGCCAGTGCCTCTATTAGCATTGGGATGCGATCAATTCTGCATGACATTCCCGATCATCTCATCACCCTCGTCGAAGCACTCCGCGCCAAGCTGCACGATCCCAATTTTTTGGCTCGTCATCGCGTGCGGCCCGAAGACTTCACGCGTAACCGGCAACTGACTTTTCCAGTGCTGATGCTTTTCATCCTCCAAAAAACCGTCAAATCCATCCAACGCCATGTGCACGAATTTTTCGATGCTTTGGCCGAGGGCCAAATCTTTGAACCGGTCACCCCCGGAGCGGTGACTCATGCTCGGGCCAAGCTCAAGGACAGCGCCTTTATCGAACTGAATCGAGAGTGCGTGCTGCCCAGCGTCTATGGTTCGGAGCGCCCCATCCTCCGCTGGCGCGGACACCGGCTCTTTGGCGTGGACAGTTCGTTGCTGCGCCTGCCGGACAGCGAGGCCTTGGGCCAGGCGTTTGGCTGGAAAGAAGCCGCCAATCAAAACGGGGCCACCGGCACACGCTATCCAGAGGCGCGCCTGTCGGTCGTCTACGACTTGCTCAATCGCATCGGCCACGACGCGCGCCTGGAACCGAGCACTCTCGGCGAAGTGGCTTTGGCCATGCAACAGTCGGAGTCCTTGCAGCCGGGAGATGTGGCCCTCACTGATCGCGGTTTCAGCGGCTACGTTTATTTCGCCAGGGTTGTGCAGCGGGGGGCGCATTTTATCGGCCGCTGCTCGACCGGCTCGTTTCTGGCCGCCCAGGAGCTGTTTCGGTTGAACCGAGCCAACCAAAGCCAAGTGGTCTGGCTCCACGCGCCGCCGGAGCAGAAAGCGGAGTGCCGGCGGCTTGGGCTGCCTTTGAAAATGAAAGTGCGTTTTGTGAGTGTGCGCTTGCCCACCGGAGCATTGGAAGTGCTGGCCACCTCGCTGCTGGATGAAGCCCTTTATCCGACGGAGGAATTTTTGACGGTGTATCACTGGCGCTGGGGACACGAGACCTTCTATCTGATGCTCAAGGGCCGGTTGGAACTGGAGAATTTCAGCGGGCGGACGGTGGAGGCGGTTCAGCAGGATGTCCAAGCGGCGGTGCTGCTGGCCAATTTGGAGAGCGTGCTCAGCGAGCCAGCGCAGGCGGCCCTGACCGAGCGAGGCACGCCCCAAACACAGCCCGTCCAAGTCAACCGCTCCAATTCCTACCATGCTTTGAAACTGCAAGTGCTGGACCTGCTCTACAGCGACATTCCCGTTCGGCAGGTCGTCCACCAATTGATGAAACTCTTTGCGGGCAGTCCGGTGGCCGTGCGCCCGAATCGCACAGGGCCCAGGCGTGGCAGAACTTCGTTTCACCGATCGTATCATTTTCAAAGACGTGTCAAAAAAGCCGTGTTTTGAACGTCATGCGCTTAATTCAATGGCAGTGGGGCCGGGGTGAGGGGTGAGACTGACGGTGGCGGGCCGAAGCGATTTGCCGGCTGCAATAAACTGGGATGCGCTCTGACCACCGCCGGGCACTTTTTCATTTCCACGCGCGCACGAATCCGCCACACTCACGCGCCATGAGCAAGCCCGTGCGCGTCGGTATCATCGGTTCACAATTCATCTCCGCCATTCACGTCGAGTCGTTGAAGCGGTGCGCGGCGGCCGAGGTCTTCGCCGTCGCCTCGCCGACGAAAGGCAACGCGAAGAAGTTTGCCCAGCATCACGCCATCCCGCATCACTTCACCGACTACCGCAAGCTGCTCGCGATGGACGAGATCGACATGGTCGTCGTGGGCGTGCCGAACGACGTGCATTGTCAGGTCACGCTCGACGCCGCCGCGGCCGGCAAGCACGTCGTGATGGAGAAGCCGCTGTGTCTGAACCTCGCCGAAGCCGACCGCATGATTGCCGCCTGCAAGAAGGCGAAGGTGAAGTTGATGTACGCCGAGGAGCTATGCTTCGCGCCGAAATACGTTCGGCTGAAACAACTCCTCGATTCTGGCGCGCTCGGCAAGCCGGTTCTGATCAAACAATCCGAGAAGCACGACGGCCCGCACGCGCCGCACTTCTGGGACGTGAACCGCGCCGGCGGCGGCGTGACCATGGACATGGGCTGCCACGCCATCGAGTTCTTTCGCTGGATGCTCGGCCGGCCCAAGATCAAGTCGGTCTATGCGCAGATGGGCACTCACGTTCACACGGAGAAAACACAGGGCGAGGACAACGCCATCCTCATCCTCGAATTCGAGAATGGCGCGATGGCCGTGGCTGAAGAAAGCTGGACCAAACTCGGCGGCATGGACGACCGCGCCGAAGTGCACGGCTCCAAAGGCGTCGCCTACGCCGATCTGCTCCACGGCAACGCCATCGAGACCTACAGCGCGACGGGCTACGATTACGCCGTCGAAAAGGCCGGCTCAACCGTCGGCTGGTCTTTCACCATCTACGAAGAGATTTGGAACTACGGCTTCGTTCAGGAGATGGCCCACTTCGTCGATTGCGTGCAGAACGACAAACAACCGCTCGTCACCGGCGACGATGCGCGCGTCGTCCTCGAAACTATTTTCGCCGCGTACGAATCCGCCGGAACCGGCCGCAAGGTGCAACTCCCCTTCCTCACCGACGCCGCGAAGCCGCACGATCTGTGGCGGAAACCCGCCGCGTAAAGCTGGATCCTCGGATGTCCGCCAGGTCTTGGAGTGCGCCAGTCCTCTGGCGCTTTGGCTGCGGGCGTGGGATGAGCGACGGGCGAACTCTCGTCCCCAGCTTCATCAGGTTCGGGAGAAAAGCGGTAGAGGACTACCGCAGTCCAAGACGCTGGCGCGTTGTTCATGGGCGCCTCGAAGGCATCCGAATCATCACCGCGTTTTCGCGTCGGGAGGGCTTGCTTGCGGGCGTGGCTGGGCGTCCCACACCTTCACCGTCCGATCATAGCTTGCCGAGGCCAGCCTTTTCCCGTCCGCGCTAAACGCCACACTCCAGACCGGGCCGCTGTGCCCCTTTAACGAGAGCATCTCCTGGCCGCTCGTGGCGTCCCACACCTTCACGGTGCGATCGGCGCTGGCCGAGGCCAGCCGTTTTCCATCCGGGCTAAAGACCACGCTTCCGACCGGCTTGGTGTGCGCTCGCAACGTGAGTGTTTCCTGGCCACTCGTGGCGTCCCATACCTTCACCGTCTTGTCTTCGCTTGCCGACGCCAGTCGTTTCCCGTCCGAACTAAACACCGCGCTGTAGACGTAAGAGGTGTGTCCTTTCAACGTGAGCGTCTCCTGGCCGCTTGTGGCGTCCCATACCTTCACCGTCTGATCTGGGCTTGCCGAGGCCAGCCATTTCCCGTCCGGGCTGAATGCCACGCTCGTGACCCCGTCTGTATGCGCGTTCAGCGTCAACATCTCCTGACCGCTCGTGGCGTCCCACAACTTCACGGTCCCATCCCAGCTTGCCGAGGCCAGCCGCTTTCCATCCGGGCTAAAGACCACGCTCGTGAGCCGGTCGCTGTGTCCATTCAAGGTGAGCGCCTCCTGACCGCTCGTGGCGTCCCACACCTTCACCGTCCGATCCGAGCTTGCCGACGCCAGTCGTTTCCCGTCCGGGCTGAAGACCACCCTCGCGACCCGATCGCTGTGTCCTTTCAAGGTGAGCGTCTCCAGACCGCTTAGGGCGTCCCACACCTTCACCTCTCCGAGCTTGCCATGCTCCCCCGCAGCCGACGCCAGCCATCTGCCGTCCGGGCTAAACGCCACGCTTTCGACCCCCGCGGTGTGCCCTTTCAACGTGAGCGTCTCCGGATCGCTCATGGCGTCCCACACCTTCACCGTCTTGTCCCCGCTTGCCGAAGCCAACCGTTTCCCGTCCGGGCTAAACGCCACGCTGTCGATCCCGAATGTGTGTCCTTTCAGCGTGAGCGTCTCCTGACCGCTCGTGGCGTCCCACACCTTCACCGTCCCATCCCAGCCTGCCGACACCAGCCGTTTCCCGTCCTGGCTGAACGCCACGCTTGTGACCGCGTCTGTATGCCCTTTCAACGTGAGTGTCTCCTGACCGCTCGTGGCGTCCCACACCTTCACCGTCCCATCCGTGCTTGCCGACGCCAGCCGTTTCCCGTCCGGACTGAATACCACAGTCCAGACCCAGCCACTGTGGCCCTTCAGTAAGAGCGTCTCCTGGCCGGTCGTGGCGTCCCATACCCTCACCGTCTGATCCTGGCTTGCCGACGCCAGTCGTTTCCCGTCCGGACTAAACGCCACGCGCCAGACCACGTCGGTGTGCCCTTTCAACGTGAGCGTCTCCTGACCGGTCGTGGCATCCCACACCTTCACCGTCTGATCCGAGCTTGCCGACGCCAACCGTTTCCCGTCCGGGCTAAATGCGACGCTCACGACTGCCTTGGTGTGCCCTTTCAACGTGAGCGTCTCCTGACCGGTCGTGACATCCCACACCTTCAATGTCCGATCGTAGCCTGCCGACGCCAGTCGCTTCCCCTCCGGGCTAAACGCCACGCCCACAACGATGTTGCTGTGCCCTTTCAACGTGAGCGTCTCCTGACCGCTCATGGCGTCCCACACCTTCACCGTCTGATCCCAGCTTGCCGAGGCCAGCCGTTTCCCGTCCGGACTAAACACCACGCCCCAGACTGCTTTGGTATGCCCTTTCAACGTCAGCAAATCACTGTGACACAGGCGATCCAGGTAAAACCACTCGAAGTTCCGCAGGTCCGGCCGGCCCGGTTGGGGGCGGTGCAGGTCGAGGAGCTCGACCACTCGGCCCACGCTGGCATCGTCCCAAGCCCGCTTCGCCAGGTTCATGTTGGCGGTATAGAAGAGGCGCTCACTGCGATCGCGTTCTGTCTCGGCGATGCGGCGGAGTTCGGTTTCCCGTTGCTTCGCGCTCATCTCCTTCAGTCTGGCCTCTTCCGCAGCGGTAAAGAGGGACTTGTTCTTGATGGCCTGGGCGGCGGAGACGCAGGCGCTCACGGTCAGCAACAACGCGAAGCAGGCGGCTGTGGCCAAGGCCACTTGGTGCCGGCGGGCGAACTTGTGGAAGACGTAACCCATGCTCGGCTTCCTGGCGGCAACGGGTTCGTTGTCGAGATAACGCTGGAGGTCCTTCGCGAATTCGTTCGCCGTCTCGTAGCGGCGGGTGCGATCTTTTTCCATCGCTTTGAGAACGATCCAATCGAGATCGCCGCGGACCAACCGGCTGAGCTTGCCAGGTTCCACGCTCCGACTTCGGGCCACCGTCGTGCGTTCCGGGCCCGCGAGGGTGCTAATCCGGTTCGAGGGGCGGAGCGGCTCCACCTCCCGGATCTGACGGCGGATTTCATCGTAGTCCGCGCTGGCGAGCTCGCGGGAATCCATCGGTGTCCGCCCGGTGAGCAGTTCGTACAAAACCACGCCGAGACTGAAGATGTCGCTGCGCGTGTCGATGTCCGCGCTGTCCGTCCCGGCTTGCTCTGGACTCATGTAGGCCGGTGTGCCCATGAACTGATGGAACCGGGTGAACACGGTCTTGTCCGTGAGGTCATGTTGCATGGCTTTGGCGATGCCAAAGTCAATGATCTTGGGCACAGGTCTGCCATCGCTGAAGCTCACCAACACGTTGGATGGTTTGATGTCTCGATGCACCAAGCCCTTTTGGTGGGCGTGTTGGATGGCACGACAGACGGCGATGAACAGTTCCAGCCGCTGGGCGGTGGAAAGCCGCTCTTCATCACAGAACTTCGTGATCGGACGCCCCTTGACGAGTTCCATCACGAAGTACGGACGGCCCGTCTCGGTGCATCCGCCCTCCAACACGCGCGCCACGTTCGCATGGTCCATCAGGGCGAGCGCCTGG
>ORMF012433376.1_pt1 | contig 11347 bp, 9 predicted proteins | sample 1779871 | NCBI WGS metagenome assembly ORMF01 (sample SAMEA104232316, study PRJEB22302) | groundwater metagenome | biome: forest; feature: aquifer; material: groundwater | place: USA | collected 2011-08-07 | depth 5.4 m
CATCTGCCAGGCGGTAGTGAGACCGCTCTTGCCTTCGAGTTCTCCAGACGCCGCTGCCCCCACAATATAGTCGTACATGGGGTCAAGATTGAAACGTGTTGCTTTCCCAGGAATCATCTCCTGAGAGCGGAACGTCGACAGGGCGAAGCGTACCTGACCGGTCGGTACAGGCACAGAGGTTGCCGTAGCCGGCGGCGGAGTGGTGGGGCGCGGAGTTGCGGTACTCTGCGCTGTTGCCCCAGGAAGCGACGTTGCTGCTCTGGTGCTCAGCGGTGTGGCGGTTGGAGCTGTTGTAGGTCCGTTACCTCCGCCTCCGCACGCTGTCACAAAGACGACGGCAACCACCATGGAGCCTATCGCGGCTCTCAAGAGGTTGAAACGACTGAACAAAAAGTTTCGCATCCTGCACTCCTATACCTGTTCGAGATCTTGGCCGCGGGATTATAGAGGGAATTAATCCCACGCGTCAACGACTCCTCATAGATTCAGCGATACTCTAATTGTCTAGAAGGGCGAATGGTAGATTTAGTCGTCAAACCAGTAGGGACTGTTGACACTTCGATAAAAATGGTTCTAGTATTTCGTGGCTTTCCCCCTCTCCGTTCTGTGTTCCGAGAGTTTTTGCCCAGGAGGATCGGGTGCCCGCTCCGCACACGGTGATAGTCTTTGCCCAGCCTGGCTGAGCTACTTGCCTACGGGCGAAAGAGTTTCTTTCGCGGAATGGAATCCAGTATGTGGAACGGAACGTCTTGCGCGACCCGGGCGCGATGGCCGAGCTACAAAATCTGGGGTTTTTAGCTGTGCCGGTCACAGTGATTGACGGGAAGGCGATACCTGGCTTTAGGCCTGACCTAGTCAAGCAAGCCTTGGGATTGACTGCGGGCCCGGCTCCGCGCGAGTTAACTGAGGTAATCAGCTTGCTTAATCGGGCGCTACCTGCTGTGGCAAGGGCGATTTCTCAAATGCCCGACGAGAAATTCACTTGGGAAGCTCCTGATCGGCCCAGGCCCATGGCAGAGTTCGCATATCACATACCGGCCGCTGTCGCCAACGTGGCTAGCGGTATTGACACGCGCAAATACGGGCCAGTTGATCCGACTCCCTGGGCCAACTTCAAAACATTTGCTGAGATTGCGCAATATGGGGAACGAGTCGCCGCTGACTTCAAAACCTGGATCGTCACACATGATCTATCGGAGCTCAGAACTCGGGCTCCCGAAGGCAGCGACAACCGCATCCCGACACAGCGCCTCGATCAAATGGCAGGCCATACCATCCATCACCTCCGTCAACTCTATTGGGTCCTTAGGGAATTCGGTATTGACCCGAAGGATCCAATACCTGATATAGAGTTCCCCCCGGAATATGTCCTTCCAATCACGAACAAGACCGGTGGGTTCCTTTAGCTTCGTCCCGCCACTCAATATCTAGTTAGTCAGGAGAAGAGCATGAAACTCGAGGGTAGAGTCGCGTTGGTGACAGGAGGAGGCCACGGTATTGCGAGAGCCACCGCACTGCGCTTTGCGAAGGAAGGCGCCGCTGTAATCATCAGCGAAATCGATCGAGAAAGAGCCGCAACCGTAGAGGGCGAACTGCGCGCCCTTGGCGCGAAGGCAAAAGCGATAATCGTTGACGTTAACCAAGAGCCGGCAGTTGATTCGATGGTCAAAAATATCATCGAAGAATTCGGCAAGATCGATATTTTGGTCAACGTTGTGGGGGGTGCCCGGATGTACCCCTTCGATAATTTTCACAATTTCACGATCGAACAACAACGGGTAATAGTTGATCAGAACCTCTTCTCATCGATGATCTGTACGCGAGCAGTTCTTGGACACATGCTTCAACAGAAGTATGGAAAAATCATCTTTACCACTTCGATCTCTGCGATCCTCGGCCAGAAGAGGGGAGCTGCGTACGCGGCCGCCAAGGCTGGCCTTGAAGCGTTCGCGGCCTCGCTGGGCAAAGAGGTCGGCCCTATGGGCATAAACGTGAACTGCTTGCGGGTAGGCTTGGCCGACACAGCGCCGCCGAGCAGAGACCAAAGTCGGCTGAAGACGCTAGTCAGCTGGAGCCATCTCGGACGCCTTGGGCGGCCCGAGGAATTCGCTGGTCCCATGCTGTTTCTGGCATCCGACGACTCCTCGTATATGTCAGGCTCGATCCTTACCGTGGACGGCGGCGCCTCCCACTTTTCTGATTTCTAAAGCGGGACTGATACGGGTAGAGGTCTACGCTTGTGTCTAAGGCGGAGTATTCCGGCGGTATTCAAACCTCAAGCCGCTAAATTGACTGCCCTTCAGTAGCGATATAGCATGCCGGATAAGTGGTTCTCAGAAGGCGCCCCATCGATGCGAGGGCATGCTAGTTGAAGGCGTTCATTTTTCGGCGGTTCCTGCAAGTTCCGCTCGTCCTTTTTGTTATCACGACGTTGATATTTTTTGCCAGCAGGGGACTCACTGATCCCGCTGTCACCCTGCTTCCAGACAATGCCGTCAAAGGGGAGTACGAGCGAATCCGTAGGGACCTTGGACTCGATAAACCGGTCTACCAGCAGTACTTCATCTATATGGGAGACTTGGCTCGGGGAGACCTAGGTGATTCCATAAGGAAAACTGGATATAAGGTAACCGACTTAATCTGGAAGCCTCTTGCGAACTCAGCCAAACTCGCCGGCGCGGCATTCTTGTTGGCCGTCGGTATAGGAATTCCCCTTGGAATTCTTTCCGCGCTGAACAGAGGGAGTTGGCCCGATGTGCTCGCGCGCCTAGTGGCTGTCCTGGGGCTCGTGACACCTGGCTGGTGGCTCGGGATGGTGCTTATTTTTATCTTCTCAGTCAGTTTCAACTTGCTACCGGCGGCAGGGCCGGGTGGGATTAAGCACTACATCCTCCCGGCCTCTGTGCTCGGTGCCCATGCCATGGCGGGCATTGCCCGAATGGTCCGTTCCACAATGCTAGATGTTCTGGACAGCGAGTACGTAAAGCTGGCGAGAGCTAAAGGCCTCACTCGGGGAGCGATTGTATGGAAGCATGCCCTCCGGAATGCCCTGATCCCAACAGTCACATTGGCCGGCTTATACTTCGCCCAGTTGGTGACGGGAGCAATCACCATTGAAGTCGTTTTCGCCTGGCCCGGAATGGGCCGTTTGATGTTCGACTCCCTCAATTCCCAAGACTATGTAGTCGTCCAAGGTACTGTGATGACCGCAGCCTTTATTGTCGTGATGTTCAACTTTGTCGTCGACATCGCGTACGGGGTCATCGACCCCCGGATAAGGTACCGATAAAGATGGCTGAGGTCCGCACCGTTCAGCTCAAGCCTTGGTATGTCCGCCTTGCGGCACCTTTGAGGGCGACCCGACACCTGCGTTTTCGCGTTGTCCCCGAAGGTCTAATAGCGATTCTTCTGGTGCTTCTGGCTTCCTCGTTTGTCATTGAAAGCATCTCCCCTTTCGATCCGCTTAGCGGCGAAATGCGCAATAGGCTGCGAGGCCCCGTGGGAGGACTAGATTTTTGGAATCATCACATCATGGGGACGGACCAGCAAGGTAGAGATATCTTTGTTCGCCTACTCGTGGGCGCCCGCTATTCCTTTGCTGTAGCGGCGATTGCATTGAGTCTCGGCGGTGTCGTTGGACTCATATTGGGGATGCTTTCAGGCTATATCGGGGGCAAATTTGACACGGTGGTAATGCGCATCGTCGATATCAAGCTCGCGATCCCCGTAGTGTTGCTCGCTATGTTGCTAGCCGCAATGTTCAAGCCATCACTGCTGCTGGTTTCTGTTGCTTTGGCGTTCGTGTACTGGGCCTTCTTCGCTCGAATGATTCGTGGAGAGACCCTTTCCTTGGCTAAGCGTGATTACATCAAGCTTGCCCAGATCGCGGGGGCGAGCCGAACCCGGATCATTTTCAAACACATCTTTCCGCACGTGACCAATACCTGGGTTGTTTTGCTCAGTCTCCAAGTTGGGGCCGCTATCTTGGCCGAATCTTCCCTCAGTTTTCTCGGCGCTGGCGTCCCTCCCCCTAACCCCGCCTGGGGCTCCATGGCAGCTCAGGGGCGAACCTACCTGGAAACAGCTTGGTGGGTATCTCTATTCCCGGGGCTTGCAATCGTTACAGTAGTTCTCTGTTTCAACCTGCTCGGCGACTGGCTCAGGGATCGCTTAGACCCTAGATTGCAGTAACGCTCGCTTGGCCCAGCATCAGGCCCTCCAGATCTGGCCAGGCCAAGGAACCCGCGAAACGAGTTAAGGTAAATGGCCGGACTACTTCAGCCCGAGGATATCCGCAAACTTCTGGCCGCACAGGATTTTGTAGCGGGTTCAGATGCAGAACTGGAGGAGATCACGCACCGAGTGAACGCTCTGATGGAGGGCATCCGCCGCTTAGACCATCTAGGAATGAACGACACAGAGCCATGGCCCACCCTAGTAGGTATCGTCACGAATGATTTCTGACGCAGAGATAGCCTGGTCATCTCTTTCTGCACAAAGAACGCTCCTCAAGGAGCGTTCCATTTCGTCCACCGAACTTGTGCAGATCTATCGAGATCGGATCAATTCGCTAGACGACTCTCTTAGGGCATACATTACGATTTGCGACGTCGCGGCTGATGCACGCGCCCGGACGCTCGACGAAGCTCGTGAGACCAGTGGAAAACCCAACGGCCTCTGGGGCATCCCGCTTGCCGTGAAGGATCAAATGGCGATCGAGAATGTGCGCGTCACCGGCGGCTCGCACCTCTTCCGCGAACGCATTCCGACTTTCGACGCGACGGTGATTGCACGATTGCGGAGCGCCGACGCCATCCTGCTTGGAACCCTGAATACGATGGAATTCCATATGGCCGGCACCAGAGTCTTTCCCTTTGGGACACCGCGAAACCCATGGGACCTGACGAGGACTCCCGGCGGGTCTTCTTGCGGCTCTGGGATTGCGGTAGCGGCGGGGCTTTGCAGCGCAGCGTTAGGAGCTGATACCGGTGGCTCAATTCGCTTGCCAGCGTCGATGTGCGGGATTACGGGTCTAAAGCCTACATGGTCCAGGGTTAGTCGATTCGGAGTAAATACCCACGTTTGGTCGATGGATTGTGTTGGGCCTATGGCACGTTCAGCTGAGGATTGTGCCCTTCTTCTTGATGTCCTCGGGGGACATGATCATTTGGATCCGACCTCCAGCCATCGAACGATGCCGCAAAGTTGCGACTATCTAAACGGGTCGATAAATGGGGTACGCATTGGATTGGTCTCGGAAGCGATGGAGGTGGCCGAAGCATCAACCCAGGAGGCGGTGGCCTTGGTGCTAGAAACCTTGGCTGGACTCGGAGCGAAGGTAACGAAAGTCTCCCTTCCGATGGTTCAGGAAACACGTTTTGTCACACCGGTCGTTGTCGACTCCGAAGCGGCCAGTTACCATCGTTCGCGTCTGATCCATGAATCCGAAGGGCTGGATCGAAATACACGAGTGCGGCTTCTTGTTGGCTCTTGTATTCCCGCAGGCTTGCAGACATTGGCGGCGCGGGCCCGTGCCGCCATGGCTCGGCAGGTATTGCATGCGCTCGAAAGCGTGGACATTCTGGTTGGTCCAACCTGCCCGGGCGGGGCAGGCTTAATAGCAGACCCACCCGTGATTACTAGCCACACAGAAGCAACAAGTCTTCTGTATGGCCGCGGTAGAGCTGAAGGTACGGCTATCTACAGCATGGCTGGGGTTCCAGCCATCACAGTCCCATGTGGCTTTGACACCAATCGCATGCCCTTGGGGTGTCATCTTGCCGGGCGCTACTTCGACGAGCCCTTGCTACTCAGGGTCGCCCATGCGTATCAGTTAGCAACCGATTGGCACACGAGACGGCCGAAGCTGCTGGCATAGGAGCCGCGACGTGACCCAGACTTCCGAGGCTCTGGGATGAGGCTTCGTTAGCCATACGCCAACGGGCAACCTACCCTAGGATCGGCGAGGAAACCTTCTTCAAGGATGGGGCGAATTCCTTCACCGGCTCGGCGGAGGACCAAACCTGAGCCATGGGTTGGATCAGTGCAGCAGCGATGCGGCTCGACTCATTAACCGAGACTATGAACCTCGGTCCTGGAGTGAAGGCATAATTTGGCACATATGGATGTATCTGCAAATCGAGAGCACCAACGGGATTTTTCTTCGAGATCATGGCCCCACTGAAGGTCATCAACTCAGGATAGTCGCGAACCTCCAACGTGCCCCCCTCCCCCTTATTTGCGACCCGCTTTAGATTTCTTAGCGCCTCGTCGGTTTCGAGCCGGAGCCGCAGTAATTCTTCTTTCGTTGCCTCGACAGTGCCCTTATAGCCTCTAAGCCTCGCGAGAACACCCGCGACCTCAGACTTGGGATCATCTAATCCGCCCTGACGAACAATGTTGATGTCTACGCCCTTACTCAACAGGGTTTTCCACAGATCTTGATACTTAATTAGTCCTTGTCGCAGATTGAGGCCCATTAAGAAGACGCTGCGTGTGTTTTCGACTTCGATCCAGCGGTCGAAGCCATATGGGTCTTCTCGAGCGCTTAGAGGCGAACCGGACATGTCTTGGATAAACGCCAAGTGACTGATGTTCCCTTGAGCGGCGCGCCACTTCAAGAGGAACTCTCGGAACATCACCGATAGGCTTTGCCCGGTCGACTCCAATAGTTCGTTCGCAAGAGCATCAGTAGCTTCGTCCAAATAGATACTTTTAGTTGGCAAACCATTCGCTCCTGGGAGCCGTTGGCCGACATTCTAACATGCGAACTAACTGAAACTATTAGACCCTAACTGAAGTCTAATTTCCTCGAAACCGCGTCATGGCGCACCGAGTACGGCGGATGGGCGTGCCGCAAGCGTGCGCAGCGCTAAGTCGCATTTTCCGTCGATATGGACTCGCCACGACGAACGCCACGGAGACTATCACTGAACATATTGTAACCCCATTGACTATAGGTGAACATCATTGCTATATAAGTTGCCGGCTCAAAGTATGGCCCGGGAGTTCCCGTCACCCTACGGGCGTCGCCAACTCTTCACTCACAGAAAAACCGCAGGAGAAGATACCATGCTATTCCCCATTTTTGACACTGATCAACACATCACAGAACCCCCCGACCTCTGGACGAGTCGCCTCCCAAAGAAATACCAAGGCGTGGCACCGCATCTCGTCGATGACCCTGAAGTTGGGCAGGCATGGGCCTTCGGTGACGACGGCTTACTTGTGACTATGGGGCTGCAGTCGACGGGCAGCCAAGATCCTCGGCGGCACGATACAGCCCGACGCTACGACGAAATCGACCCAGCTTGCTTCGACGCGAAAAAACGCATTGAAGTGATGGATATCGACGGTGTTGGAGTCACGTTACTTTTTCCAAGTGTATTGAGAAACGTTTCAGCGATCAGAGATGACGGCGCTTATCTAGCCTGTATTCAGGCATACAACGACGCGGTGCATGAGTGGGCTCAGGAAGGGGATCCAAAGCGAATTTTCCCGGGGGCGATGCTGCCCTTCATCAGCATTGAGCACTCCATGGCGGAACTCGAGCGGGTTGCGAAGTTGGGCTTCAAGCATTACATGTTCAATCAATGGCCTAGTACCCAACCCTACCCCTCTAAAGAAGACGATCGCTTCTGGGCCTTGTTGCAAGAGACGGGACTGACCATAAGCTTTCATGGTTTCGGGTCCGGTCGTACTAAGTTTCAGCCTGTCACTCAAACTACTACAGCGAAACGCAAATACATCTCTCGGGGCCGTAGTCAAGAGATGGTTGCGGCAGACCGAGCGGCGGGGTTGGCGTCCGCTACCCCATTAGCAACACTTATCCTTACCGGGATTCTGGAACGTTTCCCAAATCTGAAAATTGCTCTCATCGAGACGAGCGTTGGGTGGATGCCCTCGTTTGTTGAACGACTCGATGCCCACTACCAGCAACACAGATGGCTCAGCGACCATAATCTCAGTCGCCTCCCAAGTGCCTATGCGAAAGAGTTCTTCGTTAGTTGGGATCGGGAGTGGTTCGGTGTAAAACACCGTGCTTTTGTCGGGTCTGACAAGTTGATGTTCGGTACAGATTTCCCGCATATCGGAAGTTTCTACCCGCACTCGCGCTTTTACCTGGATCTCGTGCTCCAAGGTGTCTCGCAAACGGAGCAGAAGCAGATGCTCTGGGACAATCCTGCCAGCCTTTACGGAATCGAGTACCCCAAGAGTCACGTCAACTAATCGACCCGATTGAAACCGGGATACATGCCTCAGTGCATAGCTGCCTAGGGACTGTAAAGGTGTCCACGAGGAATACAGGATGAAGACCTATTTGACATCAGAGGCCAGTAATAGCGCATTACAGCCTGATCAGATGCTCGAGCAGATCCAAAACAGGGTCCTGTGGCTTGCCGTCAAAATGGTGCATTTCGCAAATCAGGAACGGTTCAATGACGACGGCATTAAGGTTGGCGGACACCAGGCATCGAGTGCATCAGCAGTCACCATCTTGACGTCGTTGTTCTTTGACCATATGACCTCGGGGGATCGCATCTCAGTCAAACCTCATGCCTCACCCATCTTTCATGCCATTCAGTACCTGCTCGGAAATCTCGATCGGAATTATCTGGAGCGCTTCCGGGAGTTTCATGGCCTGCAATCCTACCCGAGTCGCACAAAAGATCCCGACGGGGTGGACTTTTCCACCGGTTCTGTCGGACTCGGGTCCATAGCTCCGAATTTTGCTGCCCTTGTCGAAGGTTATCTCGCGACTCATAGCATTGGAGCATCGCCGCACAAGTTCATCGCCTTAGTAGGGGATGCTGAGCTGGATGAGGGCTCCGTCTGGGAAACGATAGTCGAGCCACACCTACAACAGACGCCCAACATTCTTTGGGTGGTCGACCTCAACAGGCAGAGTCTTGACAGGGTCATCAGCGGCATTCGAGTCAATTTGTGGCGAGAAATGTTCGCTGCCAACGGCTGGAATGTTATCGACGCAAAGTACGGGAGTCGCCTCCAAGGTGCTTTCGAAGAACCGCGAGGTGAGCTGCTCCGGGAGAGCATCGATGCGATGCCAAACGAGGTTTATCAGAGGCTACTTCGTAGCCAAGCGACAATCCTCAGAGAGTGGCTGCCAAGATTCAGCAGCCATCCAAATGACCTCACCAACTTCCTACATCAGAGGGACGACAATACGCTATCAGGCCTCGTCCAGAATCTCGGGGGACATGACTTTTCGACACTCCGTAGCGCCTTCAGCGAGGCCGAGCGGTCGGGACGGCCTAGCGTAGTCTTTGCCTATACGCTCAAAGGTTGGCGCCTGCCATCCATAGGAGATCATCAGAACCATTCTGTGCTTCTTACCCCAGCACAGATGGAGGAACTCCAGGTCCAATGTGGTATCAAAGGTGACCCTTGGGCTTCCTTCGACCAGGATAGCCCTGAAGGAGAATTCTGTGCGTTGTCCGCAAACCGCTTGCGGGCGGGTAAGAATCCCCCACCTGAGCCGAGATTCGATATCCCAACGACTATGGGCCGGGGATATACGGGCAAAGTATCAACGCAACAGGCGTTTGGGTACTTTCTCGTGGGCGTAGCTCGCGACCTCCCGCAACTCGCCCAACGGATTGTGACTGCAAGCCCCGATGTAGCATCCTCGACCAATCTCGGTGGCTGGATCAATCGGTCAGGGGTCTGGAATCGTACGACGGACAACAGCATTCCGGACGATAACACCTTAAGGTCCCTCAAATGGACGGAGGGCCCAAACGGGAACCATATCGAGCTCGGAATCTCGGAGTCGAATCTCTTCATGTTGCTTGGGCAACTCGGCCTGACGAGCGAGATGCACGGCCACACGCTCTTCCCTATTGGAACCTTATACGATCCGTTTGTGTGCCGAGGTCTCGAGGCGTTCCAGTACGGTCTCTATGCGGGTTCGAAATTCATCGTCGTAGGCACTCCGTCGGGCATCACTCTTAGCCGCGAGGGCGGAGCACATCAATCGATTGTCACGCCTTCTATTGGGGTTGGCATGCCAGACCTCTTGTATTACGAGCCGTGCTTTGGTCAGGAGCTGGAGTGGATACTGCTGAGTGCCCTGGAGAAAATCGCGCGCCGAGAATCGTCGACGTACTTGCGGCTCAGCACAAGGAAGGTCGACCAGTCTCTTTTCCCCTCAATGCGGGACGCCAACGAAACTGAACACCGCCGTAAACAGGTTTTGGCTGGGGCCTATCTATTGCGCGATGCGTCACAGCAGCAAAACTATCTACCAGGCGAGAACGTCGTGCACCTCTTCGCTACTGGAGCCGTTGTCCCAGAAGCTATTGCTGCTGCGGAAGAATTGGCGAAAGAGGGCGTCCTCGTAAACGTCGTCAATGTCACCTCGCCCGGACATCTTTTCCAGCGTTACCAGGCGTCTTGCAAGGAGGCACTACGGGGGCGAAAAGGTCCTGACGTGCTTGCGGGTGTCGTTCCGGAGGCCGAGCGACAACGGGCACCGATTGTGACAGTGATCGATGGCGACGCACATGCTCTCGCTTGGATCGGCGGGGTCCTCGGGTGCGCGACAATTCCGTTAGGCGTCTCAAGCTTTGGGCAATCTGGCGGCCTTGCAGACCTGTACCAGGAGCACCAGATCGACGCACAAAGTATCCAAACTGCTTGCCTGGCTGCTCTAGAAGCAGCTTCCGTTTGAGGCTCCCGAAAAAGGCTTCGGCTGAGCCGTTCGGCTCCGGATGCGGCGCGGGGTGTGACAAGGGGATTGGGGCAAGACGGGAGCGCGAACTTTCACATCTCGCATTTCGTCAGCTCTCAGCGGATCGCCGTCACAGCGTCCACGGTGAGGCGTACATGACCGTAGCTCTCCGGTATGCCTAAGGCATAGCGGGGCTTCACGGCGCTGTGGGAGCCTTTTTGAACGCTGGCATCACTTTCGCTGCGAACCACTCCATATGTTTCATGAGCTCAGCGGGCGTCTTCCAACCGAAGGCCACGTTGATGTGGTTGAAACCATCGTCGCGTTTTTCGGCGATTGAGTCGATTATTGCCTGCGGCTCGAAACCGAGGCGTTTTGGGGGCGCACCGGTAGGTCGCCGATGCCCAATGTCCTGGGCAGCTGAGGGGTGAGGGGTATAGGGATCCGGGTCTCCTATGCTCACGCTAGACGAGAAGCCGAACGCCTCAGGGTCCCGCTTGCGCAGGCATAATTCTTCCTTGATGGTTTGGATGTGCCCACGCATCTCTTCACGCGAGCCACCCATCCAGGGGAGCCAGCCGTCGCCGAGTTCCACGATTCGGGGAATCGCCAGTGGAGCACTTCCCCCGATCCAGATCGGGATGTGCGGCTTCTGGA
>ORMF011495572.1_pt1 | contig 11346 bp, 12 predicted proteins | sample 1779871 | NCBI WGS metagenome assembly ORMF01 (sample SAMEA104232316, study PRJEB22302) | groundwater metagenome | biome: forest; feature: aquifer; material: groundwater | place: USA | collected 2011-08-07 | depth 5.4 m
CGCGTGCCGATCGGCGCCGGGAGAATCCCGTCTCCCCCCCCCCCGCCATACATGTTCGGGGTGTTCGCGTCGAACGCGATGGCGGGAACGTTGCACAGGCGCGCCCAGAACCAGCCTCGGTTCTTCCACGATCGAAAAGGCTCCCGATCCGGACTGAACGTCAGGCCTGTGACAGAACCCCGGCCGCGAGGAGCCCTTGTCACCAAGGGGGTGGCGGCCGCGGACACCAGGGTGTCCTCGCCTTTCAAAGTCACTGTGGCCACAGAGAACTCGGTTTCCTCGAACGTCGGGTCAGGGACGAGATCCGCTGGCGCTCCGGCGCTCCCCGTCGGGGCCGTTTGTCGAGCCGAGCGCGCTTGGGGTGGCCGCCTGGCTGGGTTGCCCGGCCCGCGTGGTCCGGGTCGAGCGGACACCTCCTCCGCGGCTTGGACGCTGCCGCTTTGCAGCCAAGCCTGCAGGGCGCCGCGGCTCCGCACGGTCGTGGCTCCCCTCAACTCACCTGGGAAGAGCCCGCGCAGCCAAGGCGTGCTCGTGACGTCCTGGCCCTGTTCCACTCCGATGATCAAGTGGCCGCCGCCGTGGACCCAGGCCATGAGCGCCTCATACTGGTTCTTCTTCAGTTCGAGCGCCTTCTCTGAGCTGAGGTAGAGGTAGGTTAGCCCTTCGAGCGCGATGGGGTTGTCTGGAAATTGCTCGACCGTGAGACGCGCGACCTGTGGCACCATCGGGAGCGCTTCCGCGCGGCTGGCATTGGCCTGCGGGAAGACCGGCAGCCCGCCGAACGAGCGCGGGATGGCCCCCAGGAGGCAGCAGTCCCAACTCAGGTCCCTACCGCGCAGGCTCTCCCGCTCGGCGCGGACTTTCCCGCGAGAGTCAAGCAGGCGCGCGTCCCACGTGAGAGCCCGGCTTGCCCTCGCTAACATCGGAAGCGAGAACCGCTTACGTGTGTTGGTAGGCAACTCGATCGCCATTCGACGAATCTGGTCTGCCGCACCGCCCAACTGGCGGGACGAGATCTCCACCATCCCGTCGAACGATGGGCCGTCATTGTAGATCTCACACCCGACTGGAAACCACCCGGCTTCCCTGATTAGACCGTCCCCGCCGCCGCTGCTGCCGTACCCCAGGAAGACGTCAAACTGAAGAGCGGCGCGCAAGGTAGGGAGCATCCCGAGGAGCATCAACCCCACCATCAGGATCCGCGGTGCCCGACAGGAGCGCACGGCGGTTAGGGAGCCGAACGGTTTCATTACCTTGTGACGCACAGTCGCTTTTGTTGAGGACGGTTATAGTCGGATTCCCGATGGAAGCAACCAGGAAAGGTTCACCGGATACGTTCCCTTGGAAAGGCCGCGAGTGGGCGTTGCCTCCCTTGTGTCCACGAACGGCCGAGCCTCTTCGTGAAGGTGGCACGCTCCCCTTCATAGGGCATTCAACCGCTTCAGCGATTGCGTAGCCGGCTTTCGCCCGTTACCACTTTCATCGCAGCAGCGGACACGAGTCCGCTTTCACATTCTCCCGTTCAGGAGATTCCACCTAGTCGAAACGGAAGCGCGATCTGTCCCAAAATGCACGCCTCCTGCCTCATGGTTGCCTTGGACGCGAGAGAACCGCACAAATCCGCTGCGAAAGCGGGCCTATTCAACGCATGCGACAGCGCCTGGAACCGAAGGAACTCTCGTTGCTTGGGGAGCAGTCTGGCGGGCTTTGGATCTATGTTCAGCCACGAGGATCATAGCATGAATCCCCAAACCTAGCCGCTCGGGGAGAGGAACCTGATGCAGCGACTTAGACGTGAGCGTTCCGGATCAAGAAGTCCTCCATGATTGTGCCATCCGGCCCGGGCGCCCACTCCGCCCGGGTAGGAAAGCTGCTACCGGCCGACAGTTGGTCGATATCCGTTGTCCGGATGGGGCCGGATTTTGTGCCCGTGGCCGCCCCCACCAGCGGTCTGCCCGGCGACGCGCACGGTTCTGCAACCGGACCAGGGCGGATGCCGGTGGACCGTGCAGCTGCCCGATGGCACTCGGCCGGGTCTAAGCGAGTTGCCATCGCAGCGCGAACGATCCGGGACGGTTCGCCAGCGCCACTATCTCGTCGTGCCGCGGCAATCGAAGAACCGGCGCGCCGTGGTCCTCGTGGGTCAGGCCAACCGGAAAGGCTGTCGAACCCGGCATCTCGCCCAATTCCTCCTAGCATCGACCTTCCCGCCAAGACAACGACATTACAAGGCCGGGTGGCCTTCATGGCAAGGCCACCCGGTGTACGTAACTCAAACGCTCACAACTCGGAAGCGTCGAACGCTTCTGAGACGATCAGAGCTGGGCTTTCGCGCTGCGACGAGCTGCAGTAATCAGGAGAAGGCACGATCCACCCAACAACGCCAGAGTGTTGCCTGCGTCCGGAACGTGCCCTGTGTCAGCACGCGTTGCATAGTCCACAGAGAGATCTTCGACAAGGCGATACCCGTCCGGGGGAATAGGGCCGCCGAGCGTAATGCCCGAACCGATTTCGAGGCCGGTCGTACCGCTGTACTGGTGGATCTTGCTGTTGTAGATGTCGGACACGAAGAAGTCCGTGCCATCATAGGCGATGCCCGTCGCGCGGTAGCTCGTTGTGATGAAGTTCGGTGTGAGGACGTTCCCGTCCGTGTCGTAGATATCGTACACGAAGCCCGCATCCTCTCGGTTGACGATGAGCTTGCCGTTGAAGTACTCCATGCCGTCCATATAGTGAGATGCGAGGCCGAAGGTCACGGTTTTGACGTTCGCTCCGGTCACCGGATCGATGCGGTAACCCACGTTGGATCCCGCGTAATCGGTTGTCCAGAAATCGGTTCCGTCCCAGGCGATGGTGGACATGCTGGCGTTGGCCGTCAGGATCGAACCGAGGGACAGACCCGTCGTCGCGTCCGTCTTGTAGATGTGGGGATCGCTGACCACGGTCGAGTAGATCGTGTTGCCTACCACAACCACCCCGCGGCCATTGCCGCTGGAAGGATTGTACTGCGCCTGCTTTGCACCAGTGACAGCGTCAAATTTCTCGACGTAATCACCACTGCCGCTTGCATTGTTCCCATAGAGGACCGTGGCGGCGCTGACCGTGCCGCAGAATCCGAGGATCGCGAGCGCGCAGCCTGCGGTGATGTATTGAGGGCGCTTTTGGTTGGTTGAGTATCTCATTGCAGTCTGTCTGTCGTTAGTTGGTTGGTGTTCGACCGTCTCGAACGCCGGCTCTCGCCGGTCTGTCCGGGACAGTATACCGGTTGTTACATGCCGGGTCGGTGGCTGAAAGCATCATGCGTGCCAGAGTCCATTTTTAATTATAAGAATAGATATAACTATTTGAAAGGCATCGTATTATGGTACGAGTAGTATATCTACTCTCCTCAGAAGCTCGCTATTTTTGTAAAGAATCCCGACATTTCTCGCCGTTTGCGCTTCGCAACCAGACGCTATTCGACGTCATAAAATATTGCTGCGCAATTGGTTATGATTCAATCCGGTCGGCCGTGCGGCCGCAGTAGACTAGTGTAAGAAATCCTGACGTATTTACACTTCACGCATAACCACAGGTTGCCTTATCTCCGACGCAACAACCTCTGATCGGCTTCGATCGCGCCTCAAGCGTATATGGCCTTGGCGGACTTGGCCCGGCGAATTCATCACCGAGAAAGCTGCAACGTGGCGGACATGGAGGAAAGCGAAGCAGTCGTTGAGCGTGGACCCTCCTCGTTGCCCGCAAAGTCGCCGCTACCCACTCCGTTCATGCGCGCAAAACCGCAACGAGCTGTGCCCGTGCGGAAGCGGCAAGAATTACACGGGGTCCTGCGGGAAATGACAAACGTGGTCGGCAGCTTGATCTGCTGCCTACAGGATCTCCGATTGGGCGCGAGGTGGGGTGCGTTATTCGTGATAGCCGTCCCGGGCCACGAGTATCTTACGACGCCGACCCTCGGTCACACGAGGCCACTTTAACCTTGGCAACCCATGGTTGGCTTTCGCGGTGTCAAAGGATTTAGGATCAAAAGGACGGCCGAGCCATTCCTGCATGCTCTTGTGCTCAGGATGCCTCTTGTTTTCAAGTGCTCCGAGCAATCCCACGTAACCCCCGATTCCCCCCGCAGTCTTCTGGTGGGCAAGCGCGTGAGCCTGCCAGGCAAACGGCAGTCGCCGCCGACGCTGAGGCATCCACAGGCAGAATGTTTTCCAGAGTCACAATGTGCTCCCTGTAGTCCCCGAAGTCGTACTCGTAGAGCGGCCCCTGACGGATATCATTCAGGAGTTCTGACAGGGGGACCTTGCTTTCATCCAGAACGGGCGGATCGCCGAGGTACTGTTCTAACTGCGCGCTGGGATCAGCATACGCGTGCTCCCAGCAGATGAACTGATGCAGGTGGCTGTTGGTCCAGCCCATGGCCACTTGCAGGACAGCATGAGGCCAACCCAGGTTTGCACTCCCTGGGACTTGCAGCCGCCGCCAGATGAAGGGTTGGGTTCCAGTTAAGCGAACCTGTAGCTGGTAGGTGAATACAGCCTTGTCGTCTCGTTCCGAGACGGGGTTAACCCGCCTGTTCGTAGGTCGATTCGTTGAGTCTCTTGGATCTGCTTTGTTGCCTCACGGCTCGCTCGGCGGCGCGTTCGAGGCCCTCGAGGTCTTCTTTGCGAGGGCCTTGCGTTGGGGCGGCGTTGCTGTTCGGCGAGCGATCGCGAGCATCTTGTCGCGGCCGTAGTGGTAGTGGCAACCAAGCAAGGCGGTGATCCGCTCGGCATACTCCTCCGGCCCCGCCGTAGCGGAGAGAACCTTGAACCAAACCGGCAACACCTTGGCCCAATCCACTCCCACCTGCCAGGAGCCAGCCTCGTCCGCAAAGAAGATGATATCGTCGTGGCCTTCATCGATGTGGTTCAGCAGGCTGAAGAGGATGTCCATGGCCGCACGCACCTCCGCCGGATTACCCTTCCTTCCGTCTATCACACAGCGATCAAGAAGCCGACGGTACTCGGCAATCCACGAACTCGTTCCAGCGGACCGTTGGGTATAGTTTTTGGAATTGACGCTGAATGATTCGTAATACTCGCCGGCCGAGCTGGCCTTCTCAAAACGATTCACGTCCTCGTGCAAGCTCAGGCCCGTTGCGTTCTCCGCGTCTGGGCGCAGCCGCTTCAGATCGAGGTACTTCTTCACGATCTTGTGGAGCTTGGCCGGGGGCAAAAGGTCGATGGCGTCGTACAACAGGAAGAAGACGTACTCGTTGCCGAGCTTGCGAAGCTCGGTGCGGAGCTTGTCACGGTCGATTTGGATGGGCTTGCGTGTCATCGTTGGGTCACAGTGGTTCGATCCGGCGCAGCATAGCTGGGCGATTTGAGTACCGAAGCCGAAATCCGGCGAGCTTCTGCTGGAAGCCGCCGATGTCACCGGCCTGTGCGTAGGCGTCGCGCAGTTCCTGGAGTTGGCCGGCCGCCTGGTCGCAGGCCGAAGCAATCTTCTGGTCCATGAGCGGGTTGAGCCCCGACCATAGGGCGTCTGCGCGCTGCCTGATGGAGGCCAGATGCCACTGACGCGACTCCGCCGAGCGTTGTCGCTCTGCCGGTGCCGCTTCGACTCGCGTCCTCATCGATGCTTGACCTTTCTCGCTAACTCCTGGCCTCAAAGCGAGAGACCTTTGTTCGCCAGCGCTTCGGCTTCTGCGCCCAGGAGGACGGCGCACATCGATGGAGCTTCGCTGCACTGGCGGAGTTGGTCGAGAACATTGGTCTTGAGGGCCATGAGACAAATGCGGGCCAGGGTGTGCAGGTGCAATCGGTCATCCTGGCAACAAATTAGAAAAAACAGGTTGGTGGGGTGGGCGTCAGGGGCGCCAAAATGAATGTCCTGGACGGTGCGACCAAGGATGATGAACGATCTTTCGAACAGGTAAGGGTCCGGCACGCGGGGGTGGGGTAACGCAAAACCTCCCGGCATCCCGGTCGAACAAAGCGCTTCGCGTGCTTCCAGGCTAGCCACCAATGCGTGAGGATCGTTCAAGTATCCGGTGGATTTTGCCAGCGCCACCAACTCATGCAAAATGGACGATTTGGTCTTAGCAGGCAGGGCCGTGGCGATGAAGCCTGGCTGGATCATCTCCGGGAGCAGTGTTTGGCGTGGCAGGATTTCCCGGGTTCCATCGGTTGTTTTTCGGTGGTATTCGGTCAACCGCTGGCCCGGCAGACTCAGGAGCCGTTGCGAAGCCCAAATATCGATTGCCTCCTTCGAAAAGACGATCCGATGCCCCCGTCGTTCGTGCGGAATCTCGTTCGCCTTGGCGCGCCGCGCGACGTCTTCCGGGGTCAAATGCAAATACTCCGCGGCCTCGTCTAGACTGAGAGTTTCGTGTGTCATATTCAGATGAACCACCTCCCGGCCGGGCACGAGGGCCGGCTACGGTTTGACGCCGGCCTTGGTGAAGGCGTTGACGGTCTTGATGCGGGCGGCCTTCGCCGCGTCCATCACGTTGACGATCTTGCCGAAGGGGGCATCGGTATCGGCGCGGATGGTGAGAGTGGTCTTGGGGTCCTTGGCGGCTCGCAGTACCAGCTCGGGCTGGAGTTTCTCGAGGGCGATGGGGAGCTGGCCGAGAAAGAAGAATGGGGCTTGTTTGGTGACGGTGACAACGAGATTGGCCTCCGCGGTTCCCTCGCGGGGCTGCTTGGATTCAGGCAGCGACAGCTTGAGCGCCGGGTACTGCTTGAAGGTAGTAGTCACCATCATGAAGATCAGGAGCACGATCAAAATGTCGATCAGCGACACGATGATGATCGCAGGCGGCTGACGTCGTTTTCGTTGCAGGAATCGCATGGGTGAGAATTGGGCGGAGTGGCCGGGTTCAGTCGGCCTGCGTCTCGATGGCGGGCTGGGCGGCCTTACCCTTGCGGCGATACTGCCGTCGCAGGAAGTCCTCCAGCAGCGTCTCCATCTCAACAGAGAGCGCCTCCACTTTCTTGTTATAGTAACTCCAGGCGACCAGCGACGGGATCGCGATGAGGAGGCCCATGAGCGTGGTGTTGAGGGCGATGGCGATTCCTTTGGCCAAGACGGTGTTGTCCGCGAGGCCGCTCTTGCTAAGGTCACCGAAGAGAGTGATCAGCCCGTGGATGGTGCCCACGAGTCCCAGCAGGGGCGCGATTCCGACCACGATCTCGAGTACTACCAGACCTCGCTCCAATTGCACCAGCTCGTGCCGGCCCCGGGTCTGAATCGAGTCCGCGTTGTCGGCCTTGGGCCACGGGAGATGTTCGATCGCCGTCAGCACGAGCCTTCCCAAGGAGGAGGCTTGCTGATGACACACGACCTGGAGTGTTCCAACATCCTTGGGGGAGTGGCACTGGTCCAGGGCGGTTTCGATGCTGGGCGGGACCACCTTGTTGTGGCGCAGCGCCAGTCCGCGTTCAATGATGAAGGTGAGGCTGACGACGGAGGTCAGCACGAGCACGAACATGAATGGCCCACCGGCCACAAGGAATTCCCACATAATCAGTAATAAAACGTAAAACGCACTTCTCGAGAGTTGGCGCCGATGAGACGGCGGACGTCCGTCGGCCACTTCTCGAACGGCGCGGGCTTGGTCACCGCCAACTGGCAGACGGCAGTGTAGATGTCCCCGACGTCCGATTCCAAGGTTTTCATGTCGGTGATCCGTCCGTCGTAGGTAAGACGGAATTGGAGCACGACCTTACCCATGCGATCCAGGCTGTAGCGGTGTTGTTCGAGCAGGTTGTACCAGCACTGCTGGACGGCGGCTACAAACTTCGCGTCGTAGTTTCCCAACGGGCTTCCGCGGGCGTCCGTCGAGGCTTGGATCGAGAATCGTCTCACCCCGCCTTCCTGTTTCATCTTCTCGCCTTGAATGGCGCTCCGGCTCTCGGAGGGCAACTGAGCTTTCGCCTCCTGTACGGTCCGTGGTCGTTTGCGCTGCGGCGGCGCCGGCTGGAGGGTTTCAGCGGGTGGCAATTCCGGACGGCCGATAACGGCCGCGGCGGGCTTGGCCGTTGCCAAATCGCCTTCCTTAAGCTCCGGTTTCGGCGGAGGAGCGGAGAGGGGCAGGGGTGACTCCTTTTGGGGCTTGGCTTCGGGTTTCGGCTCGGGTTTTTCCTCCGGGGGTTTCTCGGGCGGGGTGACAGGTTGGAGCGGGTGGGAGACTTCTTTCGGTTGGGCGGAGTCCGTGGTCTTGAGGATGCGATCCTGCCTGCCATCGAACTTCGGAATCTGGGCGTCGCGCTTGGTGTCAGGGTTTCCAGCCAGAGTGTTCACGGTGGCGTAGTACGGCGTCTCGGGCGGGGTCTCCTTCACGGCCTGAGATGGGTCAACATCCACGAACACGAGCGGGATGTCCTCCGGCTTCTCCTCGATCTTGGCTGGATCCTTCGGGGACTTGGTGTCAGGGCGCTTCGCGGCGGGGTTCAGCGGCTTGAGGCTCTTGGACAGGGCGTTTAGGGGGCTGAATCGCCACAGGTTGAGGCGGTTTCCTGCTTCCAGTGTGACAAACAGGAAGAAGTGGAGCGACAACGAGATGGCGAACGCTCGGACGATGGGATCCATCATCCAGCGCCAGCGCCCATCTGTTGTCTCAAACCGAACCATGCGACTGCAAGAATGCAGCAGGGAAGCAGACGGGGCAACTGGAAGTTAAATTCAACGGGGACGGTGCGCAGGCTCTTACGGGAAGTCTACAGCCTGTTTGTACTCGGGCACGAGGACCTCCGCGCTGGGGAGTTTCAGCCGGAGTGCTTCCGCAAACGCGAGGGACTGGCTCTCTTCACCGTGCACGACAGTGATCTTCTTGATGTCCCCTTTAATGCCATCCACGTACCGGGCCAGTTCGTTCTTGTCCGCGTGGCCGGAGAAGGCGTCGCACGAGGCGATTTTTGCCCGTACGATTTGAGGCTCACCGAAGATGTTCACCGGGTTCTGGCGGGCAAGGATCTGCGCGCCCAGCGTGTGTTCGGCGCAGTAGCCGATGAACAGCACCAGATTCCGCGCGTTGCCGATGTGGTTCTTCAGATGATGGCGGATGCGCCCCGCCTCGCACATGCCTGACGCGCTGATGATGATGGCCGGCTCCTTCAGTTCGTTCAGCTTCATCGAGTGCGCCAGCTCGCGGATGTAGGTGAGGTTCTCCATGCCGAACGGATTGGCCTTCTCCCTGAGGAATCGATAGATGGACTCGTTAAAACACTCGGGGTGGAGGCGATAGATCTCCGTCGCATTTACGCTCAGGGGGCTGTCTACGTAGATGGGGACACGCGGCACCAGTCCCTCGTTGGTGAGTTGGTGGAGTTCGTAGACGATTTGCTGGGTGCGCCCTACTGAGAAGGCGGGGATAATGACGATCCCACTCTGTTCTAAGGTCTCCTTCACCATTCGGCCTATCTCGGCCTGGGCGGATGTTCGCACCGTGTGTTCTCGTCCTCCGTACGTGCTCTCGATCTGCAGGTAATCGACTTTATCCACCGTCTCGGGGTTGCGCAGGATGTCGTCCTGTCCCCGGCCGACGTCGCCGCTGACGAGGTAGCGGAACTTCTTCCCGTTCTCCCGAATGTCCAACACCACCTGCGCCGACCCGAGGATATGCCCGGCATCGCGGAACGAAACAGTGACGCCGTTGGCGACCGTGATCGGGCGATCGTAGTTGATGGCGACAAATTGGCGCACCGCCTTCTCGGCATCGGTCACCGAGTAGAGCGGCTTTACCGGTGGAAGTCCCTTCTTAGCCCGTTTCTTGGAGACGAACTCGGCGTCGGCTTGTTGCACGTGAGCCGAGTCCTCGAGCATGATGCTGGCAAGATCGCGGGTTGCGAAAGTGCAATAGACGCTTCCGCTGAAGCCCTGGCAGCAGAGGTTCGGGAGATTGCCGCAGTGATCGATGTGCGCGTGGCTCAAGACCACGGCGTCGATCTGGCGGGCGTCAAACGGGAAGCAGCAGTTGCGTTCGATGGATTCTTCTCTGCGTCCCTGGAACAGCCCGCATTCCAGCAAAAGGCGTTGGTCGTTGACTTCCAGCAGGAACATCGACCCTGTCGTCGTGCGGGTGGCGCCGAAGAAATGAACTCGCATGGGGCAAAGAATGCGAGAAAGGGAGTTGATCGCAAGCTTTTCCCTCGGCGAGCGGCCGGCAGCGGGCGGGACGTGAGGCTAAGGCTGCCGAAAGGTGATACGCGCCTTGTAGATATCGTAGGGTGACATCGCGAGGTTCACTTTATCCCCAACGCTGATGCGGATGAAATTCTTCCGCATCTTGCCCGAAATGTGGGCCAGCACTTCATGCTTGTTGGGGAGAGCGACCCTGAACATCGTGCCAGGGAGCACCTGGGTCACCGTCCCAGTCACTTCAATCGGTTCTTCTTTTGCCACGCAGCCAACTCCGCTTGGTTGTTCTTGTCTGCGGCCGTGGGAGCCAAAAAACTCCAGCCCGGCCGTGGCGAGACCGTAACCCCGCCACGAGCCCCGGAGGGTGCCGGGTCTCGGGCCAGAAATCAAGTCCAGAAGGCTAAACGATGCGCGGCGCTCCAGGCCGTTCAGCGCATGACCCGCATGACTGGGTTGGAGTCGGCCTAAGCGCCCGGCGAGGCCAGATTCCGCGATTGCGCCAAACGCGCGGTTGAAAAGCCTCCAGAACGTGGCATTGTTGCGTCCATGAAACGCGTCTCAACTTTGTTGATGTTGGGGGGAATGGTTTTCCTCCTTGGGTCGAGCCCCGCTGGGCAAGCCGCCGGCGAGCAAACCAAGCCAGGCGCTACTCGAGCTGCCAAGACTATGATTACCCACGTTGATCCCGCCACCGCCCAGACACTCATCGACCAAAAGAAAACAGTTGTCCTCGACGTCCGTACTCCGAAGGAGTACGCCGCCGGACATATCGCCGACGCGAAAAACATCGATTTTCAATCCCCCGACTTTGAGAAGAACCTGGGCCTGTTGGACAGGAAGCCGACTTACTTGGTCCACTGTGCCAGCGGAGGCCGGAGCACGAAGTCCTTGGAAGTGTTCAAGAAGCTCGGGTTTACCGCCGTCGCTCACCTTGATGGGGGCTTTCAGGCATGGGAAAAGGCTGGCAAGCCGGTCAAGAAGTGAACCGCACCTCGATGACCACTGCCAGCCTGGCTCCGAGCGCTTCTGCCGACGTGTCCAAACCGACCGAGCCCGATTTCTCAATTCCAGTAAAGACTCCAAAGAAGGGCGTTTTCAAGCTCCTTGGAGAGGTGCTGGACCATGGAGGCCCGGGTTACCTCCAATTCGCCATCACGAATATCTGCAACGCGAAATGCGATTTTTGCGGGTTTGCCGTCGATCGCTTTGATCCCAAGGCCC
>ORMF011723605.1_pt1 | contig 11346 bp, 14 predicted proteins | sample 1779871 | NCBI WGS metagenome assembly ORMF01 (sample SAMEA104232316, study PRJEB22302) | groundwater metagenome | biome: forest; feature: aquifer; material: groundwater | place: USA | collected 2011-08-07 | depth 5.4 m
CGCCGCCGCCCTTGCCGCCCGGGACGACGACGACCTCATCACCGATATGAACAAGGTCGCGGATCAAAAAATTGCGTTCGCGGTCAAACAGCCGCGTGCCGGGCGGGACGAGAATGACGAGGTTGTCGCCGTTCTTGCCGCGCTTTTTAGTGCTGCCGCCGCTCGTGCCGGACTCCGCGATAAGTTTTTGTTTGAAGCGCAGATTGCCGATGGGCGGAGCATTGTTGTCGGCGCGGACAATCACGTCCCCGCCCTTTCCGCCGTCGCCGCCGTTGGGCACGACCTTGCGGTCCGGACGGCGGTAAAAGCTGTCGCAGCCGTTGCCGCCGTTGCCTGCCTGGACTGTCAGACTTACTGTGTCTATGAACATAATTGGAAAAGGAAAGGGGGCCTGACCCGTTGAAGGATCAGACCCCCTTTATCCTGAAAATGAGTTTTAACGGGACGGGATGACGTGGACTGATCGGTTAGGTTTGAATTCAACCACACCCGCGACCTTCGCGAAAAGGGTGAAATCATTTCCCCGACCGACAAAAAAACCCGGCTTAAAACGGTTGCCGCGCTGGCGCACGATAATGCTGCCGGCTTTCACTTGCTGCCCGCCGTAAACTTTTACGCCGAGCCGCTTTGAATTTGAATCGCGGCCGTTTGTTGTACTGCCCTGTGCTTTTGTATGTGCCATGACGCTTATTTCCCCTGAATGATTTCTTTGACCTGCAGGCGGATCATATCCTGCCGGTGGCCTTTTTTGCGGCGGGACGCTTTGCGGCGCCGGTACTTGAACGAGATAACTTTGGGGGCGCGGAACTCCCCGATAAAATCGCAGACGACTTTAGCGCCGGCGACCACCGGCGTGCCGACGGTCACATGCTTGCCGTCAGAGACGAAAAGCACGCGCTCAAGAGTGACTTGTTTGGGATTTTCCGGCAGTTCAAGCAGTTCAACCTCAAGTATCGACTTGGGTTCAACGCGGTATTGCTTGGATCCGGTTTCAACGATTGCATAGATAGACATGGGGTTTAGCTCCGTGTAGAAAAATGAGCCGCTATTCTAAGAGGAAGGCCTATAGCTGTCAATGGATTTAATCCCCCACCTAACCTCTTTTGTGGAAAGAGGTTGGGATCAGCCTTTGACCCGCCGGTGCTTAAGGACCGGAAATTCGCGCCTCAGGGCGGTCTGGTAACCAAAATCCAGGTCAGCCGTTATGACTTCTTCCCGCCCGCCGCTGCCCTGGGCCAAAACCCGGCCCCAGGGGTCCAAAATCAGGCTATTGCCGTAGCTGCGGATACCCGATTCAGGATGTTTTCCCGTCTGCGCGGGGGCCAGCACAAAGGCCTGGTTCTCAATCGCGCGCGCGCGCAGCAAGACTTCCCAATGCGCCAAGCCCGTACGCTGCGTAAAATTGGCAGGCACGAAAAAAAGGCGGCAGCCTTTTTCCACGAGCCGGCGGTACAACTCCGGGAAACGCAGGTCGTAACAAACCGTCAAACCCGCAGACTGGCCGAACACCTTCGCGCTCATTGCGGATTTGCCCGGAACAATGTGCTTAGATTCGCGGACCTGCATGGTCTTCAAACCGATATCGAACAGATGGATCTTTCTATAGCGCGCCGTGATTTTCCCGGTCTCGGAAATTAAGAGCGAGGTATTGTAATAGCGGCCTTTGTGCGGCGAAGTCTCAATCACGCTGCCAAGCAGGAACGCGGCCTTCTCTTTGCGCGCAAGAGCGCGAAAAGTTTCCACAACGGAAGGCGTGACGATCCGTGACTGGTGATCAAGGTCTGCGGCCGGTCCGCGCGCGCAGAAATTTTCCGGGAGGGCTATGATTTTTGCGCGGCGCCTGAGCGCGGTTTCAGCCAGGCGGAGCGTGCGCGCGAGATTGCGGCGCCAATCGCAGCCCGCGTTCAGCTGGATGCAGGCGGCGCGGATTTTGCGGCGGGCTTCCATTCGTTCAGGCTCCAGTCAAAATTGGTGTACTTCAACTTATAATCACCCTGCTGAAGGAAAGTAATTTTATCGATGTCTTCCAGGTAATGCGCCATAAAGGAAAGCACGGCGTATGAATCAGGCTTCAGGTTTAAATCGTTCTCGGGCACGCCGAAATCCATCCTGAAATCGCGGGCATACCATTCAAAAATACGCGAGAGCCGCACCTTTCTGTCCTTTGGATCGATGATGCTGCGTGCCGGATCGTTCACGAATTCGCGGGTCGCCTGAAAAAGCTGGCCTTCCACCAGCGCGCCGGTAAAGACTTCTTTTCTCAGCCGCGGGCAGCCGCGCGCGCCGCAAGACAGCGCCAAATGAATCTTTTCATCGCGGAAGCTTTCGACGAGCTTCTCTTTACGGATCTGATCAAGGCCGAAGCGGTGCTTCCCCACTTGAACCATTCCCATTTCCCAGACGCCGGGGATTTCCTGCATGCTTTTAATCGGATAACGCTCGCAAACCGCCGCGACAATCGCCGCGTGGTAAACATTCAGCCAAAGCGCCAGCTGCTCTTCGCGCAGCCATTTTTCGGTGACCTGCCGCAGCGACAGCCCCGCGAGCTTGTTCAGATAAGCGTCCAGGATTTTACGGTCGCCGCAGGCTGCGGCGTAATTAATCTCGCCTTGCTCATTCACGTACTCATCAAGGAATTTGCCCCAGGCGGAATGATCAAAAGGCACGATAACCGGGCCTTTTGCCGCAAAGCTAAAAGGAACGCAGATTTGAAAAAAGAAAAGAAGGAGGGCCAGCGCTTTTAAAAGGACTGGAGACTGTTTCATAGAAGGCGGCTTTCCCGGCAGTGCTGCGGGAAGCGATTTAAAACCGGAGGCCGTGGCGCCGTAAAAACTCGATGTCTTCGGCGCTCAGCTCGCTTGAAAGATCTTCGGCAGTCATGCGTTTATCATCCTGAAAGAGCGCTTCTTCATAAGCCTCTTCAAGCTCATCCATGTCTTCCGGAGAAATGGGCAGGAAATTAAAAAAGATATTCAGCTGAACATTGCCGTCTTTGTCTTTTGCCGACGGCGAAAAGGAATTAAAAGGATTGCCCGCACCCGGAATATTTTTGATTAATTTTTTCAAAAGCTGGATGAGCTGGGTCATGTTCTGCTCAAAATCACGCTCGCGGTCAAAGTTCATCGGGGACTCTCCTCATCGAGTAATGCGCCGGGGTCCGGCGGCAATGAAAAGCCATAATAGAGAATTTTGCCCCCCTTGGCAAGGAGGACTGCGGCCGGCAGGCCGGCCAAACCATATCTTGCGGCCACGCGGCTTTCCGTATCGAGCAGGACCGGATAAAGGATCGGCTGGTCCTGCATAAAAGCCTTTATTTCCTGCGCGGATTCACCGACGTTAATGCCGTATATCTTCAAACCTTTTGCAGCCAGCTGTTCGTGCCATTCGTTCAGCTGCGGGATTTCATCCACGCAGGAAGGGCACCATGTCGCCCAAAACACAATCAGCAACGGCTGCGTTTCAACCGTTTTAGAAAGCGTAAAACTCTCAGCCTGCTCGCCCATCACCGGCAGCGTAAAATCCGGGGCAATGCTGCCTTTTTCCGGGCCGGAAACAGGACTGCAGCCCGTGAGTCCCATCAAAACCAGGACAACCGGAAAAAAGACTTTAATCTTCAATGCTCGAGATAAGCTTGCGCCGCGAGCGCCGCTTCGCAGCCCTCGCCGCACGCAGCCACGAGCTGTTTGACAGCGCCGCCGCGAATCTCACCGGCGGCAAAAACGCCCGGGACCGAGGTCTTTAATCCGTCCCCGGCTTTAACATAACCGGCCTCATCAAACTCCACAAAACCTTTCAAAAAAGAAGTGTTCGGGTCGTGGCCGATAAAAACGAAGACGCCGTCGGTCCGGAAATCGCTGGAATCGCCGGACTTAAGGTTCTTGAGCTTAACGCCCTCGACCTTTTTTTCGCCTTGGACTTTTTCCACGACGGTGTCCCAGACAAACTTGATCTTAGGGTCCTTGTGTGCGCGTTCCTGGAGGATCGGACTGGCGCGCAATTTATCGCGGCGGTGAATGACGGTGACCGTATTGGCAAAGCGCGTGAGGAACAAACCTTCCTGCATGGCCGAATCGCCCCCGCCCACGACGATGATTTCCTTGTCTTTAAAAAAAGCGCCGTCGCAAGTCGCGCAATAAGAAACGCCGCGGCCGGTCAATTCTTTTTCGCCCCCTACTCCCAGCGTACGGAACGAGGCGCCGGCGGCAAGGATAATGGAACGCGTTTGATGCGCTCCCGAAGCGGTTTTGACTTCAAAATTTTTTCCCTGCTTGGAAAGCCCCCTGACCTCTTCATAAAGAAATTCGGTGCCGTATTTCTTGGCCTGTGCTTCCATTTTCTGGGAAATCTCGGGGCCCGTGATTCCTTCGGGAAAGCCGGGGTAATTTTCAACCACGTCGGTCAGCGCAATTTGGCCGCCGGGCACAAGTTTCTCCAGCAGCAGCGTAGAAAGTTTCGCGCGCGAAGTGTAAAGCGCGGCCGTGAGTCCTGCCCCGCCGCCGCCAATAATGATGACATCCCAAGTTTTCATAAATTAGAGCTCGTTCACGCCGGCTTCGCCGATAACTTCTTCGGAAACAAACACGGGCGCGCCGGCGCGGATGGCAAGCGCCACGCTGTCCGAGGGCCGGGCGTCGATGATGATATCTTCCTGGCTTTGGCGTTTCAGATGCAATTTTGCGTAAAAAGTGTTTTGCTGCAGGCGGTCAATCACGACTTTTTCAAGCGAGGTGCCCAGGCCTTCGATGACCGAGAGCAGCAGGTCATGCGTCATGGGACGCGGCGGTTTAATGCCGCTTAACTTCATTTTGATGGCGTTGACTTCGGAGATGCCGATGACAACCGGCAGGAAACGGGTGCCTTCTTTTTCGCGGAAGATGATGATCTGTTCGTTGCGCGATTCATCCACTTTAATTTTATTGAGGACAAGTTCAATCATTCGCCGGCAGTCTCCGCTGAATCTTCGTCGCCTGCAGGCTCCTTTCCGGCATCGCCGGAGTTGGACTTGAGACGCGCTGAAAGCGGCCGTTCGCGCTTGGCCCTTTCAATCAAATAGCGCTGAGCCTGCTTGGCTTCCATAATTTCCTTCTCAACCGCTTCCTGTTCGGCCAGGACTTGGCGCATCGTTTCTTCCTTCTGGCGCATTTCCTGCTCGATCTTTTCCTGATCCGCGACCAGTTTCTTAAAGCGCGCTTCCTTTTCGGCGAGCTGCGTCGAAAGGTGGTTCTTCTTTTGGATCGTTTCGCGCTGCTCGAGCTGCTGATTGAGATCGCGCACTTGGCGGCGCGCGGCTTCGAGCTCTTTCTCGCGCCCATCCAAAAGGTCCAGATTGGCTTTCAGCATTTTTTCACGGTCATCGAGCGTCTGACGCAGAGCGCCGAGCTCGGCTTCAAGGCTGCTGAAACGCGATTCCCAGCGGAAGATATCTTCTTTGCGGTTGTCCAGTTCCTGGATCAAGCGCAGCTGGGTTTTCTCAAGCTCGCGTTCGCGATGGGCAATTTTTTCGCGCTGCTCTTTCTCTTCGGCCACTTGGCGGTCCACCTGCTCCACCCGCAGCGAAAGCGCTTCATACTTTTCGCGCAGCCGCGCGGCCTCGGCTGATTCTTCGCGCACGAGCCGCTCCAAATTTTCACGGACCTTTTCCAGCATGCCGGCCTTTTGGCCCATTTCACCGCTTTCAATTTTAAGGCGCTGGTTTTCCTTTTCCAATTCCATAACGCGCTGCTCAAGCTGCCGTGTTTCGGCCTGTTTCTTTTCTTCAAGCCGCCGGTTTTCCGCATCGCGGGCGTCCAGCCGGTCTTTCAGCGATTTCTTTTCCTGCTCAAGCATCTGAGCGGCTTCCGTGGACTGGTTGGTTTTAATTTTCCACTGCTCCATCTCATCGACATAAAACGCCAGTTTTTCTTCAAAACCGCGCCGGAGCTGCGCGGCTTCATCGAGGGCCTCACGCTGCCGTTTATCTTTTTCGTCCAAAGCGCGCTCGAGCGCCTGGCGTTCGCCGCGCAGGGTATCCAAATTTTCATTCAGTCTCGCAGCCTCTTCTTTGGTCCGCTCAAGCTCGCGGGCCGCGGAATCGAGCCGGTCTTCAAACGTTTTGCGGGCGCGCTCATATTCTTCGGAAAGCTTGTGAAAATTACCCTTCCCCCAGCGCACCGATTCTTCCATGTCGCGCTTTTCTTTTGCCGCGCTTTCGGCGCGAGATTCCGCTTCCAGGGATCGGGTCTTGAGGGTCTCGAATTCGCGCATGGCCGCGGTCATTTTTTCTTCGAAGATCACGCGCGCTTCACGGTATTCATCCTTGATCGCATCGTATTTTTCCTGAGTGCTCGTCAGCAGGCTCTTGAGCTCGCGGATTTCTTTGTCCTTAAGCTGGCCTTTTTCGTTGTCCGGCCGGTCCGCCGCCTTTTTGGCAAGCTCGCCGCGCAGGCGCGCGGCTTCTTCACGCGCCAGTTCGCATTCGTGCTTCCAGCGGTCGGTCTCGCCGTCGCGGCTGGGCAAAGTCGAGGTCATCTGCGGCAATTCGCGGCTCATAAAATCCAGCGCTTCCTGCGGGGCCATGACTTGGCGGTCTTCCGCGGCCGATTCGCCGCCGGAAACCGCAGTTTCAAGTTCATGAAGAAAGGAAAGATTGGGCGGCTCGGGCCACACCGTGCGGTAGCACTTGCGTTTCATAAAGACATCGTTCGTGAGAATCATTTCCGCGCCGCTGGCCTGAAAAAAATCTTTGACGCGCGCGGCCATGGGCCGGCTCAGATTATCCAGCAAAATAATAGGCGTGTTGGAAACAAGGTCCGAGGATTCGGAGGATGAGAGGGAGAAGACTTCAGAAATTTTTTGAGCGACCCGTTTTTTATCCAGTTCGCTGCGCAGAGGGCTCAGAATGATGCACCAATTCTGATCGGGGCTCTGCGTCTTTCGATTCCCCAAAAGCATGAAGAAAGACCGCCTTTTCCAGAAAAATTTTTGGCCGCGAAGGGCCTCAATCAGAGGCTGATGCGGTTGGAGATTTCGTAGATCACCGGCATTTCCCAATACTCATTCATCAGCACTTTCATGACTCCGATGACGGACAGGATGCCGAAAACCACAAATGCGACCGTAAAAACTAAATCTCCAAGTGCCGGCACAGCTTTCAAAATGCTCGCCGCGACTTCTAAAATGAATAAAACCAGGGCCTGCCTGCCGTGAAACTGGGCGAATTTATTGCCTTTTTTCAGCAGCAGCGGGACAAAACAAAGAACGCTTAAATAACCGATCGCGGCAAAAAATTTACCGTCCTGAATTTCCGGATCCTGAAGCGGGGTCGTAGAATCTTGGTTCATTTCAGACATTTCAGATAACCTCAGTAGTTGCCGTGACATCCGGTTTTTTCCCAGTCAGGCTCAGGCAGGGCAAAATGAATGTTGCTATTATATGAATCGCTCTTCCGGCGTCAAGGCGTAAGACGCCCCGGGCGGGGGCGCCGTGTAAGGCTTGCCGGTTAAACCTCTTACGATGTTATCTTCTGTGATCTTTGACCGTCTTTAAATAGCCGCAGGGGGGCGGTTCAGCGGGAATCACGGTGCATCACCCATTCATCCACCGGCTTACCCTTCACAAGGTGATCCTGAATGACGCGCTCAATCTTGTCTTCCGTAAGATGATGGTACCAAACTCCTTCGGGATACACGACCGCCAGAGGCCCGCCTTTGCAGATGCCGAAACAATGGCATTGGCTGCGCTGGATGCGGTCAGCGCCCTCGTGAAGATTAAGTTCTTTCAGCCTGTCCTTGAGTTTTTGATAGGCCGCCGTCGAAATATCCGGCGCGCAGCGCGGCCCCGTGCATACCAGAATGTGTTTTTTATACGGGCGGACTGCGGGTTTTTCTTCAGTCATGATGACTTGCCTTTCATCGCTTGGGCCTTGCGGTCCAAAAGGTCGAGCATTGCGGGGTGATCGGCCAGCGGGCCGCCGTAGTGAAAATCAATTTCAGGGTGTTTCATCTTGGCATCTTCGATAAATGCCGGGATGTCCTGGCGCACGTGCCGGCCGGGAAACAGCATCAGCGGAATAATGAATATTTCGCGCGCGCCGGAACCCGCGGCCTGCTCGATGGCCTCCGGGATGCCCGGTTTGGACAGTTCGAGAAAAGCGCCGAAGACTTGGCGGCCCGAATAAGCCTTACGGAACTTTTCGAGAAATTCCTGAAAAGCTTCGTTGGCCCTGGGCTCCTTGCTGCCGTGCGCAATAATCACATAAGTCGAAGACATAGGCCGATAGCATACCGTAGGAGCAGGCCAAAAAGCAATGCCGACACTGCAGATAAAATCATGAGCCGCAGCGCGGCGCGGATATCTTCTTCGTTCACTTCCCTTTCGCCGAACCCGACCACCGGCTTATCGACAATTTTTCCTTCATAGGCCAGCGGCCCGCCGAGTTTTATTCCGAGCGCGCCGGCAAATGCCGCGATCGGCACAATGCCCGCGCCGCGCTTGGCGGCCACACCGTGTTCCCAGCCCGTAAAAAAAGTCTCCGCCGGCCGGACTTTTTCAAAGACTGCGGCGGCGGCAATAAAAAAACAAGAGGCAAGCGCGGGGATCCAGTTCCACATTTCATCTTGCTTGGCCGCAAAATATCCGAATTCGCGGTATTTTTCATTGAGGTGGCCGATCATGGAATCCAGCGTGTTGACGGCTTTGTACGCCAGCGCCAGCGGCGCGCCGCCGATGAGCGCATAAAAAAGCGGGGCAATAATGCCGTCCAGCGTGCTTTCCGCCACAGTCTCGACCGCCGCGCGCGCAATGCCTTTGCGGTCTAAACTTTCCGTGTCGCGCCCCACGATGCGCGCCACACTTTGGCGGCCGCGCTCAAGATCATTGCTGCGCAGCGCGGCATAAACGCGCACGGCTTCCTGATGCAGGTCGCGGATGGAAAGCGCGGAATAAATCCCATAAACATTGACGATCCAGGCTAGGAGCGGATGAATTTTAGCGAGCAAAGCAAGGAGGGCGAAACTCGAAGCAAAAACTGCAATGGGAAGGCCGAGTGCCAGCACCGCGCCGGCGGCGCGCAGCGGCAGCCGGCTGCGCCGCAGAATATTTTCAGCGCCGGCAATGATCCGGCCCATAATCCGGACCGGATGCCAGGCATAAAACGGGTCGCCGATTAAACAGTCGAGGACGAATGCGGCGAGAGCTGCAGACATTGATAAAGCGCTTGTAAATCCAAATGGCGCGACAAGAGTGCGGCAAGACGATTGTATTGAGCTTCGCTTTGCGCGCGGCGCGTAAGACCCGCTTCTAAAGGCCCGCGGTATTTTCCGCGCAGGCGCGCCAGGCTTTCAAGAAACGAGCAGCGAAATTCCGGATTGTCGAAAAGGCCGTGATAATAGCTGCCGGCAATCCGGCCTGAAGCATGCACGGCCCCGCCTTCGCCCAAAGCGGCATAAGGCGCATGATGAAGGGTGCGGCCCATGTGAATTTCATAGCCTTCGATCCGGCCTTTGACCGAGCCGCCAAAAAGCGCGACACTTAAATTGTCAGAGGTGCGGCGGACAATTTTCTCGGGTTTGAATTCCGTGGTCATGTCCAAAAATCCGAAACCTTCTTTGTCGCCGGCGATTGAATCCATTCCGGACGGGTCCACAATCCTGCGGCCCATCATTTGATAGCCGCCGCAAATGCCGAGCAGGCAGCCGCCGCCGCGCACATATTCCAGCAGCGGCTGGCGGAAACCATGGTTGACCAAATAATCATAATCGGCAAGCGTGGCCTTTGTTCCGGGAAGAATGATCAGGTCCGGCTGCCCCAGATGTTCGGGGCGCGCGACAAAACGCACGCGCACGCCGCGCTCGGCCGCAATCGGGTCAAAATCCGTAAAATTAGAAAGCCGCGGCAAATGAATCACGGCAATATCCAAACCTTCAAACGCATCCGGAGCGGACTGTTTCTCTTCCACGCGCAAAGCGTCCTCCTCTTCAATGCGCAAATCGCGGTCACAAGGCAGGACACCCCACACCGGGATGCCGGTGCGGTCTTGAAGATATTTCAAGCCGTCATCCAAAAGCGAGGCATCGCCGCGGAATTTATTGATGACAAAGCCGCGGATGCGCTTGCGCTCAGATTCATCCAGAAGTTCGAGGGTGCCGATGAGCGATGCAAAAACACCGCCGCGGTCAATGTCGCCCACTAAAACGCAGGACGCGTCCGCCATTTCGGCCATCTTCATATTGACCAAATCGTTGTTCTTTAAATTAATTTCTGCGGGCGAACCCGCGCCTTCCATAATCAAAACATCATAGTGTGAGGCCATCCATTCATAGGATTCACGGATAGCTTCCGCGAATTTGGGCTTCTGCGCATAAAATTCGCGCGCCGTGAAATGGCCGATGGCTTTACCGTGCACAACCGCTTGCGAGCCATTGTCCGCGGCCGGTTTGAGCAACACGGGATTCATATGAACGCTGGGTTTGACGCGCGCGCATTCGGCCTGCACCGCTTGAGCGCGGCCGATTTCGCCGCCGTCTTCCGTCACGTAAGAATTATTGGACATGTTCTGCGCTTTGAAAGGCGCCACTTTGACGCCCCAGTCCGAGAGCAGACGGCAAATGCCGGCCGTCACCACCGATTTACCGGCCCCTGACGATGTGCCGAGCACCATCAAGCTGCGCGCTTTCATGCCATCTCCACGGGGCTCGCGGCGGTGCAGACGCCGTCGCGGCGTTCGGCCCAGCCATTTAAGGCTTCGATCAAAGTTTCATTTTCGGCGCGCAGGCGCAGCGCGATTCTGAAATAGGAGTCATCAAGACCGGCAAAATCCCGCACGGTCCGGATCATAATCCCCTTGCTGCCCAGCGCTTCATAAAGCGAGCTGATTTTGGCTGCGGTCCGGAATTTAAGCAGGAAAAAATTAGCAAGGCTTGGAAATACGCGTACCGTGCCCAGCGAATCAAGCGCGCGGTAGAGCCAGCGGCTTTCTTCGGCGAACCAGCGGCGGGTCTTTTCCGTGAATTCGGTGTCCGCAAGCGCGGCCGCGGAAAGCACCTCGGCCGGGCGGCTGACCGCCCACGGCTCCTGGACCGATGCTAGTTTTCCAATCAATTTGCGCGCGCCGAGCACGTAGCCCGCGCGCACGCCGGCCAAACCATAAAATTTAGTCAATGACCGCACGACCGCGAAGGCGCAATTATCTTTGACCTCGGCGGCAAGCGAATACTCGGGGCACCAATCCGCAAAAGCCTCGTCAATCACCACAAAGACACCGCGGCGGCGCGCTTCATCTAAAAGAAATTTCATGTCTTCACGGGACAAGGCCGTGCCCGTGGGATTATTAGGGTGTCCAAGCAGGAGGAAATCCGTGCCGCGCATGGC
>ORMF010435475.1_pt1 | contig 11345 bp, 11 predicted proteins | sample 1779871 | NCBI WGS metagenome assembly ORMF01 (sample SAMEA104232316, study PRJEB22302) | groundwater metagenome | biome: forest; feature: aquifer; material: groundwater | place: USA | collected 2011-08-07 | depth 5.4 m
CGCGGGGTCGCAGGTGGCGATCTCACGCTCCCAGGCGTAGCTGATGCCGAGCCGCTGCAGCTGGCCTTTCATATGAGCGATGTTGCCGCGCGTCGACGTCTCGGGATGGATCCCGTTCTTGATCGCGGCGTTCTCGGCGGGCAGACCGAACGCATCCCAGCCAAACGGGTGCAGCACATTGAAGCCGAGCATCCGCTTCGTGCGCGCCATCACGTCGCCGATGATGTAGTTGCGCACATGGCCGACGTGCGCGTGCCCAGACGGGTACGCGAACATCTCGAGACAATAGAACTTCGGCCGCGCGGGATCGACCGTCACCTCGAAGGCGCGCGCCGCGGCCCACCGCTGCTGCCACTTCTTGTCGAGATCTTGGGGTTTGTAATCGGCCATCAGATAAGGCTACGGACTACAGGCTCCAGGCTACCGGCACGACGAGATGGCGGATTGCGATGCCGGCAGCCTGCAGCCCGCAGCCCGTAGTCTGAAATTATAGCTGCCAGTATCGCCGCAACTCGGGCGTCACCTGCTCGAGCAACGCGGTACCGCGGCGCGAGTCGCCTGCCGGCGCCGCGAACGCGTCGGGGCCGGACTCACCGGCGAGCACGCCTACAACGGTGCGCAGGCAGGCGGCGAGCGCCGCCAGGTCATAGCCGCCCTCGGTGATCGCGATCAGGCGGCCTCCGCAGATCTCGTCCGCCACACGTGCCAGCAGTGTCGTCAACCGGCCGAACTGGGCGGTCGTGACACGCATACCGCCCAGGGGATCGCGCTCGTGCGCATCGAACCCAGCGGACACGAGGATGAGCTCCGGCCTGAACTGGCGGAGCACCGGCAGCGCGACCCTGGAGAACACCAGATCGAAGTCGGCATCGGTCGCGCCGGCCTCCAAGGGCAGGTTCACGGTGAACCCTTCGCCGGCGCCGCGGCCAATGTCATCCACAGCGCCGGTGCCCGGATAGAACGGGAACTGATGCGAGGAGATGAACAGCACCGAGGGGTCGTCATAGAAGGCCCACTGCGTCCCGTTGCCATGGTGCACGTCGTAGTCGACGATCGCAACGCGCCGGAGACCGCGCGCTCTAGCATGAGCGGCAGCAAGGGCCACATTGTTGAAGAGGCAGAATCCCATCGCCCGGCCCCGCTCCGCGTGATGGCCCGGCGGTCTGACCAGCGCCGCGGCACATGTCGCGGCATCGTCGAGTACGAGATCTACCGCGCCACAGGCGGCTCCCGCGGCCAGGCACGCGACCTCATAGGACTCTGGAGAGGTCACGGTGTCGGGATCGAGGGCAACGGCACGGCCAGCGGTTTCCCGCACCATTCCGACGTATTCGGGCGCGTGCACCCGCGTGAGCTGCTCCTCCGACGCTTCCGTCGGCTCGACAACCGCGCCGCCGCGCCGCCGCCATTCGGACGCGACGACCTGCATGACCTCGGCGCGCTCGGCGCGCTCCGGGTGCCCTGGGGGCATCAGATGGTCGGCAAATCGGTCGGAAGTCAGAATGGTCAGCGCCACGACGATGCTTTACACTACCTCTCTTGGACCGGAGGATGAAGGCATGAAACAACCAGGACGGAATGACGCGTGTGGGTGCGGCAGCGGAAAGAAGTACAAGCGCTGCTGCGCGGCCAAGACCGGCGAGCGCCGCAAGTCGCAGATTCTGATGATCGCCGTTGGCGCGGCCGTCCTTGCGGCGATTGTCGCAGGTATTGCGTCCTTCACGACCGAACCGGCCGCCGGACAGATCTGGGACGCCGCGCACGGGCACTATCACGATGCCAGCGGGGTTCACCTTCCGTAGCGTTCCGTTCCGAGCGCCCGCCCCGTCCGCCCCTTCGCGAGAGGGGGCGTGACCGTTCCCACGGACGATAATTCGTCCCCCCGTAAGGTACGTCTCGCGGTGCAAGCCGCCTCAAGCCAGCAGCTGAGAGGCCCTCTGCTCGAGCGCCGACAGGCGGCGTTCGAGTTCCGTGCGGAAGCGCTCGATCGCGTCCGCAGCGCCTTCGGGCGGCACGTCGAGCGGCTCTCCGACCACTACCGCCACTCTCGAAAACGGTTTCGGAATCTGTGTGCGGTCCCAGCTCTTCAACGTCCAGTGAGCCGACGCTTCCAGGTGAAATGGGAGCAGCGGATTGCCAGTCCGGCCGGCTAACCATACCGCGCCCGGCTGCGCCACGCGCGCAGGTCCACGCGGACCATCGAGCGTGAAACCCGCCGGGTGCCCGCGTTCCATTTCCTTGACGAGATGGAGCATCGCCTTGAGGCTGCCCCGCGAGCTCGATCCGCGAGCCGTGCCGAAACCGAATCGCTCGATAATCCGGGCGATCCACTCACCGTCAAAATTTTCGCTCGTGATGACGACGATGCCGCGGTGGCGGAAGTAAAAGGCCGCGGGAAGAATCCGGCCGTGCCAGAAACCCATGACGGGCTGCCGGCCCGATGCGCAGATCGCGTCAAGATGCTCGAGCCCCTCGACACGCCACCGCAGCGTATGGCCAAGGGCGTTGATCAGCGGATATCCGAGGGCCGCGATCGCGGACACCTGGAAGCGCTTCAGACGGGAGGAGCGCCAGTTATCAGTCATTCAGGAAATCCCAAATCCCAGATCCCAACGAACACCCAATGACCCCATCCCAGGTTGGGATTTGCCGTTTGGGATTTCCTTGGGATTTGGAATTTGGAATCTGGGATTTTACATCCCGTTGTACTGAGGACCCCCACCGCCTTCGGGCGGGACCCAGGTGATGACCGCGTAGGGATCCATGATGTCGCACGTCTTGCAGTGCACGCAGTTCGACGCGTTGATCTGGAGCTTCTTCCCATTCTGCCCGTCCGCCACCATCTCATAGACGTTGGCGGGACAGAACCGGACGCAGGGATGGCCGTACTCGGCGCCGCAAATCGAGTGGCAGACCTCGGTGTGGACGAGGAGGTGGACGGGTTGATCCTCATCGTGCGCGGTGCCCGAATAGTGCACGTTTGTGAGCTTGTCGAATGTGAGCGCGCGGTCGGCGGTAGTCGCATTGCTCGGAGACGGCACGTCCGGAAGTGTCCCGCGCGCCCCGTAATACTCCGCGATCGTCTCCATCCGCTCGTGACCGGGATGGCTGGGAATGCGCTCGGCCACCCACCAGCCCCGAGTAAACATCGCCACGCCCGCGTAGAGGATGCCGGGCAGCAGCCCATACGCGAACGCCTGATGAACGTTTCGGACGGGATAGAGCTCTTTCTTCACAGGGCTGTTCTCGATCCGGCGCTGATACGCGCTCAGCGCGGCCGCCGACGTGTCTCCGGCGCGAATGGCCTCGAACGCCGTTTCCGCGGCCAGCATGCCCGTTCGCATCCCCAGGTGAACGCCCTTGAGCCTCATCGAGTTCACAAACCCGCCCGCGTCGCCGGCGATCAGGCCGCCATCCATGAAGACCTGCGGAATCGTGTTCCACCCGCCCTCCGGCAGCGCCTTGGCGCCGTACCGGACCATCTGGCCCCCCTTCAGCAGATCCGCCACGAACGGGTGCTGCTTGCAGCGGTTGAACGCCATGTGCGGATCGAACAGCGGGTCCTTGTAGTCGAGGCCTACGACGAAGCCGACGAAGGCCTGGTTATCGGGAAGGCCGTAGATGAAGGCGCCGCCGAACTCTTCCTGCTTCAGCGGATACCCCATCGTGTGGATCACCGTGCCCGGCGCGATCCTCCCCGCCGGCAGTTCCCACAGCTCCTTGATCCCGATCGCGAACTGCTCCGGGGCGCGGCCCTTGCCGAGCTGCAGCCGACGCAACAGCTCTTTCGTCAGGTTGCCGCGTACGCCATCGCAGAAAACCGTCACCTTCGCCTGGATGTCGACGCCAGGCTCGAAATTCGGCCTTTGCTCGCCATGTTTTCCGATTCCGCGGTCGCCGGTCCTCACGCCGACAACCCGGTCACCCTCCATGAGGATGTCTTGTCCTGGGAACCCGCTGAAGAAATCAACCCCCGCAGCCTCGACCTGCTCCGAGAGCCACTTCACGAACTTGCTGAGCGAGATGACGTAGTTGCCGTGGTTCTGGAACGGTGGCGGGATGATCGGAAAAGGAATCTTGGCGGTCTGCGTGAAGAAATAGACGTGCTCCTTGTGGACCGCCGCCGCGAGCGGGGCTCCCTTCTCCTTGAAGTCGGGAATGAGATCGCGCAGCGTCGACGGGTCCAAGATGGCGCCCGACAGCATGTGGGCCCCGGCCTCGCGCGCCTTTTCGAGGACGGCGACCGACAGAGGGTCACCACCCTTCTCCTTCTGCAGCTGCGCCAGCCGCAGGGCCGCCGACAGGCCCGAGGGCCCGCCGCCGACGATCAGGACATCTACTTCGAGGGTCTCGCGTTCCATGGATCAAAACCACGAAGGACACGAAGCGTGGTTAGCCTTTTTCCAATTCGGCTGTCAGCGCTGGTGCGATTTCAAAGAGATCGCCGACGATGCCATAGTCCGCCACCTCGAAAATCGGCGCTTCAGCATCCTTGTTAATCGCAACGATCGTACGCGATCCCTTCATGCCGACAAGATGCTGTATCGCCCCTGAGATGCCGAGGGCGACATACAGTTTCGGCGCGACCGTCTGTCCAGAGCTCCCAACCTGCCGCTCCATCGGCAGCCAGCCGTTGTCGCAGATCGGACGCGATGCGGCAATCTCGGCCCCCAGCGCTTTGGCGAGCTTCTCGACGATGCCGAGATGCTCCTGCCCTTTGATTCCGCGGCCGACCGCCACGATGCGCTCGGCCTGGCTGAGATCGACCGCTTGCTTCGCCTCCTGAAACGGAGCCTCCGGCTTTTGCCGTACGGCACCCGGATCGATCGCCACGTCGGTTTTCGTCACGGGGGCAGCAGCGCCCTTTTTCACAGCGTCGGCGCGAAACGAGCCGATCTGGACCGTGATCAAGTAGGGCGCGTCGCCCTGTGGTTTGACCTCCGCGGTGATCTTTCCCTGGAACATCGGCCGCATGAATGTGGCGTCACGGCCGGTACCCTTGAGCGCGGTGACGTCGGTGATCAGCGACTTCCTGAGCCGCGCGGCCAGCATTGGTGCGAAATCGCGTGTCTGATATGTGTGCGGCAAGACGACGAAGGTGGGTGCCTGCGCCTGGATAACGGCCTGTAGGACCGAAACGAACGCGTCCGGCGTATAGGGGTCGAGGGCTGGGTGCTCCGCGACGAGCACTTCCGTGACTCCTCCTCCGGAGAGTTCTCCGGCAACGCCACCGGTGCCGGCCCCTAGGACAACAACCTTGATGGGCAGGCCGCCAGCCAGCTCCTGTGTAGCGGCGATCGCTTCCCAGGACGCGCGGTTCAGCCGGCCGTCGCGTTGTTCGGCAATCACGAGAATCATAGGACCCTCGCCTCTTCGCGCAGACGACGTACCAGTTCCCTGGCGGCCTCGCCCGGCGATCCGGCGATCATCTGTGTCTGTTTACTCTTGGTCGGGAACGCGAGGCTGACGATGGTCTGAGCCGGCTGGATACCCGCAGGGAGCTCAACTCGCTTGAGCTCCTTCTTCTTGGCCGCCATGATCCCCTTCAGCGTGGCGTAGCGGAGCTGGTTGATTCCGCTCTGGATCGTCAACAGCGCCGGCAGTGGCATGACAATCCACTGGAACCAGCCGCCTTCGAGCTCCCGCTTGATGCGCAACGAGGCCGCCGGCCCTGAGCCTGTCGCCGAGCTCTGCACCTGCACCTCCATGATGATGGTCGAGTGCGGAATGCCGAGGCGCTCGGCGAGCACGACCCCCATCTGCGCGTGCCCCTGGTCGTCGGACTGGAGTCCGGTGAGCACCAGATCGAAGGCCTCGTCGCGCATGGCTCCGGCCATCGCGTCGGCGATGACGAACGCATCGGCCTGCGCGAGGGCGTCGGCTTCCACATGGACGGCCCGGTCGGCGCCCCGAGCGAGCGCCTCGCGAAGCACCTGCGCGACGCGGGCGGGACCGGCGGAACACACCACGACTTCCCCGCCGTGCTTTTCGCGGAGGCGCAGCGCCTCCTCCAACGCGTAGGCGTCGGGCTCGTTCATCTCGTAGGGGACGTCCTGATCGCGAATCCAGCGCTTGTCGTCGCTGAGGCGAGGCTGCCACTCACGAGTCGGCACTTGCTTGATGCACACTGCTGTTTTCATACAGAAGCCGGCTACGGACTGCGGGCTGCGGACTACAGGCAGGCCCGCAGCCTGTCGTCTGCAGTCAGCAGGCTACTCATATCTCTTGAATAGAAGCGCCCCGTTCGTCCCGCCGAAGCCGAACGAGTTCGACAGCGCGTACTGGATGGCTACCTCGCGGGTCGTGTGAGGCACGTAATCCAGATCGCAGTCGGGATCCGGGGTCTCGAGGTTGATGGTCGGTGGAATCCGCTGGTTGTGGATCGCCAGCGCGGTGATGCCGGCCTCAAGTCCCCCGGCCGCGCCCAAGAGATGGCCCGTCATCGATTTGGTCGAGGAGATGGCGACGCGCCGCGCGTGTTCACCGAAGCACTTCTTGATCGCGAGCGTCTCGATCCTGTCGTTATAGGGCGTCGAGGTGCCGTGCGCGTTGATGTAGTCCACCTGGTCCGGGCGGATGCCGGCGTGGGAGATCGCCAGCTGCATCACGCGCAGCGCGCCATCTCCGTTCTCGGACGGCGCCGTCATGTGAAAGGCGTCGGCCGACATCCCGTATCCGACGATCTCGGCGTAGATGCGCGCACTCCGGCGCCTCGCATGCTCGAGCTCCTCGAGGATCACGATCCCCGCGCCTTCGCCCAGGACGAACCCGTCGCGGTCGAGATCGAACGGACGACTCGCGCGGGCTGGCTCGTCGTTACGGGTCGACAGCGCGCGGAGCGCCGCGAACCCGCCGACCCCCATGGCACAGACTGCGGCTTCGGAGCCCCCGGCGATCATGGCATCGGCGTCGTCGCGGCGGATGATTTCGAACGCGTCGCCGATCGCATGCGCCGACGCCGTGCAGGCCGTGCAGGTGGCCGAATTGGGGCCCTTGGCACCAAAGCGGATGGAGACCTGCCCCGAGGCAAGATTGATGATGGCCGACGGGATGAAGAACGGCGAGATTTTCCGGGGTCCGCCCTCGAGCAGTGCCTTGTGCTCCCGCTCGATGGTGGTGAACCCCCCGATCCCGGACGCGATGTACACGCCGACGCGCGGGCCGGTTTCGGCGGTGATCGGCAGCTTCGAGTCATCCATCGCGAACTGCGAGGCCGCAATCGCGTACTGGATGAAGATGTCCATCTTCTTGATTTCTTTTTTCTCGATGAACTGGAGGGGGTCGAAGCCCTTCACCTCCCCCGCGATCTGCGCGGCGAAACCCGTCGCGTCGAACTTGGTAATGCGATCGACGCCGCTGCGCCCCGCACACAGCGCCTCCCAGTTGACGTCGGTGCCGATCCCGAGCGGGGACACCAATCCGATCCCCGTGATGACGACTCGCCTGCTCAATCTTCCTCCGGAGGCCCGCTCGTGCTCTATTTCTTGGTCTTGGCGTGGCTGTCGATGTAGTCGACCGCTTCCTTGACGCGCGTGATCTTCTCCGCGTCCTCATCGGGAATCTCGATGCCGAACTCCTCCCCGAACGCCACCCCGAGCTCGACGGTGTCCAGGGAGTCGGCTCCGAGGTCGTCGACGAACGACGCATCCGGCGTCACCTCTTCCTCGTCGACACCAAGCTGCTCGACGATGATGCTCTTGACCTTGTCTGCAACCGCCATTCGATCCTCCACTCCGGTTGGTAGTTGGTGGTTGGAAGTTGGTAGTTCACCCACGAACCACCATCCACGAACCACCAACCGAGCTACATGTACATTCCGCCGTTGACGGCCAGTACCTGCCCTGTAATATACGACGCCTCTTCGGAGGCGAGAAAACACACCGCGGCGGCCACGTCGGCCGCAGACCCCAGTCGCCCGAGCGGAATCTGCGATTCCCACCCTTCTTGCCCCTTGTCGGTCAGCCCTCTCGTCATGTCGGTCGCGATCAGGCCGGGTGTCACGGCGTTGACCGTAATGCCTCGCGACGCCACCTCGCGGGCAAGCGCCTTGGTGAAGCCAATCAGTCCAGCCTTCGACGCGGCGTAATTGGCCTGACCCGCGTTGCCCATCTGGCCGACGACCGAGCTGATGCTGATAATCCGACCTCCCCGCTGCCGGACCATCGGCTTCAACACGGCCTGCGTACAGGCAAACGCTGCCGTAAGATTCGTGCTGATCACCGCGTCCCAGTCGTCGCGCTTCATCCGGAGCATGAGCTGATCGCGCGCGATGCCGGCATTGTTCACGAGGATGTCGACGCGGCCATGCCGCTCCAGCGCTCCGCGCACCATCGCATCGACGCCGGCGGACTCGGTGACATCCACCGACACCATATCCGCGCGCCCGCCTGCTTGCACTATCTCCGCCACGGTCGCCGCGGCGTTATCGCCGCGCGCCGCGGCCACCACGATCGCGCCACGGGCGGCGAGCAGCGTCGCAATGCCGCGACCGATGCCGCGCGACGCACCGGTCACGATCGCAACTTTGTCGGTGAGCTGGAACATGGATCAGAATGTTCCGCGTTCAGCGTTCTAGGTTCCTGGTTCGATGGTTCTCGGTTCGAACGTGGAACGATCGAACTCGGAACTTGGAACCGGGCACAAAGAACCGCAATTAGCGGCGTAACGCGTCCTCGATCGCCGCAAGATCGGTTGGCGCCGCAAAACTGACCGTCGTGGCTGCTGGATGGATCTTCTTGACCAGCCCGCTCAGGACCGTGCCGGGACCTACCTCAACATACGTGGTTACGCCTTCGCTGGCAAGCCGCCGCACGACCTCCTCCCACAGCACAGGCAACGAGACTTGCCGCACGAGCGCCTCGATTGCCGCCCTCGCGTCCCGCTTCGGTTCAGCGTCGACGTTGGCCACGACGGGTATGCGTGGGTCGCGCACCGCAAGCGCGCGCAGCTCGGGCGCAAGCCGATCCTCGGCCGGCTTCATGAGCGCGCAGTGGAACGGCGCGCTCACCGGTAACGGAATGGCTCGCCTGGCGCCGAGCGCCTTGGCCCGCGCACACGCGCGCCCGACGGCCGCAGCGGTACCAGCGATAACCACCTGACCGCCGCCATTGATATTGGCGGCGCTCACCACCTCGCCTTCGGCGCCTTCCTCGCACGCCTGGCGCACCGCGTCGGCGTCGAGGCCGAGAATTGCCGCCATGGCGCCATGTCCGACCGGAAGGGCCTCCTGCATGTAGCGGCCGCGGCGCCGCACGATGCCCACCGCGTCGGCCAACGCCATCGTACCCGCAGCAACGTGCGCCGAGTACTCGCCAAGGCTGTGCCCCGCCACGAATGCCGGCTCCACGCCGCGCGCGGCCAGCACCCGGTAGGCGGCCACGCTCGTCGACAGGATCGCTGGCTGCGTGTTTTCAGTGAGGGTCAGCTGACCTTCCGGCCCTCGAAAGATCAGATCAGTCAGGCGGACCTGAAGGTCCGCCCCTACGAGCGACCGGTCCAAGGATTGTCGTGGCGGACCTTCAGCCCCTACGCGTGATTCCGAGGATTGTCGTAGGGGCGGATCTTCAGGTCCGCCCGCGGCAGCGGCGAACGCGGCGTCGGCCTCGTCGAAAACGGCTTTCGCCTCGGGAAACTCGGCGCACAGGGCCTGTCCCATGCCGACCTTCTGCGAGCCTTGTCCTGGAAAGATGAGAGCGATCACTGGTGCTGTGCGGCGGCCGCGGTGATGTCCTGCTCGACGCGGCGGACGAAATCGAGGTTGCTGAAACGGTACGCCATGGCCACAGCGTTCCGGACGGCTTTGGCCGACGACCGGCCGGGTCCGATGACGGCGAGCCCCGCGACGCCGAGCAGCGGTGCGCCGCCGTATTCGGAATAGTCCACGCGGCGCCTGAAGCGCCGGAACGCGCGACGGGACAGCAGGTACCCGACTTGGCTCGAAAACGTACCCTGCAGCTCGTCCTCGAGCAAGGCTTCCACTGTTTCTACCAACCCTTCGCTGACCTTCAGCACCACGTTCCCCGTGAATCCGTCACACACGATCACGTCGGCGGCCCCGCTGTACACATCGCGGGCCTCGACGTTGCCAATGAAGTTGAGCGGAGCGGCCTTCAGCAAGCGGTGGGCTTCCCGCGTGAGGTCGTTTCCTTTGGATGCTTCTTCGCCGATCGACAGCAGGCCGATCCGAGGGTGCTCCCTCCCGAGGGCGAGGCGGGCGTAGACGCCGCCCATCACCGCGAAGTGGACGAGATGCTGTGGGCGGCATTCCGCGTTGGCGCCGACATCGAGCAATACGGCCGGTCGGCCCCGCGTCGGGATCGTGGTCGCCACAGCGGGGCGGTCTACGCCGGCAATCATGCCGAACGCGCCGTGGGCGGCCAGCACGGTGGCGCCCGTGCTGCCCGCGCTGAACAGCCCGTCCGCCCGACCGCTTCCCACGAGCTCGGCGGCCACTCGAATCGAGGCGCGCGGCTTCCTTCGGAGAGCCGCCGCCGGCGGCTCCTCCATTCCGATGACGTCCGGCGCCTCGATGATCTCGGTATCGAGCGTGGGCCAGTCTGCATGAGACGCCAGCGCCGCCTCGATGGCCGGCGCAGCGCCGACGAGCAGGAGCCGCAGGTCCATATGGCGCGCCGCAGCCACGGCGCCCTCGATGATCACCGACGGTCCCGCGTCGCCGCCCATGGCGTCAACGGCGAGTCTGATCATGAACAGGTGCAGGGTGCAAGTTACAAGGTGCAGCCTGCAGGGTGCAAACGTGCAACGGTCCTGCACCGGCAGTTTGCACGGTGCCCGTCACATCCTGCACCGGCGGTTGCTATTCCTCTCCGACCGGACGGATCTGACGCTGGTTGTAATAGCCGCAGTGCGGACAGATGCGATGCGGCGCCTTCGGCTCGTGGCATTGGGGACATAAGCCAGTGGCGGCCGGGGTCAGCGCGTCATGGGTGCGGCGTTTGGCGGTCCGGGTCTTGGAATGACGACGTTTTGGATTAGGCATATTAAGTTCTTTTCAACCCCTTGAGCGGCGCGAGCCGCGGATCTTCCCACGCCGGTGCGCAGTCGCACGATCCAAGGTTCAGGTTCGTGCCGCATTGGGAACACAGGCCCTTGCACTGCTCCCAGCACAGCGGCTTCATTGGCAGGGAAAGATAAAACTGCTCCCGCACCAACTCATCGAGATCGATCTGCTCGTCAAGATAGAAGCTCGTTTCAAGATCGATCTCCGATACTTCTGCCTCACCCTCGGCCGCTACGCCCGCCTGCGGGAGGTACCGCTGGTCGAAGGCGGCGTGCACCGGCATCCGGAACGGCTCGAGACATCGGCTGCACGGCAGCTCCAGCTC
>ORMF011451465.1_pt1 | contig 11345 bp, 3 predicted proteins | sample 1779871 | NCBI WGS metagenome assembly ORMF01 (sample SAMEA104232316, study PRJEB22302) | groundwater metagenome | biome: forest; feature: aquifer; material: groundwater | place: USA | collected 2011-08-07 | depth 5.4 m
GGGCATGGGTGAGCCGCTGGATAATTTCGAGGCGACCATGAAGGCCTTAAAAATCCTGCAGGCGCCTTGGGGTTTTAATATCGGCGCGCGGCGCATTACGGTCTCGACATCCGGGATTACGCCTAAGATCGTGGAATTTGTAAAGCGCAGCGAAGGACGGGTGCGGCTTTCGGTGTCGCTGCATTCAAGCCAGGAAGCCAAACGCACGGAACTCGTGCCGATCAATAAAAAATATTCCCTCAAAGAGCTGGCCGAAACGCTGCGCAATATCCACCATAAACTTAAACGCGACATTACATTTGAATACACGCTGATTGACGGCGTGAATGACTCTGCCGATGAAGCGCGCGGCGTGGCACGGCTCGCGGCGCCGCTCAAAGCCAAAGTGAACATTATTCCTTACAATCCCATCCGCGAAATGGAATACCAAACTCCGTCCGCCGCCAAAGTCGAAATCTTCCGCAGTATTTTGGAAAAACACGGCGTGCGCGTGATCGTGCGCCAAACCGCGGGCCGCGACATCAACGCAGCGTGCGGACAGCTACGGCTCGACCGGGAAACAAACTCTAAACTCTAAATTCTAAACAAGAACGAAATCTCAAATACCAAAAAAATCTTCTCTAAGATTGGCATTTATTCAAAATTGCACCCAAGATTTTCATGATTTCAGTCGCTTCTTGGATCAACACGCCTCTTGTGTATTCGAGGTTTTCAGGTAGATTTAGTAAGCTTAGCCAATAACGAGATTCTTTGGCCTCTTTCTTTGATATTTTTACCCGCATCACAAAGTCCCGCTTACTCAAAGCTTCATTGGCTTCGATGTAATTTGCTCCTACCGATCCTGCCGAACGAACGAGTTGTTTTGCGATTTCCGTATTTACCGCATTATGCACAAGTTTAAGAATCAGCTCGTTAACTTTGCATGCGAATAAACGCGTTCTTTGCTCCAGATCGAAATATTTTCGTTTGGTATTTGAAATTTGTTTCATTCGTTCTTGTTTAGAATTTCGAATTTAGAATTTTGAAATCCAAAAAACCCTGGCTGCTTTTCCAATTGCTTTGCGTACCAGCCTCCGGTCATCCCGTCGAGTAAAGCCGTTAGCTCATCGACGCGCAGCATTCTTGCGAGCCGGTCCGCCTCGTCAATCGGCGGCACTGAAGCGAATTCCAAAATCAGCCGGCGGCGCTCGAAGTAGAGGCGCGTGGCTTCCGCGAGCAGGTCATGGCGTAACTCAACCATCAGTTTGTCGCGCGAGTCGATGGAGGTCTGCGCCGAACTCCAGATAAAATCGCCCAGGTCCCAGCCCACGCCAAAGCCCCAATTCTCGTCGAGATCTTCCGGGCCGGCAATAAATTGGTCGTGGTCACTCGTGCTGCCGCGGTCGATATCGATGTTGTTGGCCCGCGAGAAATCTTTATCAAATGAAAATGACGGCAGAAGCGCGGCCAGCCGTGATCCCGCGTGCCAGCGGTGGATCTTGGCGTTGGAAAGCCGTGCGCTGCGGACCACGGCGCGGTGGATTTCGCGCACCGGCGGCTCCGAATTCAGATAGTCCATGAGCAGGGGATAAAGCGCGGGGTCCGGCGAAACCGCGGCCTGGAGGCCGTCGGGCAGCAGCGGATGAAAATAAAAACCCGCGCTTGTGACCGCGGCCAGCGTCTCGCCGGCCGGCGCTTTGATCAGCGTCAAGCCGTTGATCCGCGTTTCCTCAAGGCCTTCGAACAATTCTTCCCAGCGATTTTCTTCTTTGAGATATTTGTAAACCCCGGCGGGCGTGCCCGCGAACAAGTCGCCTGAAACCGCGGACTGTACAAGATGCTCAACCCGCACACTGCGCAGTCCATGCGAGGCCAGCCGCTGCCAGGAGAAACCGCTGTCCGTGGTTTCGAAGACGCCGTCGCGCGTGGCAAGCCGCATCATTTCGGGCCGCCGCGCGTCCGCAGCCAAATCATAAAAGGTAAAATCCGCGGCCGGCTGTTCCTCGGAAATTTCCGGCTCTTCGGATTGTTCACCCTCTTGCGGGTCCGGCATGGAAAAAAGCGGGCGGAACGTGGACAGATCGCGCGAAATAAACAATTTGCCGCCGGCTGCGGCAAATAGACTGTCGCGCGCAAACAAAAGCGCGCTCACCGGGCGCCGGCCCGGCAAATCGAAGCGGAACCAAGTAATGCCGGCGTTGTCCGATTCCAGCAGCCCGCGGCTGGTGCCCACGAACCAATGGTCCGGATCACCGGGCAAAAGCGCCATGGCCAGCAGAATTTCTTGCGTAGATCCGAGCAGCGGCCGGACCTCGCGGCTGCGGCCCGACGGCAGGTGAATTTGAAAAAGGCTGGATTCGGCGAGAATAAATAAATCATCCGGCCGCTCCGGAAACGCGAGCAGCCGGCGGATTTCGCCCGAAACGCGCGGCGCGCGCCAGACATTTTTCCACGAGCCGCCTTCTTCATATTCAAAAATCTGAAAACGGTCCGCGGCCAAGACTTTCCCCGGCGCGGCAGGATGGGGAATGGAGATGCGCAAATCCCCGGGCGGCACCGGCGGCTGCGCCGGTTTTTCCCACTGTGCATGCGCCGAAGCCGACAAAACTAGCGACAAAAAAATAAGCCACAAGCAATAGCGTATAAACATAAAGCCTCCAGTATGTAGAATAGGCATAAATAGTATGAATAATATAGAATATCGTCAAGAGCAATTTCATTTTCCGCCATATCTATGTTATAGTGCGCGCCCTATGGGATTCCGCTGCGGTATCGTCGGCCTGCCCAACGTCGGCAAGTCCACCATCTTCAACGCTTTAGCCAAGGCCAAGGCCCCGGCTTCCAACTATCCTTTCTGCACGATCGACCCCAATACCGGCATTGTGTCAGTACCCGATGAACGGCTGGACGCTCTCGCAAAAATGTTCAATCCCCAAAAAACCACGCCCACGACGATTGAATTTTATGACATCGCGGGGCTTGTGGCCGGCGCGGCCGAAGGCCAGGGATTGGGCAATCAATTTCTCGGCCACATCAAAGAGGTCGAAGCCATCCTGCATGTCGTACGCTGTTTCGATGATCCGAATGTGGTGCATGTTTCCGGCAGCGTGGATCCGGTGCGTGACATCGAAATCATCGATACCGAGCTTTGTCTCAAAGACCTCGATACCATGAGTATCCGGTTTGATAAAACCGAGAAGCTGGCGCGTTCGGGCGATAAAGCCGCGCGCGAAATCATGCCGCTTTATGAGCGCGTAAAAAAATCGCTGGAAGCGGGGACCGCGCTGCGGCTTTTGGGGCTTTCGGAAGAGGAGAAAAAGGCGCTGAAGGACCTCGCGTTTCTGACTTTGAAACCCGTGCTGTATTGCTGCAATGTGCCCGAAACCGAAGTGGCGCAAGGCAATGCGTATGTGAAGGCGGTCCAGGAATTGGCCAAAAAACAAGGCGCGGAAACCGTTACGATTTCCGGCAAAGTCGAATCTGAATTAATCGATCTATCGGAAGAAGAGCAAAAAGAATTTTTAAAAGAGCTCGGACTTTCGGAGCCGGGCCTGCACGCGCTGATTCGCGCGGGGTATAAACTGCTCGAACTGATCACCTATTTCACGGCCGGTGAAAAAGAAGTGCGCGCCTGGACCATCCGCCGCGGCACTAAAGCGCCGCAAGCGGCCGGTGTGATCCACTCGGATTTTGAACGCGGATTTATCCGAGCCGAAACTATGAATTGGAAAGATTTGATCGAACTCGGTTCTTCCGCGGCCGTGAAAGAAAAAGGTTTGCTCCGCATCGAAGGCAAGGAATACGTTGTTGCCGACGGCGACGTTTTACTCTTCCGATTTAACGTTTAACTTCGATTTGCATCCGCTAGCATAACCCTCCAAAAACGCGCAATCGCGCGTGTTGCTGAGAAGTTATTTGTAACTTTGCAAAAGGCTATGTATTATTTCGGAGATTTTCCACCCACGACTATGCGAGTCAAAAAAACTAGGCTAATTCCAAGGGAAGCGCTCCATCTTTTGCGCCGCTTTACAGCCCTCTCTCTAATCGTCTGTCTTCCTATAAGTAATCTGCTCCCGAACACTATCTTTGCCTCTGCTCCGTCCATCGGGGAAGGGAGTGAGACTGCCGACCCGCATAGTCAACCAGCCAACCGGATTAACTCCGGTAATCTGGGCAGTCTCGCCCTTCCCCCCTCAATGGGATTTATCGAAGAGATCCACGCGCCTAAAAACGCGGCCGCTGCCGTCATCCTGATTCAGGATGCGCACGCTTTGCCCGCGGCCCAAAAATCGATCCGCGCGCTCGTCGAATATTTCCACCGCGAACATGGGATTGGCCGCGTCGGTTTGGAAGGCGCGGCAGGTCCGCTGGACGCGGCATTGCTGCGCCATTTTCCCGACCGCGGCCGTTTGGAATCCCTGTTCGATAGTTTGATTGAGCGCGGTGAAATTTCCGGCGCCGCCGCCGCGGCCGTGCTCGGACCGGCCGGCATCGCCTATCAAGGCGTGGAAGACCCCGCGCTTTACGAGCAAGCGATCACGGCTTATTTAAATTTCCTGGATGCGCGTCCCGCGCTCGAAAAAGAACTCCGGCAAATCCGCGGCCGTATCGAATCCGCCAAAAAAGAATTTTATCCCGCGGAATTGCTGAAGCTGGACCAAAACTTGCGCACGCTGCATGAAAAGAGCGCGAAGCTTGAACCGCTGATGGACCAGTTTGCCGGGCACATCTCTAAAAAGAACGTCAAACAGTATCCGCAGATCGCGCTTTTGATTAATGAGATGCGCCGCGCGGAAAAAGATAAGAAGACCGGCCCTAAAGCCGAACGCAGGCGCGAAGAGAAAATGCGCCGGATCCGCGGCCGCGAATTTTTCCGCGAAATCGAGGCGCTGACCGCGGAAATTAAAGCCGCGGAAACCCAGACACCGGAAGGCCAAGCGGTCGCGCGCTTGGATAGCGCCCTGACCCTCGTTGAACATTTGACGCAGCTCGAACTCAGCCAAGAGGAATGGATGTCATTTCGAGGCGAAGCCGAGAAATCCCCGCTTTTTAAAACGGAGATTTCCCCTCGCTCCGCTCGTCGAAATGACACAATCACATTCTTAGAAAACAAAGTTGAAGAATTGAATGTGGATCTCGAAGTTCGATGGAAAGACGCGCTTGATTTTTACCGCATCGCCGGCGCGCGCGACGAGAGCATGACCGCCAATCTGGCAAAGTGGTCGGAAAAAGATCCGTCTCCCGTCACAATCTTAATCGCCGGCGGATTTCACATCCCCGGCTTCAAACGCATTTTGGAAGCCAAGGGTTTGGCGTACGCGGTGATTTCGCCGGCGTTTGATGAAATTCCCGAAGAGGATTTTTATCTGCGCGCCATGCAGGGCCGCGTCTCGTGGGAAAAATATTTTCAAAACGAAAAAGGCCGGCTGAATCTTTTCGATGCCTTCCACCGCGCGGCCGCGGACCGTTTGCTCGGCCGTAAAAATGCGGACGCGGCCTGGCTCGCCAAACCATGGCGTGATGCCGTGATCCGTTATTTGGCCGCTAAAGGCCGGCTTGACCAAGCGCGTGATTACACGCGCTTTATTGATCCCGCTTCGGGATCTTCCTTGGAAGAAGAGTGGCTCGGCAAAGTGCGCCAAATCGCGGGCGGCCTGCGTTTGCTGCAAAACGAAAAGCAAATTAAGCCGGAACAAATCACGGGCCTGCTGGCCAAACCCACGGCCACGCCTTGGACCGCGAATCCCTTCGCGCAAAGTCTCTATCCCTATAACTGGTATCAGAGAGCAGTGTCATTCCCGCATGATTCAGGCGGGAATCTAGCTAAAAAAGTAGCGACTCGGAGATCCCCGGCTAAAGCATCCGGGGATGACATGAGCAATATTGGGCGATTTAAAATTCATTTCTCGAGCCGAATTCAAACAGTTGCGCTGGCAGGCCTTGTCGCGCTTCCTCACGCCGTTCTTTATAAGGCGCGCTCGGAAACGAGGACTTCAAATGACCTCGACCACGAAGCTGACATATTGCGTCAGGCGGCAAAAGCTCTGCAGAGAAATCCGTCTGCGCTGCGTCCGGAGGAACGCACCCAGGTGCATTTAAACACCAAAGAGCACCCGTCCGCGCGCGTCGTGGTGATCAGCGACTTGCATGAAATCGGCGAAGACTTGGAGCATGGTTATTCATCCGGCGAAATGCATATGAACCAGATTATGAAAGCTTCGGGCGCATGGGATTTGATGAAGGAGCGCCGCGGCGATGTCGTGGTGCTCGGTGACGTGCTGCACCCGGACGGCATTGTCGGCAATGATACCTTCCGCCTTTCCCGCGAGCCGATTGTGAATATCGCCCAGCTCCAAAGCCAAGCCAATAATGCCGACCGCCTGCACCTGCTCGCCGGCACGCATGAACTCGGCCAGCGTTTTATGGATCAAAGCATGTTCAAACACGATTTGAATCCTAACAACCAATTTAAGGCCGCGCTCGAAGAAGAGTTTGACGCGCAGACCGTCAGCGCTTATTTAGGCGCGCTCAATCAATATATTGACGCCTTGCCGCTGGTGGCAACCGTGCGGATGAAAGACGGCATCCTTGGCTTTGCGCACAGCGCTCCCGGATTAATGCCCGGCGAAAACAAGGCTTATCCGGCTGCCGGTATCAAATCGGCCCGTGATTTGGACCGCTTATGGAGCGCCGGCAACCTGAACGGCGCGGACCGTTCGCAAAATCTCATCGTTTATGGCGACACAGAGCGCAGCTTGTCCTGGAACCGCGATTTCACCCCGGCCCGCATCAACAAGTTCAGGAAAATAACCGGAATCGATACGATGATCGTCGGCCACACTCATCCGGATTTTTCGCGCGGCAAAAAATTCAAATTTGATGTTTTGAAGCCCGACGTTTTGGGTATGGTGAGAGACGAAAAAGGAAAACCGTTAAATTTGTACATCCTTTCATCAGACATGCTGCCCGGCTACATCTCGATTGATACGAACGACACCCTTGCCCAGTTTAATGCCAAATTGCAGGCACAGGACCCTTCGGTTTTTGGCGTCCCCACTGCGCGTTCGGAAGTCAGGACCGGCGGGGACCCCGCGCTTTTGGAAGTTATGGAGTCTTTCGGCCTTAAAATTAAGGGCCAAGTTCAGCCCACGCCGCGCCGCGTGCTTTATTTCCGTTTTGATTCCGAAGGCAGCCCTTGGCAGAACCGGGCCATGGTGAACGATTACGCGTTTACACGGCTCGATTCGCTTATCCGCCCGCCGCTTTATCTGCACTCACCCTATGTCGGGCTGGACCGCGCCCAAGCGACGAAGGATGCGCACGTCGCGGATTACATGCGCAACAAATTGCAGGGCCGCACGTGGACATTGCAGGGCACGATGACCGGTTACAAACGCAGCATGGACGCGCAGCCGCCGGTAACGCCCTATGTTTATTTGGACGGCTTTAATCTTGAAATGATCAAGGACCTTATCGCGATTGAACAGCTGGACGAAACCTCTGAATTTAAAAGCAAGATCCGCAAACTGAGACAATTCGAGCCGAAGCTTACAAATCAGCAGATCCGCGAACGCCTGCGCCACAAAATCTTCAGAAATTTGGTTAAACAGCTTACGCGGAATTACGCGCAGGAACACCGGGCTTATGTCAATCAAGTTGCGGCTAAACTCCTGCCCAACAGTTTTATCGCGGTCCGTTATACGAGCGAATATGCCAATATCCGCGAATTCAAAGCCTTCCTGGAAGCGCTGCAGCAGGCAAATGTGGGCCGCGACCATAAAGTCGTGTTCACATTCCTGAATCCGGACCAGCCCTATGTGGACATCAAGGGCCAGAAGCAATTCCTGCACCGTCAAATCCACCAGCTGCTGCTCGGAGAAGGCGTGGAAGACGAAACGACCGGCCAAACCATCCAGCTCGGCGTCCCGGTGAACTACTTTGACCTGCATGACTCCAAAAATCCGCAGAACGCGGTGCTGCCAGGCCTGAGCACGGGTTCGCCGGTTCTCGATAAAGACAATATCACCGTCATCAATAATCCGCCGCTGCCGCGTTCTTTGTTCGATCCTTTCACGCTCTACAGCGATATGGCCGTGGTCGCGGGAGACCTTGGCCTCGCCATGACGGTCGCGGCTTCCCATGAATTAGTCGGGCCCGTGGCCCTGTTCAGCCCGCATCCGCACTCCGTCGGTGTCATGCGCGATCAATTTGAAACGCAGTGGGAGACGCTTCTGCAGCACGACGAGGCCCTTTATGAAAGCACTGCGGAAGCCCGCGCTTTGATGCGCCGTTATTTTAATCTGCAAATGGAAGGCCAGCCCATCAGTCCCAGAGAATATGGCGAAACGGTCGCGGGATTAAGAAATCTAATAGAATCGCGCGCCGCCGGCGAGGCGCACCGGCTGGCGTTCGGCCGGCTCGTGGACCGCGGCAATATGTTTGATTACATCGTTAAATCCGCGCAGCGGCTGGACCGTGGCGAACAGCTCAAAGATGTTTCCAATCCCGCTAAACGGCCGCCGATGAGCGGTTTTAATTTTGAACAAGGCGCGGTGCTGCAAAATATTCAGCCCATCGTCGGCCTTGCGGAAGCGCACTGGGGCCACGGCGATCCGCTCCGCGCCTGGCAATTCGCCAATCTGTTTAAGGGATCGATGATCCATTTGGATGACACGAAGCCCGAGACCCTGCGCATCACTTTGGAAAAATTGCAGCGCATTGCCGGCGACCATTTCAGCGATTTGGATTTCCTTTTCGTCACCGCCGACGGCAGCTTCCTCGAACTCAAAGCCGGCGCGCGCTCCGAAATTCGTGACGCCGGTAAGAAGTACATTGAAGGCGAAGGCTTAAACCTCGTTCGCAAAACCAGCATTATTTCCCAGCAAATGGAGGCCGGACTGCCGGAGCATATTCTGGATGACATTGAAGCGCATGAAGGCAAAGAAATCGCGGACATGGCCTCCCAGGTTACCTTGACCGGCGGTTTGGGCGCGCTGATGCACGATCTCTTCCCGTCGTGGAAGGCCAACGGCGCGGACGTTTTCGGCGTTCATCCCATCTTCGAATACATTAAACGTTTTCCCAAAGCCCAGCAAAAACTCGGCGCCGTGATCGTCCGCGCGATTTTGCGCACCGGCGGAACGGAATTCGCTCATTTTGAAGTGCCGCTTACGATTACGGACAAATTCCGCGAAGCCGCTCAGTCATCGGAAGACCCGCGCGCGTGGCGCATCCTTGACAAAAAAATCCGTGTCCGTGTCTACGAAAACCGCACCACGCATTACAGCGCACCGCAATTTTATTACCGCGCGTATTACCTCCAGGACGAAACGCTGCCGGACACGGATGGCAACGAAGAAAACCGAGTCCCAATTTTCGACGAGCAGTATCCGGACGTTAAAGACGGCAGCAAGCCCAACCTCTGGCGCGACATTCAGATGGCGGTCAACCGGCAGGCCGCGGCTGAAATCCTGGAAAGGCTCATCGATGATGCCCGCGTCTATGATCAGCAGATCCATGTTCACAATGAAGTCTTTGTCAGCTTGCCGCCGGTTAAAAAACGCATCAAGCCCGGCTCAAATCGCAGAGGCCCGCGGATCGAAGGAAGCAAAGCTAAAACTTATCTGAAACTCGGCTATCTGCTGCAGGAAATTAATCACAGCGTATTTCTGCCTACCATCTATTCGCCGCATGTCGTTTCTTTCGAACTTCTCGGTCTGCCTGAATGGGCGCGGCCATACATCACGCAGGGCGACCGCATCAATCTGCTCGATTTCATCGCGCTGTCTTACGACATTGTGTCCGGCGTCAGCGTCGACGAACACACGCCCGTGCTTGAAGAAATGCTGGCCAATTCACGGCACAAATTGCGCCACTGGCACGACAAAAACAACGTCCGCAACACAAACGGAGCGCTGGTCGAATACTGGCAGTCGCCGATGCGCCAGGAGCTGGTCCGTCAAAGCCGCCGCAAGCTGGAACTCCCGGCGGAAGCCGAAGACCGAATTTTTTACCAAGCCCTGCGGCAGCGGCCGACCGGCGATCCCATCCTGGAAGATTTTAAAGACGGCAATCAATGGATCAAGGCCGCGGATGTGGCGCAATTTTTAAAATGGATGGCTGCCAAGCAAGGCCAGCCCGCGTGGCGCGATAAGGCCCTTAAAGAATCAAATACGTCTTTGAGAGACTGGGATGAATTTCAAAAAGCCGTGCACGCGGCCTCGCTCGCCGAAGATGATCCGCAGCGCTGGGAAAAACTGGAAAAGAAATTCGGCGCTTTGCGCGAAGCGCTGCTGGCGCGGCCGATGGTTTCAAATACCCGCCGTCAGGTTCCGTACAAGGGACCTGAAAAATGGCTGGAAGTGCTGTTTAAGAAGTCGCTGATGGAGGTCCTGAAGACCGAAGGCAAGGCCGCGGCCCTCGCGCTTCTGCAAGGCCTTTTGAACGATACGGAAAAGCAAAAACTGCCGAAGGCCATGCGCAAAGATTATCATGACCGTTCGATCCTTGATTCCGATCATGATGCCGTGCGCCATAAAATCCACGACATGATCCGCCGGATCCGCGAGCGCAATGACGGCGACTGGTGGAAAGAAATTCACGAAGGTTTCGAGGCGCTCGTCATCCCTTTGATCCAGCTCGATTATTTTGCCGCAGTCCGGGAAAAACTTAAAGAGACCCAAGTCATAAAAAAATTCCGCGAACGGACGGGCCGCACGGTCTTTGGCGGCCGGACTTTTGATCCGGGCGCATTTTTGACGTTCGAATCGATCAAAAAAGCCGTCGGCGTCCTCGGGCTGGAAGATCACTTGGCGACCGTTGAGGATTACAATATCCGCGATGCGCGTTTTATTTTCCGCGCAATGGCCGGCGTGGTCATGCTGTCGGACGAAAAATTGGAAGCGTCCGCCACAAGCCCGGCCAAAGGCATCGAAAATGCCGCCGTGGCCATCGGGGTGCGCGGCGGTTTCATGGGCGAACTTTTCCGCATTGTGGACCAGCACGGCGTGGAAATTGATATCGTCCGCAATCAGATCCCGCATGACGAAGTCCGGACCAAAATCCGTTCGGGCGAATGGAAAATCGTAAACGGCTGGATGGTGGAATATGCGGACGACGAACCCAGTTCGCAAGCCGGCGGCGGCCGCCGTCCTTCCGCGCAAAGCCTGGAAGATGCATTGGAATGGCTGCAAGCGGCCTATGCCGACCCCGCGATCCGCCGCGAGCTTTTATTTGAAGCGGTGGCTACGACGCCGCAAGTCAATATGCGGGAGGGCCAGGCGCGCGCGCATTTGCAGTTGTGGCAGCAACGGCTCCGCGAACGGCGCAAAACGGAGCGGCTCTTCAAACTTTTGCCTTTTAATCAA
>ORMF011476662.1_pt1 | contig 11343 bp, 12 predicted proteins | sample 1779871 | NCBI WGS metagenome assembly ORMF01 (sample SAMEA104232316, study PRJEB22302) | groundwater metagenome | biome: forest; feature: aquifer; material: groundwater | place: USA | collected 2011-08-07 | depth 5.4 m
CGCGGCATCACCATCATGGCCAAGAACACGTCAGTTCACTATCAAGATGTAAAGATCAACATTTTGGACACACCCGGCCACGCCGATTTTGGCGGCGAGGTTGAACGCGTGCTCAAGATGGTCGATGGCGTGATGCTCCTGGTTGACGCTGCCGAAGGCTGTCTGCCGCAGACCCGCTTCGTCCTGCGAAAAGCTTTGGAAGCTCGCCTGCCCGCGATCGCCGTCGTTAACAAGATCGATCGTCATGACGCGCGACCCGAGGAAGTGGTTAACGAAATTTACGAACTCTTTTTGGATCTGGATGCCACGGACGATCAGATTGAGTTTCCTATCCTTTATGCTGTGTCCCGAGAGGGCAGTGCCAAGAAGCAACTAACTGATCTGTCCAACGATCTTCGGCCGCTGTTCGATCAGATCGTGGAAACCATTCCCGCGCCACGTCAGACACGCCAGGACAGTTTGCAGCTCCTGGTCGCGAATCTTGACTACAGCGATTACGTCGGCCGCCTGGCGATCGGGCGAATTTACTCTGGCGAGATCGCAGTCGGCGATCAAGTCACGATCGCCAAACGCGACGGCACGCTGCAGAAGACAAAAATCTCTCAGCTCTACATCTTCGAAGGATTGAAGCGCGAGCCTGCGGAGCGCGCCCAGTTTGGCGAGATTGTCGCGCTCGCCGGCATGGATGAGATCGAGATTGGCGAAACGATCACCAGCATCGAGAACCCACAGCCTTTGCCGGTCATCGCTTTTGACGAGCCAACCATTGCGATGATCTTTGGCGTCAACAACTCTCCGTTCTCGGGAAAAGAGGGGAAGTATGTTACTTCCCGCCAGCTGAAAGAACGTCTCGAAAAGGAAGTACTGGGCAACGTTGCGATTCGGGTTGAGCCGACCGACTCCCCGGATCAATTCAAGGTCTCCGGCCGCGGCGAACTGCAACTGGCAATCTTGATCGAAATGATGCGACGCGAAGGTTATGAGGTGCAAGTTTCCAAGCCCGAAGTAATCACTCGCCGCGCTGATGGGAAACTGCTCGAGCCGATCGAGCAGGTCGTGATCGATTTGCCCGAAGAGTTTATTGGAGTCGTTACTGAAGCGATGGGCCGGCGCAAGGGCCAGATGAACAAGATGGTCAATCATGGAACCGGCCGGGTGCGACTTGAGTTCGAGACTCCGTCGCGGGGTCTGATAGGGTTCCGCAACGAGTTCCTGACCGAAACGAAAGGCACGGGCTTGCTCAACACCATGTTCCTGCGCTGGGGCGAATGGCTGGGGGCGATGCGCGGGCGTTCCACCGGTTCGCTGATCGGCGACCGCATGGGCGAGACCACGACCTATGCGCTCTATAACATTCAGGAGCGTGGGACGCTTTTTGTGCGCCCCGGCACCAAGGTCTATGAAGGAATGGTCATTGGCGAGAATGCCCGCGCAGTTGATTTGGACGTGAACGCGATCAAGGAGAAGAAGCTGACTAACATGCGCGCCGCTTCGGCTGACGAAGCGCTGCGCCTGGTGCCGGTCAAAGATCTTTCATTGGAGCAAGCACTGGAGTTCATCGCCGACGACGAACTGGTCGAAGTAACGCCAAAGAGCATTCGCCTGCGCAAGCGTGTCCTGCGGGCGAACGAACGTCCGAAGAAAAAAGATTCGTGAAGTACAAGTGCATTGCCTCGCAAGATGGTTACACAGTCTGGGCACGCACTTCTGCGAGCGACGCTTTTCGACCTAGTTTCAGAGATGAGGCAGCCGGTTGGTTCACTCAAAGAACTCGGGTAGGTAGAATAATCTCTGATTCCTAGAGGAGGTGGCAGCTAACTCTGGCGCGCTGCTCTGGCATACGCAGCCGGCGATACCCCCACGATTGATTTGAAATCCCGGATGAAGTGAGCCTGGTCGCTATACCCCAGATTCAGAGCCAGCTCTGCCTGACTGCCCGAGTCGCCGGCGGCCAGTTGTTCCGCGGCCTCGCACAAACGGTAGCGCTGAATTACCCACTTCGGACTCACGCCGACATACCGCGCGAATAGCCGTTGTAGCGTTCGCTGGTTCAGGCCGTAACGGTCGACGAGATCCCGCACCTTCAGAATCCCTCGGTCCTTCGCTACCTGATAGACGATCTCGGTTACCTTCGGGATGTTCTCATCCACCTCATCCACGTTGCGCAGGTGGGCGACGAGAAAACTCTCGACCAGGTTGATCCGGGAAAGGTCGGTGTCTTCCGCGAGGACCGCGCGATCCAACTCATCGCCTCGCCGGCCGAAGACATCCCGAAGCCTCACAATCTTGTTTGAAAACCCCGACACCGGGACACCCACAAACGGATAAAACCCTCCCGGAGTGAACTTCACCGCAAAGACGCCGCCTTTGCCCTCGAGCAGCGTCGAGAACTTCTTCCGCGCTGCCCCCCTGATCCTGCTCCTGGCTTCTCGTTCGAAAATCATGTGCACGCTGGGGTGCGGCAACGTCTCCGCTCGCTCCGGCGCTGCTCCGCGGAGGTCCCACTCGACTACCCAAAAGTGCTCCACGTATCGTTCCAGATGCGGCGAAGGATGATAACGCTCGTGCCGATAGCGCCGCCGGTCTGAAACGGCGGTCTTCAATAATCCTCTGGGCGGCTCAGTCTTGCGTCGGACCATGTCGTGTCGCGTTTCTTCAATACTGGCAGTGATACGCGTGCTACGATTTTACCGAATTGGAGGGAACCGTGAAAACACTAGCGATAGTTTTGGGATTGACTCTCGCCGGCCTGGCCATCAGCGTTCGCGCCGATGCGGGAGCAAGCGAGTCTATTCAGAAAGAGGTGACCATGACCGCTCGAGGAACGTTCGAAGTAAAGATGACACCACAACCGCAGGATGACAGCGCCGGCGGCGGCTTTGACCGGCTCTTTGGTTACAAACAATTCCACGGCGACCTTGACGCCATCAGCAAAGGGCACATGCTGGCGGCGAAAACGAAGGTCGAAGGTTCCGGTGCCTACGTCGCATTAGAATTGGTGACTGGTAGGCTGAACGGGAAACGAGGCAGCTTCGTCCTGCAACACAAGGGGACGATGAGCAAGGGCGTCTATAACATGAACGTTACCGTGGTCCCGGATTCAGGAACGGATGAGTTGGTTGGAATCGCCGGCACAATGACCATCATCATCGAAGGTGGCAAACACTCTTACAACTTCGAGTACGCTCTCGGGCCAAAGTGATCTGATTCTCGTCCGACTGCTGCGTTTCTTCCAAAGCAAATCGTTTCGAAGCTCGCTAAATCAAAGTCCCTACTTCTTAAAGGCATTGTGAGACTCGGTGATTTCGTGGGTTAGACGATCGAACCTCAGCGAGTCGGGACTGCTCAAAGTGCCATTCTTCCGCATTTCTCCCCAGATCGCAGCGCTTTGGTGGTACAGAGCTTCGGCTGTATCCCGCAATCCTCGCTGCTCGGATAACACCGTTCTGTTGCTTGCGGCGATTATCGTCAGGGCCTCGCCCACGTCAGCGGATGCATATGCCCGATAGCTGCGGAGATAAACACTGGTTGGATCATCGATTGTCTCCGCCAGCAGAGCTTGAGTCTTGCGACATGCGTCCAGCGCGGCAACGGCTTTGCCGTCCTTCGCCAGCGCGTCGCTAGTTTTTGCATAGCTCTCGATCAAGTCCCAGCGCTTCCATAAATCCAGCGGGTCAGCCCTTGCCGACTCTTCGCGGATTGCCAGGGCCTTCTTTTGGTGCACTAGCGCATCCACTGACTTGCCAACTCTGGCTAACATGCTCCCAACCTTGAAGTAAGCGGACGAGAGGTCGCTCCGGAATTGGGCGTTCGCCGGATCGGAAACCGATTGCGCTTCAAAGATTCTTAACTCGTTGCGGTAACTCTCCAATGCGCCGTTGATATCGCCGAGATTTTCCAGCGTATTACCAACTTTTTCATAATCAATTCCCATCTCCTGGCGATAGTGCGCATTCATTGGATAAGCACTCGATATTTTCGTGTCCAGTGCCAGCGCCTTACGGCTCCCCGCTCAAGCGCCAACTGAGTTGCCCTGCCATAACATGACCTCGCTGCTTTTTTGATAAATGAAAGGAACGGCAGCACGGCATTTCTCGTTGGAAGGCTCAGTTGCCAGCACTGCTTCAAATACGGCCAATGCCCGCCCCAAGCTTTCCGCCGCACCGGTCGTCCCACCTTGTTCCAGGAGCATTTCTCCGACATCGGCATGACTCACCCCAAGGTTAAAGCGAGCTTGCATGTTCGTTGGATTCTCTGCCGCTAACGCTTCCCGCAGGACGACCTCTCTGTGGGCATTCTCCAATCCACCAGCCGTATCACTAGCCGTCCATAGTAGCCTGCCAAACTCCCGGTAGCTGTCCGCCAGATCGCTGCGCGCTGACGAGTCTTTCGGATTGGCGACTACCAGAGTTTCGCGAATTCTCAGTGCCTTGCGATAGCTGTCTTTGGCGCCGGCAGTGTCACCCATATTGGCACGCAAGGTCCTGCCCTGGACGTCGCCAACTTTCTCGTACGCAGTTGCGAGCTCACGCTGAAGCGATGGATCATCACTTGCTTCTCCAGCCAGACTATCGAGATACTCCAGGGCATCCTTGACCAGCCTCTCACGCACTGGCATTGATCCCGGAAGGTCCTGGATCGCTTCGTTATAGTCGAACAGCACTGAGTGGGCCAGCTTACGCACCTGGTTGAATCGCCGCTCTGCCTTTGCTCCTGCCGCCTCTGCTCGAGCGCGCTCGCGGCGGGCCACGTGAGTCTCCCATCCGGTCGCAGCTACGCCCGCAATTAAAATCAAGCTGATGACTGAGGCCGCGGCGACGGCCACAGTGTTTCTCCGGATGAACTTCGCAGTGCGGTAGGAGAGCGTCGCCTTGCGCGCCACCACCGGCAGTCCCTCCAGGTGCCGGCGAATGTCTTCCGAGAATTGCCCGACGGACGAGTACCTTCGGGGCGGCTCTTTACGCATTGCCATGAGCACGATGTTGTCCAGATCACCGGCCAGCTTGCGGCGCAGCTTCTCCGGACGTCCGTCTCGAGTCTTGCTGACAGATTCGGGAGTGAGCTTTCTACCTTTCCGGCCGCCGGTCGTCGCTTCTTCGACGCGATTGATCACGGTACTGGGTTTCTCCGGCTCACAATCGCTGACGATCTGCGCGATGTCCTGGGGTAACAGTGTCTTGAAGTGATAGGGAGAATGGCCACTGAGCAGTTCATAAAGCAGCACTCCCAGGCTGTACACGTCGCTGACCGTTGTTACGTGCTCTCCTCGAACCTGCTCCGGGCTGGCATATTCCGGAGTCATCAATCGTTGTACGATGGCCGTAGTAGCTGCTCCCGGAGTCGCTTCAGAGTGGAGCAGTTTGGCAATCCCGAAGTCGAGCAGCTTCGGTATGCCGGCAGATGTCACCAGGATATTGCTGGGCTTGATGTCTCGGTGAATTACGAGATTTTGGTGCGCGTACTGAACCGCCGAACAAACCGTGCGGAATAGTTCGAGTCGAGCAGCGGTTGAGAGTCGTTGTGTGTCGCAGAACTCATCGATGGCCTGCCCTTCGATGTATTCCATTATGAAGTAGGGCAGACCAGTTTCTGTCGAGCCGCCATCGAACAGCCTGGCGATGTTTGGATGATCGAAGCCGGCCAGAATCTGCCGTTCATTGCGAAACCGGGCGAGCACCAGATCCGTGTCCATGCCTCGCTTGACCACTTTGATAGCAACTTGTTTCTGGTACTGATCATCGTCGCGCGTCGCCAGGTAAACCGTACCCATCCCTCCGCGACCAATTTCTCGATTGATCTTATAAAGCCCAATATGCTGACCGATCATGGCCTGGGCTTCATCCTCGACGAGTAGTTGCGCGGCGTCACCGAAAACTGAGCCTTGAATGAATCCTTCCGCCTGTTCATGTGAAGCCAAAAGCGCTGCTACCTTCCCGCGCAACGCGTCATCCCCAGCGGACTGAGCAACAAGAAAGGCGCCTCTCTCCGGGCCTTCAAGGACCAGAGCCGCATGAAACATCTCGTTAATTCGCTGCCAGCGTTCTGGAGTCATGCTCAATTACCTATTGCTGATTTCAAGGTGCAACCACGCGCGCGCCATCTTCCAATCGCGTTCAATGGTGTCCGACGATACTTGCAGTACCTCTGCTATCTCGGCGACGGTTAAGCCCCCAAAAAACTTCATTTCCACAATCTTGCATTGCCGCGGATCGATGGTGGCAAGGTTTTTCAGCGCCTCATCCAGCGCTACCAGATTGACGTCCTTCTGCTCAAAAGAATTGACGGCCACTTCCAGCGAAACGCGCAGTGCCCCTCCACCCCGTTTTGCTGCGCGCCGGTGTAACGCGTGGTTGACCAGAATGCGTCGCATCATTTCCGCGGCGAGGCCGAAGAATTGGGCGCGGTTTTGCCAGTCCACGTTTTTCTGATCGATGAGCCGGAGGTAAGCCTCGTTGACCAGGGCGGTCGGCTGCAGAGTGTGATTGGGAAGTTCCTGACGCAGGCGATTAACCGCGATCCGCCGCAGTTCGTGATAGACGAGCGGCAGCATCTCGTCGAGCGCGGCCTTGTCGCCATTGCTCCAGTTGACGAGGAGCTGAGTAACACCTGTGGGCGCGGGATTCTGCACTAACCACTCTTTCTACGTCACCAAGCTTACTCTCCGACTCAGGCAAAGCGAAATTGGGCTCAGCAATGCGGGTTTTCGACTCAGATTCTTGCGTTACCAGTGAAGAGAGTTTATCGAAGGCGATTTGAATAAATAGCCAATCGTTTGTCACAGGAGAGCTGATGAAAACTGAACACACCTTTATTAAGTGGGCATTCTTCGCATTCGTGCTGGTTGTGCCCCTTGCCTGTAAGGGGATCGGCTCCTTGTCCTCCAACTCCAACAGCAACGGCGGCGCCACGGCGACGGCCACTCCATTTCAACATTCGCTGCAACTGACGGAGACGCGAACACTAAAATACGCCAACCTGCAATTCACTGTGACAAAGGCAGTGATTTCCAATCGAGTGGCCAACGATCAGCCGCCGGACAATACGAACCTGGCGCTGGCCGACATAACCTTCTCGGTCGTCAATACATTGAAAGATGGCGTCGGAATTAGAAGCGCGATGTGGCAATTGAAACTTGGCGATGGATCTGTATATAAGCGAACATACGAAGATAATTTTGCGCCGCGGGATACCAAAGAACGGATGATAAGTTTCCGTGTCCCTCCTTCCGCTGAGTGGAAGGGCGCGCAGATTACTCTGGATGAACAGGACAAGGAGCCGGCCACACTAGTGTTGGATGGTCCGGCACGGCCGCAACAATATCCTGCCAGGCTGGCCTCAGGCGACGAGACAACTACCAAAGAGCCGGTGATGACTTACACTATTCTCGGGGCGACCGTGGATATGGACGGTGCGGGCCAACGCGCCGCCTTAGGCAAGCGTTACTTGAATCTGTCGGTCCGCGTGACAAACAAGGAAACGGGTGGGGGTGGCGGCGTATTTCTCCCCGAGTTTTTCCGTCTGATGGTCGAGGGCGTCCCCTCAGCCCCGGAGAACATGAGTGATAACAATATACTCAATGGGCAAAGTTCACAGGACGTCACGTTGTCGTTTGTGATTCCGGCGACGGCGACCAAGGTTGAGCTTGAAGTTGGCAAACCCGACATTCAGCAAACAGCCAGGATTCCAATTGTCTTGAAAGCAATGCAAGCCGCGGTGATTGATCACTAAGCGCCTTGGAGTCTTACTGATTACCTGGCGACGTGAGACTTGGTTTGGAGAACGGCAAAGGAAGCCAACAACCAGATGCGCATCACTAATACGATTCTAATCTGTCTGCTGATCGCGATGGTTGGCGGTTCCTGCCGGATGATTGACACCCTCACTGGCAATAGCAAAGCAGGAACGGTAGATGCTCTGTGGCCGGACGTGCCGCCTATTGCGGACGCAACCAGGGCTGACCTGGCGCTTCCTCTCGGCGCTCGCATGATGATCCGGACCGCTATGCAGGGAAAGGTGAGTTTCATCGCCTTCACCACTGCGAAGAGCGCGCAAGAGGTGCAGGACTTCTATACCAAAGAGCGAATGAAGTCGGCCGGTTGGGCAGCAAATGATCGAGGCTGCATCAGCGACACAGAGGACCAGAAGAGCCAGGGAGCGGTCTGTCTCTTCAATCGCCAGGATGGGAAAAAGAAGGAAGGGCTCGCGATTGTCCTGGGCCAGGACGAAAAGAGTAAACAAACGGACATCTTCTATGTCCGCATCGACCTCACGGAGCCGGAAGCTTCGCCATCACCTAAATAGCCTCTGATCGCGTCAAACACTCAAGGAAGAGAGAGACTGAAACCACGGTGCGGGTTTTCGGCGCGAATTCCTGCGTTACCAGTAGAGACGATTTTATTTGGCACAAACCGAAGGCAAGGGTGCCTTCTTAAGCTAAGGAGAACTCCAGATGGTACAGAGATCGAAACGAATCAGCTTTTGCTCGGTGGCGTTGCTTCTGCTAACCGCAGGCACGTTCGGAACGTCGTCATTCGCTGCGACTATTTTTCAGGACAACAGCGATCAGTCCCAGACCAAGCCTCGAAAGCATCTGCATAAAACATCCACCAGACGGCAGGTCGCAAGCACCAAAGGCAGTAAGCATGGGGAGCGCACGATAATCTTTGTCGGCGGCAAGAAAAGCAGTCAGGGTGCAGTCACAAAATCAAATCCAACACAGGCGAGAAAGTCTAATGGGTCTTTGAATCCACAACCGATACCGCCCGGCAAACAACGTCAACCTGAATGACAACTTGGTGAACAAGGTGCGCTCGACATTGATACTGACGAAATTTATTGGCTCCGTCAGACGAAGCTCATACGGCTTGTAAAAGGAGACGCTAATGATCAAGAGACGAAACACACTCGGAATACTTTTTTCTCTATTGCTTATGGCGAGCGCGGCAGCATCATTTACAGTACCGCGATCTCATGCTTTGGAGGCGGCGCAGCATAACGGCAAGGTGACTTCAACTAATCGCAAAACCGCTTGTAAACGAGGCTGTGAGGAGAAGTATTCCAGTTGTGTCGCTGCCAAAACAGCGAAAGGGTGGAGCGATGATCGAGCCGAGAAAATCTGTGGTTTGGCAGCCCGCAGCTGCAAGGGTGGCTGTGACAGACGATAGCCGCCAGCCGATTGGCTAGCCTTAACCTTTGTTACGCAACTGCGCTGCGGTTCAACACTCAGCGCCTTTCCAGATAGGAGAATCAAAATGAAGAAAAGTTTGTTTCTGGCTGCCAGCCTGCTCGTGCTTATGGCTGCGACTGGTTCCGTGTTTGCTCAGTCCACCGACCGCGACCATCCGACACCGTTTAGGTCCAATGAGATTAGTGGCCAATTGAACGGCGAGGAGATTGAGTATTTTTATTCCTTTACCGCCGGACCGGGTGAAGTCACGCTTACCGTGGATGTGAAATCGTCGGATGGAACGACGGGAACTGCCTTTGAGTTGTTGGACGCTGATGCCAATAAGGTGCTTATTTGCTGCGAGGGTGCACAGGCTGACAGCACGGGTACGACCGGGCGCGACGTTAAGAGCATTGAGCTCGGCAAACGGCAAACAGTCATACTGCACTTGACGCCTTTCAAATATGGTACTGGAACCTACCGCGTGCGAATCAGCGGTGCGGCAGCGCTCGCAGAGCATGATCGAAGGCCAAGATAGTTGGAGCGACCGGCGCGTCAGCGGAATTCATTCCTGCCGTCCGTAGGCGCATGACTATGGAATATGGATCCGTTCGGCGGCGAGCTTGGCCCGTAGTGAGCACCGCGGGGTTTAGGCAAGGTCGGATATGCGGCTGCGCTGACTGACTGAAGCCAAGGTTCGAGTCACGAATCGGAAAGACCTCACTTAGAAACATGCCCGGCGCTCGAAAACCGCGGTTGCTTCCAGTCGGAATATACGGCCAACGTAGCCACGATCACGTTGGCCACAATTATCGGCAGAGCATTCATCCAGATGCCGTACCCGACCCACAAAAGAGCGGCCAACGCCTGGACCCGCCGCATGGCTCTGGAGGTCTTACAGAAGTAAGAAGCGGCGAAGGCCGCCGTCGCTATCCACCCGAGACCGTCAAGCATTGGCGGTCTCCACTAATGTCAGGGCCGAGTCAGGACCATTGGATATGCCACGGATGGTCAGCCAATCCGTTCGCACCTTGTCCCACTCCTGAATTAAAAAACCTTGTGATTCGAAGAGCGATCGAATGCGCAGTGAGTCCCATCCCACGATGTCTTCCAGAACTGGAACCAACACGCTCAGCGCGTCGTCGCTGAGAACACTCCGCTTAGCGATCTGAGCGATATGCTTGGCTTCAGAAACGGCGACCGTGAAGCCCTCCTGGCGGTTGACGTGCAACATCACGTGAACGTCCGAGCTGCCGTCGCCGACATAGACGATGCGGTCGTAACTCACTTGCAGGTTCGTATGCAGCTCATCAATCACCGCAACCTTTCCGTAGCCGGCGGGAACGCGGACGATCGAGTCTATCTCGCCAGTGGATTGGTTGTAGCGGAATTGCGTCCCAAAAATGTGATCCGGCGGAATGAGCCCTTCGAGCGCCGATTGGATCACTTCTTCCGGCGCGGCTGATACGACATAGAAGGAGAAGCGGTAGTCGTCAAAGCCCTGCTCGAGGAACTGCGACAAACCCTCAATGTTTTGCTTAAGGCGGATCCGTTTACCCACCTCGATCAAGTGCTCTTTGCGGACACAACGATATTCAGGGTCGTGCAACAGCAAGTAGGCCAGTTCCCCTCCCTGCTGCACCAGGTTAATGGTCGACAGGCCCGCGACTTTTTCACTAAACCTCGAATTACCTAAAAGTTCACTGAGAACAATTCCCGAATCGTTGAAGCTCAAAGTCTGATCAAAATCACTGGCTAGTAGATAATGTTTGGTATTTTCTGATCTGTTTTTCATATCCATGTACGTTTTGTCTTTTGATTTATTTCCTGCGAGGGGTAAGTAAGAGGTGATTGTGATGCCCGCCGTAAAGCCGTTGGCTATGTTGGCGTCACTAGTTGTATGCAAAGTCTACGAAGGACGTTGCCATAAAGCCAACTCATTGTTTTAATAAGGGTCATTAAAAGGCCTCATGTCTGGACGCTTTAGGAGAGCGGTTATTTGAAATTCTCTGCGCTCCTCGGCAAGACCGTCGACTGGTGATTTCGCTAGTCTGAATTGGCCCACTTCGATGGTTTGATTTGGCCCCCCCGAAAAGCGAAACCTGTACTCTGTTTTCGGCATGAAAAGCTGAAAACGGAGGTGGTTTTGCCCAGGAGGAACAAAGTGGAACTATACG
>ORMF011988390.1_pt1 | contig 11343 bp, 7 predicted proteins | sample 1779871 | NCBI WGS metagenome assembly ORMF01 (sample SAMEA104232316, study PRJEB22302) | groundwater metagenome | biome: forest; feature: aquifer; material: groundwater | place: USA | collected 2011-08-07 | depth 5.4 m
CCAATCCGCCCCCGATTGCCCGCGAGCCTAGCGAGTACTTCAACAACCACGTTTGGGCCACCTTCTTCAACGATTCGGTTGGTGGCCGTAATCTCGCGTGGTGGGGGCAGGACCGTTGCATGTGGTCGAACGACCATCCACACCCCAACTCGACTTGGCCGAACTCCCGGGCAGTGATCGAACGGGACCTCGGCCATTTGCCCTCCGACGTCCTCGCGAAATTGAAATGGGGTAACGTTTCCCGCCCCTACGATCTGACAGGCATAGGTACGTCCTAGGGCAACCCTTGCTCACGGTCTGCGCCTTCGAATGCGGCCAGCAAGGGTAAGGGCCTAACTGCGTATGCATCCGGCCCCCCGGAGCGCTGGACGAGCCTTAAGGCCCGCCCTCGGGCTTCGTAGGGTGGGCGATCCCACTAAGCACGCATAGCGTCCTGCCGGGCGTTGAGAGCGCAGTGGCATCCGATTATCGCGCTGCCTTGATGTTCTCCACGTGGGTGTAGGTGCCGTTGATGGTGCCGGGGAACACCCAGCCGGCCACAATCTTCGGATTGACGACGGCTTCCACGGGCACCCACCACAACGGCACGTCCCAGAAGTTGGTGTAGCCCCAGTCGAGGATCTTCTGCAGCAGCGGGCCCTGCTTGTCCGGGTCGAGTTCCGCCTGCTGCTGCCGGATGCTCGTTATGACCTCCGCGGTCATCGGGCCGCGCGTGGCCGTGGACCCATACAGTGAGTTGTAGACCAGTATGCCCTGGCCTGGGTCGGTGCTGGTGCCGGTCAGCGAAAAGTGGTTGTCGAACTTGTCGGCCGCCCGCGCCGCCGACTTGGCGCCGGCATCCATGTTCAGCAACGCCACCTGCACCCCCACCGCCTTCCACTGCGCGGCGATGGCTTCAGCCACGTCGTCGGCGTTGGAGATGGGCGGGATAGCGCCCAGGATAATGCTGATCTTGGCGGGCTTGGCAGGGCCATAGCCAGCCGAAGCCAGCAGCGCCTTGGCCTTCTCGACATCGTAGCCGTACAGCTCGGCGAACCGCTTCTCCCACGATGGATCGTAGCCGGGCTGGCCGGCCGGCACATGGTTGGCGTACATGAGCTGCCCGCGTGGCACGAAGGCCTTGGTCAGCGCCTGCCGGTCGATGGCCTTGTTGAGCGCCTGCCGCACCCGGCTGTCCGCGAGGGGCGAGTCGCCGATCAGATAGAGGCCCCTATCAGCCTTCCAGTTCTGGTAGATGAAGCCGCCCATCACCCGCGTGCCCGGCACCGTGTTCGTCACCACCGTCATCCCCGCCGACTGTGCCTGGGGCAGTTGGTCGTCCGACACCTTGGTGATCTGGATCTCGCCCGTTAGCAGCGCCGCCAGGCGGGTCGAGGCCTCCTTCACCCACCGCATCTCCAACTGCGGGAAGTCCGGCGTGACGCGCCAGTGATTCTCCACCCGCTGGAAGCGGATGTACTGTCCGGTCTGGCGTTCGAGGTACTTGTACGGCCCCGTGCCCGTGTAGGGCGGCGCCGGGTCCTTGATGTCGCCGATGGCGTCGAACTCAGCCTTCGGCCGCACCCAGGCCTGTCCGTAGTTCTCGCCGATGGAGTTGAAGAACAGCGCGTCAGGGTTGAGCCTGACCACGAGTTCCAGATCGTTGACGATCTCTTCGCCGGTGATCGTGCGCTTCCACCACGCAACCTGGGCGTGGCTGTCCTCGAACATCATGGGGTGGCGATAGGCGTGCACCACGTCCTTGGCCGTCACGGCGCTCCATTTCGGGTCATGGTAAGGCACGCCCGGCCGCAGTTTGAAGCGCACCGCCTTGCCGTCCGGCTCCACACTCCAAGAACTGGCGAGTTGGGGTATGTACTTGCCGGTGGCGGCGTCCATGCCGATCAGGTTCTCGTAGATGGGGCGCAGCGGATAGCTCCAGGTACAGCACACGAAGCGGGCGTTGTTGCTCTCGGTGCTGGGGGCGTCGAGGGCCAGGATCACCCGGTTCACCTTCGGCTGCACCGGGCCCTCCGGGGCTTGCGAAGCGCCGCCCCCGCCGGTGGGTGCGGCCTGGACGCAGGCGGTCGCCAGCAGCGCGCCGGTCGCCAGCACGACGATGAACCGCGTTCGCGCAAAGCCATGAACACTCATGTTCGCCTCCTGGAACGGGAAAGAGGGTAGCGGGACGCGACTGCCCCGGCACGTGCGGTAGCGGGTGCTGCCGAGGCCGCGATCCAGGGCCACCGGTTACCCGACAGCAACGTAGGATTGGGCGTATCGTACACCCGCGTACCTCATTGTCAAACGTGCACGAAGCCGGACAATTGACAGCGGGCGCTCCCCTGGCGTCTGATGACCGCAACCCGGCCGGGGCTGCCGCGCCCCGTTCGGACCCGCCCACACCGTGCTAGGAAAAGATGACGCACATGAAGAAGCACGTAGCAATCGAAACGGTCGCCGATGCCTACCTGGAGGTGCTGAGCGCCAGGGGCATCAAGTACTTCTTCGGCAACGGCGGCAGCGACTTCGGCCCCATCGCCGAGGCGTTCGCCAAACGCCTGTCCACCGAAGCCCCCGGCCCAACCCCCATGGTGGTGCCCCACGAGATCACGGCCATGGGCATGGCGCACGGCTACACCATGGTCACGGGCCAGCCGCAGGTGGTGATGGTGCACACCATTGCCGGCACCGCCAACGCCATCGGCGGTCTCATCAACGCCATTCGCACCGGCGTGCCCATGCTGTTCTCGGCCGGCCGCACGCCCCTGACCGAGGGCAGCATGAAAGGCTCGCGCGGGGGCCTCATCCACTGGGCGCAGGAATCCTTCGACCAGGGCAGCATGGTGCGCGAGTGGGTGAAGTGGGACTACGAGCTGCGCCACGGCGCCGACGTCGAGGGCGTGGTGGACCGCGCGCTGGCCATTGCCACCACCGACCCCCAGGGGCCGGTGTACCTCACGCTGCCCAACGAGGTGCTGGCCGAGGATCAGGAGGCGCTGGACTACGACGACGAGCCCCGTATGCCGGCTAGCGAGGCCGCAGCCTCCGACCGCCTGATCCAGCGGGCCGCCGCTGCGCTCGCCAGGGCCAAGAACCCCATCCTCATCACCCGCGGCGCCGGCAAGGACGCTGAGGCTGTCGCCCCGCTGGTACGCCTCTGCACCCTCTTGAACATGCCGGTGTTCGAGGGCTCCACGCCGAGCCACATGAACTTTCCCAAGACCCACCCACTACTACAGCCCGGCGGCATCGCCACCCCCCACCTTGACCAGGCCGACGTGGTAGTAGTAGTGGAAAACGACGTGCCGTGGACACCCAAGGCCAAGCAGCCCTCGCCCGATGCCACCATCATCGCCATCGGCGCCGACCCACTTTATTCACGCTACCCGGTGCGAGGTTTCCGGATGACGCTGGGCCTGGCGGGCAATGTGGCACAGACGTTGACCGCCCTTGCCTCGGCCGTGGCGGCGCAGGACCTCGATGCCGGCGCCATCCAGGCAAGGGGCGCCGAATGGGCGGCCAACCACCAGAAGCTGCGCGCGGCCATCACCGCGCGGGCGCTGGAGGGGCGGGATGCCGTTCCCCTCGACAAGGCCTGGGTCTCCTACTGCCTCGAACAGTTGCGCGACGACGATACCATCCTGGTGAACGAGTTGGGGTTGGAGAGCAGCCAGTTCCAGATGACCCAACCCGGCACGCTGTTCGACGTGTCGCCGGCCGGCGTGCTGGGGTGGGCGCTCGGCGCGGCCCTGGGCGCCAAGCTCGCAGCGCCGGAAAAGACCGTGATCGCCTGCGTGGGCGACGGCTCCTACATCTACGGCGTACCGCCCGCGGTGCATTGGGTGGCCCGGCGCTACGAGCTTCCCGTCCTATTCATCGTATGGAACAACTCCGGTTGGAACGCCGTGTCGGGCACCACCCGCTCCATGTATCCCCAGGGGTGGGCGGTTAAGAGCAACACCTTCCCGTTCAGCGACCTCAGTCCGTCGGTCGACTTTGTGAAGGAGGTGGAGGCCTGCGGCGGCTACGGCGAGCGGGTGGAAACCCCGCAGCAGCTACCGAGTGCATTGGAACGGGCGCTGCGTATGGTCAAGGTGGAGAAGCGCCAGGCCCTGCTCGAGATCATCGGCGGCTCTCGAAGTTAGGCTCTTGGGCGTGACGTCCCGGGCGCTGGGCGCCCTGCCAACCGCGGACCCGGCTGTGCGACCGGCCCCCTGCGGCAAGCGCCTAGCCCGCCTTCGTCCAGGCACCTCCAGGCACCGCCTTCAGTTGACCGGCGGCTTGCGTACGCCTACCATCGTGCCATCGGCAAATTGGGGTTGGCGGCGCTGCGACCCACCGGATAGGCGACCGCGCAGCCGGAACCGGAACAGCGCTCCTTAAATGCGGTCTGAGTGAAGTAGGAGGGAACCATGGGCAAGCTGCTGTGTATTTCGGCGGATTCTCACGTTGTGGAGCCACCAGAGATGTTCACACCCCTGGAGAAGGTCTTCGGTGACAAGGCGCCGAGGGTGGTGACGCTGGACCCCGCCCTGGGGCCGCAGCTTGACCTGCGTAATGGCACCAGGGGCTTTTCGATAGCAGGCTTCCTCCAGCAGAACGTCGACTTCTTTTCACCCGAGGCCCGGGGCATGGCACGCTTGGGGTACGAGCTGGCTCGGCCCGGTTGCTACGACATTGGGGAGCGGCTGAAGGAGCAGGACATGGACGGGATTGACGCTGAGGTCTTATACCCCAGCGTGATCTTCCACGTCTATCAGGTCAAAGACCTAGATATTCTGAAGGCTACCTTCGGGGTGTACAACGATTGGGTGGCCGGCTATTGCAGTGGGGCTCCAGACCGGCTGTTTCCGTTGGCGGCCATCCAACTGTATGACCTGGATGCCGCCATCGCGGAGATGCGGCGGTGCAAGGACATGGGCCATGTCGGCGTGTGCATCCCCGCCACAGCACCCCCAGACCGGCTCTACGCCGATCGCTGGTACGACCCGTTCTGGGCGGCGGCGCAGGAGATGGAGATGCCGCTGACCATGCACATTTTCACCGGCGCCACGCCCGACCACGGGCTCGCTCCTCGGGCCGCCATCAGCAGGGCGAACGGCGCCGTCGGCTTCGCCGGGGTGGGCATGACCATTGCCGATCTCATTCAGTCTGGCGTGTGCGAACGCTTCCCGCGGCTCAAGTTCGTGGTCACAGAGTTCGAGACCGGCTGGATCGGTTCGGTGCTCAAGAAGATGGACTGGAGCTACATTCGGTTTGGTGGCGCGCGGGCGTCCGGCCTTCCCATGCTGCCCAGTCACTACTGGCTGCGCAATTTCTCGGCCACCTACGAAGACGACCCGCTCGGCATTCTCACCCGAGACTTCATCGGGACGGGAACGCTGCTGTGGGGTAACGATTACCCGCACGGCGACTCGATCTTCCCGCATTCCATGCAGGTGCTCAGCGAGATCCTGTCGGATTGCACACCGGAAGAACGGTACCAGATGACGGTGAAGAACGTGGTGGAACTGTTCAAGCTCCCGTTCAGCCTGGAGGGTCCTGAGCAAGCCAGGGTCAACTCCGTACCCATGCCGGACGAAAAGACCTGGCGGAACTCGCTGCCATCCCTGGCAATGGCGCCACCTCGCTAGCTGGCGCTGGGACTGGCGCCGGCGGGCTGGCCATCACCCGCTGCACGTCACCCTCGGAGCAGCGGCGCGATGTCCCGAACGGAGGCGACACCCTCCAGCTCCGGGAAGGCCGGTGTGGTGCGGAAGGGATGCACTCCCGGCGCACGTGCGAAGCGAAGGAACACGCCATCCTCACCCGTCAGCCATTGATAGGGACCGCTGCCGGCGAGCGGCCCGGTCTGCCAGGTGGCGGGGCCGGCCTTCTCGAAGTTCGCCCTGCTCTGGGCCTCGAGTCCGGCCTGCTGCTCGGACAGCGCGGCCGTAAACTGCCCGTCGGCGCGGTTAAGCTGAAACACCACCTCGTGGTCGTTGACGATCTGGACGTCTTTGACCAGGGTTCGGAAGTAGTTGCTCTGGCCGTGGGGAGAGTCGGGCAACACCAGCCGTTGCCAGGCAAACGCGATGTCCTGCGCCTGTACCTCACCCCAATCCCCATGAAACTTCACCCCGCTTCGTAGCTTGAGCCGGTAGGATCGGCCATCCGGCTCGATCGCCCAGGCGGTTGCCATGCCGGGCGCGAACTTGCCGCTCTTCGGGTCGATGAGGATGAGGTCGTCGTACATGGGGCGCAGCATCCACATGTTCGGCTCCGCGATAATCCGCATCTCGACGGAACTGCGCTGCGGCGCCTCGGTAATGAGCACAACCCGGTTGACCGGAGGGGCCTTGGTGGTGGTCTGCGACATCGCGTCCCCGCCTGCCGCTGGCGGTTGAGGCGCCGCACCGGCACAGCCTGCCACGGATGCGGCAGCCAGCAGGACGCCGAACATACCTAGACGCCGGGTGATGCTGCCAAGGTCTCGCATGGGTGCCTCTCCCGTGCCACGGTGCGCTGACTGCACGCCATGCCACTGTCGGTGGGCCCTCCCGTCAAAGTGCTAGCGCTTCTCGCACGGCGGGGCGGCGCTGCCAGGTAGGGAAGCGCACGCTGAATGGACGCTGGGGACACGTGACCTACCAGCGAGCGGCACTTATCAAGTTGGCGCCCACTTTTACAAACGATTTTGATCCCAAGGAGGTCTCCACCGCCTTCTGCCATTGGCCAGAGGAGGAGGCCGGAAGCGCCGGCAGCATCCCCATGGCGGTCTGAACGTGAAAGCGCCCCTCCAAACGAGGGGCGCCCTGCTGCGTGCGGACGGCGTTGCCTAGCGGGCCGCTTTGATATTCTCGACGTGGGTCCAGGTGCCGGTGATGGAGCCGGGGAAGGTGTAGCCGGCCACGAACTTAGGATTTACCGCTGTCTCGGCCGACAGCCAGAACAGCGGGATGTTCAATTGCTGGTCAAACATCAGGTCGCCGATCTGTCGCCACAGCTCCGGCTGCTTGTTTTCGTCCAGCGTCTGCCATAGCGTCTGCATCAGCTTGGTGACCCGCGGGTCCTCGGCGCTGCTGGAGATGTTGAGGATCGAGGTGTTCCAGGTGGTGGTGCCGAACAACTGGAACGAACTGGTGCCGGCCGCCCGGACGGCGTTCGAGATCTTGAGGTCTTTGCTCAATTGGTTGAGCTGCGCGATGTCCACTTGCACCAGGTCGACCTTGATGCCAACTGCGCGCCAGTAGTTGGCCATCACTTCTTCAAGGTCCTCGGCGCCCGAGAAGAAGGCGAGCGGCTCGATATACATGGTGGTGGTGTAGGGTTTGTCGGCGGTGTACCCGGCATCGGCCAGCAGTTGGCGCGCCTTGGCCGGGTCGTAGCCATACTCCTCGGAGAAGCGCTTCTCCCAGTCGGGGTTCCAGCCCTGCCGCGTGGGGTGGAAGTGGTTCAAGATCATCAACTCGCCCTTGCCGCCGAAGATGCCCTTATTGATCTCGTCGCGGTTCAGCGCCTTGTTCAGCGCCTTGCGCACCCGCACATCCATCATTGGACTGTCAGGAAACGCCCAGCCAGCCGAGGCGGCATTCACGTCTTTCATAATGCAGCAGGATAGGCGGCCAAACGCCCGCAGGCCCGGAACCTTGCCCTTCACAGCGTTCATGCCGCGGGAGGTGGCATTCTTCAGCAGGTCTTCGGGCAGCGGCGCCAGGTGGATCTCGTCGGCCAGCAGCGCGGCCAATCGAGTCGAAGGCTCTTTGATGTAGCGGAACTCGAACTCGGGGAAATCGGGCGCCGCGCGCCAGTGCTTGCCTGGCGTGCGTTCGTAGCGGACGTACTGCCCGAGCGCACGCTCCTTGAACTGGTACGGCCCAGTGCCGGCAATCGGCTTGCCGCCAGCGCCGGGGTAACCGGTGGCGTCGAAGTTGGCCTTGCTCCTGATCTCCATGCCGGCTTCGGCCTGCGACAACGCGGCGTAGAAATTGGCATCGGGCTGTTTGGTGCGGTACACCACCTCGTAGTCGTTCACCGTTTCCACGTCGGTGACGATGTTCTTGAAGTAGATGACGTAGGTGGCGCCGTTGGGCGGTCCCGTGGTGACGTCCTTCCAGGTATACAGGAAGTCCCTTGCCGTCACCTCGCCATATCCGTTCTGGAACTGCACGCCCTTGCGCAACGTCACCCGGATCGACTTGCCGTCGGGTTCCAGCGACCACTTGGTGGCCAGTTCCTCCTTCAGCTTGCCGGTCTCGGGGTTGATGCCGATGGGGTACTCATACATCGGCCGGATGGGCCAGATGGTGGTGGGATTGAGCATGCGGGGTTCGTTGTTCTCTTCCGGTGGCGGCACCACGCCCATCACCACGCGGTTCACTTTGGGTGCGGTGGGGGTATCGCTGGTGGGGGCGCTGCCGCTGGGCGCAGCCGGTTGCTGCACCGTGCTGGCACATGCCACCGGTAGCAGCAGCAGGACGCCGGCCAGTAGCGCTCCGGCGGGCCCGCTCCCCACGAATGGTCTCATGATGGATCTCCCCTCTGGTAACTGTGCGACGGCTGGCTTAGCCGACCTCAATGGCCGCCACGGCATGGGCCTTGCGCCAGGCCGCTTCTATGCGGCGGTGCAGCTCTTTCACCTGGGGAATCAGCGGGCCGAAGCGGTCGGTGGCCTGTAGTGCGTGGTAGCCGCGGTGGAAGTTGGCGCCAATGGCCTCGGCGGTCGCGAAACGGGTATGCCAGTCCTCGCGCATCCATTCCAGAGGTGGCTCGTCACTACCGTGCAGCACGTCGGGCGTGGTGGCCGGATCGCGGAACACGTTCACCGGCTCGCCGCCGGCCTCCACGATTTTGATCTGTTCCTCCAACTGCCGCCGCAGGAAGATGACCGGCTGGTCGGTGCGGGCCAGGTTTTCCTTCGAGCGGTCTACCAGCGCGCCCTGCGACCACCAGCCCACCATGTCGCCGTTGAGCACCGTGTCGAGAATCGGCTTGCCGTGCTCGTCCCAGATGGGAATCTCGTAATAGGGCACCCTGTCCTGCGGGATGGGTCCGACGCCCGGTGGTGCGGTGTAGGCCACGTAGTCGATGTGGTAAGTGTGCTCGTCGTCGATGGGCACGCGGATCTGGAAGTCGCTGCGTGGGCTCCCCGCGGTGCCCACATGGGTGTAAAAGGGGAACATCACGAAAGGGAAGCGCCAGGTGTAGTCGCGCTCTGCCCCCAGTTCCTTGCTGTAGATGACGCCCTTCTCGAAGCCGTGCTTGGTGGCGTGGGCGTACAGCCCTTTGATGCCATCGCGGTCTTTCATGAAGCGGTTGTTCAGCTCGGCGATGCGCTCGGTGGCTCCCATCTTCTCCAGTTGGTACTTGTACAGGAAGCCGTGCAGGTAGATGGCGTGCGTGGGGTCACCGGTGTTCTCCTGGCACTGTAGCCAGTTACAGTTCAGCACGCTGTAGCCAATCTGACGGATGGTGTTGGGCCACACGAACAGGTCCCACCGCGGCAGGATGGGCGCCGGCAGTGGACCCATGTACGCGAACAGCAGGCCGCCCAGCTCCTGCACCGGGTAGCCGGGCAGTTTGATGCGGTTCTTAAACGTGCTGTCGGTGGCCTCCAGCGGGGTGTCGACGCACTGGCCCGTCTGGTCGTACATCCAGCCGTGGTAGGGGCAGCGCAGCCCGCCCACATCGGGAATGCCGTAGCGCAGCTCCACCGAGCGGTGCAGGCAACGGTTCCCAATAAGCCCGATGTTGCCCGAGGCATCGCGGTAGCACGTCAGGTCCTCGCCCAGCAGGCGCACCGGTTGCACAGGGTCGTCGTCCAGCTTACCGGCAGGAAGGAAGGGGATCCAGTAGCGGCGCATCAACTCGCCGCACGGAGTGCCAGGCCCGACGCGCCCCAAGCGTTCGTTTTGCTCCGTACTCAACATACGTCGACCTCCTGGATGCTCACTGCCGCAAAGGCGCGGCAGGGGCTATAAGAAAAGTGGCGCCGATAAACTTGGACTCTAGAATGGCCCCGACCAGAGGGCCTGTCAACGCACCAAAAAGCATATGCAAGATACCATCCGGTCGTATCAGGTGGGCTCGGGACCCGAGCTGGGGGAACTGCCGAAGCTCCGGGGAAGTGACCGAAGGACCGAGCAGACTACCTGCCCTAGCAATGGTGCCCGCACCCGGCTGGCGGCCTTCCCTGCCCGCACCAAAGAGATCAGTGGACGGCGTTCCCTGCACCTCGACGACTGCGAGCGGTGGAAGGGGCGTACGGTGACGGGCCGGCTGCTCCGCCGCGAAGGGTTCGTGACCGCCGCGTGGAAGGTCTGGGTCGTCGGGCACCCCGAGCTGGCCGGCGTTCCGGCCGCGCCCGTCACCTGCTACGCCGCGGCCGAGCCGTACTCCGTGCATGAAGCGGCCGAGGCGGCCCGCCGCCAACTCGAGCGGGGGCACCTATTGGCGGGGTTCCGGAAGTGGTCGCTGCACGACTTCGACCAGGACGGTGGGTACTTCGCCCGCCCCCTGCCGCTGTTCCAGGGCGGGTTACGCGAGGAGGTCGCCGCTTGGCTGGAGAAAGCCGGGCTGTTCGCTACCCAGGTGTACCGACTGCAGGCGGTTGTGGCGCAGGTGGGGGAGCGGTACTTCGATGGTGCGTCGGCGCTGTTCCCGGACGTGGCGGAGAGCCTTGCTCAGGATGCGGAGATATGGGAGCATGCCTCCGACCTGTCCGGGCAGGCCATCGGTGAGCTGTTCGAAGGTGCCGCGAGCGTGAGCGGTCTCCCGGCGCCCCGGTTTGACCTGACGGCGGCGCGCGCGGCCGGCGAGCAGCAAGCCCCCGAGTTGGCGGAGTGCTTCGTCGATGTGGCCAAAGCCCAGACGCTCCGGCTTTAAGACGACCAGGAGGGGGCGGCGGCAATCTTGGACGGAGTCTTGCGCTAGCCCGGTTAGGGGAATGCGACCCGGCCCTTGCTGAGGTGGAGGAGATTGACCGCCTGGTAGGGATTCTTGCGGACTCTGCCCGCACATCCCATTGGCAGACTCAGCGAACTGAACTCCTGCAACGATGTCGAGGGTCACTGGGTACTAATCACTCATAGCGTTGGTCGATTCGAGTTGCACCTCCCACGCCGGTGGGGACGGCGCCAGCCGCCGCAGCACCAGACAGGACGTGACCTATATCCAAGTCCAAGCCACTCGCTTTGACAGGACAGTCGCACCATCTGATAATCGCCCCAGCCCTCGGGTCTTACCCCATCTCGCTACCACGAGTCGAGCCTACCCCATGCGAGCGACCACGCTCTTCAGTCTCCTCAGCGGCGTCCTGCTCAGCTTCTCGTTCGGTTGCTCCTCACCCGAATCCGTGAGTGAGGTAGGGGATGCTGGGGCTAG
>ORMF012297067.1_pt1 | contig 11343 bp, 10 predicted proteins | sample 1779871 | NCBI WGS metagenome assembly ORMF01 (sample SAMEA104232316, study PRJEB22302) | groundwater metagenome | biome: forest; feature: aquifer; material: groundwater | place: USA | collected 2011-08-07 | depth 5.4 m
CCCACAAAGACTCCCGGAATCGACCCCGTCGATCTCTCCCCGAGCCGCGACAGCCTGCCACCGCTGGCTTCCCCTTCGTAGGGGGCGCATCTGCGAAATCCGTGCGACCTGTGGATCAACCGCCGTTCTCCGTGACCTCTGTGGTTAGTCCAGGCTCATTCCGCAGGCCCCGTCGGCGCATCCGATATTCGGAAGTCCGACTCCTTCAGCGAGAACAGATGTTTGACGGCCTGGGCGACGGACAAGTTCCGGTCGTGAAGCCCTCGATTCAGGGCGCGGCTGACGACGAAGCTCCTCGGCCAGCCGAATCCGCGATAGTGCCTTGCGTGGATCAGCGCCGAGGCCGCCAGGATCCTCCATACCGGCTCTTCGTCACCCGTCAATACCTCGATGGCCACATCCACGTCATCCAGCTGCGCATACTTGGCACGGATCGCGCTGTGAAGCCGGCTGACAGACGCGGCGTAATCAACGGTTAACTGCTGCTTTTTCCGATTGCCCGCTCCAGCATAGAGGTTCTCCATATAGTGGAGCGCATTCTGCTCGATCTCCAGTCCCAGCTCGATGTCAAGCAGCGTGCCGGGATTATCCCGCATGTGGATACCGAGCTCGGCTACGACCTGGTAGATCCGTTCGGCGTTGCTCTTCTGGCCAATCGACTCGCGGTGCTTACCCCAATTGAGCGCCGCCTGTGCCAGCACACGGACAGGGCCGACGTAGGGACGGATCTCGAGCGGATCCTCTCCCGGCCGGAATGCCCATTTATTCTCCCCGGGGATAATGTAGAAAACAAACCGCGGCTGGCCGTTCTGCACTTCATAGAAATCGCACCGCCTGCGCGATCCGCCCAGGGCGAGGTCGCGCAGGTCCTGAAGGTTCGCGGGCGGCTCGTCCGCGACGGGGTTCAGGCCGCGTGCCGCCAGGTAGGGAGCTCGGCGCCTGTTGTATGAGTTCAACGCCAGCACATAGTGAAACGCTCCATTCTCCGGCTCGGTGGGTTTCGGCAGGAGCGTATCGGCGGAAACGTCCGTTGACATCCTCGTGAGGGATAGAGGGCCCGCGGCCTCAAGCGCGCGAGGGCGGGCAAAGAGCTCGTATTGAAGCCACATCCCGACGGCAAACAGCGCCGGCGATACGAGCACGGCCAGAACGACATATCCAAGGCGAATTAGCCATTTCGGCTTCTTGCGTTCCAGCAAGAAGGCTCGAATGCTCGCTCGGATGTCGACGACCGGATCGTCCGCCTCGTGTGGTTCTGGCGGGACGGGTGAGGTATCGTCCATAGGGTATATTCAGGTTACCCGGCTACGCTTGAACTCAATTCTAAGAAGCCGGTTACCGAAACGGGCCGCGCAGACGGGCGGGCCGTTTTTCTGCGCCCCCCGATATGGAGGAAGGTTATTGAAGCACATCTGGCTCTATTTGAGCAACACCGATATAGAAACCGAGCGCCGGCAGTGTGAAGAGGAAGGGCGAGACCTGTCGTCTGTCGAGGGAGAATTCGAGCGGATCGGATCGCTCGACCTGGAGGATCCGAGAAACCAGCCCGAAGCGGAATCGTTGCTCGATAAGACGATCCAACTTCCCATTAAGGCGGAGTACGCGTTCCACGAACCTTCCGACCTCCCGGGCATAAGAGCGTCGCGACCCGCTAACCGTCCCACTCTGCGGGCTCTGTCCTTGACCGAATCGGAGCTTGAAGATAAAGTCCACGGCGCATGGACCGGGCGCTGTGTCGGCTGCCTGTTGGGAAAACCGGTCGAAGGTTGGCGGCGGCCGAGAATGCACGGATATCTCAAAGACCTCGGCCGGTGGCCGCTCTCCGACTACTTCCGGTACGACGCGGCCACACCCGAGGTGCGTGAAAAATATAAGCTCGACGAAAATGGCGCCTTTGCAGACTTCGTCTCCGCGATGCCCGAGGACGACGACACCAACTACACGACGACCGGCCTCGCCATCATGAAGCGATTCGGCCCCGATTTCACTCCGCAAAACGTCGCCGATTTCTGGCTGAGCGACATCCCCATACTGCACACCTGCACGGCGGAGCGCGTGGCCTATCGCAACCTCGTTCGGTTGATTCCTCCTCCGTCTTCCGCCTCGTTCCGCAACCCGTATCGTGAATGGATAGGCGCGCAGATCAGGGCCGACTTTTGGGGATATGCGGCCGCCGGCAATCCGGAACGGGCCGCGGAGTACGCCTGGCGGGACGCTTCCGTATCGCACGTCAAGAACGGAATCTACGGGGAAATGTGGGCCGCCGCGATGATCGCGGCGGCATTCGTAACTAGCGATGTGCGAACGATCATCGAGGCCGGGCTGGGGCAGATTCCCGCGAGATGCCGCCTGGCGGACTATCTCGAACACATCCTGGAATGGCACGACTTGGAGATCGATTACGACACGGCGGCTTACCGCATCCATGAGATGTGGGACGAGAACCGCGACCACGACTGGTGCCACACCATCTCAAACGCGATGATCGTGGCCATCGGGCTCCTTTGGGGAGAGGGGGACTACGCCAAAACGATCTGCCGGGCCGTGCAGCCGTGCTTCGACACCGACTGCAACGGGGCCACGACCGGCTCGATCCTCGGCATCCTGCACGGCCGCAAGGCTTTGCCTTCCCAGTGGGTGGACGTGATCAACGACACGCTGCACACGGGGGTTGCGGGATACCACACGGTGAAGTTAGCCGATATGGCACGGGAGACGCTGACGCTGCGTGAAGGCACGGCGTAGAGCTTCGTGACGCTTACAGTGTTCCCATCGCTCAGCGTGAAAATGCATCAATGTCCGGGGTGAGCGGGCATCGGGCCGCCCGACATCACCCTCCCTGGAGCGCCCATCGGCAACTCGAGCTTCCAGCCTCCGCCAATCTTGACGAATTCGATCGGCTCCTTTGTGGTTATGCCATTGATCGTATTGATTGTGGTTCCAGACGCCTTTGCGCCATTGATCTTGAGGCCGGTGAGCGTCGTGCCGCCGGATATGGACGTTTTGAAGCCTCCCTTGGGGTCGGAGCTCATTACCGTCAAGATTTCGGTGACATATCCCTTTCGATCTTTGATCGGCGCCGACAACTCACGCATCGACTTCATCATCGCGATCTGTTGCTGTTTTTGTTCGGCGGGTGTCGGTTTCGTCGATCTCTGTGCTTGTTGGAAACCCTTTTGCATCATTTCGCCCATCTTCGCATTGGATTTTTTCAGCACCGCATCCGTGAGCCCGTGGCGTTTGTTGATTGCGACAAGCTTGGCCATCATCGCCTTCTGCTGGGCGGCTTGTGGAGTGTTCTGAGCGCCCATATTTGCGAAACCCTGCATGAATCCCGAAAGCATTACCATTCCTGCGGACAGCGTGTCGAGCGAATTGTCGGTGAGGCAAGAGGCGACGGTCTTCCAGTCCTTCTTAGAGGCCGCATTCTTCGCGGCGTTGAAGACTTCTTGGGGCGAGCCGTAGGTTTTCTGTAAGCCTCCGGTAAACGCCAGTGCATGGACGGCCGGTAAGCACATTACGATTCCGAGCACGACGGACATCCTCTTCAGCGATCTCTTGTTCACTAAACCCCTCCTATTGGGTATGCCTTGAATTGCTATCCAAGTGAATTTGCAGTGCGGTAATCATGATGTCACATCCGCCATGAATCGAACTTTGACTGAGTGAGGCTGGCCGGAGGCACGCTTATGTTCGGCGATGACGATACGAAGGGCTCGGCAGGAGTCTCGCTCTCCGAACTGAATGCCCCCAATCGTGAGCAGTTATTCTCATTGAGGCGCGGATGGTCGTATACCCCGATACGGCACGTTGATATCGATCTTGCCGGCCCATTTTTTCGGAACAGGCCGGCCGAGAGCCCAATGGATGCCGTTGATCACCAGCCGCTGCACCGATTCCACCTGGAAGTCTTCCGGATGTCCCAATGTCGTCATAAAGACGCGTCCGCCGGTCTTGGACTTCCAGGTCCAGGCGACCGGATTGTCCGTGGCGGGCTTATCCGGGTCCACCGCATGCCCCATTAGCAATCGGTCCGCGGCAGTCGGCGGATAGTCCGGCAGAACGTTGTAAAGCCACGAGCGGACGTGGAACTGCTTTTCTACGCCGTTGACTATCGGGTGTTTGGCCGCGGAAGGGACGATTGAGACATCCGTGCTCGAATTGTGACCGTAGTGCGTATGTCCATGGCTTCCCCACCCCGGCGGAGCGCCCAGAGCAAACTCTCCGAACGCGTTCCACCGCTCCAGCTCGTGGCCTTTCGGGTAGTTGAAGGCGTGTGTACTGGTGCGGAATCCGACGACCGGTTTGCCGGAGTTCAAATAGGCCTCGATCTTGTCGACCTGATCCTTGGGAAGCTGACGCCATCGGAGGAAGAACACCGCCAGGTCCGCGTCCGCGAGGGCTTCGAGGCCGGGAATGTTCCTTTCCGAATTCTGATCGGGGAAAGCCTTGAGAACACGAGTCCGCATGCCATAGTGCGCCTCAAGCTCGGCTGCGATCAATGGCAGAGTCTCTTCACCACCGTACTCATGATCGCCGGTGACGAAGACCACTAGTGGACGGACTTTGTCCGCACGGCTGCCGACGTTCTTGACGGTTATGGGAAGCAACAAGCTAAAAATGACGACGGCGTTGAGATGAAAGAACATTCGATTTGAATTCTAATCGGAACCGATGGGTTGCGAGCACGAAGGGTATCGAATTCGCGTGAACGAACTTCATATTGGTTCCGTGTCTGACTGTCCGTATCCTGCTTGCGGGCATCATCGTAACTGGTCACGAATCATGGTAGTGAAAAGCAGATCCTTCACTCCGGACCGAGGGATGAGGCTCCTCGGTCCTGCGTTCAGGATAACATTGTGTGTCTGTGCTCACAATGCCTGAACAGTTACGCATCATCTCCGGCGAGGAGCGGGCGGTCGAATCATGATTGGAGTTCCGCTTTGTTGATAAGTCGACGATCGGCGCAAATAGCCCTATTCCTGATAATAGTTTGCCTGTCCCGGCAGGCTTATGCTCAAGCGAGCTGGACCCATACTGCCGAAGCGGATCAGCTGTGTCGGGAGCATTTCGATCGCAATAATCTGGTTGGGATGTCCGTCGCCGTGGCTCACAACGGGAAGATCGTATACGCCAAGGGGTTTGGCTGGCAGGACAGGGAACGGAACGCGAAGGCAACGGAGATGACACGTTATCGACTGGCCTCGGTGAGCAAACCGATCACATCGCTCATTGCGATGGAGCTCGTCACACGGAAAAAGCTCGATCTCGACCGAAAGGTCCGCGAATATCTGCCAGATCTGCCGGCTGGACACGATTACACGGCGCGCCATCTCCTAAGCCATACGTCCGGCATGCGTCACTACGCCGGGGCCGGCGACAAAACGACCTCAGTGAAGCAACATTATGCGACATTGGCTGACGCGGTCAAGCTCTTCATCGATGACGACTTGAAGTCTCAACCGGGCGAGAAGTATCAGTACAGCACGCACGGGTTCTCTGTGTTGGGGAGGCAGATCGAGGCGATTACGAAGGCCCCGTTCGAGCGGTATGCGGCGAGCCGATTTCGCGCCTGGGGAATTGACGATCTTAATCCGGAGTCCGATGGAACCAGAAACAAGAATCGGTCGGCCCTTTATGAGCGGAAGGACGGGCAGAACCGTCCGGCGGAACGCGATGACCTTAGCTGGAAGTATCCTGGTGGGGGTTACGAATGTTCCGCCCATGATCTGTGCAAACTCGGAATCAAAGTCCTCGACGGCAAGATTCTCCCCAGGGCGAATCTCGACACTCTATGGACCGTCCAAACCGTCAAGACCGGCACTTCGACTTATGGTCTGGGCTGGGTGGTTGGAAGCGACAATGGGAAGAGGGTCGTCACACATTCGGGCTCGCAGTCCGGAGCGGCGTCAATCTGGCGGATCTATCCGGATGACGGCGTGGTCGTAGTAGTTCTTGCCAACATGGTCTACTCCGGCCCCGCCGATCTCTCGCGGAATCTCGCGGCGTTGGCGTTCAAATAGACACTCGTTATGACCGCTACAGATCGACCGGTTCGAACTCCGCGAACATGTCATGGCTCTCAGACAGGCTCGTGAGGCTGACGTAATCGCAGACCTCCGCATATCGACCCCACATCTGAAGCACAGCAGGGTTTTGGTGGGCGCGGGCGATGGCGTCCGCAGATATCCATTCGAACACTTCGACGATCGTGCCGTCCTTTGCCCGCATTACGTACGGCGGACGGTCAGTAACTAGATCTTGATCTCTCAATATCGGAACGTGAGTTCGAGTCAATTCGAGCAGTTCCGCATCTTTGCCAGGTTTCGGGCGGTAAGCGGCGATGACATATCGACCCATCGAGAACCTCCTTGGACATTGCGCCAACGGTAGTAAAGCTGAGGTTGTACTGAACGCCTGCCGATACGTTGGTCTAGAGCCTTACAGGCAGGTAGGCTGGATCCATAATGTGGGATCAGAAGTTATGTTGGACGAAGGCATTAAAGCGGTGATCGATTCCGCTCGCGAGCCCTTTCCAACTCGTCAACCAGTATAGGTAGTTAGCGCCGACTTCGATGTTCCCATGCACTTTCCAGCGGTTGTGCAGGAATATCGAATAGTTTTTCAGCCGCCCGCCGGCCGGGATGTCCGCGTCGACGGGATTGTCTTCCGTATAACCCATGGCGATACGGTGGACCGGAGTCGTTTGGAGACCGAGCTCGATCCATCCGCCGTGGCTCCGGATCTCACTTCCCGCGGCCACATTCACTCCTTGACCTATGCCTCCGCGGAAGTCACTCAGGTTTTGGCCGAGCCATAGCTCACCCCGAAGGTCCATCTTTGAGCCCAGCTTCTGTGTCAGGTCGAGACCGAGGCTGTCGCTCGTGAATTGGCGGCGTCCTACCACGGGCTTAGTGAGACCCTCCCAGGCATAGTGACCCCACAGACCGATGTTGGTCGATTTGACCTTCCACCCAAGTCGAGCCTGAACATTCGGTGCGCCGCTGTCCTCGCCGTCTCGAACGGCGTTCGCGTCTAGGTCCTTCGCGTCGATCGCGCCGGTTAGTCCTAAAGCGATGGCGGCTGAGAACGGCCTGCTGGGAGTCTCGTTTGTGTAACGAACCTGCGCTCTACGGTCGCCCAGGTTCCCGGCGTTCCACATCAACGTGTCTTCGTTGGGCGAGGGGAACAGCGGGGAGATCAAGTCCCAGGTCTGGCCGAAGAGTAAGTTGTTGGCTCCGCGCTGAAGCTGAAGGTATGCGTGTCGGATACGAGGCAGCGGGCGAGATTCGGGAGTCAGACCGTATCCGTTTGCGAAATCGATCTCGAACTTTCCCGTGACGTTCGTCGCCTTCAATAGCTGTGGAGGCGCAGCAAGACTCCAGCCGAGGCGCGAAAGCCGCGGATGCATCGACATCGTCGTGTTGCCCCGCCCCCCCACATTCGCGTTGCTTGGGGACTGCACGAAGAAAGGTATCTGACTGTTGCTCGGCTGTTCGCTGTCCCACATCGAATCGAGGCGAAGGAAACCGTAGAAACCCACCTGTTCCCTGGAGGCCGTTGTCACCGGGTGAGGCGAATTGTCGGCAACTGCCGGTTTCTGCCCCTTCAGCCTTGCGATCTCCTGGGCTTGGTCGGTCACCATCTTCCTCAGCTCGTCGATCTGCCGCTGGAGGTCCTGGTTTGTCGGGTTGGTGGGAGAAGGCGACAGTATGTCAGGTTGCGGGAAGGAGGCCGCAGGCAGAGCATAACGGACCTCATACGTAGCGTTGACCGGTTCGCCGTCCGCCTCGGCGTAGGGATAGATGAAGTCGTTGAGCGACCCGGCTTTCTGGGGAGGTACGAGGGTGATGTCGCGACCCCGGGAGAAGGCCACGGCCGAGCGCTCCAGCACGAGGTTTCCGAACAGCTTCTCCTTGACGTCCGGGCGGTTGGAATCCAGCCAGCGGCGGCCGTCCGAAGCGTCGAGCGGCACCCAACCGTGCTGCGGATCATAGATCCAGGTCCAGCAATGGTACCCTCCGATCACACCTTTTCTTGGAAGTGGACTTGGCACGGGGATCCCGTTCAACGGAAATCCATATTCCAAATACGCCGGTATTCCCAGACTCCGAGCGAGGGATATGATATAGCTGTGCAGGTCCGAGCAGTTGCCCTTCTTGTAGTCGCAAACGAAGGCAACGTCACCCTGAGCATACTTTGGAGACTCCTTCTTGTAGTCGTACTGCATGTTCTGAACCGTGTGTTCATAAATCGCCCGGGCTTTCTCCAGATTGGTGGGTTTGCCATTCACGGCTTCCAGCGCCATCGTTTCGAAGCGTCCGCCGACTGGCACCCTATTGTCCGGCTGGAGATAACGATCCAGCGAATCGCCTGCCCGGGCGGGGATTTTGAAGGTTGAGCCGTCCAGCACCGCAACCTCTTTGCGATCTACGGTGAACCGGACGGTCGCCGAGACGGGCCCGGACGGGTTTTCAATGCGCACGAAGACCATGCGGTTGCCGAATTTGGTCTCGCGGGTGATGCGGTGAGTTACGGGGGCTTCGACCCTAAGGTCGCGAATCGTTTGAAATTTGCCGTCGGAGGGGATGGGGATCCAGAGGTTAAGGACCTTGGCGCCGACGGGGATATCGGCAACGCCGGCCTTATACGTGAACTGCGTCGTAAGGGTGCGAACGGCATGGCTCGCATCGGCCCCGGTAAGGGCCTGCACGCCGATAATGACGATCAAGGTTAAGGCGCCCGTAACGATACGGTGCATTTGAATGCTCCTTTAGAATTTTGGTGACCGGCCGGACCGGCGGTCGAGAGTAAGGTCAAACTCAGGATCGCGTCGCGGACGGGTTTCGTCCATTCGAAGACCGATCAACTTGGGCGCACCAGCGTACCCATGTTCCAGGGCTGCAAACCATTTGTCTCACCTCCCTTCTCTTGTGTGTTTCTCGAATAATTCCGCGTAATATTTCGTAACCGGTCGAGCTAATTCCTACCTGCAATGCGCAGACGATCTTCATCACTTCTGCTTGTAGTCTTCCTTCAACAGCTCCCCGATCCGCCGCGCAAGCTGGGCTTCACCGCGCGCGCCCTTCCAGGCGAGCTCTCCCGCCCAGCGGTAGCGGGCGTTGCCCTTCTTATCGATCAAGTACACCGTCGGCCACCAGGCTTGTTCCCACCGCTTCCAATTCTCGCCGTCCTTATCGATCAAGACAGGGTAAGTGATACCCAGTTCCTTGACCTGTTTCTCCACATTCGCGGTGACTTTTTCTCCATCGGTCTGTGGCGTGTGCACACCGATGATCATCACATCGTCCTTCTCGAACCGCTTCTGCCATCTGCCGTAACTCGGCAGGTTCCGCTTGCAGTTGATTCAGCCAAACGTCCAGAAATGGACGATCGTGACTTTGCCAAGCCGAGACGCAAGTTTGACGGGCTCATTCTTCGGCGAATTTAGCCACGGACCTCCCAGCAGTTCAGGCGGTCGTGCATTGATCTGCGCAAACTGTCCCGGCTCCTGGGGAGAACTTACTTCTGCGTGCGCCAGCACCAACATTGAGAACAACAGTGACAGCCAAAGTGGTCGTCTGAGCACGTTCAAGCCTCCGAGGATTGGAATCGGAATATATAGTCGCCGGTCCATTCAATTGTACAATCGAGTAACAGCTCGGGTCGCGCTGCAAGTTCCAGTTTGACACACATCGGCACAATCCCGGACATAAGGGTTTTCTGAAAAATGATAGCCGGCTCAGGGAACTTTGCGGCTACCCGGCGTTGTTCCCGATTCAAAACGGGTTTACTCGATCATCTCGAGGAGGAGGAAAAGAATGAAGACCATTGCACTGTCGCTGGTCATTGGGGCGCTGTCGTTGCCGGCGCTGGGAGGCCTGCAGAAGGCCAAGAAGAGTGCGCCGGATTGGCGGATCGCCGGCTGGGAAGTCACGACGTGCTGCTGCAACGACATCTGCCCCTGCCGGTTCAACGAGAAGCCCACGCACATGGAATGCGAAGGGATCATGGCCATTCACATCGACAAGGGACACTATGGTTCAACCAATCTGAGCGATGTAAATTTCATAGTCACCGGGCGCAGCTTCGACGATGCGGGTAAGGGATGGAACAGAATCTACTTCGATAAGAAGGCGTCGACGGCCGAACAGAAAGCCGTAGGCGGGATCATGGCGAGCATGGCCTCTTCATACAAACCGGACGTCGCGAAGAAAGTCTTCGGCGAAGAGAGCCGGGGCGTAAAGGTCATCCCAATGACCTTTACGAAGAGCCCTAACGGGCTGGTTCGCGAGATAAAAGCGCCGGGCGTATGCGACGTGCGCGCCCGGATCGGCAAGGTGCCGACCAGTAAGAAGCCCACCCAGATCACGGGAGTGCTGACCGAGTTCTCGCCGGTATACCATCCCGCAGCCGGGATCAAGGCAACCGCCGATAAAGACGTTGGATTCGATCATCCGGAGCACCATCGCGCCGAGGTGGAGGATTTCGTGCTGACACGGGATGCCTACCTTAGCCGCAAGATCGGATTCCAGTCGTACACGGGCCGGGGCGGGTGCTTGATGCCTTCCAAGACCAAGTAGGCGATTACTACAGGCGCGCCCGCCGATTTCAACCGGGTATTCTCAATCGATGCAGCATTGATCGTTGAGGGTTGAGCGTTGAGTGGCGGGCGCGCAATGTCTATAAAGTCAGATGTAGTAGTTTCCAGGCGGGCTGCGTTCGAGCGGTTGATTGGCCAGAACGAAGCCGTGATGCTTCGGGTTTCCCGCCGGCTATGCAGAAGCGATTGGGATCGCGCGCAGGATCTCGTCCAGGATGCGCTGATCAACGCGTACAGGGCGTTCGTCGATGGCCGCTTTCAGGAAGCAACGAACTCGAGAGCGTGGCTGTTGAAGATTCTGACCAACGTCTTTCTGAACGATTACAAGCGGAAACAGCGCGAGGCGACGACCGTAGACCCGGAAACGCTCGCTGCGCTTGGTGAAGACGGGGCGGCCGGAGCGAGTACCGACGGCCCAGGAGTAGCGCTCATGGAGTCGACCTTGGACGAACGTCTTGAGGGCGCTTTGGGCGAACTATCGGACGAATTCCGATCCTGTGTGATCCTGGTAGATGTCGAGGGTCTGGAGTATGCAGAGGCGGCTTCGATTCTGGAAATCCCGATCGGAACGGTAAGGTCCCGGCTGGCCCGAGCCAGACTGCAGCTCCATGCGCTGCTGTATGACTATGCGAAGGACTTGAGAAGGGTATAACGGCCATGATCGACGCGAAAGAGCCGCTCGCCGATCACTGGATCAATCCGTGTGAACATATGGTCGAAAAGGTGAGCGCCTTCGCCGA
>ORMF011345666.1_pt1 | contig 11340 bp, 10 predicted proteins | sample 1779871 | NCBI WGS metagenome assembly ORMF01 (sample SAMEA104232316, study PRJEB22302) | groundwater metagenome | biome: forest; feature: aquifer; material: groundwater | place: USA | collected 2011-08-07 | depth 5.4 m
CGCCTCGAGCGACAGGTCCGGCAGCGATAACTGCGGCAGCGCCCGCGGCAGCGCATCCAGCGTCACGATCCCGGTTTGCGCGGCGCCAAACCAGGCGTTCAACCCGGCCGCAACGATGCTGCCGGCCAGCATCGCCACGAGCATGTAGGGCACACGGGAGATCCAGCGCCGCGCGGCAACCGCCGTGGCCAGCGTGATCGCGCCCACTGCGGTGACGAACGGATTGACGTGGTCGAGATGCAGGATGAGCTGCCCGAGGGTCTCGAGAAACGAAGAGTCATGCTCGATAGCGATCCCGAAAAAATGCTGCATTTGCGATGAAAATATCAGGCACGCGGCGCCGGCCGTGAAGCCGATGATTACCGTGTGCGAAATGAAATTGACCAGCGTGCCCATGCGCGCCAATCCAAGCATTAGCTGAAAGATGCCGACCAGCAGCGTCAACGTCAGTACCAGGCCGATGTATTCGCCGCTGCCGGGAATCGCGAGCGTGCTCATGCTGGCAAACACGACAATCGAGATCGCGTTGGTCGGCCCGGAAATCAGGTGCCATGATGAGCCGAACAGTGCCGCGACCACTGCGGGCACGATCGCGGCATACAAACCGTATTCAGGCGGCAGGCCCGCGAGAGTTGCGAACGCGACACCCTGCGGCAGCACGATGATGGCGCCGATGGCGCCTGCCATGAGATCCGCACGCAGCGTGTAGCGATCGACCCGCGGCCACCACAGCAAAAACGGAAATATTGCAGTAAGAGGGGGCTTCACCGGATTACCGGCACACGGATTGCCGCGAAGGCCGCGTGCTTATTGCTGTTCATGGCCGATTATCCAGTACCGGCTGCAGGCGCGCAAACGCAGCGCGGGCCGCGCTGATTTGCGGTACAGTTGCCGAAAGTTACGTATTCCGGGAAACGCGCGGCGGGTTAACGGGCTTGGCGAAACGACCGGAACGTGCGCCGTGGCGTTGCGCACGGAACGTTTCCAAATCACGCCGGTTTGACCTGGATCAAACTCATCAAGCTTGATCAGTGGGCTAAATACCCGGTTGTCACGAACGGAGGCATCCATGGCTACCCCCCCCCGCAAAATTCGCATCGAACGCACCCGCTAAAGTGGGGGGCTCCGCGGTGAAGCCAGCCATGATTGCGCCGCCGCCGGCAGCGGGCTTCCGGCTGGTGCGCTATTTCACCGTGGCGAGCCTCGGCGCGTTTGCGGTGGTCGCGGTCGCCTTGTGGTACTTGGAGCGCATGGGAGATGATTTTTTCGAGCAGGTGCTGCAGGAGCAGAGCCTGTTCTTCAAGCAGGCGCAAGACGGCTTCACGAAACAGCACGACACGGCCACCCGCGGTTACCTGCTGAGCGTGCACGAAGCGGGCAGTTTCAACCTGACGCGGCTGTTCGCGAACGCGCTGTGGGAGAAGGACTTCGCGCCGTTCGTGGCCAAGGCGCAGCGCATCCCCGTCGATCGGTGCCGCGCTATCGCCGATGTCAAGGACGGCGCCGGCAAGACCGTGCAGCCGGCCGAGAAGCAGACCTGCTATGCCGGGATCGGCAAGCAGATCATGGCGTTCCCGGAATTCCGCGCGCTCGACGCCAAGGTGTTCGTCATGATGGAAAAGAGCACCGTGTTCAAGATCAAGGTGTTCGATCTACGCGGGATCACGGTCTACTCGTCCGAGCACAACCAGATCGGCGAAGACAAGATCGGAGACGCCGGCTGGGAAAGCGCCGTGGCGGGCAAGCCCGTGAGCGAATTGACCCACCGCGGCAAGTTCAGCGCGTTCGAGGGCGTGGTCGAAAATCGCAACCTGATCTCCACTTACCTGCCGATGCTCGCCCCGGGCGGTAAAAAGATCGTCGGTGTATTCGAAACCTACTCGGACGTGACATCGGTCCTCGATCAGATCAACGCCGCCTCGACACAGATCGGCAAGCAGGGCGCCGAAAACCAGGCGCAGGTGGAACGGGCCGCAGCCGCGAACGAAACCAAGGCAAACGAGAACGTGAACCGGCTGTTCGCAATCATCCTCGGGCTGCTCGCGCTGCTCTACTGCGCGCTGTTCCTGATCGTGCGCAACGGGCAGCGCATCATCGACAAGGAAAAGGTCGAGCGCGAGCGGGCGGAGGCGCTGCTCCAGCGTAGTGAGCAACGATACCGCAACATCATTCAGACTTCGATGGAGGGTTTCTGGATAGCGGATGCCGAGGGACGCTTCCTGGATGTGAACGACGCTTATTGCCGTCTGATCGGCTACGAGCGCGAGGAGCTCCTGAAAATGCGCATCCAGGACGTGGAAGCGATGGAATCCCCGGAGGATACGGCGCGTCATATCCGGGAGATCATGGCGAAAGGCCACGACCGCTTCGAGACGTGCCACCGGCGCAAGGACGGACAACTGCGGGATGTCGAGGTCAGCGCCAATTTTATATCGGACCGGGACGGGGGGCGTTTCTTCGCGTTCATGCGCGACATCACCGAGCGCATGCGGGCGGAGGAATCGCTGCGCGCGGCGGCGGAGCAGTTCCGCGGTCTGGTCGAGCAGTCGATCGCCGGCACTTACATCATTCAGGACGGCACGTTCGCCTATGTGAATCCGCGCTACGCTGAGATTCTCGGCTATGACTCCGCCGACGAACTGGTCGGCCGCGACCCGCTGTCGGTGGTCGCAGAGAACGACCGCGGCGCCGTCGCGGAGAACAATCGCCGGCGGCTCGAAGGCGAAGTGCAGAGCATCAGCTACAACTTCGCCGCCCTGCGCAAAGACGGTGCGACCGTCGAGGTCGGCGTGCACGGCGCCCGTGCAACCTACCGCGGCCGGCCCGCGATCATCGGGCTGATGCAGGACATCTCCGAGAAAAAGCGCGCCGAGGACGAGATCAAACGCTACATCGCCCAGCTCGAAAATGCATTCATGCACACCGTGAAGATTGCCACTACGCTGAGCGAGATGAGCGACCCGTACACGGCCGGCCACGAGCGGCGGGTCGGCGAAATTTCTGCTGCAATCGGCGGCGAACTCGGGTTCGACGCGCGCCGGACGGAGGGGCTGCGGGTCGCCGGCTACCTGCACGACATCGGCAAGATCACGATTCCTAGGGAGATACTCGCCAAGCCCGGCAAGCTCAGTCCGATCGAGTTTCAGTTGATCCAGGGGCATGCGCAGGCCAGCTACGACGTGCTGAAGGACGTGGAGTTTCCCTGGCCGGTGGCGGAGGTCGCGCTGCAGCACCACGAGCGGCTGGACGGCAGCGGCTACCCGCAGGGACTGAAGGGGGAGGCGATCCTGCTCGAGGCGCGCATCATGGCGGTGGCCGACGTGGTCGAGGCGATGTCCTCGCACCGGCCGTACCGTCCGGGGCTGGGGATCGACAAGGCGCTCGCCGAGATCGAACGCGGCAGCGGTACCATCTACGATCCTGTCGTCGCCGAAGCCTGCCTGAAGTTGTTCAGGGAAAAGGCCTACGCTATTCCGGCCTGATCTCGCTGCGGGCGCGCCCGCATGCTGCCGGGCTGCAGGAGCGGCCTGCAGGTCGCGAAAATGATTGAGAAATACGGAGGTAACGATGCGTAAGTATCCGATCGAAGTGTTCTGGAGCGAAGAAGACGAGGGCTACATCGCCGTCGTCCCGGACCTTGCCGGATGCAGCTCGTGGGGCAAGACCGACGCCGAGGCAATCCGCGAGGCGCGCGACGCGATCGAGGCGTGGATCAAGGCCACAAGGAGCGCCAGGCGTCCGGTCCCCGAGCCCTCGCGGCGCGGCGACGAGGAAGCCTACAGCGGCAAGTTCCTGATGCGGGTGCCCAGGCGGCTGCATGCCGACATGGCGCGCGCCGCCCGTGCGCAGGGCGTGAGTCTCAATCAATATTTGCTCTACCTGCTCACTCAGAGGCACGTCCAGAATAAGAAGGCTGCCTGAGGTTGTTCCGGAACCACGGCTACGCTAATCACGCCTTCATTTTTCTCCTGAATTCGCACAAATCGTTGATCAAACACGCCGGGCACTCCGGCCTGCGCGCCTTGCAGACATGGCGGCCATGCAGTATCAGCCAGTGGTGCGCGTGCAGCTTGAACTCCTCAGGCACGAATTTGAGCAGTCGCTGCTCGACCGCGAGCACGTCGCGGCCTCGCGCGAGGCCGGTGCGGTTGGCCACGCGGAAGATATGGGTGTCGACCGCGATCGTGGGCTGGCCGAAAGCGACGTTGAGAATGACATTGGCGGTCTTGCGGCCAACGCCCGGCAGTTGTTCGAGTGCGTCGCGCGTCGCCGGCACTTCGCCGCCGTGGCGTTCGAGCAGCAGTTGGCAGGTCGCGATGATATTTTTTGCTTTGGTATGGTATAGGCCGATACTCCTGATGTAGCGCTCCAGCCCCGCCACGCCGAGTGCCAGCAGCGCTTGCGGCGTGTTGGCGGTCCTGAACAGTTCACGCGTTGCAAGATTGACGCTTTTGTCGGTGGCTTGCGCCGATAGCACCACCGCCACCAGCAGTTCGAACGCCGAGCGGTACTCGAGTTCACTTGCGGGCCGCGGATTCGCCTCGCGCAGACGGGCGAAAATGGCGCAGCGTTTGACGGGATTCATGGCTTGCGCTGCGCGAGCCTGGTTCGGGCGCGTTCGATTGCGCGGGCAACCGTTTTTTGCTTGGTGCTCACGTCCGGCACAGTGGCGCCGCGCGCATCGTGCTGCTCGCGTGCAAGGCGGGCCTTGCGCAACTCGAACCGCCACCGCGCGCGGCGGGCGGTGATCAGGCGTTCGGCGCGCGCCGGCGGCGCGCCGGTTGCCACCATGCTGATGCAATCGACCGGGCACGGCGGCAGGCACAGCTCGCAGCCGATACAGTCGCGCGCAATCACGGTGTGCATGAATTTCGCCGCGCCGAGGATCGCATCGAACGGGCACGCTTCTATGCACAGCGTGCAGCCGATGCAGCGCGCCTCATCGATCACCGCCACGGACTGCGGTTGGATCACGCGAGCGCCTCGGTAGCGGAAACGCAGCGCCTGCCGACATCGGCGGCGAGATCGCGATGGGTGACGTGCCCCGCGTGAACCTGCAGTCCGCCGCGGAAACCCGCGTCCTCGGCAAGCGCCGCGCGCAGGCCGCGATTGGCAAGTTCGACCGCGTATGGCAGGGTCGCATGGGTGAGCGCCAGCGTGGCGGTGCGCGCGACCGCCGAAGGCATGTTCGGCACGCAGTAGTGCACCACGCCGGACTCGACGTACAGCGGATTCGAGTGCGAAGTCGGGCGCGATGATTCGGCGATGCCGCCCTGATCGATGCCAACGTCCACGATGACCGAGCCGGGCCGCATCTGCTCCAGATCGGCGCGGTATATCAGCTTGGGTGAAAGTTTTCCCGGAAGCAGCACCGCGCCGATCACGAGATCCGCGTCGCGTATCAAGGCCGCGATCGAGTCCGGGTCCGAGACGCAGGTTTTGAGCCGCGCGCCGAACATCGCTTCGAGCCGGCGTAACCGATCGGCGTCGCGATCGAGCAACGTGACCTCCGCCCCCATGCCGATCGCGATGTTTGCGGCATTCGAACCGACGGTGCCGCCGCCGATAATGACGACCTTGCCGGGCGCCACTCCCGTCGCGCCGGAGAGCAGAACGCCGCTGCCGCCGTTTGCCATCTGCAATGCCCAAGCCCCAACCTGGGTCGCGAGCCGCCCTGCGATTTCCGACATAGGCGCGAGCAGCGGCAGGCTGCCGTCGGCCGCTGTCACGGTTTCGTACGCAACACAACTGACTTTGCGCTCGAGCATCGCCGCGAGCAGCGCCGGGTCGGGCGCGAGATGCTGGTAGCAGAACAGGATCTGGCCGGGGTGGGTAAGTGAAAATTCGGCAGGCTGCAGCTCTTTCACCTTGATGACCAGATCGGTCGCATAGACTTCCGCTGCGGTGCCGACGATTTGCGCGCCTGCCGCGCGGTAGGCGTCATCCTCAAGACCCACCGCGCGTCCTGCCTGCGTTTCGATCCGCACGTCGTGGCCGGCGGCAACCAGCACCCGCGCGCCGGCGGGGCTCAAACCGACGCGATATTCGTGATTCTTGATTTCCTTCGGCACGCCGATTCGCATGTCATCATTTTACCGCGTCGTGCCGCCGGTTTGACCCGGCGTGGTGCGCATGATAGAACTTCGCCCTACCGGACCGATGGATAGCGAGCGCAGGCCTTTGGAAAAACGAGTCGAGCAAATTGCACAGATCGCAGCGATCGCGGTGCTGGTCGTCGGCTGCCTGCTGGTATTGCAGCCGTTCGTGACGGCGCTGCTGTCAGCGGCGATCGTGTGTTTTTCAACGTGGCCGGCATACCAGCGCATCGAGCGCTGGCTGCGCGGGCGGCGCTGGCTCGCGGCGCTCGCCATGACGCTGCTCTTGATACTGGTCTTCGTGCTGCCGCTTGCTTTACTCGCGTTGAACCTTGCCGATGACGCCGGCGCCCTGATCGAGCAGGTGCACGGGTATTTTGCCCAGGGGCTGCCCGGCCCGCCGGACTGGGTCAGCGGCATTCCGGCGATCGGCGACTATCTCGATACCGGATGGCGCGAGCTTGCCGCGAGCAAGGACAAACTCAACGCAGCCCTGAGAAATCTCGTGCAACCGGCGCAACAGGGCTTGCTGCGGTTCGGGCTGGTACTTGGCGAGGGCGTATTGCAGTTGACCCTGGCCGCGTTCATCGGTTATTTTTTCTATCGCGACGGCGAGGCGCTGGTGGCGGCGGCGCGGGTGGCAATGCAGCGCGTCGCCGGTGATCTTGCGCCCGGCTTGTTCCTGACCGTCGGCGGCACCATCCAGGGCGTGGTCTACGGCATTATCGGCACCGCGATCGCGCAGGGCGTGGCCGCGGCGATCGGATTTCTGATCGCCGGCGTGCCCGGCGCCATGCTGCTCGGATTTCTGACTTTCATGCTGTCGTTGATTCCGGTCGGCCCGCCGCTGGTCTGGGGCGCCGCCACCATGTGGCTCGCCTCTCAGGACCAGATCGGGTGGGCGGTATTCATGGCGGTCTACGGATTTTTCGTGATCAGCGGCATCGATAACGTGGTCAAGCCGCTGCTGATCAGCCGCGGCAGCAGCCTGCCGCTCGTGCTGGTGTTTCTCGGCGTGTTCGGCGGCGTGATCGCATTCGGCTTCGTCGGCATCTTCATCGGCCCGACGCTGCTTGCGGTCGGTTTCGCGTTCGCGCAGCGCTGGACGCGTTCGTCCGCTGCCCTCACGCCGCCGCCGGCCTGAGCCGCGGCGCGTTTATCCCGCCTTGAGCGGCTGCCAGCGGCCGTCGAGCAGGCCCTGGATCGGCTGGAAGTTGATTTTGTAGGCCATCTTGCGGCTGTGTTCGATCCAGTAGCCGAGATAAAGGTACGGCAGGTCGAGTTTTACGCAGCGGTCGATTTGCCACAGAATGTTGTAGGTGCCAAAGCTCGCCGCCCGAATTTCCGGATCGAAAAAGGTGTAGACCGACGATATCCCGTCCTGCAGTTCGTCGAGGATGCTGACCATGCGCAGCACGCCATGCTCGCGAAATTCGACGAGTCGGGAATCGACGTTGCTCTGCAGCAGGAAATGACGGTATTGCTCGCGGCTATCCTGATCCATGCCGCCGCCCGCATGGCGCGTCGACTGATAGCGCAGATACAGTGCGTAGTGCTCCGGGTTGTATTTGAGGTTGAGCATTTCAGCTTTGAGTCCGGCATGTTTTTTCAATATCCGGCGCTGGGCGCGGCTGGCGCGGAATTCTTCGCAAGGCACCCGCACCGGCACGCAGGCACGGCAGTGGTCGCAGCGGGGACGGTAGGTGAACGCGCCGCTGCGCCGGAATCCGGCCTTGACCAGTTCGCCGTAAACCGGGGCGTCGATCAGGTGGCTGGGGGTTGCGACCTGCGAGCGCGCCGTGCGCTCGGGCAGATAGCTGCACGGATAGGGCGCAGTCGCATAAAAATGCAGGACCGACAACGGAAAATCATTGAGCAAGGTCATGGTCCAGCTCCCAGCGGCCGCTTACACCCTCGTAGTTTACCAACTCCTGCAGCTTGCGCGTAAAGTCGGCGCGTGGGACCGCGCGCGCGCCGAGAAACGCCAGGTGGCCGGTATGCACCTGACAGTCGATCATGCCGAATTGCCAGCGTTCGAGTTGCCGTGCGAGATGCACCAGTGCAATCTTGGACGCGTCGGATGCGCGCGTGAACATCGATTCGCCGTAGAACATCCGGCCCAGCGCAACACCGTAGAGTCCGCCCGCAAGCTCGCCGTCAATCCAGGTTTCGATCGAGTGCGCGAGGCCCTGCTCATGCAACGCGCAATAGGCGGTGATCATCTCGGCGCTGATCCAGGTGTCGTTCTGCTCAGCGCGCGGTTCGGCACAGGCCTGCATTACCGCGCGAAAGCTCGAGTCGGCGCGCACTTCGTAGGCGCGGTTGCGCAGCGCCTTGTTGAGTGAGCGCGATACCTTGAGCTCATGCGGGATGAGCACCGTGCGCGGATCCGGGCTCCACCACAATACCGGTTGTCCCGGGCTGTACCACGGGAAAATGCCGCACCGGTAGGCGTCGATCAGGCGCGCGTCGGTAAGCTCCCCGCCGGCGGCGAGCAGGCCGTTGGGTTCGGTCAGCGCGGCGGTAACCGGCGGGAACGGGTCATCGGGGCGCAGCCAGCGGATCATGCTGCCATTTTACGTGACGACCGCGGATCGAGATGGATTGGACCGCAGCTGCGGATTGGGTGGAGGGCTAGCCCAACCGTAATTCACCCCGTAGGCGTCGGAGTTGATACCGGGCGCGCTGTTTAACGTCGACAATTTACCTGCAATGGCCTCGCGGACCGCCGGCGGACCGGTTCCCACGCCAATAGCCGTTGATGTAAAATCCGCAGCGCGTATGGAAAACTCGGACAACACCAAACGGGTGCAGGCTGCGGCGCGCAGTGCGGTCCAAGGCACTGCGGGTAGCGCGCTTTACGATCCCGAACTCGCGCTCGAGTTCTTCCGGTCCACCGGAACACTGGAAAAGATCAAGGAGAACACGCGGATCTTCGTCGAAAACGAGGGGGCGGGCGGCCTGTTTACGAAGCGTCCCCGGATGTATCTGCTGCTCAAGGGCGACGTCGGACTGATGGTCGGGAATAAAACCTTTGGCGCGGTCCGGCATGGCGAGATCTTCGGCGAGCTGGCGGTGATCTCGGGACTGGCGAGGAGTGCCACTGCGATGGCAAGGAGCGAATGCAGCGTTTTCTCCCTTGACGAAAAGCAGTTTCTCGCCGCGCTGCAAAAGACCCCGGAGTTTGCGCTCATGCTGATGAGCATTATGGGTCAGCGCTTGCGCCAGAATATCGCCAGGCTGGGCGCCGGCGGATCCGTTGCACCCCCCGCGGGGGATCATGGCGGCGTGCTCGACAGGAAAACACTCGCCAAACTGGCGGGCGAATTGGACCAGCAGTTGCCTGCATCATACGGCGCCGGCAAGGTCATCGTAAGCGCGGGTGCCACCGGGGCATTGATGTACGTCGTAATGGAAGGGCGTGTCGCCATATCGGTCGGCAGCCAGGTGGTTGAACACGTGGCCCCCGGTGGAATCTTCGGGGAGATGGCGTTGGTCGATCGCTCGCCGCGTGCCGCGACGGCTGCCGCCGAAACGGACTGCAAGCTGCTTGCCATCGGCCGCAATGATTTTATCGAATTGGTGAAAGCCAAGCCGGTCTTCGGCGCTTTGCTGCTGAAATCGATGGCCGAGCGGACCCGGCGGTGGTATCCGCAGGGAAAACCGGCCTAGCGGCCGGTGTCGTGCAAACGGCCGGGATCGTGAACGATGATTTGCCGTCCGTTGACCGTGATTACGCCGGCCGCGATCAATTCGTGCAGCATGCGCGAGAAATATTCCGGCGTGAGGCTCAAGCGCGAGGCGATGATGCTTTTCTTGGCGGGTAGCGTGATCGGACGCGGCTGCGCGCTGCCCGCGGTGGCGCTCTGCAGCAGATAATTCGCAACGCGCTCGCGCCCCGAGCGCAGCGTGAACGCCTCGATATCGGCAATCAGTCCGCACACCTGGCGGCTGAGCGCGCCGACCAGTTGCAGCGCGAACCCGGCGTTGTTCGCGGCGCATTCAAGCAACGCCGCGCGCGGGATCAGCAACAGCATGCTGTCGGTCAGCGTTTCGGCGGCGAAGGCCTCCGGCACGCCGTGTACTGCTGCGGCGAGCCCGACATGATCGCCGGGGCCGAGCAGTTCGATCACTTTCCTCGCGCCCGGCGACTCTCCGACGCTCATCATGATGCGCCCGCTTACTACGATGTACAACCCGGCGCAACGTTCGCCGTTGCGGCACAGCGGTTTGCCGCGCGGCAGATTGAGCAGGGTGGCGGCCGCGGCGAGACGAACCAATGCCGCCGGCGTCAGGCCGCGCAACAATGCCACGCGCCGTAATGCTGCGGTGGCGTCGGGTTCATGCTTGAGCTGGACAGCAGTCACGATGCAAGTAAAGCGCGGATCGGGCAACTGTGGCTTGATATAGATCAAATGGACCGCAGCCGGACAGCTGGAGGCGCGCTGGGGCAGGTTTGATATAGATCAAAAGCGGCCGAGACGCGACGGCTTACCATGCGCACACGCCAGCCGGGGAAGTATCAGTAACGAGCGACAAGGCCAGTTGCAGCTGCAACCGGGATTAGGGGAGGCACAAGGCGATGGTGCGACGAGGCGCTTCAGTCATTCATTTGCACCCGGCTACGGGGTGCGTGCCGGTGGCTTGCCGCGACTGCGGGGTCTACCGGTTATGCGTTCCGCTCGGTCTCAACCAGGAAGAAATATCGTTGCTGGATCATATCGTCAAGCGCAAGCAGACCATCCGGCGCGGCCAAATCATGTTTAAGACCGGCCAGGTGCTCGATTACATATACGCAATTCGCAGCGGCTCGGTCAAGACTTACTTGACGACCGAGGACGGCCGCGTACAGATCACGGGGCTCCAGGTGCCCGGCGAACTGCTCGGTCTGAGCGCGATCGATTCGAAACGCTATTCATGCGAGGCGATGGCGCTGGAAACCACATCGGTATGCGAAATATCGGTGGAGCGCCTGGAAGCGGTTGCCGATCGCATTCCGGCCGTTCACTATCAGATGCTGCGGATCATGAGCAACCAGCTCTGCGACAACGAGCGCCTGATGCTGCTGTTGGGAAAGCGCTCCGCGGAGGAGCGGCTGGCGGCTTTTCTGCTCGGCCTGTCGCGGCGATTCGCGGCCCGCAATTACTCAGCGACACAGTTCAACTTCAGCATGTCGCGCGGCGACATCGGCAACTATCTGGGCATGGCCGAGGAAACCGTCTGCCGCGTGTTATCGCGATTGCAG
>ORMF011870114.1_pt1 | contig 11337 bp, 11 predicted proteins | sample 1779871 | NCBI WGS metagenome assembly ORMF01 (sample SAMEA104232316, study PRJEB22302) | groundwater metagenome | biome: forest; feature: aquifer; material: groundwater | place: USA | collected 2011-08-07 | depth 5.4 m
GCTCCTTCTGGAAGGGGCGGCGGAGGTATCGGGCGTCGGTCTTCGGACCGTCCACGACGACGAGGGCGAGGATGAAGTCGTCCGGTTTGTTGAGGGCGGTACGGATCTCGTTCGCAGTGATCGTGACGGAGTCCTTGCCGGCGGCACGGCCCTTGACCTCGATGAACCGGAGTCGGCCTTTGTCCGGAACCTTGGATTCGATGTCGTAGCCGCGGTTCTCCTTGTGAACGTCGCTTGGCTCGAACCCCAAGCGGCGCTCGGCCGCCATCACGGCGTCCATGGCCGCCTTCTCGACCATCGCCCGCGTCGCCGCGTCCGCAGCCGACTCCGCCTTGGCCTCACCCTTCAACCGGGCCACGAGGCCGATGGGAAGGATCAATGCTCCGCCGAGCGCCACGGGGGGCAGGGGGGAGAGCTTTCGCTCCTGCTCCAGCTCCGCCATCCGCTTTTCGAGTCGGCGCTGGAGGTCGTCCGCACGGTCCCGTGCACGCTGCCAGTTCATCCGGGGTTGTTTTCCGGCCTGTTCCTGAGCCTTCAGTTCTTCCGCACGATGGTCCCAGTAGTTGATCTCCTTCGTGAGTCGGTCTTTCACGGCGGCTTGGGTTTTCGCGATCAACTCCTCTCGCATCTTCCGGACCTCGGCGAGGTGCGTGGGGACGATTGCGGTGACCGCATGGGAGATCGCGCGGGATTCCACGCTGTCCTTCAGCCAGGGCTCGTCGAGAAGCTGAACCACGCGCTCTCGGTCGGCGTCCGGAAGGGGGCGGTAGTCCAAGTACGGAGCATATCCAGCGACCCGGAGGCCCCCCTTCCGGTCCAGTTCGACGAACTCCATCCGACGTGAGACCAGACGCCGATTGCCGGACCGGTCCGTGCGGGCGTCCTGGATGGAGTGCTCCAGGTACAACAGGATGCGAGGCTCCTCCCCGGGGTCGTTGGGGTCCACCAGGATCGCGCCCCGCTTCAGCAGGTCGCGATGGTCTTCAAGAGTGAGGTCGATCGTCGCGTCCAGGAGCGGATGCCCGGGACAGACGAACGCCGCCAGGGCCTTCCCGATGGGGCTGATCTGTTCCTTGTCGAACGTGATCCGCTCATACGCATTGAGGACGGGATTCCCGGTCCCGATGACGCGGTCGCGGTTCCGGATCTTGGCCGGGACGTGGGTGATCTCGAATCGCTTCGGCTCGCGCGTGTGGATCGAGCCGCCGAACCGCTTGAACGCCTCCTGAAAAAAGGCGCTGATGAAGTGAGGCTGGAGACGCCGGGCCTCGGCCCGCTCCAGGTCCTCCTTGATCCTGCGGACGCGGGAGGCGTCCATCGAATCCTGAGCGAGGGCGCGCTCTTCCAGCAGGGCCTGGATCTGTTTGTGATCCGTCGCGCCGGCGATGACCTGGGAGAGGCGGGCCTTGACCTCCGGCTTGTCGCCGTAGCGGACAGCCTCAACGAGGAGTTCCCGAAGGGACTTGTCCGCGAACTTCAGCTTGCCGAGGACGTCGAAGACCCGCCCGCCGAGGGCCTTCCGTTCCTCCTCCAGCTTGGTCAGCAGGAGGTGGAACACGTCGCCCTCCCGGGTCTCCATGGCGACCATGTTCCACATGTGGCAGACCTCGGTCTGACCGATACGGTGGATCCGGCCGAAGCGCTGTTCCAGGCGGTTCGGGTTCCAGGGGAGGTCGTAGTTCACGAGGAGGTGGGCCCGCTGGAGGTTGATCCCTTCTCCGGCCGCGTCGGTGGCAATGAGGATTTCGACCTGTTTGTCGTGCTTGAAGGACTCCTGGGTCTTCTTGCGCTCCTCCCGGCCCATGCTGCCGTCGATCCGCACCACCGCCTCGGGACGGCCGATGACGGTTCGGAGCTTGTCGAGCAGATAGTTCAGGGTGTCCTTGTGCTCGGTGAAGAGAATGAGCTTCCGGCGATGCCCCGCCGCGTCGAACATCTCGGTATTGTTCTGGAGGAGCTTGGACAGCTCATCCCACTTCCGGTCGGTCCCGAGACGTCGGACCTCCAAGGCGCGGTTCTCCAGACGCTGGAGGGTGGCGATCTCGATCTCCAGTTCAGCAATGGTCGCCGCCGCGGTCGCCTGATCGGCGATTGTGTTTTCAATCTTCTCCAGCTCGGCTTCGGGCGAGTCTTCCAGATCTTCGATGTCGTCGCTGGATGCCAGGGAAGGAAGCTCCGGCGGGGCCTCGATCTTGCCCCCACGTTGGAGGAGCTTCTCCTCCCGGAGCCGCTTCTCCAGCCGCTCCTTGCGGCGCCGGAGGGACTGGTAGATCGCCTCGGGAGACGAGGCCAGGCGTCGCTGGAGGATGGTCAGGGCGAAGCCGACCGTCCCCTTCCGCCCCTCGTTCTCCAGGGCCTCCACGCGGTTGAATTCCTCGCGGACGTATTCGGTGACCTCCTTGTAGAGGATCGCCTCCGGTTGGGAGAGCTTGTAGGCGACGGTGTAGGCGCGGCGCTCCGGAAAGAGCGGCGTCCCGTCGAACCGGACCATGTCCTCCTTCACGACACGGCGCATGAGGTCCGAAGTGTCGGCCGCGTGGACGCCGTCGCGGAACTTCCCCTCGAAGCGATCGCCGTCGAGGAGGGCCATGAAGAGCTGGAAGTCCTCCTCTTTTCCGTTATGAGGCGTGGCGGTCATCAGGAGGAAGTGACGGGTCAGCCGGGTCAGGAGCTGGCCCAGCTTGTAGCGTTTGGTCGGCTTCACCTCGCCCGAGAAGTACGAGGCGGACATTTTGTGGGCCTCGTCGCAGACGATAAGGTCCCAATCGGTCTGCTCCAGCTTGGCGTGGAGGTCCTCGTCGCGAGAGAGCTTGTCAAGGCGGCAGATGACGAGGTTGTTCTCGCGGAACCAGTTCCCGGTGCGGGCGGCCTCCAGCTTGTCGTTCGTCATGATCTCGAACGGGAGATGGAATTTCTCGTTCAGCTCGTCCTGCCACTGCTCCGCGAGCATCCCCGGGCAGACGACCATGCACCGGTGCAGGTCCCCGCGGATCAGGAGTTCCTTGATGAGGAGCCCCGCCATGATGGTTTTTCCTGCGCCAGGATCATCCGCTAGAAGAAACCGGAGTGGCTGGCGGGCGAGCATTTTTTCGTAGACGGCCGTGAGCTGGTGCGGGAACGGCTCCACGAGGGAGGTATGGACGGCGACGAGGGGGTCGAAGAGGTACGCCAGCCGGATCCGGTGGGCCTCCGCGACCAGCTTGAAGAGCCCCCCGTCGCCGTCGAAGCTCCACGGCCGCCCGACCGTGGCGATCTCCAGGGCGGGCTCCCGGTCGCGGTAGACCAGCTCGTTTCCGAGCCGCCCGGCCGGATCCTTGTACGTCAGTTCCACGACCCCCGAACCATGCCACTTCGCGTCGATGATCGTGACGATGGCGTCGGGGAGGACGCCGCGGACGGCGGTGCCGGGGGTCAGGGCCTCAAGCTTCGCCATACGGGAAGCGAGTGTACCAACGGCGGTTTCCGCAGCCAACGTTTCGCGAACGAACCTCTGCAGAAAAGTGACGAGAAAGCACCCGACTTCCGTTCCGGCCCGTGTGGGGCCTCCGGATGGTCAGCAGGACACTCCGCAATGCACCGCTCCTGGCCGAAATCTCCGTCGTTTGGGCATGCTAATACCCCCACCATCATTCCCCTGTCTCTAAATCCCTGCTTCCCCATTTCTCAGGCCGTCTCCGAGTCGCCACGTGAGCACCCCGAATCCAACAGAATGATCTTGACGCGAGGTAAGCATTTTGCTTAATAAGCGAAATGCTTAGAAGCGGTGCCATACGTCAGTTGCGGGAGAAGCGGCTTCGGATGTCGCAGGTGCAGTTCGCACAGGTAGTCGGCGTTCATCCGATGACCATTTCGAAATGGGAGCGGGGCGAAGTCAATCCCGACGGCCCGGCCGCTCACCTGATGGAGGCGCTTTACCAGCAGACGGACAGCCGACCCCTGGAACCGAGCGCCGTCGAAGAGGTTCTGAAGGCCGTCGCCACCGGGATAGCGGTCGCTGGCCTGGTGTTGCTGTTGATAAAGGTGTTCGGCGGGAAGAAGTGAAAGGAGAATCGTCATGGAAAAGGTGCTCTGTCCGATCTGCCGGAGCGAACTCATCCAGGAGGTGATCGCCCGGGCCGTCTCCTCGGTGATCGGCTCCATTCTTGGGGCGTTGTTCGGCCGATCCTCGGCCACCATCGCTCTCGGGTCTCTCGCAGGCTACTTCGTGGGCGACGCCATCGAAAAGTGGATCTGCTCCTGCTGCGGGAGATCGTACAGCCGCAATGACTTGCAGGGCTGGGGATTGGAACCGAATTAGTCGGTCCAACGTCTTCAGCAGGACAGCTCGGTAGAGTTCGGGCGGGTCATCGACGGTAACGCCTGGTTCCCGCGCTTACAGTGGAGTCTGTTCTGCAAATGACCAGATGAAGGATCCGAAATCTGGAAAAAGAGTTGACTATAAGAATACAGATACATACAGTACGTATAGCATGAAAACCAAGCAACAAGACGATCCCCTATCGCCTACTGAATTGCGGGCGTTTCGGCATATCCGCAACAGCTTCGCGCACCTGGGGAGGGGGCCATCCGTCCGGGAACTCGCAACGGCGCTCGGGTATAGGTCTCCGCGATCTGCGGCCATTATCCTTGAGCGTCTTGAAAAACAGGGCCTTCTAGATCGTCGCGCAGATGGAAAACTCCAAATTCTTCGCTCCCCGCCCGACGACGTCGATCACGCCCAGACCGTGGAGGTTCCTCTCGTTGGAGTCGCTCCGTGTGGATCGCCGCTTCTCGCTGAGGAAAACACCGATGCGATGATCCCCGTTTCAACGAGGCTCGCGCGCTCGCCCCACCGTTACTTCCTGTTGCATGCCAAAGGCGACTCCATGACGGAAGCGGGCATTCCGGACGGGAACCTCGTCCTCGTACGGCAGCAGTCCACCGCACGGGACGGAGATGTCGTCGTGGCGCTCATTGACGATGAGGCGACGATCAAGGAATACCGGCGGTCGGGCGAGGCGATCACCCTTCGACCGAAGTCCAAGAATCCGAAACACAAGCCGATCATCCTGACACGTGACTTCCTCGTGCAGGGGGTGGTCGTCGCTTCATTGCCCGATCCGGAATCCTGAAATGTTGCAGATCACCAAAACGAAGTCCTTTCGCAGGACCAGTGCGTTCTCCCCGTCGCCGGTCGTCCAAGCGCGCAGAATCCCGCCGGCGACGAAAATCCTCCTCGCCGTCGCAGCCGGGGGACGATGCGAATTCACGGGCTGCAACCGTTATCTTTTCGAGCATCCGATCACCCTGAAGAACGGAAACTTTTCCGAAATGGCCCATATCGTGGCGTTCAGCGAGGAAGGCCCCAGGGGGCGTGAAGGGCTTCGTCCGGGGAACATCGACGCTGTCGATAACCTGATGCTTCTCTGTCGTGTCTGTCACAGAGAAATCGACGGCAGACCCCAGGACTATCCGCGGGCCGCTCTCGCAGGCTACAAGACGGAGCACGAGAAGCGCATCCGGCGTCAGGCCGAGCTGGGACCTGATCTGAAGACCACGATAGTGCAGCTCAAGGCGCTTATCGCTGGTCAAGCGGTCGAGATTCCGTCCGGTGAGGTCTACGACGCCGTGTCCCCGCGTTGGCCGGCCGACAAGGACGGACACGTGATCGATTTAACCGGTATTCCCGTGGACAACTGCGACTTCATGAAGATTTCGTTCCAGACGATCCAGCGGGAAGTCGAAAGGATCTACGCTCATGGCATGGATGCCGAAAAAACACGTCACATCTCGCTCTTCGCGCTCGGACCGATACCCCTGCTGATGTTCCTGGGACGTTGTCTGAGCAACAAGATCGCGGTCGATTTCTTTCAGCGCCACCGTGATGCCGGGAGCCCTTGGAAATGGCGCACTTCGGGACCCACCGCTGAATACGCGGTTCACAACGTTCGGCGGGGCTCTGACCCCACGAAAGTCGCCCTCGTTCTGTCGCTGAGTGGGCCGATTCACCTGAGCCAGCTTCCGTCATCGATCGATAAGCGCTTCACCGTCTACGGAATCACGTTGTCTCGCGCGAAGCCCCATGTCGACTTCTTGCGGAGACGGGAAGACCTGGAGCGTTTCCGGGTGAAGTACCGGAGATTCCTCGCCCTCATGATGCGGAATCATCCCCGCATTTCAGAACTTCATGTGTTTCCCGCCGTCCCCGCCCCCGTCGCGGTCGCATGCGGTTACGATCTACTACCCAAGGTCCACCCGGAGCTTCTCGTCTACGACAACGACAAATTGAAAGGTGGTTTCACGTTTCGGATGAGGGTCAACAGCCATGAACCCCGATGACTACCTGGCGTCGGTGCTGCAGTCGCAGAAACTTGGCGACGACAGCTCGGAAATGAAGGAGTTGCGGTCCCGCCGCGACGAGGTCGAAGACCTCTTGCGGGGAGAATTCAATTCGCCTTCCCCGATCATTCGCTACGGCGGGTCGATGGCCAAGAATACGCTGATCCGCGAGTCCTACGATCTCGACATCGTCTGTTATTTCGCGAACGACGATGGCTCGGCCGGTGGGACCATCGAGGACATATACAACAACGTCCATGTCGCACTGAAAAAGAAGTACGGCGTTAGGAAGAAGACCTCGGCGATCCGACTTCTGGGCGAGGGAGACGTCGATTTTTACGTAGACGTTGTGCCCGGTCGGTTCACGGACGACTCCAGGACCGACGCATTCCTCCACCGCGAACTCGGCAGTAAGAAGCATTTAAAAACGAATCTCGACGATCACATTTCCCACGTAAAGGAAAGCGGGGTGACCGCTGAGATCTGCCTCATGAAGCTGTGGAAAGAACGTAATGCCATCACGGTGAGAACCTTTCCGCTTGAACTTCTCACGATCAAGCTCCTTGACGGAAATAAATCGGGGGGGATCTCGAATCGGCTTGCCGTCGCATGGACAGAGATCCGGGACAATATCGAATCGGTCGCGATAGAGGACCCCGCCAATCCGGCGGGCAACGACCTGTCGGAAATCTTCACCGCTGACGCTCGGAAAGAGTTAGGGGCGATGGCAAAGACGACCCTCGAAACTATCGGGCGCTCGGGATGGGAAAAGGTATTTGGGCCTGTCGATCGTATCGACGAGGCCGAAAAGGGCGAAGCGATCCGTCGCGCCGCCGCAAGCGTGAAGACGCCCACGAGGCCGTGGTGCGCATGATCATGAAAAAGCCATGGCACATTCTTGATCCTGTTCTGTACAAGAATATGAAAGATCGGATCGGTGCCGCATATCCGACGCTCCACTTCTTCGAGCGCGACGGGCAAGTATTTCTGAAGGGCACATATTCCGTCCTGTACGAAAGTCAGGTTCTCGACCGTTACAAGATCGAGATCGAACTCCAGAAGGACTATCCACGATCACTTCCGATCGTTTGGGAAATTGGCGGTCGTATCCCTCGTGTTCCTGATCGTCACGTCAGCCGCTTAGATGGTTCACTTTGTACCTGCCTCCCGGATGCGCAATGGCTGGATGATCCCGAAGGGGTCACGCTTGAGCGATTTCTGGATGGACCACTGCGCAACTACCTGCTCTTCAACAGTTCTTTGGAGCGCGGAGAAGAATGGCCGCATGGAGAGTGGGACCACGGGGCGAACGGCATATTGGACCACTACGCCAAATACTTCGGCACGAAGGATCTCTTCGTGGTGTTGAACTATTTGGACGCCCTCGCAAAACCGCAGATCAAAGGACATGGTGAATGCCCATGTGGCAGCGGTAAACGGCTTCGGCATTGCCACGTCGACGTCCTTCTCAAAATGCATGGGCGAATTCCTACGCCCGTGCTTGAATTCTCGATGGCTCAACTCAAGGACGCGATTGAGAAGCAATCATGCTCACGCGCGTGATGGTCGTCTATGAGGCCGCTCCAGGCGCTACCCTGACATTGCCCCTCTTCGCGGCCCGCGTCGCGGCCGGGTTCCCGTCGCCGGCAGACAACCACATGGAGGGGAAGCTCGACCTCAACGAGCACCTCGTTCGGCACCCTGCGGCGACGTTCTTCGTGCGCGCCGCCGGGGACTCGATGACAGGCGCAGGGATCCACTCCGGGGACCTCCTCGTCGTGGACCGCGCCGTCGAGCCCGCCGACGGGCACGTAGTGATCGCCGTCGTGGACGGGGACCTGACGGTGAAGCGGATCCGGAAAGCGAACGGCAAGGTCTTCCTCGCCCCGGACAACCCGAACTACCCGCCCCTCCGTGTCGGGGATGAGACCCAGGTCGAAGTCTGGGGCGTCGTCACGAACGTCATCCATCCGGTTTAAGGAGATTGTCAATGACAGCCAACGAGCACCCCGCCCGCCGGATCGTCCTGAAGTCGGCCGAGATCGACGTAGACGCGATCCCGCTCGTGCAATGGGTCAACTCCTTCGAGGGTGCCTTCACGCTTATGAGCTGCCAGGGCAATCCATCCGGGGATCGACCCGGGAGTCCACATCTCCTCTTCTTCTGCTGGCAGGAGTATGACCTTTACCGGATTGAACGTGTTTTCAAGCGCTTCGGCGCAAAAGTGACCAGGATCCAGTGCCTCGCTTCCGGTGATAAGCGCGTCTTCAGGGTGTCTTGGGGATGGGACAAGTATTCGGACATGCCCTGCGCGGAAGCCTGCGTGAACTTCGCCAGAACCGTGCGATACGTCTCGACGAGTGCCCGCTTGCGGAAGCACATCATCGACTTGAAGGCGGTCTGGACAGCCGACGTCCCGTCCCGAACTGTCCGGGGCTCACCAGAGCGAAGAAAGGACCGTCGACGAGACGGTGAAGTTGGCGTTGAGATTCGAGCCAGACGGACCTATTGACGAGGAGGTCCGGGACGCAGAGGGCCGGTGGATTCTCCGGGAGATGGGGATCGTCGGCCTGCGGATCGTCCACGAACCGCGGGGGAAGCCCTGCCTGCCGCTTGAGACCTGCCCCTCGCCCAAGAAGGCAAATCTGCGTGTCCCGTCGTTCGGCCGCCCCGTGGCGACCCTGGAGGCGGTGCGGGAGGCCGTCGCCGAGTACGTCACGCGGGCGGCAGAGAAGTTGCGCCTGCAGGGGTCGGCGGCGGGCGCCGTGACGGTGTTCGTGATGACAAACCCGTTCAATCCGCGGGACCCGCAGTATGGCAACTCCGCGGTGGTGGACTTGCCGGTGGCGACGCCGGCGACGCCGGAACTGCTCCGGTACGCCCTTCGGGTGGTCGACCGGATCTACCGCCCGGGGTTCCATTATAAGAAGGCGGGGGTGCTGCTGACGGGGCTGGTCCCGGCCGACCGGGTGCAGCCCGACCTGTTCGACGGGGCGGACCGGGTGCGGAACGGGGTGCTGATGAGCGTCCTGGATCGGGTCAACGCCATGATTGGCCCCGGGACCCTGCGCTACGCCGCCGCGCCGGGCCCGCGCCCGGCGTGGGGCGTCCGGGCCGCATGGCGGTCACCCCGGTTCATGACGCGATGGCATGAAATTCCTATCGTCAAGGTGGGCTAGCGCAAGCCGTAACCCCCTACCTGCATCGCAGATCCGAAGTATCTGATCCGCACCTGCTCCTTCGACCACGGTGAATAACAGAAAAATATTTCAATCTCGATGACGGGGAACAAGTCGACGCGTACAACCCGGCGAAAATCGTCCGCCACGGGGGCAGGACCCGGTTGGTCCGAGTCCGCAAGGCCCGAGTCAGCAGGTATTTGCGCTGACTTTGTGGGGGCGATTATCGATGAGGAGGGTTGGCAATGTATTACACCGAGGGGGAAATTGAATTCGCATTCGATGAAGCGGTCAGGCTGGTTGTGGGGCATACTGCGGATCTTGCGGAAGATAAGTGTCCGCAACGAGATCCGGAATGCGCCTGTCTATCGTTTGAAGACTACGCACTCGGGGTAATCAGCGAGCTTTACCCCGACGTCGTTCCAAACGATGACTATCACAGCCGGGACAGAATCTCCGACGCCCTGGGTAATGCCCGAAAGGAGCAGGTCGCGATGCTGGAAAAGGCCATCCTGGCGGCCAGGGCGCTCAAACGGCAAGGATTCCCCGTAAACGTAGAAACGGACGAAGGAAAAGCGGCAAGGCTTATGGAAATGACGGATGAGACCCTGCGGGATTTCAACGTGGTTGTTCTTGCGACCTTGGAGAACATCGAAGAAGTGAAGAAGCGGAGGGGATGGAAGAACTGCTTTCCGATCGACACGGACTGAGATGAATTTCCTGGCCCCCCGATCAGGGGCCACCTCCGGTTTTCCGGTCATGCGATGGGGTCACCAATAGGGCAATCGCCAACCATGGCTACTTTGATTTGATGATGGGGATTTATCTAAATACCACTTGACAGTAGGGGTATGAAAAGGCATATTACATTTACATGTATTCCATGTATTACTAAAGGGCCTGAAGGTGCTTGCAAACCTGATCTCAAAGGACGAGTTGTTAAAGACTACAGGGCTTCCTGAGTCGACTCTACGGTACTGGCGAAACTTAGAAATGGTAAGCCCCCCGCAACGGAAGGGGCTGGGCAGGGGGCGTGGATCCGAAAGCAAGTGGTCGAAGAAGGCCGTACTCGAAATCCAGGCGATTCAAAAAGCGCTTGAACGGGGGATTCCGCTGGTGAAGCTGGTCCGGAAGGTCCGGTCCGAAGGGCACAAATGGTGGGAAAGTGGCAGCGGCGAGAAGTTTATTGTTCCCCTCTCCGATGTGCTTTCTCGTTTAGGGGCCCGGGGAGCCGGTCACACGGTGGAAGCGATCGCGAAGATCGTGGCCCATCTCATCGAGGCGGGCATTCTCCAGAGCGGCGCAAAGGATAAGTCTGAGCCCATCCAGATCGAGTTCACGCCCGACGAGTCCCCTCATCTCGACGACCTCCTTGACGTCCTGACCCGCCTGAAATTCCCCAGCCCCTTTGACGTTGCCGGCTGTCTTCTACTTGTTCAGCGGGCCGCGCATGTGCGTGCACAGATTGCAGAGCGGATCGGCGATCTCGAAGGCGCTGACGGGACTGAAAAGCGCCGGATCGAGGAAGAACTGACCGAGCTTGAGCTGGAGTTCAACAAGTTGAAGGGAATCGTCGAGTCGGGGATCCGCCAACTCAACGGCTCCGGGACGTCGATCGAGAGGGGAGGGTAACACCTATGGAGTCCGCTTCGGGGCCGAGTGGTGCAATCGCACCTCAATGCTGTGGTGTGGAGGAAATCGCGGAGATGCACCAGATCGCGCAGGGATCGGTCTACAACATGGTAAACGAAGGCCGGATTCCGCACTGGCACGTCGGAAGGGGGCTTCGATTTAACGCCGATGAAGTCTTGGATTGGTTTCGTCGTGGGGGCGACGCCAC
>ORMF010171060.1_pt1 | contig 11336 bp, 12 predicted proteins | sample 1779871 | NCBI WGS metagenome assembly ORMF01 (sample SAMEA104232316, study PRJEB22302) | groundwater metagenome | biome: forest; feature: aquifer; material: groundwater | place: USA | collected 2011-08-07 | depth 5.4 m
CTTGGCGGTGGCCAACGCTGATTCCGCCAGTGTCTCGATTCTCTTGGGTAAGGGTGATGGCGCCTTCCTGGTTGCAGTCAACTATCGCACCGGGCCAGGCCCTGAATCACTCGCGATCGGGGACTTTGACACAGACGGCAAGGCCGACGTGGTCGTCGCGAATGCGTTTTCTGACAACGCTTCAGTCCTTTTGGGCAATGGTGACGGCACCTTTCGGCCCGCGGTCAACTACGGCGTGGGAGAGGTTCCGGTTTCCGTCGCCGTGGCCGACTTCAACCACGATGACAAACCGGACCTCTCCGTGGCTTATTTTGGCGGAGGTCCAGACGACGGCGGGGTTTCAGTGCTGCTGGGAAATGGCGACGGCACCTTCCAGGCCCAAACTAACTTCCGGGCGGGCCGGTATCCTCAATTCGGGACGGTGGGCGATTTCAATGGCGACAACAAGCCGGATCTGGCCGTGGCCAATTGGGGGTCACAAGACTTTTCTGTGGTGTTGGGCAGAGGTGATGGGACCTTTGAGACTGCTGTCAACTTCGACTTGGGCACAGTTCTACCCGGAGCTGTCGCGGCAGGCGACCTCAATGGCGACGGCCAGCTTGATCTAGCTGTCGCCAATGGCAATCCGGCGACCGTGTCGGTGCTACTGAACACCTGCATGCCCGCTGGCCCGGGCCTCGGGCTTGCGCGCGGCGGCAACACCGTCGCGGTTTCCTGGCCCTCCCCATCCACCGGCTTCGTCCTCGAATCCACGCTGAGCCTCAGCCCGCCGGACTGGAAGCAGGCCGACGAAGTCGCGACACCCAGCAATGGCCGCTTGGAAGTCACCGTGTCGGCCGTTCAAGGGTCGCGCTACTTCCGCCTGCACAAGCCGTGAGCCAGCCCTACGGAACCGCTGATCGCAGCCACCTGAGGAAGACCAATCGTCGCGCAGACCGATCCAACGTCCAGGCCCGGGCACCTCAACCGAATATTAAACTCAGCGCTCCGGCCATCTTGCGGCTGATTTCAATCCGGCGGAAGTAACTGACTTCGCCGCGCCGCTGGTAAAGGCCGCTCTTTTTCACGAAATGCAGGGCGTCGCACTTGACGATAGTCTGCCAGTCCAATCCATCGGCGCGATCCAACAATGCCTCGGTCTTTTTGAGACGCGCCGCGCGTTCTTTGGACGCCGGACCTCGCAGCGTCGTGCAGAGAAGCACGTTCACTCTTTCGATGCCCGCGTTGTCGATGCGATCCTGATTGGAGATGATGATGGCGGGGTGGCGGTCCGCGTCGGTGAAGTCGAAGGTCCAGATTTCCCTGGGCTTCATGGATCAGTCGCTGGCGTGGCCGCAGCGGTTTTCCAAGTCGATGTCCGCTTTGTCGGTGTAGCAGTCCGCGAAGTAGCCGGGTGGGCGCGGCGGAACCGGCTCGCCGGGCGGGTACGCCTGAAGGATGACCAGCTTGTCACCCCGCGAAATGACGGTGGGTTTGCCCTCGAGGGCAGCGTCGGCCAGTTTCCCCAGTTTGCCTTTGGCTTCCGTGATGGAAAAGGTCTTCATCGCGCAGGAAGTAATGTGTCTGCCCGTCGATGTCTATGTTTGAACCGACGCCTGAGGTCGAGCTTGCCAGAGCAGACACATTACCCGCGGCTGGGCTGGCGCTGGCCTCGCGATCGCGCGCGCAGCAGCAACACCGTCACCGTTTCCTGGCAGGGCCCGTCCACGGGTTTCGTTCTCGAATCCACGCCGAGCCTCAGCCCGCCGGACTGGAAGAAGGCCGACGAAGTCGCGACGCCCAACAACGGCCGGTTGGAAGTCACTGTGTCGGCCGATCAAGGTTCGCGCTACTTCCGCTTGCGCAAGCCGTAGTCTCAGGGCCTGTTTGAAATCTGCTCTGAGACGCCGCGTGGGGACACGCGGCCTACAGAACGCAGCGGAAAACCGGCGTTGGTTGTAGGCCCGGTCCCCTGACCGGGCGGGTTTTCAAACAGGCGCTCAGGCACGAAGAACCCCACGTCAGTCCGGCTCGGTACCCGGCGCAGTTTGATCGCGATTTGACTGCTTGCAGCATGTCTGACACACTGACGGACATGAAAGTGACTTCGCGCGATTTCCAACGAGACTTTGGCCGGATGAAAGCCAAGGCCGCCGCCGGTGAAACGGTGCACATCGTCTCCGCAGGCGAGCAGTTTATCTTTCAAGCCGTCAAGCCCAAGACCTGGCAGGGCGCTCTGAAGGGCAAGGCCAAGATTACCGGCGACCTCTTCAGCACCGGTCTGCGCTGGGAGACGTCGCGATGACCCATCTCTTGGACACGCACGCGTGGATTCAGCGTGCGTTGGGCGAGCCCTTGCCGGCGTTGGTGGATCAAACACTCACCCGGCACGCCGAGACACTCGCTCTCGCAGACATCTCGCTTTGGGAGGCCGCCAAGCTGGTCGAACTGGGCAGACTGCAACTCTCCATTCCGCTGGCCGAGTTTTTCCGCCTGGCGATCACACCGGAGCTGACTGTGCTGCCGGTCACGCCAGCGATTGCCGAGCGGGTCACGGTCTTGGAGGCTTCAGGCTTGCACAAAGATCCGGCGGACCAGTTGATCGTCGCAACGGCCTTGGTGCATGGCTTGCGGCTGATCTCCGATGACACGCGAATTCGCCAATGGGGTGGTGTGCCGTTGCTGTGGCGGACCAGTCGCAAATAAGAAGCAGCGACTGTTTCAACCGACGAAAGAGCATCTGCGCGTGGACGCTCCTGGCGCGGAGAGACAGCCTGGCAGTCCGTGAAGCGTCGTTTTTGTCCTCCTTCTCCTTTGCAGAACCCTGCGCCTCTGTTACGCTTCGCCCCATGAAGTGTCCGGCATGTTACAACGAACTCACGCCCCGGCGGGCCGGCCAGATCACCGTCGACGTCTGCGACGGCGGCTGTGGCGGCATCTGGTTCGACAACTTTGAACTCAAGCGCGTCGATGCGGCAGGCGCCGCCGCGCTGACAGAAATCTGGCGGGACCAAACGATCACGGTGGACTTCGTGAAGAAGCGCAAGTGCCCGCGCTGCGCCGAGCAGACCATGCTCCGCCGTTTCTTCAGCCGCAAGCGGGCGGTGGAGATCGACGAGTGCCCGAACTGCGGCGGCCTCTGGCTCGACGCCGGCGAGTTCGAGCGCGTCCTTGAAGAGCTCCAGCCGCAAGAACAGCCGCCCCTGGCCGTCAGCAGCGCCATTTCGGGCGCGGTCACGGCGCTGCGCAGCGAGGCGCGCTGAACGAGCGTAGCCACGGACGCGAGTCTGTGGCCGATTGAACGAAGAGGATTCGGAACGCCGGATTCATCCGGCAGCCGAAGCCTCGACCGCGCTGGTTGCTGCCGGATGAATCCGGCGTTCCTGCGTGACGGTTCAGGGACAGCCTCCACGGCTTCGTTGCCGCGCAATGGCGGGGTGAAGGCTCAACATCAGCGGCTCCACGGCGGCGACTTCGGCTGTCGCCCGCCCGCGGCGCTACGGAACCTTGAGACGATAAAAGCGTGTGCTGGTTCCGATCACGCCGGGCTCGCTCCACTCGGTCGTCGCCCCGGTGGCCGAAACCAACGGGCCATCGTCCCAGGCGCCCTGCACTAGATCACTGCGCCACTGGACTTGGTAAGACGTGCCGGGGATGGAAGTCCACACGAGCGTCACCGTGTCACCCGCGACGCGAATGTCTATGAACCTCGGCGCCGCCACGTTGTAGGAAATGTACGACGCCCACGCCTCGCTGGTCGTTTCCCAGTTGTTTGCGCCCTCGGTGAGCACGGGGGGAAAGACGCCGAAATCGGCGGACACGCGGAAGCCGTCCCCGGCGCCGCCCGCGAGGTAGCTGGGCACATCGGCGGTGGTGTCCACCTGCCAGGCCAGGTCGTACGTCCCGGCGGCCAATTGCAGGCTGGGCGGGGTGCCTTGGTTGACGGGCACGTCGATCCAGCCCTCGTTCACCGCGTTGGCGATCACCCCCGTCTGCCAGACCAGATCACGGTTGGGCCCGTTCCGGGCGTAGAGGGCGAGGCGCAGATTGCCCGTCGCGCGGTGCGAGTAGAAATGGACGCTCGCCAATGCACGCGCCCACGTGCTGGATTCCATCAGGTCGATCCGCGTTCCTTTGATAAAACCTTTCTGCGAATAGCTGACGAGCACGACGTTTCCTGGCTGCGTGCTTGTGCCAAACCAGGCCAGCCCGCTCAGCGGATCGCCCGCGCCGCAATGAATGGAATTCTCGTTGGGCGGAAACTGGATTCCACCCACGCGCACGGGCGGCGCTTCACCATTGCCCAAGGCGACCTTGACCACGTGCCGGCTCCCCCCAAAGAGCGCATAGCCAGCCTGGGTGTCTATGATTGCGCCGTTTGACCGGTCCTCGTTGGTGTTAAGGATTGCGGCGCCCACCCGCCGGGGCGGTGTGTTACCCGGCTCGAAGGCGACCTTGATCACTCGGCCCTCCTCCCCGAATCGCCCTCCGCCGAACCACGCATAACCGGTCAGGGGATCGTTCACGGCAGAGTGCAGATTCTCCTCGCCCGCCGCCAGCGCCACCACGCCAACCCGTGTCGGTGGATTGTTCCCGGCGCCGAGCGCCACTTTCACCACTTTGCCGCCGGCGCCGGTCTCCCCGAAATATTGGCCGGTGCCGAAGAGCGCATAGGTGCCGTCCGCGTCGATGACGGCGCTTTGGAAATCCCACTCGTCGGCGTTTAGCGCCACGACCCCGACGCGCGTGGGTGGACTATTGCCATCTCCCAGCGCGACTTTGACGACCTTGCCCAGGGATTGAAACACCGCCGTGCCGAAGTAGGCGTAACGATTGGCCAGATCGATCACGGCGCAACGCAAGGCGCGTTCATCGCTGTTCAACGTCACGGCGCCGATGCGCGTGGGCGGGTCATCACCATTGCCCAAGGCCACTTTGACCACGTGGCCGCGATCCGTATCCGTGCCAAACCAGGCGTAGCCGCCGGCCACGTCGGCCACGGCGCTGGTCAGGCGGTCCTCGCCCGGTTCGAGTGTCACAGCCGCGATGCGTTGCGGCGGTTGCCCGGCGCGGCCGAGCTTCACCTTGATTACTTGTCCTGGAAACGTGGCCGTGCCGAACCACCCGTAGCCGTTGGCGGCGTCAATCACCACGCTCTGCAAATCATTCTCGCCGCGGCCCAGCACCAGCGCGCCTTCGCGCACCGGCGGCTGACCGGCCGCGCCCACGCCCACCTGGATCACTTGCCCCGGCTGAGTGAAGGCGCCGAACAGCAGCGCCCCGCCCAACTCAGCCGCGCTCTGGAGGCTATCCTCGCCCGCTGGGAGCGTGAACGCGGCTTCCCGCGTCGGGGCACTCATGCCCGCGCCGAGTGCGACCTTCACTACTGTGCCCGGAAAAGTGTCGCAGCCGAAGAGTGCATAGCCGGGAGCCGCTGCGCTCAGGGATGCGCACGACAGGAAGTCTTCGCCAGGTTCGAGCGTGAGCGTGCCGAGGCGAGTGGGCGATGCGTCGCCGCTGCCCAAATCGACTTTGATCACTTTGCCGGGCGTGGTGCGGGTGGCAAACCAGGCTTGCCCGGCAGCACGATCGATCACCGCGGCGGTGAGCCCGTTCTCGCCGAACTCCAGCCTGAGACCGGCCACGCGTGTGGGCAGTTCGGCGCCTGCGCCCAGCGCTACCTTCACCACGTGCCCGGGATTGCTGAAGGTCCCGAACCACGCGTAACCGGCCGCCGGGTCGATCACTGCGGTGCGAAGGAATTGCTCGCCGAACTCCAGGCGCGCGGCACCCACACGAGTGGGTGGGTTGTTCCCGGTGCCCAAAGCGATCTTCACCACGTTGCCGGGGGCGGTGCGCGTGCCGAAATACGCGTAGCCCGCCGCCGGATCGATCACTGAGCAGAACAGTTGCTCCTCGAAAGCATCCAACGTCACCGCTCCGATGCGCACCGGCGGCGCGTCGCCGGTCCCCAACGAGACTTTGATCACCCGGCCCGGCGAGGTGAAGGTTCCGAAATACGCGTAGCCCGCACTGACGTCGATCACGCCCGTGAACAGCGAATCTTCGCCTGGCTCCAAGATCAGGCTGGCCACGCGACGGGGCGCGCGGTTGGGACCGTCGTAGGCCACCTTGATCACCTGGCCGGGCAAGGTGCTGGTGCCAAACCAGGCGTAGCCACTCGCGGGAGCCGACACGGCACAACGCAAGAAATCTTCATCCGAGGCCAGGTTGTTTGCCGCGCCGAGGCGCAACAGTCCGCCGTCGGGCGGCACTGGGTCGCCTGGTGTTGTGCGCCCCGCCGTGCGCGTGGCGGCGCTGGCCTGCCACGCCGAAGCGCAAGTCCACCCAGCGACCAAGAGGATGCCGACCGTTCTTCGGAACTCCCACCGAGTGCCGGGCCGACGAAGGATCGCTCCGGCTCGGGAAAGGGGTGGGTCCTTGCTCCGCAGCCGGTGCGCACAGGCCGAAACAATCGTGAGGAGTCGTGGAGGAAAGCGGAGGAGTGCGTGGGTGGTTTTCATGTTTCGGGTGAGCTAAACTCGCTGACAGAACATCGTTCTGGGGACATGCCGATAAGTTACTCAGGCGGATGAAACGCTCAAGCTGAAATCCCGACGCCGTCCGCGCCGAGTTTCAGTTTGCCAAAAGGAACGCTCGCTTCTAGTTTCTCAGAACGATGGCACTTGAGCCGACAACGACGACGGTTTCTTAGCGTCCACGGAAAAACCGCGGACGCTCCACGCCTCGCACTCACCCGTCCGAGGCGTTTTTGTTTGGGGAGAAGCGAAACCACAGATGCACACAGATAAGACGCCTGACCTAGCCAACGCCGCGAGCGCCCGGTTTCTGTTGAAGGAAGAAACCCATCGGATCATCGGCTGCGCCTTCGGGGTGTTGAACGAGATTGGCCACGGCTTTTACGAGAAGATTTATGAGAAAGCCTTGGTGGTTGAGTTCCAACCCCAAGGCATCCCGTATCAGCAGCAGCGCTGCTCCGACGTGCGCTACAAGAAGCATCCAGTCGGCTTCGACGTGCCCGACCTGATTGCCTTCGATCAAGTGATTGTGGAGACAAAGAAGATTGAGCGGATCACCGACCAGGAACGCGGCAAGATGATCAATTATCTCAAGATCACCGGCCTCGGGGTCGGGCTCATTTTGAATTTCAAACACCCCAAGCTCGAATTCGAGCGGGTAGCACGATAAGAATCGAAACCACAGATGAACTCAGATGGACACAGAGACGCCGCCAGCGCCGCCGTCGCCGAAATTAGCCGCTCCCGATTGAAGCGAGCGGGAGACACCCACCTCGTTCTCGCCTCCGAGCACGCCAACGCGTGTGGAATTGACTCGACCCCTCTTACGGACCTGCCTCCTTATCTGTGTCCATCTGTGTCCATCTGTGGTTTCCCTTTTTGAATTTATGGAAAACGAACGCAAAACCCTCGACGACCGCGCCAAGATGACCGAGCTGGAGCGCATTCGCCACTCCTCCGTCCATGTGATGGTCCGCTGTTCCCCCAGGTGAGCAAAAGGGATCAGCCATCGAACCGTGCCAAGACGCGAACTGAAACATCCCCGCCAGGTCGAAGACTGGCTGCTGGAACTGAGCGGACGCCTGTCGCAACCGGGCCAGATGATCCTGATTGGCTCGGGCGGGCTGCTCTGGCACGCCTTTCAGCGCGGCCTCACGGAGCCATTGCCCGAGAACAGCATGGACGTCGATCCGATCACGGATTCCGACGAAGTTGCGCGGCTCTGCTACGAGGCTCTGATCGGCAGCGAATTCGAGGCCCGGCACGGCTGGCATGTGAACCTCATGCCCGAGTTGGTCCTGCGCGAGTTTCCGACGGACTGGCGGGAACGCGCTTCTACAAAGGCTTACAGCCGGCTCGAACTCATCGTTCCAGCGCCCGAAGATTTGCTCGTGCCGAAGCGCAAGCGGAACGAACCACGCGATCGCGCACACGAGGCTTGGGCTAGACGCTTGGGCATGATACCCTCACTCCATGCGTGACCAGTCCAACTTCGCCGCCGAATCCGCCGTGTGGGGGCCCTACGCCTCCTACGACGACGTGGCGCGCTTTGAGTACGGGCGCCGCTTTTGGCGCATCTCCGAGATGCGCCGCCGGCTCCTCGCCCACTGGCTGAATGAGCGCCATCCCTCTCGCGAACGCTTTCTCGAACGGCGCGGCCTCATCGAAGAAGTGCTTGGCTCTGCCGAATCCGTCCCCGCACTCGACGCCAGCCTCCGCCGGCGCGGGACCACCCTCCGGTGCGTCGCGCGCGAAATCCCCGTGGTCTTCGGACACTGGTTCTGACGCCATTGCCCACTCGTCACTGACTCACTGATAGTTGCTATATGCCCGACGAAAACAAGCAACCGTCCGAACGCAAAACTCTCGACGACCGCGCGAAGATGACCGAACTGGACCGCCTCCGGCATTCCGCCGCCCACGTCATGGCCAACGCCATCGTCAAGCTCTGGCCCCACGCCCAGTTCGCCGCCGGCCCGCCCGTCGAGAACGGCTTTTACTACGACGTCGAACTGGAACACCGCATCTCGCCGGAGGATTTCCCGGCCATCGAGGCCGAGATGAAGGCCATCATCAAGGCCAACCAGCCCTTCGAGAAAATGGTCGTCACTCGCGAGCAGGCGTTGGAAGATTGCCGGAAAGGCCGGTTGGGCGCGCTCGCCGAACGCCCGGCCCCAAGCAAGTTCAAGATCGGCAACCTCGCAGACATCCCCGAGGGCGAGCCGATTTCCTATTTCAAGAACGGCGACTTCATTGACCTGTGCGCCGGGCCGCACGTGATGCGCACCGGCAACATCGGCGCGTTCAAGCTCACCACCGTGGCCAGCGCCTACTACAAGGGCGACGAGAAAAACCCGCAGCTACAGCGCATCTACGGCACGGCGTTCAAGAACAAGACCGCGCTCGACGAGTATTTCAAGATGCTCGAAGAGGCCAAGCGCCGCGACCATCGCAAGATCGGCGCGGAGATGGGGCTGTTCGCGATTGACACCGAATTTGTCGGGCCGGGCATGCCGCTGTGGCTGCCCAAGGGCACGGTGCTCGTCGAGGAACTGGAGAAGCTGGCCAAGGAAACCGAATTCGCCGCCGGCTACGTCCGCGTCCGCACGCCGCATCTGGCCAAGGAGAAAATGTATAAAACCTCCGGCCACCTGCCGTATTACGCGGAGTCAATGTTTCCGCCGATGGATCTCTCTGCTGATGCAAAACAAGTCGGGAAGACCGCGGAGAACCTAGACTACTACCGCAAAATAGATGTCGAGATGGGGAAGGGCTTGCTCGCTAGTCTAGGGCCGCGCGACGGTCCGCAGGACTTCGACCAAACGATGCAGGCCGTCAAGGACCTCATCTACAACCCCCCCGACGAGATGGCCCCTTGGATTCGCGAGTATGCGAGCATGACGCTGTGGCACAACATGCTCAAGACACTGTTGCCCGATCCGGAGCGCTACTACCTCAAAGCCATGAACTGCCCGCATCACCACCGCATTTTCGCGGCTGAACCGCGCAGTTACCGCGACCTGCCGTTGCGCCTCGCGGAATACGGCACGTGTTATCGCTACGAGCAGAGCGGCGAGTTGTTCGGCCTCATGCGCGTCCGCTCCATGCAGATGAACGACGCGCACATTTATTGTCAGCCGGAAAAATTCGCCGAGGAGTTCAACGCGGTGAACGAAATGTATCTGAAGTATTTCAAGATTTTCGGCATCGAGAAATACGTCATGCGCTTCAGCACGTCCGCGTCGGAAGGGATGGGCAAGAAATACGTCAACGAACCCGCGCTCTGGAAGCAGACCGAGGACATGGTCCGGCAGGTGTTGATTGATTCGAAGATCAATTACGTGGAGGTCGCCAACGAAGCGGCGTTCTACGGCCCGAAGATTGACGTGCAGGTCTGGAGCGTGATCGGCCGCGAATTCACGCTGGCGACCAACCAGGTGGACTTCGCCGTGCCCGCCAAATTCGGTCTGGTCTATCGCGACAAGGACAACACGGACAAGACGCCGCTCTGCATCCACCGCGCGCCGCTCGGCACGCACGAACGTTTCATCGGCTTCCTCATCGAGCATTACGCCGGCAACTTCCCGCTCTGGCTCGCGCCCGACCAGGTCCGCGTCCTGCCCGTGACCGAAGCGCAGATCGACTACGCCAAAGGCATCGTGAACGAACTACGCGCCCAACAGGTCCGCGTGGAGATGGAATTCAGCAACGACAAGCTCATGGGCCGCATCCAGCGCGCCGAGGAAACCCGCGTCCACCACATCCTTGTTGTCGGCCAGCGCGAGCAGGACGCGAACGCTGTCGCGGTCCGCATCCACGGCAAGGGTCAGCAAGGCGTGAAGCCGCGGACGGAAGCGGTGGCGGACATTCTTGCCGCGATCCGAGAGCGACGAGGGTAGATCCATCCTCGAGCCTCGGCCTCGTGCAGGAGTGGATGGCTACCAAACTTTGTCCCACCTGGGACAAAGTTTCGTCAGGCAGGGGTGAAGGTTCGCAGTTGCGCGCCGGCCTGCCGAAACGCTTCGATCCTTCGCTGCCAGGCTGTTTGCCCAAGGTAGCCGGAGGGCAGAAGCCGCTCTGGCAGCAGCGGATCGTTCGTCACCGCGTCCAGCCAGGCTTCCCGTTCGGCGGTCGCCCAACGCAGCAGTGACTTCGCCGCCGCATCGCTCCGCAAATCTGCGCCCGGCCGCTCGTCCAGGATTTTCATCAATCGAGAATAGCGGCGGTTGATGCGCTCGAAGTCCCAGGCGCCCGCGACGATTTCCGCGTCGGATTCCCCGGCACAGGGCCGGGCGTCGAGCAGGAGCAGTGATCCCACGTCAATCTTCGCGCCGACAAGAATCTGGCGTTCCGCTTCCAAAGGATCAGGTGTGACCCAGACACTGCCCTGAAGGCATCCGAAGCCGCGGTCGTGCAAGTAGCGTCGCAACCGCCTCCGATGGCTGTCGCGGGCAACGGGAACATCGAACAGCACCAAGCGCCATCGCCCGTCCCATTGACGCGACCACTGGGCTTGCGGGTCGCGCCCGCCCAGCGCGCAGAGTCGTCCCTGTGCGGTGAGGCGATACACGCGCTCATCCGGACTGCCTGCGTGGGTTTCGATCAGCCGCCCTTTCTCCAGAACTGAAAGCTGGCGGTGCAGGCCATTTCGATACGCCCAGCTTTCGTAGGAATCGGTGAGGTTGCGAAAGGTCGGCCGCATCAGCTTGTCTGCGGACCAGAGGAGAAGGTTCAGAAGTTCTTCGGTCTTGGGTTTCATGGCGCCAGCCTGCAGGAAATCGAGGACGGAAGCCATGCAAATCTTTGTCCCAGGTGGGA
>ORMF010185248.1_pt1 | contig 11336 bp, 6 predicted proteins | sample 1779871 | NCBI WGS metagenome assembly ORMF01 (sample SAMEA104232316, study PRJEB22302) | groundwater metagenome | biome: forest; feature: aquifer; material: groundwater | place: USA | collected 2011-08-07 | depth 5.4 m
CCCACCCCAGCCCTCTCCCCGTTGAGGGGAGAGGGAGTCGCGCCGCCGCCGCTTGGAGCATGGGACGACCCCAGCCGCGGTCGCACGTCTTGGGCTGGTCCGTGCCGCGCACGGCCACCCGGAGGCCACTTCGCGGAGGCGCCGCGCGACCGACCTGCGTAGCTTCGACGCGCCCCCTCTCCCCTCAAAGGGGAGAGGGCCGGGGTGAGGGGTGAGAGCGTCAAGCCATGTGTCGAAACTTATTTGCCGCTGTACTAGACCCGGCCACCGCGACGGCCAGCGAGTCAGGCCAGTTCGCGCAGGTCCTGCATGTCGCGCGGGACCATGAACGTCACTTCGCCGCCGGCAGTACGGGTGATCAGGCCCTGAAAGAAAATGCGGCTGAGGTTCTCATGGACCGAGCCGGTCGGGTCGAGCTTGTCGCCTTCCTTCCAGAACCACATCCAAATCCGCGGCAGCATCCGCAGCAACCATTTCGTCAGAAATAGCAAGGGGACCGGACGGAGGCCCACGCGGATCATGCCGCCGCGGCCAGTGAGTTGTTCCATGTAGATGCGCGGGACGATCCGCAAACCGAGCATCCGCAGCGGCGTGCGGGGCAGCATCCGGTCCATCATGCGCAACAGCGAGCCGGCCAGCTCGGCCCCCTTCGGATTCTCAGGCGCCTGACGGTAGTGGCGGCGGACGAACGAGTCGTAGAACAGGCGCGCCTGCGTCAGATCGGCGGGCACGATCTCGCTGCTGTCCGGCCGGCCGGGCGGGTGGATGCCCATCAAGACGGCAAAGATGCGCCAGACGTAGTAATAATCCTCCGCGTCCTCGGCGGCGAGCGGCACGCCCAGAATCCGCAGGCCCTCGATCACGAGGAGCGAGAAGCCCATGATGGTGCCGAGCATGTCTTCCTGATTGCAGGGCTGCTGGTAGGTGGCGGCGTAGTCCGGCAGGTGCTTTGGGGCGAGCTGCCGCACGCCCGCGTGGAGCAACCGCAGCTTCTGGGCGGTGACGAGGCCTTTGCCGTTTTTCTCGAAGCCGGTCTTGGCGCAGAGATTGACGAGCAACTGCAGCACGCCCATCAGCCGGCGGTACGGGTTCCGGTTCAGGTTGTCCGACAACGAAAGAATGAGCGAGAGGTTCGGCGCGGAGTAACCTTCGGGAAGGCTCTTGGCCAGGAGCACCAACGCCGAGGGAAACGCGTGCTTGAGAAACACCGCCGAGCCCCGCGCCAAGCGCGCCTCGTCCAGTGGCGCGCCGTCCAATGTCGGCAAGCCGCTGGTCTGCTCGAAGAAACCACGCAGCGCTTTCGGCAAGCCTTCCGGGAGCGGCTCGTCGTTGGTCGTCATCTGGCGGAAGACATTCCGGAAATCGGACTCGTTACCGTGAGCCACGAGTTCGCGCAGACATTCGTCGGCCTGGGTATCGACCTGCCGGCGCAAGTCGTTCAGGAAATCGTCATCGGACCATTTTGAGTTTGGCATAGGTCAGTGTCGGTGCGCGCGGGTTAGCGCCTGTCTGAAAACGAAGGCTCCGCTCCGTGCTCGTCCGTCGTCCGTCGTCCTCGTCCTCCATGGTCCTGGCGCTTTCCGAGGACGAGGACGAGCACGAGAGCCGTGCGCATTTTTCAAGCAGGCGCTTAGAAGCGGCACGTGGCTTGGAAGTAAACGCCTCGCCCCACGGGCGTGATTTCGGTCGCGTAGTAAGGAGTCATCACGGCCTCGACGCGCCGGGGCTCGATCAGGTTCTGACCCACCACGGCCAGTTCCAGGCTTTTGACTGGCCGCCAAGCCAGCCGGGCGTCCAGGCCGAAATAGCTGCCCACGTCCAGCGCCGTTCGGGCGTCCACGTAGCGGCCCCACAGGTCCAGTTCGAGGTTTCCTGGCAGGTCGAGCGCGGAGCGGAGCGTGACTTGGTGATGCGGTTCGGTGCCCGCTTCGGTCACGTGGAACGCGTCCTGGGCGTGCCATTGCACGTAGGCGTAGCCCCCGCTCAGACGCCACCCCTCGGCGGCCTGCCAGGAGACCGCCAGTTCCCCGCCGTAGCTTTGCGCGGTCGCGGTATTCACCGCCGTGACGGGGATTTCGAGATGCGGAAACGGCGTGGGCACGAACTGCGTCAACTCCGAGCGCACCTGCCCGGTGACGAAATCGCTGAAGTCGTTGTAGAAACCGGCGAGGTCCAGCGACAGCCGCGGGTGGGGCAGGACACGGTAGCCGAGTTCATAGGCGATGAGTTTTTCGGCGGCGCTGTCCGCACTGCCCGCGCCGGAAAAGAAAACCGGCAACGGCGTGGACGGGAAGTAGAGCGGCCCGCCGAAATGCACGGTGTTGCGCGTGTCGCGTTGGCTGCGGTCCGGGATGCGGATGCCGCGCGAGACGGCGGCCCAGAGCGTGTGTTGCTCGGACGGCACCCACGAGAGGCGCGCGCTGGGGATGAACTCCCAGCCCGTCGGATCGTGGTGCTCGAAGCGGGACCCGATCACGAAGCGGAGCTTCCGGTCGAAGAAACCGACCTCGTCCTGCACGAACGAAGTGAACAGTTGCTCGTGGCGCACGGCCGGATCGAACGTGGTCTGGGCGTCGCCGCGATTGCTGAGCCGGTTCGGGAAATACCGGTAGCCGACACCCCACTGGAAATCCTGGTTCAACGGGAGCGGCAGCCGGTGCTGCACCTCGACATCCACTTTGTCTTCGATCAGATCATCAGGGATGCTGCCGTCGCGGTCCATGTGATCGTAGGTGGCCAGCAAGCTCAACTGGGACTCCGCGCTGATCTGGTGCGTCCACGTGAAGACCAGGTCGCCGCCCGACGTATTGAAGTCCTCGGCTACAACGGCGTTGGTCGAGGGGACGGAAATCCGTGGGTAAATCCGGCGGGTCGAAAGATTGCCGCGGAAGAAGTCGCCTTCCAGAGTCAGGTGATTTTTCTCCGCCTCCCAGTCCGCTCGAAAGCCAGTCTGCAAGTAATCCCAGCCATCGTCACCAAAGGCCGCGTCGCTGAGGTTGGAGTACTTGACGTAGCCTCGCAGCGCGGCGTTCTCGCCCAGCCTGGTGCCGTAGCGAACGGCCCCGAACCCCTGCTCGACGTTGCCGCCCCCGGCGGTGGCGTAGAAGCCGGTCGTTTTCCGAGCGTCCTTCGTGATGATGTTGATCACGCCATCGACGGCATTGGCGCCCCAGACTGCGCCGCCCGGCCCGCGGATGACCTCGATGCGATCGATGTCTTCGAGCACGTAGTCCACGGTGTCCCAGAACACGCCGGAAAAGGTCGGCGTATAGACACTGCGCCCGTCGATCAACACCTGGAGCCCGCGTTGATGCCGGCGCTTGTCCAAGCCCCGCGCGGTGATCGACCACGTACTCTGGTCCAGATGCGCGACCATGACGCCCGGGGCCATCCGCAGGGCGTCGGCGATGTGCCGCACGCCGGAGCGCCGGATGTCCTCGCCAGTGATGACGAACACCGCCGTCGGCGCTTCCCACAGCGTGCCGGGTTTCTTCAGCACGGAAGTGACCTCGCGGTTCAGAAGGTCTTCCAGACTGATCGCCTCGATTTTCTTGATCGCCTCCAGTCCCTCGGCCGCCCGGGCTGCTGCGCAGGCGCAGATGAGGAGGAGCGCGACAGCGAACACGCGGCCGACTCCTCGCCAGTTCGACCGGAGCAGCATCGCGATCCTGCCGTGTGCAGGGTTCGTGGCAGGGCGTGCCGTCCGGCCTGACCAGCGGGCGGGGAGCGACGCGAGAGAAGCGTGACTGGCTAAGCCGTATCTATTCAGTGCTGAAGAACCCTCCCCCCGGCCCTCTCCCATCCGATGGGAGAGGGAGAGCCCTCGCCCGGTTTCGGATTCTTCACTAATCAGTGACCGTCCGAGGCACCGAAGGAGAACTCCCTCGCCCCATTCTGATGGGGAGAGGGCCGGGGTGAGGGGTGCGTTAGACTGCATAGCTACGGCTAAGCGAGAGTCCACGACGCGCCTTTCCGCTTCTGGATGAACACGTAGATGCAAAAGCAATCCAACACCAGCGAGGCCGCCGCCAGCGTATGCAGCAGCCCGTTCTGGCCGACCGTATAGTGCATGAACATGAACACGGTGATGAGGCCCGTGCCGACCGTTCTCAGCCACAGCACCGGATACGAGAACTTTTCCAACGGCGATTTCAGGATGAGCGGGATGTAGTAAATGGAGATCAGAATCTGGGCGATATAGGCGGAGTTCGCCCCGATCGGCGTGTCGTAACCGTCCCGCTTGAGGAAATAATAAACCGCCAGCCAGAACAACGCGATGCCCGCGCAGAGCAGCTTGTAGAACCGCTTAGCCTGAGCACTGGAGACCTGCCAGTCCCCGTACTGAATGACCGCGTAGATGATGAGGATGTCGAGGATCGCCCAGGCCTTGTATCCCCAGTGGATCAACTTGCCCATGTCCGGGTAGAAGACGAAGCCCCACAGGAACTCCCAGGCGATGTTGCTCGCCGCCGCAATGAACGGCATCTCGATCAACTTCCGCTGCAGGATGCGTTGGATGAAAATCGCGTACACGATCACCCACATGAAACAGCCGGCGACGAACAGGATCAGTTCGGGGACCGGATAGATCTGCGTGTCTAGGAGGGGTTTGTTCACAGGCACATCCTCCGCTCAGGCCAACCCGCCGGAGGCGTCCCCGTAACGGTCGCCACCCGGAAATTCGGGACGCTAGTATTGGCTCTCATCGGTGATTGGCGCAGACGTCAGGGCCGGAGAATCACAAGCCCACTGCTGGACTGTTGCATCATGGTTATTCTGAGTTCGGCGGGACTTATAGCGAGGGGACCGCGGGGTTGGCAAGGAGTTTTCGGCCCAAACAAAGCCGTTGTGTTTCCGGCGCGCTTGGCTAGAGTCCGGCGGCGCGAACATCGGAAACAACCGAAAGGCCACTGTGCGGCTGCCATCTGTTTTGCCATCGTCATCGGGTCCGCGAAAGAGCAGGAGGCTCGGCGCTCTGGCTCTGCTCGCGCTGTGCTCGGCGCTTCTGCCCGTCCAAGCTCAGCCCAAGGACGAGTTGAGCGACGACGAGTTCAAGATGGCGTTTCTCGCCAAAATCCCGCCTTACATCACTTGGCCGGAACAGGGGCCGCAACTCGTCATCGGCATCCTCGGCAAAGACCCCTTTAACGGCGTGTTGCACCAGTTGGTCAAAAACAAGAAGGTCGAGAACCGCGAGCTGACGGTCAAAGTGTTCGCCGACCCCGCCGAGCCGATCAAGTGCGACATCCTGTTCATCCCGGCCGACCAACTCCCGGCCTGGCAGGAGCGACGCCTGAAAACGGAGACGCGCGGCCTGTTGACCATCAGCGAGAAGAAAGATTTCCTGGAGAGCGGCGGCGTCTTCAACCTCGCGATCGCGGAACGGAAATTGGAGATCAAGCTGGAGAACGTCAAGAAGGCGGGCCTGGAGGTGAACTCCAAACTGCTCAAGATCGCCAAGGTCTATAAGTGATCCGGCCAGCGTCGCGTATGTCCACGTTGCACACCCTTTCCATCCGGCAGAAACTCCGGCTCATGGTCGTGTTTACCAGTGGCGCGGCGCTCTTGCTGGCTGCGGCGGTGTTTGGCGTGTTCGGCGTGATGTGGTTCAAAAAGCAAACCGAACGGGAACTGAACGCGTGGGCCAACTACGTCGCGTTCGCCAGCGAGGCTCCGCTCCTGTTCGAGAACGAAGAGGAAGCGAAGAAAGCCGTCGGTTATCTGGGGAACAGCCCGAGCATCATTGCCGGTTGCCTTTATCTCCAAGCCAAGACGGTGGTCACGAACGTGGTCGCGGGCCAGATGGTTTTGAGCACCAATGTCGCCTTGCGCACGTTGGCGGAGTACAACCCGGCGCGGGTCGCCGTGCCCGCGGCCGGCGAGCCTCCGTCCGAGGGCTTCCATCCGAAGTCCCTTGAATACGTCACCGCCGCCTACAGCAGCGGCGAGGAGAAGGAAAAGCTCGCGATAGACTATGCCCGCTACGATCCGAAGGTCGAACGCCGCCGCCTGTGGGAGTGCCTCGGCGTGGTGACGGCGGGCGCCGGGCGTGCGGTGGTGATCACGCTCCTGTTTGCCGGGCGCGTCCAACGCGTCGTCACCGAACCGATCCTGGAGCTGTGGCAAGCGGCCAGGACCGTTTCGGAGGAAAAGAACTACGCGCTCCGCGTGAAGAAACACGGCCACGACGAGCTCGGCCAGTTGGTCGATGGCTTCAACGACATGCTCGAACAGATTCAGAAGCGCGACCAGGAACTCCAGCGCCACCGCGAGACCTTGGAGGACCAGGTCGCCGAGCGCACTCAGCAGCTCACGCGCGTCAACCAGGACCTCGTCGGCGCCAAAGAAAAAGCCGACGAAGCCAACAAGGCCAAGAGCACCTTCCTGGCGAACATGAGCCACGAACTGCGCACACCGCTGACCGCCATCATCGGCTTCGGGGAAATGCTCCTTGGGGACGCCGAGGCCGAAGGCCGCAAAGAACAGGCCGAGGACCTCACGCGCATCACCGATTCCGCCAAGCACCTGCTCGGCTTGATCAACGGGCTGCTGGACCTCTCCAAGATCGAAGCCGGCAAGATGGAATTGTATTTGGAGAACTTCGCTGTCACCCAACTGGTGCGCGACGTGGCCAACACCATCACGCCGCTCGTCGCCCGAAAGGCAAACCGGCTCATCATTGATTGTCCCGACCAGCTCGGCTCGATGCGCGCCGACGTGGTCAAGGTGCGGCAAGCCCTCTTCAACCTGCTCAGCAACGCCAACAAATTCACTGACCAAGGCGAAGTGCGCCTCATCGCCCGCCGCGAAGCCGCGCCGGCTGACGGCCCCGGCGAACAGATGATCTTCCACGTGGCGGACACTGGCATCGGCATGACGCCCGAACAACTGGGCCGTCTGTTCCAGGCCTTCACTCAAGCGGACGCCTCCACTTCGCGCAAGTATGGCGGCACCGGCCTGGGCCTCGTCATCAGTCGCCAGTTCGCCCAGATGATGGGCGGTGATCTGACCGTCACAAGCGAACTCGGCAAAGGCTCCGTCTTCACCGTGCGTTTGCCCGTCCAAGTTGCCGACAAGAAACCCGACGCGGCCCCGGTGGGACAGTCCACGCCGACGAGCGCGCCGGTCGCCGCCACCACCGTATTGGTGATCGATGATGAGCCGGCCGTGCGCGAGTTGATCCGCCGCTACCTGGGCAAAGAAGGATTCAAAGTGGACACCGCCGCCAGCGGCGCAGAGGGCTTGGAACGGGCCCGCCAGTTCAAGCCCGACGTGATCACCTTGGACGTGATGATGCCCGCCATGGACGGTTGGGCGGTGCTCTCAGCCTTGAAGGCCGATCCCGAACTGGCGGACATCCCGGTCATCATGATCACCATCGTCGATGACAAAGACCTGGGTTTCACCTTGGGCGCCGCCGAATACCTCACCAAGCCGATCGACTGGACCCGGCTCTTGGCCATCGTGCAACGCTACCAGAAGCCCGACCCCTCGCCGCGCGCTCTGGTCGTCGAGGACGATGCCGCCACGCGGGAGATGCTCACCCGCGCGCTCCACAAGGAAGGCTGGCAAGTCGCCACCGCCGAGCATGGCCGGGTGGCGTTGGAGCGCCTCGCCGAAAAAGTCCCGTCGCTGATCCTGCTCGACCTCATGATGCCGGAGATGGACGGCTTCGAGTTCCTCGCCGAGTTGCGCCGACGCGAGGACTGCAAGGCAGTGCCCGTGATCGTCATCACCGCCAAGGACCTCTCCGAGGCCGACCGCCAGCGCCTCAACGGCCAGGTCGCGCGCGTCATCCAAAAAGGCGCCGTCACCGTGGAGCAATTGCTCGCCGAGGAAAAGACGCTCCTCGCCCACATCGTCGCCGCGCAAACCGCGGGCAAAGCCACACCGCCCCAGGTGGCGACCGTCACGCGCGGCTCCCTGCAAGCAGCGGCTGAGGTGAAGCCTCGACCAAGCGTGTCCGGCGCTAAAGGGGCGTAGGCGGAGCGGGAAAGTGGGAAAGGGGGAAAAGGGGAAGACGGGAAAACGGGAAGACGGGATCACGCTGCGGAAGCTGCCACGAGCATTGCGGCACGCGCTCAGCACATCCGCGAAGCGTACGTTGTCATCGATTCACCGGCCTCGTGGCAAAGCCGGGAGCTCGGTCCTGTCTTCCGCCCTGCTCGTCTTCCCGCTTTCCCACTTTCCCACTCCCCCCCACTTTCCGCCCCAAGGTAGTGTCCTGATCTGGCGGAAGCGGCGCACGGTTTATGAATTCATCCGCGCGTGCGGGCGTGGCTGCTTATTTGAAAATGCTATTCCACAAACCCGCCAGCCGGCAGCCCGCGAGGATTCGCTCCGGGGACGCGCCGCCACGTTTCACGCTCCGCTCACGGCACCATCTTGCTCGCCTCGTCGCTCCAAGGGGCCGGGACCGAGCGGGCCGATGGCGCGCACGCGCACGTAGGAGCGCTGCCCGCTGGTCAGCCCGCTCAACGTGACCTTCGACTGCGTGACCGAACCGCGGGTGGTCCAGCTTGCGGGGGCCATCGGATTGGCGGTGGTTTGATACTCGTAACTGCTGGCGCCCTCGTTGCGGTCCCAGGCCAAGTCCAGTTGGCCATCGTGGTCGCCGCTGGTGCAGGAGAGATTTCTCACCGGCGTCATCGGCCCGACGGGTTGTTTGCCTTCGGCCAACTCCCAGCCGAGGGCGAGGAGTTGGGCGGCGTTGCCGACGGGCTTTCACCGAGACGCCCGGCGCAGCGCGCGACGTGGCGGCGGCAGCCGGAGAATCCCTGGGTGCAAGCTGGGGAGAGCCGGCTGCAACTTGCCGTCCACCAAAGGCAAGTCGCGAACCGCCGCCGGCAGCCTGGAAAGTCCGCTCCGCAGGCAGGCGCTTGGCACCGCCAGTCTGGCAACTGGCGAGCGCAGCCTGAAAAGTGCAGACGGCAGTCTGGAAAATGAGGATTCCAGACTGGAAAGTGCAGACCGCAGGCTGGAAATAGCCAATTCCGAGCCGCCGCGAGCCGGCCACATTCAGCCAAAGGCCGTCGTGTGACTGCCTAACGCACAGTAAATCAACAACTTACCTCACAAAACCCCGGGCGGAGCGATGCCGCCGAACGACAGGAGACGCCCAATGCCCTTCGACCTGCCGACGCAAGCCGCGACGCAAGCCTTCGCCGCCGACGTGGAATCCTTGCGGACGGCGCTGGTCCGTTGAGGCAGGGGGCGAAGCCTCTGCCGCCGCGGCGAAGACGCCCGTTGGAAATGCGGCCCGTGGTCCGACGTCATCGCCAACTTCACCTTGCCCGCCTGAGCCAGGCCGAGGTAATCTCCCCGCATGGCACGAGTGATGAAATCTGGGAACTCCAACAGCAACGGCTCCGCGCTCGGCTTCGAAGCCCCGCGCGAGCGTCGAATGTCGGAGGCCGAATGTCGAATCCGGAGGGGGCGCCGGACTGGCGCAGTTCGCACCTCGCACTTCGGAATTCGCACTTCCTTTGCGCCCCGCTGCGTCGTGCAACTGCTCGTCGAAATGCTCGCGCCGTTGGCAATGCTGTGCTTCCTTTTGAGGCGAATTCCTGCAAATGTGATGTAAAACCGATGCCACGCAAAACCGCCAGCAACAAACGACCCGTCGAGCAGTACGACCACAAGGGCAAGAAGCGCATCAATAATCCGCCCGTCGGCCTCGTGGACGCGAAGTCGGATGCGGTCGAAGGGAAGAAAACCTACGCCTACGATCCGCATCTTGACCCGACGCTCGTTTGGGCGGGCAAGGCGGAGCGGACGAGCTTCGAGATTCCGACCGTCTCGCTGCACGTTCACGAGCGGATTGACCCGCGTTCCATCATTGAAGCCGTCCGCAAGAAGAACGGCAGCGATTACGAACAGTTGTCCCTGTTCAATTCCAAGATTGAGAATCCGCCGTTGCGCGAGGCGATTGAGTTTTACCAGCACGCGCACAATTGGAGCAACCGCCTCGTCGCGGGCGACAGCCTGCTGGTGATGAGCTCGCTGCTGGAAAAGGAGGGCCTGGCCGGCCAGGTGCAGATGGTTTATTTCGACCCGCCCTACGGCATCAAATACGGCTCGAACTTCCAGCCCTTCGTCAACAAGCGCGACGTGAAGGACGGCAAGGATGAAGACCTGACCGCCGAACCGGAAATGGTCAAAGCGTTCCGCGACACCTGGGAACTCGGCCTGCACTCCTACTTGAGCTACCTGCGCGACCGGCTGCTCCTGGCGCGCGAACTCCTGCACGAATCCGGCTCGGTCTTCGTGCAAATCTCGGATGAGAACGTGCATCACGTCCGGGAAATCCTGGATGAAGTTTTCGGGCAAAAGAATTTCATCGCTCAAATAACTTACGCCAAAACGACGGGGGCAACGGTCGTCCTGCTTCCGGGAACGGCGGATTATCTGTTGTGGTATTCGCGAGACAAAAGCCGCGTGAAGTTCCGTCAATTGTTCACCGAAAAAAGTCTCAGCGGCGAGGGGGCTGAAAAATACGACCAAGTGCAATTGAAGGATGGCACACGTCGCGCCATGACCGGTGAGGAGCGAGAAAATCCGCGCTTGCTCCCGCAAGAGGCGAAGGTCTATCGGCTGGACAATTTGATGAGCCAGAGTGTTGGACGTGACAAAGGGCTGGGTGCTGCTTGCTGGTTTCCGGTCAAACTTCAAGGGCGCGAGTTTCTGCCGAACGAGCGAAACCGATGGAAGACAAACGAACAAGGAATGGCGAATCTTCTGAAAGCAAAGCGTTGTCAGGCTTCAGCAAACTCTCTCGCTTACGTTCGCTTTCTCGATGACTTCCCTGCATTTCCAATTACCAATGTTTGGAGCGACATCGGCGGAATCCAGAGCCGCTCCGACCCGAAGATTTACGCCGTTCAGACTTCAACCACTGCTGTTCAACGCTGCATGTTGATGAACACCGACCCCGGCGACCTTGTGCTCGACATCACCTGCGGCAGCGGCACGACGGCTTACGTCGCAGAGCAATGGGGACGCCGCTGGATTACGTGCGACACGTCCCGCGTCGCGCTCACGCTCGCCAAGCAGCGATTGATGACGGCGGTGTTCGATTACTACCAACTTGCCCACGAAGCTGAAGGCGTGGGCAGCGGCTTCCGTTACAAGACCGTTCCGCACGTCACGCTCAAGAGCATCGCCAACAACGAGCCACCCGAGCCGGAGACGCTTTACGACCAGCCGCTCGTGGACAATTCCAAGGCCCGCGTGACCGGCCCGTTCACCGTGGAAGCCGTCCCCGCGCCGATGGTGCGGAGTCTGGATGAAGTGGCGGGCGAGGAGCGCCGGTCTCCGACCCGGCGCGAATCGGGCAG
>ORMF010778576.1_pt1 | contig 11336 bp, 6 predicted proteins | sample 1779871 | NCBI WGS metagenome assembly ORMF01 (sample SAMEA104232316, study PRJEB22302) | groundwater metagenome | biome: forest; feature: aquifer; material: groundwater | place: USA | collected 2011-08-07 | depth 5.4 m
CCGTCGAGTCCCGCCATGACGCACGCGGCGAAGCTGAGATACGGGTTGCACGTCGGGTCGGGTGTCCGGAACTCGATGCGCTTCGACCCCTCGGACTTGCTGTACATCGGGATGCGGATGGCGGCGGAGCGGTTGCGCTGGCTGTAGACGAGGTTGATCGGCGCCTCGTAGCCGGGCACCAGCCGCTTGTAGCTGTTGGTGCTGGGCGCGATGAACGCCAGGAGCGCGGGTGCGTGCTTGAGGATGCCGCCGATGTAGTGGAGACACATCTTCGAGATGTCGGCGTACCCGCCCCGCTCGTAGAAGAGGTTCTTGCCGTTCTTCCAGATGGACTGGTGGGTGTGCATGCCGGAACCGTTGTCCTGGAAGAGCGGCTTCGGCATGAAGGTGGCCGTCTTGCCCCACTTCTTCGCGGTGTTCTTCGCGCAGTACTTGTACCAGCAGACCTTGTCCGCCATCTTCGTCAGCGTGTCGAAACGCATGTCGATCTCGGTCTGCCCGCCCGTCGCCACCTCGTGGTGGTGCACCTCGACCCGGACACCGACCGATTCCAGGGCGAGGACCATGTCAGAGCGGATGTCCTGGAACTGGTCCATCGGCGGCACCGGGAAGTAGCCCTGCTTGTAGCGCGGCTTGTAGCCGAGGTTCGGGCGGTCCGGCGTGCCCTCCCGGCCCGAGTTCCACGCGCCGGCCTCGGAGTCGATGAAGTAGTAGCCGTAGTTGTGGCTCTGGTCGAAGCGGATCGAATCGAAGAAGAAGAACTCGAGCTCGGGCCCGATGAAGATCGTGTCGCCGGCGCCCGACTTCTTGACGTAGGCCTCGGCCTTCTGCGCTACGTAGCGGGGGTCGCGGGAGTAGGCCTTGCCGGTGATCGGATCCTTGATGTTACAGATGAGGACGAGGGTCGGCACCGCCGTGAAAGGGTCCATCTGCGCCGTCGACGGGTCGGGGATTACCAGCATGTCCGACTCGTCGATGGTCTGGAAGCCTCTAATAGACGAGCCGTCGAACCCGAGGCCGTCCTGGAAGATGCCCTCGCTCAGCTCGGAGACCGGGATCGAGAAATGCTGCCAGAGGCCCGGGAGATCGATGAAGCGCAGATCGACGATCTTGACACCCTTCTCCTTGGCCATCTTCAGTACGTCCTTCGGGGTCATGCGTTCCGCCTCCTTTGAAATGACGTGGGACTAAAATGCCGGGCCGGCGGAGCGTCGCTGCCCCACCGGCCTCGCTACACTAAGCGCTCCTGTTCGATGCGTCAATGGGCCGGGCGCTTGGCCTGCGCCGCCTTCATGGCCTCCGTGAACGCGCCGCTCCCGGGGCCGCTCATCCCGTACTCTCCATACGAAGATCCGCCCAGGGCATAGGCCGTCTCCGAGTGCTGCGAGAGGTCGAGACCCGCCATCTCGTCATCCTCGCTAACGCGCAGGCCCATGACGGCGTCGAGCACCTTGAGGATGACGACCGTCATCACGAAGCCCAGCACGAGCGTTGCGCCGACCGCCACGACCTGCTTCCAGAGCTGTCCCGGGTTGCCGTAGAGGAGCCCGTTGGCCCCGGCGTCATTGACGGCCTTGGTGGCGAAGATGCCCGTGGCGAGCGCCCCCCATGTCCCGCCGACGCCGTGCACGCCGACGACGTCGAGCGAGTCGTCGTAGCCGAGCTTCGTCTTGAGGTTGCAGGCCGTGTAGCAGAGGACGCCGGCGAGCCCCCCGATGACCAGCGCGGCCATGGGCGTGACGAAACCGGCGCCCGGCGTGATCGCCACCAGGCCCGCCACGGCGCCCGAGGCGGCGCCCAGCACCGTCGGCTTGCCGCGCGAGCTCCACTCGGTCAGCATCCAGCCGAGCGCCGCGGCCGCGGCGGCCGTGTTGGTGGTGGTGAAGGCGTGGGCGGCGAGCCCATTGGCCCCCAGCGCGCTCCCAGCGTTGAAGCCGAACCAGCCGAACCAGAGCAGGCTCGCTCCCATCACCGTCAACGGCAGGTTATGGGGCGGCATCGGCTGCTGGCCATAGCCCTTGCGCTTGCCGATGACCAGGGCGGCCGCCAGCGCAGAGACGCCCGAGGAGATATGGACGACGGTGCCGCCGGCAAAATCCAGCGCCCCGAGGGTGCGGAGCCAGCCGCCGTCGCCCCAGACCCAGTGCGCCAGCGGATCATAGACCAGGGTCGACCATGCCAGAACGAAGACGATGAACGTCGAGAACTTCTTGCGCTCGGCAAATGCACCCGTGATGAGCGCCGGCGTGATGACGGCGAACATCATCTGGAAGAGCATAAACGCCTGGTGCGGGATGGTGGCGGCGTACGTCGGGTTGGGCTCGGCGCCGACGCCGCGCAGCCCGACCCACTCGAGCCCCCCGATGATGCCTCCCTTGTCGGGCCCGAACGCCAGGCTGTAGCCCCAGAGCACCCACTGGACCGAAATCAGCGCCAGAATGATGAAGCTGTGCATCAGGGTCCCGAGCGCGTTCTTCTGCCTGACCATGCCGCCGTAGAAGAGCGCGAGCCCGGGCGCTGTCATGAGGAGCACGAGGGCCGAGGACATCAACACCCACGCGGTGTCCCCGGTATCGATCTTCGGAGCCGGCGCGCCGGGGCCGCCAGCCGTGGTAGGAGCGGCCGCCGGGGCCTGGGCGAAAACCGGGCCGGCAGCGCACAGACCCAGAACCACCACCAGCAGGATGAGCGAGAATACCCTAGACGCTCTCATTACGGCCTCTCCTCCCTGCCCCTTGCCCTCACAGGGCGCTCTCGTCGCGCTCGCCGGTGCGAATACGGATCGCCGTGTCCACCGGGTGAACGAAGATCTTGCCGTCACCTATATTGCCGGTCTTGGCCGCCCCGGCGAGGACGCCGGCAACCTTGTCCACGAGGCTGTCGGGCACTACGACCTCGATCTTGATCTTGGGGAGGAAGTCGACCGTGTATTCGCCGCCGCGGTAGAGCTCGGTGTGCCCCTTCTGCCTGCCGAAACCGCGGACTTCGGAGACCGTCATGCCGATGACGCCGATGCCCGTCAGGGCCTCTTTCACGTCGTCGAGCTTGAACGGTTTGATAATGGCTTCGATCTTTTTCATGAAGTCCTCCCGGGGCGGCTTGGTTTGCACCTGTCGTGCCGGGCGACCGTATTCCACGAGGGCGAGAGAAATCAGATGCTTGAAGGACGCAAGGGAGGAACCACGAACCAGACATCTGCCCATTTGGTAGGCAGATGCTGAAAACTGCCTCGGCACTAGGCAGGGGCCGAGGCGGATGCGATTACGGCATCAGCCGCGCCAGAGGGTCTCGTCGACTGCGCGGGGAGACTTGAGTTTCGCGTCTGTCTCGACTGGTCGAGGCAGCGCGGCCTCGAGGGCCCTCCTGACACTGCTGAGGTCGGGGCTCTTCTGAGCCGGAAACACGCCCTCGATGTTGGGTGGGCTGTCCATGGCGAACGTGCCCGAACAGACGATTACGGGCACCTTCACTCCGGGCCGCTCCATCCGGCGAAGGAAACCCATGCCGTCGAGGTGAGGCATTCGGAGGTCGAGCACGATGATATCCGGCCGCACCCGGTCGAGGGCCGCCAACGCGTCGAGCCCGTCCACCGCCTCGAAGACTTCGAAGTCTCCCTCGAAGCCGATCCGATACAGAGCCCGCCAAGCCGGATCGTCGTCGATCACCAGCATCTTCAACATCGACACCACCTCCCGCGCGCCCTGACTGCAATCTGGGGGCCCGGCCGGGATGCCTCGATTATCAGGCACTTAGGGGCCTCGTGTCGGCGAAGACGTCACCGGTCTGACGGTAGAGCCTGGCACCGTCGAGGAGCGGACGTCGGCGCTAGGTGCGCCGCTGGGGGATGTTGTGGCGGCCCATCTTCGAGTACAGGGTGGGCCGGCGAAGGCCCAGGATGGCCGCCGCCGCTTGCTTGTTCCACCCCGTCGATTCGAGCGCGCGCACTATCGAGAGACGCTCGATCTCCTCGAGGGACCCGGCGGACGGGATGGCAGTCGGGAGCGGCCCGCCGGCGTTGAGGGCTTCGGGCAGATCGGCCGCCGTCACCTCCCGCCCGCGGGCCACCAGCACGGCGCGCTCAATGACGTGCTCGAGCTCGCGCACGTTGCCGGGCCACCTGTAGGACAGGAGCCGCCTGAAGGCCTCGGGGTCTATCCCCTCGACCGGCCTGTTGTGCTTGAGCCGGAAGCGGTCGAGGAAGACCTTCACGAGGAGGGGGATATCGTGGGCCTTCTCCCGGAGCGGCGGCAGTTCCACCGTCACCGTGTTGATGCGGAAGTAGAGATCCTGTCTCAGAGAGCCGTCGCGGACCGCGGCCTCGGGGTCTCGGTTCGTCGAAGAAATGAGCCGGAAATCCACGGGCACGGCGCGGTTGCCGCCCAGGCGCCGCACGCTCCGGTCTTCCAGCACGCGCAGGAGCTTGGCCTGAAGATCCGGCGGCATCTCCGTGATCTCGTCGAGGAGGAGAGAGCCCTTGTGGGCCTCCTCGATAAGGCCCGGCCGGTCCGAAGTGGCGCCGGTGAAGGCGCCCTTGACGTGCCCGAAGAGCTCGGACTCGATGAGGTCCTTCGGCAGCGCGGCGCAGTTGATCTTGATCAGGGGCCACCGGGCGCGCGGGCTCTTGGCGTGGAGGGCGTTGGCGGCCAGTTCCTTGCCCGTGCCGCTCTCTCCCACGATAAAGACGTTGGCGTCGGACGCGGCGACCGAGTCGATCAACTCGAACACGCGCCGCATGGTGGGCGAGCCTCCGAGCATCTCGCCGTACCCGATCTGCTCCGCCAGCTGCCGCTTCAGGTCGGAGGTCTCGGCCAGGAGTCGCCGCCGTTCGAGCGCCTTGCCGAGCAGGGTCAGGATCTCGGCCGGGTCGAAGGGCTTGGTCACGAAGTAGAAGGCGCCTTCCTTGGTCGCCTCCACGGCCTTCGAGATCGAGCCGTAGCCCGTCATGATGATGACCTCGATGTCGGGGTCGCGGTTCTTGAGCAGCCTCAGGAGACCGATGCCGTCGCCGTCGGGTAGCACGAGGTCCACGAGCGCCACGGAGAAGTCGCGGCCATCCAGGCGCGCGGCCGCCTCCGCCGTACTCAGCGCCGTTTCCACGACGTAGCCCTCGCGCTCGAGAATGAGCCGCAGTCCCTCCGCGAGCGCGGGCTCGTCATCTACCACCAGCACTACCGGCTTCATGGCATCTCCCAACCTAACACACCGCTTCCCGAAGTGTCACCAGACTGACACTCGCAATCCTATTTTGTTTAAATGGGTATCCCCTTCACCCAAGTACCGGGGTTAGATGTCTGTCTGGGGCGGAGCCGATGATCTGATGATAAGGGGCTGGCTCGACGGCGACGGCGTGCTGGGCGAGTCTGTGGAAGAGCAACCCCCGGGCCTGTGAGCGCCGTCGGTTGAACCGGAAGGTGAATTCGTCGAGGTAGTAGTCGAGATGCTGGTGCTGAATGCCGCCTTGGTGCGTACCGAGCAGCCACCGCTTGAGAAGCGAAGCAACGGTGTGGACTCGCGGCATGACCTCGTGGGCCGGTTCCGGGCCGCCGCTGATGACGGTGACCTGGTGGTGGTAGCCGGCCGCCGCCAGCCCGGAATAGCCGCTCCATCCGTCGGTGTGTACCTCCGACCCAGGCGCCACGGCACCCTGGACGAAGGGGAGCAGGCTGGCCGCAGACACGTCCTTGACGCGCCGAAGGCGGATCCGGCCGATGCCGCGACCACTTTTTTCAGCCGCCACCGCGACAATGGCCTTGGTCTCGATTTCCCGGCCCCGCGTGCCCTCTTCGGGGCCGCCGACATAGGGTTCGTCGACCTCGACTGCGCCCGTAAGGCAATCCCGGCCGGGCCGGACCATCGCCCGGCGCAGCTTGTGGAGCCAGGTCCACGCTGTCTCGTAGCTGCCCAGTCCGAGCACCCGCTGCAGACCCAGGGCGCTGACGCCGTTCTTCTGGCTGGTGACGAACCACATAGCCAGGAACCACATCCGCAGCGGCTTGCGCGTATCCTGGAACACCGTGCCGGCCGTCAGCGACGTCTCTCCATCGCATGCCCGGCAGTGAAGCACCCCACGCGCTGTCACCCACGGCTCCCCCGTCGCTCCGCACCGACGGCAAACAAACCCGTCCGGCCAGCGCAGCCGCCGGATATAGTCCCGGCACCCCGCCTCGCTTCGGAACCAATCATCCATCTCTTGAAACGTCCGCGGATAATCAATCCCCGGAACCGGGTGCTTCGCATTTTCCATCCCTCCACGCTACCATCACATCAAACTTGGGTGAAGGGGATACCCATTTTATATTACTCCTTAGACTCTGCTATTTATGAGCCTTGGCATCTGAAGGAACTAGAAGTGTGGTAAAGGCCTTCGCGGCCGGGAAGTCCAAGAGCCTGTGGCTGAGGATGTGTCATGTCCGGTTCTTGACGCCGGGCATCCTTGGCTGAAGCATCTGGTAAAGATTGACTGGGGAAACGTGATGGCGTAGCTATCTGGTGTATGTACTGGGCGAACCCGTCCTCCTCGGCGCCCGATTTCGACGTCAATGGCCCGCGCGAGCAAGCGTCCGGTATTCGAGATAGCCCCCAGGCACGTCTCAGGGTGCTGGTGCCCCGCACGATCCTCGCCCGACGGCCCTGCCGCACCCCTCCACCCCCCCCCCCCCCCCCATCAGCCACAAGATGACGACGAAGATCCCGTCAGAGGCAGTGAGCGGTTCGGAGGGAAGGGCCCTGGTGGTCCAGGACAGCCCGATCCAGGCCGAGCAGCTCAAGCTCCTGCTCGAAGGGCGCGGGTACGCCGTCACGATTGTCGCCAACGGCAGACAGGCCCTCGCCGCGGCACGCGAGGATCCGCCGGCCGTCATCATCAGCGACATCGCGCTGCCGGAGATGGACGGCCACACCCTTTGCAGGCAGATCAAGTCCGACGAGGCGCTGAAAGACGTCCCCGTCGTCCTCGTCACGACCCTCTCCGGCCCGCAGGACATCGTCAGGGCGCTCGAGTGCGGCGCCGACAGCCTCATCCGTAGGCCGTATGACGAGCACTACCTCCTCGCACGCCTCCGCTACATCCAGGCGAACCGGGAGCTGCGGAGGACCGAGAAGATGCAGATGGGCGTCGAGATCGACATCGCGGGCCGGCGCCATTTCATCAGCGCCGAGCGGCGGCAGATCCTCGATCTGCTGATCTCGACGCACGAGGAAGCCGTTCACCTGAGCGAGGAGCTGTCGGCCCGACAGGCCGAAGTCGAGCGGTCCTCGCGGATCATCCAGGGGCTCTACCGGATCGCCGAGGGCCTCAACCGGGCCACGACCGAGCGCGAGGTGGCCGAGCTCGCGATCGACCGGGCCCTCGAACTGCCCGGCGTCCAGGCCGGCTGGATCTCGCTTCGGCAGGGCGAGTCCGGGTTCCGTCTTGCCGCCGCCCGGGGCCTGCCGCCCGCGCTCATGGTCCCCGGCGCGATGGATGGCGATTGCTCGTGCCGCCGCCGGCTCCTGTCCGGCCAGCTCGAGGGGACGACGAATATCATCGACTGCGAGCGCCTGCAGCGAGCGCCCGGAGACACGGGCGGCCTGCGGTTCCACGCCGCGATCCCCCTGTGGATCGGCGATCGGACGCTCGGGGTGATCAATCTCGCTGGACCAGGACCCGGCCAGTTCGGCGACGAGGATCTGAAAGTTCTCTATGGCGTGGGCAACCAGGTGGCCCTCGCGCTGGAGCGGGTGCGCCTGCACGAGCACCTCGAGGATGAGGTGCGCAAGCGGACGGCCGCCCTCGCCGAGGAAGCCGTCAGGCGCGAGCGGGCGGAAGACACGCGGACCCGGCTGACCGCCATCCTGGAGACGACGACCGACTTCGTGGCGATGGGCCACCCGGACGGGCGCGTCGACTACTACAACCGGGCGGCGCGGAGAATGCTGGGGATCGGTGAGGACGAGGACCTCTCGGACATCCGTATTCCCGACACTCATCCGGAGTGGGTGCGGGGGTTGATCCTCGGCGAGGCCATCCCGACCGCCATCCGTGACGGGATCTGGAGCGGCGAAACCGCGCTGCTGAGCCGCGACGGCCGGGAGATTCCCGTCTCGCAGGTGATCATCGCGCACAAAGCACAGGACGGAACGGTCGAGTTCCTCTCGACCATCGCGCGCGACATCACCGAGCGCAGGCGCGCTGAAGGGGCCCTCCGCCAAAGCGAGAAGCTCGGCGCCATGAGCGAGCTCGTGGCGGGGGTGGCCCACGAGCTGAACAACCCGCTCACCGCGCTCATCGGCCACGCGTGGCTGCTCCGCCGGGAGGTCGAGGCCGGACCGCTGGCCACGCGGGCCGAGAAGATCGCCAACTCCGCCGAGCGCTGCTCGCGCATCGTCCGGAACTTCCTCGCCCTCGCGCGGGAGTATCCGCCCGAGCGCAACATGGTGATGCTCGACCAGGTCGTGCGAGAGGCCGAGGAGCTTCTTGCGTACCAGCTCCGGGTGGACAGCATCGAGGTGACGCTGGACCTGGCCGAGGATCTGCCTGCGCTCTGGGCCGACTCGCACCAGCTCCACCAGGTGCTCGTGAACCTCGTCACCAACGCGCACCACGCGATGCGCGCGACTGAGCTGCCGCGCCGGCTCACCCTCGCCACACGGGCCGACCCGGCGCGAACCCGGGTCATCCTCGAAGTGACGGACACCGGGCCCGGGATCCCGCCGGAGGTCCTGCCGCGGATCTTCGAGCCCTTCTTCACGACCAAGCCTCCCGGGCTCGGAACGGGATTGGGGCTCTCCCTCTGCCACGGGATCGTGGAAAGCCACGGCGGGTCGATCCGGGTCGAGAGCCGGCCGGGACACGGCGCCAGCTTCGTCATCGAGTTTCCGGTCGAGGCTCCTTCAGCCGCCGCGCACGAGGTGGTGGCTTCCGAGACTCGTGGACCCGTCGAGGCGAAGGTGATTCTGGTCGTGGACGACGAGGAGGAGGTGGCGAACGTGCTTGCCGAGATGCTGTCCGTGGATGGCCATCGCGTGGAGACCGCTGCCAACGGCGTCGTCGCCCTCGAGAAGCTCCAGCAGCGGACCTTCGATCTGATCTTGAGCGACGTCCGGATGCCCGAGCTCGACGGGCCGGGGCTCTACCGGGAGGTGGAACGCCGCCATCCCGGGCTTGCCCGGCGGTTCGTCTTCCTCACCGGAGACACGCTCAGCGCGGAGATCAGGGAGTTCCTGGAACCGAGAGGGATCCCCAGCGTGACCAAGCCCTTTGCTCTCCCAGAGGTCCGTCTGGCTGTCGAACGGGCGCTGCGCGCGGGCTGAACACGCATGGCCGGGTTCCGGTGGACCATCAAGCGGAAACTCCTGGCCCTGGGAGCCGGCACCGTGCTGCCCCTGCTGCTCATCCTCGCCTTCTGGGTCAGATGGGAGTTCCGCGAGCAGACAGAGGCGGCCCAGAGTGAGTTGACACTTGCCAGTCAGCAGGCAGCCAGCTCGATCGAGGGGCTGCTCGCGCAGATGACGAGTCATCTGCTCGTTCTCGCGCGCGACCCGGCGGTTCAGCTCCTTCAGGTGGAGCGAATGGACAAGCTATTTCGCCAGGCCTTGCATGGGCATCCGGAGCTGGAGAATGTGTTCGCGGTAGCCGCCGACGGGCGCATCTTGGCCACGGCCTTTCCTCTGCCGGCGGGGGCGACCTTCACAACGGCCAACCGTCCCTGGTTCGCGGAAGTTCTCGCGACGGGCGCGCCGGTGGTCGGGGACTTCCAGATCGGCAGGTTCACCGGGTACCCCGTGGCCGCGATCACTGTTCCTCTGCGAGACGCACATGGGGGAGCCCGCGGTGTGCTCGTGGCCGGCTTGAGTCTCCGGCGCCTCCACTCGCTCTTCCAATCGCTGCCGCTCCGCACCGGGATGACGGTGGCGGTGGTGGACCGCGGCGATCGGGTGCTCTCTCACGCCCCGTTCAAAGACGAGGGGTGGCTCGGAAAGCCCCTGCCGTCTCCTCCGCCCGTTCGTCCGGGAGGCGCGATGGTGACGGGACTTGCCTGGTTCGAGGGCGGAGACCGGATCGCGGCGGTCACCCCGGTGGCAGGCAACGGCTGGCGCGTCCTCGTGGCAATTCCCGCCTCCTCTCGCTATGACCGCGTTCGAAGGGACATGACGGCCATCGGCCTACCCGTGCTCGCCCTGCTGGCCGTTTCCAGCGTCGTCGGACTCGTCATCGCTCGGCGCATCTGGCAGCCGCTCGAGGCGCTGACCGGTGCCGCCACGCGTCTGGCTCGCGGGGAACCGGTATCGGTCCTGGTGGACTCCAACGACGAGGCGGGCGAGCTGGCCCGCGCCTTCACCCAGATGGCAGCACAGATCACCGAGTCCAGGTCGAGCCTGGAGCACCGGGTCTCGGAGCTCTCGGCTCTCTCCGAGACGGGATCCCTTCTCACCACCACGCTGGATCTCGTCGAGGTCCTGCGGCGGCTCATGGAGCTGGCCCGCGTCCGGCTGCGGGTGGACGTGGTACGGATCTGGCTGCGCGAGGGTTCGTCAGAGGAGTTCCGGCTCCACGCGGGCGCCGGGGTCACTCAAGAGCCTGGGGGATACCGGGTCCGGCTCGGGCCCGGCGAAGGACTGATCGGGTGGATCATGGATCGGCGAGAGCCCCTCGTGCTCGCGGAGTTCCAGGACGACCCTCGGCTCACGAACCGAGACTGGGCGAAAGCGGAGCGGCTCGTGTCCTTCCTCGGCGTTCCGATCGTGCTGGAGGACCTGCCGGTGGGAATCCTGGCCTGCATGAGCCGGGAGCGTCGCGACTTCTCTCCCGACGAGGTCAATCTCGCCCATCTCTTTGCCCTGCCGGCCGCCGTCGCCATCCGGAACGCGCGCCTGTACGAGGAGACGCGCAGCCGAGCCCAGGAGTTGGCCGAGCGGAATCACCAGCTCCAGCTCCTGCACGAGGCGGCGAGGGCCATGACGGCGGAGCACGAGGTTGACCGGCTCCTCCAGCGCATCGTGGAGACCGCGCGTGAGTTCATTGGATCTGCCTACGGAGCACTCGCGGTGTTCGAAGACGACGGTCGGATCCGCCAGTTCTACACGGCGGGGCTCACGCCGGAGGCGCGAAGCCGACTCGGCCCTCTTCCCGAGGGGCGTGGGCTGCTCGGGTATGTGTTCAAGGAGGGGCACACACTCCGGCTCGAGGATGCGACGACTCATCCAGCGAGCGTGGGGTTCCCTTCAGGCCATCCGCCCATGCGGACCTTCCTGGGGGTGCCGATCCGCCTCGGGGACCGGATCCTGGGAGCAGTCTATCTGACCGAGAAATCCGGAGGATTTACCGCCAACGATGAGCTCGTTGCCACCACCCTGAG
>ORMF011918767.1_pt1 | contig 11335 bp, 8 predicted proteins | sample 1779871 | NCBI WGS metagenome assembly ORMF01 (sample SAMEA104232316, study PRJEB22302) | groundwater metagenome | biome: forest; feature: aquifer; material: groundwater | place: USA | collected 2011-08-07 | depth 5.4 m
CGAGCAGGCTGCCCAACACGTCTCACCTACGCTCTTTGGGGAGGTGATTCCGACGGTGGGCGATGGTTTGAAGGCGGAGAGTGATGGCTACGACGGTGTCATCGTGATCGGGCCTTTCAACTGCCTGCCGTTTCGCGTCTCGGAGGCGATCCTGAAGCCCCTGAGCCTCCAGCAGGGGACGCCGATACTCACCTACGAAAGCGACGGCTACGATGTGCTACCGTCCGTCCTCCGACAGGTCGAGGTTCACATCCAGCAGGTCCTTGACCACGCCGCTATGAAAGAGGGCTCTGGGTCTCGGGGTTGAGGCTCCCGCTCGCCCCTTGCTCTCTGCAGCCTCGATCGTTAGGATCACTCCTGTATGAGTTTGCGCGAGGGTGCACTTGAAAACCTGTGTGCCCCACAGGTCGGTCTATCCGTAGGCTCGAACTGGCGGGAGCTAATCATTCTCTCATGATCTACTCCGACGAAAGCAGAATCCCGGGCGACCTTCGCTCGATGGTCGAGCGCGAATTGCAGCCGGCTGAGCGCATCATCTGGATGGAGCAACCAATGCCTGGCCGCTATGCGCGTTCGATGTGGCCGATCGTCCTTTTCGGAGTTCCGTGGACGGCCTTCGCGGTCTTTTGGACGGTGGGCGCAGGAATCGGCACGATGAGAAGCAATGCCCCTGGGATCTTCTCGGTCTTTCCGCTCTTCGGCCTCCCGTTTGTCCTGATCGGCATCGGGATGCTCTCCTCCCCCTGGTGGGCGCGCCGCAGTGCCCGAAGGAGTGTCTACGTAATCACCGACAGACGGGCGATTATTTTCAGGTCCGGCTGGCGGGGTGCGATGAACGTTCGTTCCTTCGAACCCGCGCATCTCACCGACCTTCAACGCAAGCAATACCAGGACGGCTCGGGGGACCTTATCCTGGCGCGGGATTATCGGCGTGACAGCGACGGGGATCGAATGACGACGAACGTCGGATTCATCGCGGTCCGAGATGCCAAGGCCGTCGAGGAGATGGTGCGGGCCCTTTCTCGACGACCGACTCCATCCCCCCAAGGCGGCGCGTCCGCACCCTGAAACCGCATGTAGCCGGTGTATCCAGGTTGATGGCGAGGGGAGTGGCCGACGCATTCTCATGGTGGAAGCCTCGACACTGAAATCACCCGGGTGTGTGCATCACTCAGCTTTCACTGAGGGGCAACAATCTCCGTTTCACCTTTCCCGGGAAAGCGGGCTTGGGCTACACCCTCCAGGCACGAAGTGACTTCGAGAACGTCTGGCGGCACATCTTCCAGCGAGGCGCGGCGCCGCCCCAAAGCCACACCGCCGAGGCAACCATTAAGCTTCCTTCGCCATTTTCCTCCCGCCTTGTTCGGATCTCCATTTCTCGATTCTTCGGGGGGCGGGCGCTTCCCGGCGAATTGAGTCTCTTGCCGGAATGGCGGAGGTGGTTTAGTAGTATCGGATTGCGCGCAAGCCCAACAGCAACAACGGTCCGCTTCGTCCTGGCAGCGATGCCGCAGAAGGACAATTCGTCGAGCCGCCCGGGACGAGGGGAAGTGGAGGGCGCAGGTGCAAGTAAGCTAATTGATGCTATTAACGAAACAAAAAACGTCTAGTCCGGGCTCAACTTTACTTGCCGCCGGGGTGCGCGTGCGTTAAATAGTGCCCGCCTTTTGGTGACAAGTGCGGCTAATATTTTTAATTTAGTTTATTTTACATCGGACTTTGTGTAGATCAGGTTATACTCCGTCGGGCGCCCTGAACCGGCCCGGGCCGCATACGGCCTCGACGAATTCCTGGCCGGCCTAACCAGTCCTGTTTCCATGTCAGACATCTTCCCCAAGTGGAGCAACCGGCTCCCGCTGCAAGTGATTGCGGGCGGGTTGCTGCTTGCCACGTCCTTGACGGCGGGCATCTGGTACTACTTCACGCCGAAGTACACCCGGGTGGGCTACCAACCGATCCAACCGGTCAGTTTTTCCCACGCGACCCACGCCGACCAGTTGGGGATCGATTGCCGCTACTGCCATAACGGGGTGGAGAAGTCGTGGTACTCGAATGTGCCCGCGAGTTCGCTCTGCATGAACTGCCATTCCCAGGTGCTGAAGGACGATCCAAGACTGGCGTTGGTGCGCGAGAGCGCTCAACCTGGGGGCCAGCCGATTCCGTGGATCCAGATCCACAAGCTCCCGGATTACGTCTATTTTAACCACTCCGTTCACGTGAACAGGGGTGTGAGTTGCTTCATGTGCCATGGGCAGATCAACAAGATGGACGAGGTGCGGCATGCCCAGCCGTTCAGCATGACGTTTTGTCTGGATTGCCACCGCGATCCCGCGGCCAACCTCCGACCACCGGCTGAGGTCTACAACTTGAACTGGAAGGCCGAGAGCCAGTCCAAGCAACTCGCCGATGGCGCCAAGTTCGTGCATGATTGGAAGGTCAAGTCCATGGAGAACTGTTCCACGTGTCATCGATGAATACCATTTCCTCTCCCAGCCCCTCGTCAGACCCAGGCGCCAAATACTGGCGCAGCCTCGATGAGTTGGCTGACACTCCGGAATTCCGCGAGTGGGCGGACCGCGAGTTTCCCGAGGGCGCGACCGAGTTCACCGACCCGGTTAACCGCCGGCATTTCGTAAAGATCATGTCGGCCTCGTTCCTGCTGGGCGGGCTGGGGCTGACCGGTTGCCGCCGGCCGGAAGAGAATATCATGCCGTTCTCCAAGATGCCGGAGAACTACATTCATGGCGTCCCGCAGTATTTCGCCACCTCCATGCCATCGCGCGGGAGCGCCGTCCCTCTGGTGGTCAAGTCCCACGAGGGACGGCCAACCAAGATCGAAGGGAACGCGGAACACCCGATCCACCGTCTGGCGGGGGACGATGCCGCTGCTGCGAAGCACGGCGCGACGGATGTTTTTGCCCAGGCGTCGATCCTGAACCGCTACGACCCGGACCGGGCCCAGCGGTTTACGCGCAAGGGAGAAAACGTCTCCCGCGAGGTCGCCCTCGACTTCCTGGCGGAGTCGGCGCGCCAGGCTGGGGCGGCTCAGGGTGGCGGACTCTGTTTCCTCCTGGAGCGCGGCAGTTCGCCATCCCGCGAGCGGCTGCAGAAGCTGATCTCGGCCAAGTATCCCAAGGCCCGATGGTTTGTCTACGAGCCTGTGGACTTCGACATCCAGCGACAGGCTGCCACTCTTGCCTTCGGCCAGCCGGTGAAGCCTTTCTACAAGCTGGAGACAGCGCAGCGGATTGTGTCCCTTGACTCCGATTTTCTGGCGTCAGAAGAGGAATCCTACCGTTTGATCCGCGGCTTCGCCCGCAGCAGGCGTCTTCGCAAATCGGGCGACGAAATGAGCCGGCTATACGCGGTGGAAAGCCTGTTTACGCTCACCGGCGCCAACGCCGATCACCGGCTCCGGCTGCCGGCCAGCCAGGTCTTTCCGCTGACGTGTCTGCTTTTCGCAGAGCTGATCACACAGACCAAGGCGGACGAGTCGAACGACCAGATCCGAGACTTCAAGCAGTCGCTGCTCAAGTTCGCCGACGGCGTCAAGGCTCACCAGAAGTGGGCCGGCGAGTGCGTCAAGGACCTCATCGCCCAGGGAGGGCGGAGCGTGGTCATTCCCGGCTACCGCCAGCCCGCCGAGGTTCACCTGCTCGCCCAAGCGCTCAATTTTCATTTGGGGGCGGTTGGCGTCACAGTGGACTATCTCGCGTCGCAGGACGCGAAGGAAGGCACCCTCTCACAGCTCGCCCAGGCGTTGAATGCGGGCGAGGTCGAGACCCTTGTGGTCCTTGGCGGCAACCCGGTTTATAACGCCCCAGGCGACCTGGATTGGGCGAAGGCTCAGGCCAAAGCCAAGACGGTGATCCGGTTGGGCTACTACGAGGACGAGACGTTTGCCGGGTCGACCTGGCATTTGCCTCAGGCCCACTACCTCGAATCGTGGGGCGACGCTCTGACGGGCGACGGGTCGGTGGTTCCGGTGCAACCGCTGATTCAACCGCTCTTTGGCGGGCTTACCGAGTTGGAGGTGCTCGCGCGTTTGGGCGGGCTCGCCGCGACCTCCCCGCACGAGATTGCTCGTGAGACCTTCAAGGAGCGCTCTCCCGAGAGTTTCTCCGAGGATAGTTGGAAGAAATTCCTTCACGACGGATTCCTGGCCGGGAGCGCTGCCAAGCCCGTGGCAGTGGAATTCAAGTGGGACAGCGTGGCCCCCGTGATCCTGGCCGCTAAAGTGGCTCCGGCTCCGAGCACGCACAAGCTCGACGTCATTTTCCAGCGAGACTACAGTGTGGACGACGGCCGTCATAACAATAACGGCTGGCTCCAGGAGCTTCCGGATCCCATCAGCAAGATCACCTGGGACAACGTGGTTCAGCTTAGCCAGAAGACCGCGGCGGACCTGGGGATTAAAGTCGAGGACCAGAACAAGCTCGTGCTCAAGACGCCCATCGTACGTGTGACGGTGGGAGGCCGTTCTATCGAAGGCCCGGCTTGGATACAGCCCGGACTTGCGGACAACGTTGTGGCGGTGACTCTCGGTTACGGCCGCTCGGTGGCCGGGCGCGTCGGACGTGGGACCGGGTTCAACGCCTACCCCTTGGTGGCCGCGGCCACGCCGACGATTGCTCTCGGGGCTGACGTGCAAGATACAGGGGGCACCTACCCGATTTCGTGCACCCAGAACCACTGGTCCATGGAGGGCCGGCCGATCATCCGCGAGGCGAACCTGGAGGATTACAAGGCGCAAGGGCACTTTGCCAAGGAGATGGACTTGGAAGAGCCGCCCATTGTCCAGCCGATGTACCCGAATCCGCTGGATGTCCCAAACAAGGACGGCGTTACGCCGAAACAGGACGCGACCCATTGGTGGGGCATGTCCGTCGACCTGAATGCCTGCGTCGGCTGTTCCGCGTGCATGATCGCTTGCCAGAGCGAGAACAATATTCCGATCGTCGGGAAAGATCAGGTGAACCGGAACCGCGAGATGCACTGGATCCGGATCGACCGCTACTTTACCGGCGGTGTGGCGGATCCCCAGGTCGTCAACCAGCCGATGATGTGCCAGCACTGCGAGTCCGCGCCGTGCGAGAGCGTCTGCCCGGTGAACGCGACGGTCCACGACAATGAGGGTCTGAACCTCATGGTCTATAACCGTTGCGTCGGCACGCGGTACTGCTCGAACAACTGCGCTTGGAAGGTGCGGCGCTTCAACTTTTTCGATTACAACCGTCGGCCGATCAACGCGCTCTACAAGAGCCCTCTGGTGAGCTCCACCGACGGTGAGTGGGAAGTGAAGCGCTGGTGGAAGAATCCAGATCGCGGCAGCCGGAAGCAGGACGAGTGGGATCTGCTCAAGCTGGCCAAGAATCCTGACGTGACGGTGCGCATGCGGGGCGTCATGGAAAAGTGCACGTATTGCATCCAACGCATCGAACAGGCCAAGATCAGCCAGAAGGTGAAGGCTGGCGCCTCCGGGAACGTGGAAGTGGCCGATGGAGGCGTGAAGACCGCCTGCCAGCAGGCGTGCCCGGCTGAGGCGATTGTTTTCGGGAATATCAAAGACCCCAACAGCCTGGTGTCCCAAGCCAAGGCAATGGACCGGACCTATACCGTCATGGAATTTCTAGCGACCAAGCCGCGAACGACCTACATGGCGCGCGTGCGCAATCCGAACCCGGCCATGCCCGACTACTATGCGATTCCCCTCAGCACGAAGGAATTTAACGAGCGCGGGTTCAACTCCGGGGGCGAAGCCCATGGTCTTCCCGGGACTGAATCGACCCACGAGGCTGGCAGTGCCAAGAAAGGAGCGCACTAATGGCTGAGGCATCCAACTGTCTCAAGATCGCCCCGCCGCCGCGGGAGCTTGAGCGCATTCCGCTGGTGCAGAACCAGCGTGGGCTGGGCTGGCTCTCCGACGCTGTGGCAGGCGTTGCCGAAGGGAAAACCCCGAAGTGGTGGTGGATCGCGTTCCTCACGAGCGTGGTGGTCATGTGCTTCTGCTTCAGCATGATCGCCTATCTGATCTCAACCGGCGTGGGCGTCTGGGGTCTGGGTCATCCGGTGATGTGGGGCTGGGCTATCGTCAATTTCGTGTGGTGGATCGGCATCGGGCACGCGGGAACGCTGATCTCGGCGATCCTCTTTCTCCTCCGGCAGCGTTGGCGCACCGGGGTCAATCGGGCGGCCGAGGCCATGACCATTTTCGCAGTCATGTGCGCCGGCATTTACCCGCTGATTCACATCGGGCGCGTTTGGCTCGGTTGGTGGTTGTTTCCAATCCCCAATTCCAACAGCATCTGGCCGCAGTTCCGTTCGCCGCTGATGTGGGACGTATTCGCCGTTTCCACTTATTTCACGGTCTCCCTTCTGTTTTGGTACATGGGGTTGATACCGGACCTGGCTGTCATGCGCGATCGCGCTAAGACCACCTTGCGTAAGTTCGCCTATGGGCTCTTTGCGCTCGGTTGGACTGGTTCAAACCGGCACTGGAGCAACTATGAAAAGGCCTACCTGATCCTCGCTGGCCTCTCCACGCCGCTCGTGCTCTCCGTGCACAGTATCGTGTCTCTCGATTTCGCTGTCTCCCAGCTCCCCGGCTGGCACACGACGATCTTTCCGCCCTACTTTGTTGCCGGGGCCAGTTTGTCTGGGTTCGGTATGGTGCTGACCTTGCTGATCCCGATCCGGAAGCTCTGCAAGCTTGAGGATGTCATCACGGTCCGGCACGTCGACCTGATGTGCAAGGTGACCTTGGCTACGGGATCCATCGTCGGGTACGCTTATGGAATGGAAGTTTTCATCGCGTGGTATAGCGGCAATCCCTACGAGCGGTTCGCGTTCTGGAATCGTGCGTTCGGCCCCTACTGGTGGTCGTATTGGATCATGATTTCCTGCAACGTGATCATCCCGCAGCTTTTCTGGTTCAGGAAGATCCGGGAACACATGATCATCGTGTGGATCCTGTCCATCTTCGTGAACATCGGCATGTGGTTCGAGAGGTTCGTCATCGTGGTCACTTCGTTGAACCGCGACTTTATCCCGGCCAACTGGGGTTACTACATGCCTACCTGGGTGGACATTTGCACCTATGTGGGGACCTTTGGATTGTTCTTCACTCTCTTCCTCCTGTTCATGCGGTTCCTGCCGATCATCGCCATCGCGGAGGTGAAGGGTGTCACGCCCCAGGCGGACCCCCACCACGTCCTCGGGGGCGCCAAGACTGGAGGGCATCACTGATGACCGCTGAATCCCAACCTTACCTCTGCCGAAGGCGCTGTCCTCTGTGTCTTCCCCTTCCGGAGGCCCCTCGATGAGCGCCGCTCCAAAGCCGTTCGGCATTCTTGCCGAGTTCGTAACGCCCGCCGACGCCATGCACGCCGCCGAGAAGGTGCGCGACGCCGGGTTCTCTCGCTGGGACGTCTTCACCCCATACCCTGTGCACGGCATGGACAAGGCCATGGGGATGAAGAATTCCAGGGTTGGCTGGTTCTCCTTCCTCGGAGGTGTGACCGGCTACACCACAGGGATGCTGATGATTTGGTACATGAACAAGTTCGACTATCCCATCCCTGTGGGTGGGAAACCGCTGTTCAGTCCCTTTGGGGCGTTCCCGCCTTCGTATGAACTGACGATCCTGCTCGGGGCCTTTGGCGCGCTGTTCGGGATGCTTTTTTTGAACCGACTCCCCCGATTGCACCATCCTTTGCTCAAACATCGCCGGTTTGCCCTGGCGACCCACGATCGATTCTTCCTGGTCATCGAGTGTGACGACCCGAAGTATCGCGACGTTGAAACCCGCAAACTGCTCGAGAGTCTGGGCAGCCCGCGCATCGAAACGGTGGAGGAATAACCATGCGCTATTTTCTAGCCGGTTTCATCTGTCTGGTTGTGGCGATTCTCGCCGTCGCGGGTTTTCGTGGCAGCCTTACCCGGAGGCCGCCCATCGAGATTTTCTCCGATATGGTGCGCCAGCCGAAGATCCGCCCACAGAACGGGTCGGAATTTTTCCAGGACAACCACCTAGGCTCACGGGCCATCATTGAGGGGACTGTCGCACGCGGGGCGGCCTACGAAGAGATCCCGCTGAACACGGGCCGCGTGACGGGTACGACGAACTTCGTGGAGCTGAACCCACTGCCCATCAACGCCGAGCTCTTGGCTCGGGGTCGGGAACGCTTCCAGATTACCTGCCTCCCATGCCATGGCGCACAGGCGGATGGCAAGGGGATCACGACGAAGTACGGAATGGTCGTTATCGCCAACCTGCATGATCCTCGTATCGTACGGATGGGGGACGGTGAGATCTTTAACACCATTTCCAACGGCAAGAACCTGATGCAGGGCTACGCGGCCAACGTGACGATCCCGGATCGTTGGGCAATCATCGCCTATGTGCGGGCTTTGCAGTTAAGCCATTTGGGCGCCCTCGACGACGTCCCGGCCGAGTATCGGGCCACTTTGAAGAAATAGCTATGAGCGCTCATTCTCACTCTACCCCGGGCGACCGCCTGGACCTGGCAAAGTGGCGCGGCGTGCCGAACGTGCTGATCGGAGTTGGCGCGGTGGGCGCGCTGATCGGTTGCGCGATCGACCTGAAGCAGTTCGGTTACTCGTGGCTGCTGGCCTTCATGTTCTTCCTGAGCCTCTGCCTCGGATCGCTCTTTCTAGTGCTGGCTCATCACTTGTTCGACGCCGGATGGTCAGTGCCGATCCGACGCACCTGCGAGCATCTCTCATCCTCCGTGTTCCCGTGGATGGCGGTTTTCTTCATCCCGATAGCGTTGCTGGCTCCAAGGCTCTACCACTGGATGCAGATCGAGAACCCCCAGGCGGATCATGCGCTCCACGCCAAGTGGCCGCTTTTTACGCCGGCGATGTTTTACGTCGCGTCGGCCTTCTGCTTCCTGGTCTGGTGGTGGCTTACCAACCGGCTCAGGCACTGGTCGATCGAGCAGGACGGCTCAGGGAGTGCCGACTGCACTTTCCGGATGCGGAAGTACTCCTACGTTGGGATCTTCCTGTTCGCCATCACCCTCACCTTGGGAGTCGTCTTGTGGATGAAGGGGCTGACTCACCAGTGGTTTTCCACCATGTATGGCGTTTATTACTTCGCCAGCAGCGTATGGATGACGCTGGCAACGGTCTATTTCATCACCATGGTTCTCAAGCGCACGGGAATCCTCTGCCATGTTCTCCACGAGCACCAATTCTATTTTCTGGGGACTCTGCTTTTCGCCTTCACGGTCTTCTACGCCTACATCCACTTCGCGCAGTATTTCATTATCTGGAACGCGAACCTGCCTGAAGAGACCTACTGGTATGTCGTGCGGGAGAAAGGGACTTGGCGGACCTTGGGCTTGATCATCATCTTCGGGCATTTCTTCGTGCCTTTCCTGGCGCTGCTCCGCATCGACCTTAAACTGACATTCTGGTGGATGGCTCCCATCTGCGTCTGGGCGTGGATGATGCACTACGCGGACATCGCCTTCAACATCATGCCCGTCCCGCACCCGGAAGGCTTCCCCGTGCGGTGGGTTTGGCTCGATTTGGCCTGCATGGCGTTGATCGGCGGGGTGCTCGCCAAGGTCTTTCTGCAAAAACTCGCCTCCCACTCAGCTTATCCCGTCAAAGATCCGCGGCTGATCGAGGCGGTCGGCGAATATCATCCTGTTGCGTGCCCAATCTCGGGCGGGGAAATGGACGAGACTGATGACCTTGCGGATGCGGGTCTCGGATCGAACGAAGGTGCCAAATGAGTAGCTCTTGCTGTCGCGGTAACAAAGCCACAATCGCCGCCTATTTTGTCGGAATCACCGGGGCGCTCCTCATCGTGGGCGCGCTCGCGTGGCTCGTCATTCAGAAGAGCCGTCCAGCCGGGGTAGACCAGGCGCGTGTTACGCTGAGGACCAAGAATCTGGCCGAGATGCGCGCCTTGGACAAGGCGGCGGTAGAAACCTATGGGTGGGTGGATCAGACCAAAGGGCTCGTCCGTTTGCCTGTAGACCGGGCCACGGAGATGACGATAGCCCTCTGGCAGAACCCGTCGGCCGGGCGCTCGAACCTGCTTGAGCGGCTCGAGAAGGCGACGGCCAAGCCACCCGAGAAGCCGAACCAGTACGAGTAGGCCTTGTGCGGGAGTCTTTCCAAGTAGTAGCCGTATTCGCATGAGTTTAACCACAAACCCTAGCCCAAGTCTGGACGAAGGCGCGGAGAGGGATACTCCGCCTCCGCTAACGCCCGCCGAGGCGGACCAGTCCTGCCGGTGGCCGGTATTGGTCCTGCTTGTGCTGGGTGCCGCGTGGCTCGTGCCGGCGGGCGTGCTCGGCATGATGGCATCCATCAAGGTGCATGCCCCTGGGTTTCTGGCCGGCTGCGAACACCTGACTTACGGGAGGGTTCAACCTGCGGCTTGGAATGCATTTGTGTATGGCTTCGCATCGCAGGTCGGGCTCGGGCTGGCGGTTTGGTTGACCTGTCGGTTGTCCCGCGCCCCACTCGTGGGAGGACGGGCCATCATCGTCGCGGCCCTATTGTGGAACCTGGGAGTGAAGATCGGGATGCTCTCCGTGCTTTTCGGGGCCAGCACCGGGGTGGAGACTCTCGAGTTTCCTCTGTCGGCCTCCCTCACCATGTTCGTCGCCTATCTGCTCGTTGCGGCCTGGGCCGGCGTGACCTTTCACCTGCGGCGCGAGCGAGCGACCTACATTTCCCAGTGGTACGTTTTGGCGGCCCTGTTTGCCTTTCCGTGGGTTTATGCGGCCGCTAACCTGCTCGCCGTCGTTGCTCCGGTGCGCGGCGTCTTGCAGGGCGCCGTGCAGGCTTGGTACGCGCAGAACTTGTCCTTTCTTTGTCTTGGTTCTTTGGGCTTGGGGGCGCTGTTCTATTTCGTTCCGAAACTGACGGGCCGAGCGATCCCAAGCGGAAACCTTGCGGGCTTCGGCTTTTGGACGTTGGTTCTCTTTGGGGGCTTCGGTGGATTGGCGCGTTACTCCGGCGGGCCGTTCCCGAGCTGGATGCTCAGTGCCGGCGTGGTGGGCGGCGTGCTGATGGTCGTGCCGATCCTGGCCGTGGCGCTCAACATCTTCCCGCTCCTGAGGCTCCCGAGCCAGTCCGCGCCCGCCCATCCCGCGTTCGCTTTTATCAAGTTCGCCGCACTTAGCTACTTCGCAGGCTCGGCCTTGAGCGTTCTTAACTCGTTGCCGTCGGTGCGTGTCGCCACCCAGTTCACGTTGGCGACGACTGCCGTGGATCAACTGATGCTGCAGGGCTTTGTGGGGATGGCCCTTCTCGGAGGGTTCTACCATCTACTCCCGCTGCTAGCCGGACG
>ORMF012656689.1_pt1 | contig 11335 bp, 5 predicted proteins | sample 1779871 | NCBI WGS metagenome assembly ORMF01 (sample SAMEA104232316, study PRJEB22302) | groundwater metagenome | biome: forest; feature: aquifer; material: groundwater | place: USA | collected 2011-08-07 | depth 5.4 m
TCCAACCTCTTTCGGTTGGAAGAACGTGCCCGTGCCCGTGCCCGTGCCCATGCCCGAAAATATAATATCGGGCACGGGCACGGGCACGGGCACGTTCCTCCCGTCTTCTGTGGATAGACATAATTGGTGTGACAACGCACCAGCCCGGCATCGACATTTCCTAACCTATGGCGACACTTGTGCAAACCAAATTCGTAACCATCGATGAGTCCCACGCAGGCCAACGCATCGACAATTTTTTAGTCACTCAATTGAAGGGTGTGCCACATTCGCGTATCTATCGTGCCATCCGAAAAGGCGAAGTGCGTGTAAATAAGGGTCGTGTACAGGCAGTCTATAAATTGAAGCTGAGCGATGTGGTAAGGTTGCCGCCGCTCCGAGTGTCTGAAACGGAAGAGATTAAGCCATCTGCTCGTTTAAGCGATATTCTGAAACAATCCATTATTTTTGAAAACGATGATTTCATCGTTGTAAACAAACCCGTTGGCTTAGCTGTCCATGCTGGAAGTGATGTACAGTGTGGGTTGATCGAAGCATTTCGTTACATTCGTCCCGACATTAAAAATTTATCATTGGTGCATCGATTGGATCGAGATACATCTGGCTGTCTTTTGCTGGCTAAAAATCGCGCAACACTGTTGGCATTGCAAGCATTGCAAAAATCACAAGACATTCATAAGCAGTATTTATTATTAGTACATGGTTGTTGGGATTTGGGTAAAAAGCACGTGAGCATGGCGCTGTCTAAAAATAAATTAATTGGGGGCGAACGCGTGGTGGTCTCCGATGATGAGGGCAAGCCCGCTGAAACTATTTTTGAACCCGTTCGATTAGGTGAGGATATTTCTTTGTTGCGTGCAACGCTCATCACCGGTCGTACCCATCAAATTCGTGTGCATGTATCTGAGCTGGGATTTCCCATTGTTGGTGATGTGAAATATGGCAATCGAGAACGTGACAAACAATTCATGCAATCAAAAGGCTTGAAGCGATTATTTCTGCATGCCGAAAAATTGGCTTTTACGTTGCCAGGTAAAAAACCGTTTGCGTTTGTGGCAAAGACGGGGGATGATTTTTCTTTTGAATCATTGCTACGGTGAATGTGTCATGAAAGATAAACCTTGCACCCAAAAACACAAAACCATTTCTCGCGTGGATTTACCGCTGTGCTGTCCAACAGCCGACGAACGTCTCTGGGATGGCCATCCGCGTGTGTATTTGGATATCGAAGAAAAAGGGCATGTGACCTGTCCCTATTGCGAAACCGAATATCGGCTCAGTTCAGAACCCAAGCGTTAGCGCAGGGGAATGATCAATGAAAAACAAAATTCTCATCATCGGCCCATCCTGGGTCGGTGACATGATGATGGCGCAGGTTTTATTTCAACTGCTGCATCAACAATATCCTGATTGTGAATTACATGTATTGGCACCCGCGTGGAGCGAGCCATTATTATCGCGTATGCCCGAAGTGCAAAAAAGTATTGTATTACCATTTGGTCATGGCCAATTACAATTACGTGCGCGTTACCAATTTGCAAAATCATTACGCGTAGAAAAATATACGCAAGCCATTGTGTTGCCAAATTCCTGGAAATCCGCACTCATTCCATTTTGGGCAAACATTCCGATTCGCACTGGTTGGTTGGGCGAATTTCGATATGGCATATTAAATGACGCGCGCAAGTTAGATAAAAAAAAATATGCAACGATGGCGCAGCGATTTGCAGCGCTCGCATTTGATGATGATGGCGTTGCGTTAACCAATTTACCCGCACCGAATTTATTACTCGATAAAGAATCAATTGATCAAGCGCTCGATCAATTTCAATTACGCGAATCATTACAAAAACCGATTTTAGCACTGTGTCCTGGTGCTGAATTCGGGCCTTCAAAATATTGGCCTGCAGATTATTATGCGCAGATTGCGAATCAAAAAATATCTGAAGGTTGGGATGTGTGGATTTTTGGATCGCCAAAAGATGTGATAATTGCCGAACAAATTCAATCAGGCGCCCAATCAAAGTGCATGAATTTAGCGGGAAAAACAACTTTATCTGAAGCAATTGATTTATTATCCCTCGCGCATTGTGTTGTTACCAATGATTCGGGATTAATGCATATTGCGGCGGCTGTGGGTTGTAAAATAATTGCAATTTATGGATCAACGTCACCCGATTTTACGCCACCGCTAACAGATAAAGCGATTATTTTAAAAACGCAATTAGATTGTCAGCCGTGTTTTCAACGCGAGTGTCCGCTAAAACATCACAACTGTATGAAACGCATTACGCCCGCGCAGGTGCTGGAGAAAATACGGGGTTGCTAGTACATTGTCAGCCTAAATTTGTCCGGTTGTGTAAGTGTGAGTGTGAGTATCTGAGGCTAGACGATTAAGTTATTACAAACGGTTAGCATCAGACACTCACACTCACACTCAACCAGACAAAGTTAGCCTGACAACGTACTAGCGCTCCCACCCCCCTTGCACACCAATATTCATTTCTGTAGGCTAAATTGCATGTTAAAAACAAGGAGATGTTTTATGAAATTGCATTACGCTGCAATTGTGTTGAGTATGATGTCAGTTAGTGCTTACGCAAACACCGTGAATTACACACTCAATAATCCAGGAAGCATTGTAAATTGCAAAGCAAGACCAGCGGGTGTGGGATTATGTCGTAAACTGACCCCCGCTTTGTTGTCGGGTAGCACGGGTGTATATGATACGAAATATGGTTTATTTCAGTTGAATATTCCTGGTGAACCCGCCATTAGAATACAATTTTCTGGTAATCATGCAAATGAATCCGTTTGTGCAGAAATGCATAGTCCATTAATCATTGAGCCTGCGTCTTATTGTCAGGTTCATGCGCATTATTATGCATTGTTAAATATGTCCGCTAATTATGATGCTGCGCATGTAATCTTGGCAGATACAGATGTAACAGAAAATATCGGTGGGTTTATGACAGTGACGTTTACGTTAAAAGGCACAATCTTTACGCCAAAATAAATTGAAACGGTGTGTTGTCACACTAATTTTGTCCTACTCTGTATTTTTACGCACTTGCTGGCGCGCGTCCATCGTTACTAAATTAAAAGCAGTAATGAGTTCATTAGCAGCGATGGAAGCACGCGCGCCAGCAAGTGCGTAGAATGTGGATCTAACAACCCTACATTTGCACGGAATTCTGTCTATCCGAAACGTTGGGTTGAATTTCACCCGCTGAGCTATTTTCTAAAGATTTCCAAAAATGACTAAGATCAACTTTTCTGCCTGTTTGTGCTTGTAAATCCATTTTACTTTTCATGTAGATTTGACCGATGTTTTTGGCAACTGAAGGATATGTATTACTTCGATCCATTGAATAAATAGCGTTAAGTGTGTCTTGTAATTCTTTTACGCTGAAGGTACTTGGCTTTTCGTGTAATTCCGTTTCAAGTAATTTGAACAACATGAGCTTTAGTGTGATTTTGCCGGATTTCGCATATTTATAGTCGTTTTCGCTCATCCGCTCAATTTCCTTTGATAGTGCTTCGCGTATTTCATTATTGGCGGTGCGTTTGCCGTTTTTGATAACTTGCGGGGTGTTTTTTGCGCTCTCTGGTTTGATCCAATTGTTGCGGGCGTTACTCATTAACTTGTTGTATATATCGTTGGATTCCCTGTTAAGCACGAGCGATAATTTGTTGGTAATCCAAGAATGCGTTTTAATAGACAAATAATTTTCATCTCGTTGCAGGCTGTAGAGGGCATTCAGTGTCGTTTTTAATTTTTGCGGAGCTATGGAAGTGATCTTGGTTTCTGTATTCACTGATTGTAATTTAGCTTCTAACGACTTAAATAATGCTAGCTTCAATGTTTCATGGCCAGACTGAGCGTATCTGGCATCATCTTTTTCCATGCGAGTGATTTCGGTGTTTAGCCTTTTTATTAGGCTTGGTAAATTGGAAATGACGCCGGCATTGGTTTCAATGTCGGGTACATTTTTTTTGCTGGCGGGATTGATAAAACGTCGACGCTGCATGACCCCGCTGCACTCTTGTAAATGGTGAGCAATGGAAGCCAATTCATTTTTAGCCATCATATTGAGGGCGATTTGTGCTAGCCATAATTTTGATGTGATTAAATTGTTGCTCGCATATTTGCTATCATTTTCTTTTAAGCGTTCTACTTCTTGTTGAAATAAATTGTGGTGAACTTTTCTCAAATTGCCACTGACGATAACGTTGCCAAGATCAGTGAGTCGATCGGGTAGCCCATTTTCTGAGTTGGGGATATAGGTGTTGATGCCGTGGGCCACTTCATCATTTTTCACTTTGTAAACCGTGTTGGTCGGATTGACGCCGCCTAGCCCTGCAATAGGGTCATTTACGTGTTCAATAGTAATAAAATGCAGCTTATTTCCGGCCTTTTTTATTTCGTTGTGCATTTCATCGCTCATGCCGGGCGCACCAAAAGTGACTGCCCTGATATCGGGTTTTTGAGAACATGATAGGTTGTTATTTAAAATGTTAGCAACAGCGTGCTGAGCTATCGAGCCGCCAAGCGAGTGACCGGTAACAATAATGGGTCTTTTCGGATAGCTTTTGACGAGATTTTCAACTGCTGTGTTTGCTTCTTTTTGATAAGTGCGTGCTTGGCCGTGCACCATAATTTGCCAATCTGCGTGCAAATCATTCAAGTTATTCGTATCTGTACCTTTAAAGGCGATGATAATGGGCCGTGGGTTTTTGTCAGCAATAGTGGTATTAGCCGTATTTTCGTTTGGCTCAATGATGATATAGCGCGCACCCGATGGTAATTCGTTAACTTTTTTTGGTGAACTCTGCAGTCTGAAGTGTTTTCTTGCAAGACTGGTACTCGCATAATGCGTGTCTACGTCATCACCATTTTCTCGGTATGCCTCACAGCAAACTTGTGCCAGATCTGACACAGTGCAATCGATGATAAGTTCTTCTTTTCTCATAACAAACACCACTTGTGTTTGCTAATCCGTAGCATGTTCCCCTTGTTTTGGATTCCTTAGTTTCTAACGCTAGTATAAATGCTAAAGATTAACTAATTATGAAATGATTGAAAAAAATTTCTGCATCAGCCGGTTAATTCACATCGCCCACAAAAAATACATTTTTGGACTATAATAAAGTAAACGTATCTTGTTTTCGCTTGTTTTTCAATAAAATGGGAGTGGCGAGTCGTGAGTAAAAGAGATTCAGTGCGAGTAGCTTCGCGGGGTGGCGCACCTGATGAGCTACGTATTCGTCTAGCCACCCTCAGGCATGAACCGTCAGGGTTTTTTGCCCGTGCAATACAAATTTTTACGGGAGAAGCTGCACCGGCAGTCACAGATCAGCAATGGAATGCAATTCGATTTTTACAGTCGAAAGCAGTGAATGCTGTTCAAGATAGTTTCGATCGTATCCGGCCTGTTGATCCTTCAGTAACACCACCGCAATTACCATTAAATGATCGTATCACTGCGCTACAACAGGTGCTCAAGTATTGTGAACAGGCCGATCGTGAACTGATAGAAAAAGCAGAAGCAACACAATCTTACGATGATGCGAAAAAGCAAGTGGCACAAAATATTATTTGGAATGTGCTCGATCCAGTAGAATTGGTGCGGGAGATGTCCACTGGAGGAAAATCACTGCACGATGCCATTACGCATCGATTGAAAACGCTGGTTTTTACGGATGTTGTTGGTGTTCCAAAAGAAATAACGGATGCGTTTTCATCCGCGAAATCTATTAGTAATATAGCCGCTGTTGGCGGTTTTATCGCGGAGCAAGTTAATAATCTTCAATTGGCCTATAGGGCTTACCAAGCACATCAAGGTAATACGCTCCCGGCGACATTTGTTGATCCAGCGAGAAAGTGTATTGCAGATTTTAGAAAACCATACGACAAGCAAATGGATGAGTTGGTTAATGATCTATTGACGAAACTCTCTGTCATTTCAAACACAGGTTTAATGCCCTCGGATCAGCAGCAGCGCGATGAAATTGAGCGGTATTTAGAAATTATCAATCAACATCGAAAAATGTTGCAGCGTATCTCAGGTGATTCCGAAGAAGATCAAGCGCGCTATGAAAACATCAATGCACGTTGTCAAAGATTGCATATGTGGCGTTTTCCAAAACAAGCTAGCGGCACAATAGCTGATATTCGAAATTGGATACAGGATGCTACTGTTGATGTTCGCGCTATTGCTCAGATGCTTGGCATTAATTTACTGGATGATGTGCTAAATAGTGTGCGTGATAATTTAGACAAAGCGGCCGCTTTTTTTGATTTAGCAAAAGCACTTCGCAATAATCCACTCATCAATATGGCGCGGCACAGTAATCGAATTTTAGATGAGCATGTTCACTTTAAGGATCCAGTAGAAGAAGCCAATTTTTTAATCGCACTAGAAAAACAACGCACAGATGCGATTGCGGAAATACGAAGAATATCAGGTCGGCTTCAATTTCAATTATTTGATCCTCGCGATGCAATGACTAGTACCGCACTAGATGCAATAGTATGGAAGAGTAATCGACGAAAAGAACAATTGGTTGAGCGGTTGTATGAAAAATTCAGGCTGGATGCTTTTTGTAGACTTCCTCTGGCAGAGCGTTTTCCAGATGATCCGCAAATGCAAGCACTCATGGCGCAGTTAGAATCACCGCAAGATGAAGCAACTCTGTCTGCGAGTAATCTCTTGGAGATATTAGAACAATTGAAATCCACCGATACACGGCGCGGTGTCTTGTTGAATCAAAAAATTGAGCGTTATAGTCGTGAATTACAATCACCTTATCAAAAAGAGGAAAAGGATAAAAAAATCGACATCAGCACGTTGTCTGATGAAGCGTTAAATCGAGTTTACGCGACTAGCAATGTAAAAAAAGACTGCATAGACGAAATGATACGAAGATTGTTGCAGGGTAATGTGCCTGATGAGAACAGGCGAAATACTTTTATAGCGCATATTGATAGTTATATTGACTCGCTATCTATTTTTTTAAGAAAGGATAAATTGCACTATGACAATCAACGGCGTTTGATTGAAAGAATAGTCACACAGATTCCAAGCAGTATGTTTGTTCGAGATCAAAGTACAGCGATGGAAGGCATTAAAAGTGTGAATGAGATTTTGTCATTCATACGGAAGGTTGATATCGACAGTGTTGCTAATGGAATAATATTAGGAACAAAAGAACAGAATAAAGCAATAAATATGATTGCACATCTTCGATCGTTGCCTGACCTTTCAAAGATAGATAAAACAACGGAGCAAAAACAACAAGAACAATCGCAGTTACAATTATTGACGGCACATGTAGCAACTTTTGAAAAGTTACGTGCTTATATGTCTGATCAACAATTGGTTGCTGATTTTAACCCTCGGTATGGATATACGCTGGATGAGCAAGAAGAATTTGCTAAAGCAAAAATGCGGGCAGAAGCGCTAAAAGAGCGTTATTCAATCGGAGCAGCATGGATCGCTGAGAAAAAACAGTTAGATCCAAATTTTGGATTAAATCCCCGATCTGCCTATTTGATGCCATATGCGCCCAATGCGCTCAATCACCTGATGAAACAGTTGAATAAACTTGAAATGCCCATTAAAAAAGCATTGATTCAATCAGAAGAGGATAAAGCAATATTATGGGATATTGCGCGCAGCAGAGAAGAGATTGCGATGTCAATGTTAGCAAGACTGCGGCTCGCAAAATATCATTTACCTGCTGATTTGGTTGCAGAACATCACAATCAAACAAAAGCGGAGCATGCGCCATTATTAGCATCCTGTGGTGTTTTTACATTATCTGATGAAGATATTCGACACTATTTTTTGTTTATTGAACAATACGGCGATCCTGAAACAAAACTGACCTTAGAAAATGAAATAGGTCAGTCGTATGAAATGCAAACAGCACTTCATCAACCATTTAACCGTGCGCTAGCTGATTTTTTAGAATCAAGTAAAACTTCAGATAATGATGTTTTAGCGCCAAAAGCGTTGGCATTGGCAGCGACAGCACAGTGGTTGCCGCAAAAAATAGCCAGTGAAACAAATCAAGATTATGTGAAAAAAATGCGAGAAGCGCTCGCACCTACTCGCCTGGCAGGCAATAATCCGTTAATAGGATGGATAGAAAAACAAAGAACAGAACTAGCAAATAAAAAAGAACACCTGGCGCATCTAAAATCTGCTGTGGCACTCGCAGAGAAAAAATCAATTGAAAAAGAAAAAAGTCTGACCGATTTTCAGGGTTATGGCATGGTCAGAAAATTTTTTGCAACTATTTTTGGTGATGGCAATGAAGAGAAAAGAAAGCAAGCCTCTGCACAAGCAAAGTTTGACCTAGAAAAATTGCAAAGCGAGTATGAGTGCTCACATTATTCGCTGCAAACATCAGAACAATATCTTGATGAACATATTCAGAGAATAGCATCGCACATGATCAACGAGATTCGAGATGATATTGTCCAAGGTAATCAAGTTACAACTGAAAAAATTGATAAGGTTAAGGCATTTATTAAAAACTATGCACCCGCTTTTGAAGCAGAATTAAATAAAGAGCTCAATTTTGTAGAGGCATTTTTAAATGGGATCGTTAACGGGGATGATATCTTAACATTAAAAATGCATGCACAATTCATTGGAAAAATTGATGTATCCAAAAAAGAAGTGGTAGAACGCATTATAGCGCTGCTGGCGGGTGATGCTCGCGACGTGGCGAACCCAGTTGACGCTTTCAAAGCAGATCTTTCAATCATTTTACCCGCGCCGCAAAAAACCGATGACATGAAAAATAGCTTTGTGAATCTGATTAAAACCCATTATTTAGAAGAGATGATGGATGGCATCGTGTCGTTAACCGCTCGTGACCCAATAGACTATTTGCCAGGTTGTGGTGGTACGGAAAAATTTTTAAATCGCATTAACGTTTTATCAAAACAATTGCAGACACTATTACCATTTTTTAATGATGATGAACGTGCTGGCTATTTTAATACACTGAGTAAAAATATGAATAGCTCAATGAAAAACTTTATTCAATTGCGTGTAGAAAAAAGTGAGCAGTATCATCAGCTATTGGCATCACTCAATATCGCAAAACGAGAACATGACAATGAACCGAATAATGGGGATAAAGAGGAAAAATATAATATTCTTTATCATCGATTTGAAAAGTTGCAATCTTATTTTAATTGCAATCAAGCAACATTTGTCGCTCACCTATCTTTTCTGCCAGCATTTCACGCAGTGCCCAATTATGTAGAAATACAAAATAATGCATTTGATGCGTTGAAATCGTATTTTGAACGTTTATTGCATCCTAAAGCAGTACCCTATACACAGGAACAGTTTGCGTTGGATGACCAGGTGTTTCAAGCATATCTAAATTTGTCGGAGGCGGATGGTTATGATCCGTTATTGCGGATATTGAGTGCGGCGTTGGTCGACGATAAGCTTAATAATCCAGAATTAAAATGGGATGCTAACTTGGCCTGTTTATTTGAAAAATATGCAAATGATGACGTGAAATCAAAATACCGCGTCATCAGAATGCGTGAGATGATGACTGCGTCTCAAGAAGATTCCTCACTCGATGGTATCCATTCGCAGTTCCTTTTTGATTGCTTTTTATTAACCAGACGAGATGATCCGCAAACACTCAGTGAATATGTCAGTGATTATCCGAAATTTCGTGATTTATCTTCAGCGGTAGCAGCTGGCGATGATACGAAACAACAGGCCCTTACTGCCATTATCGAAAAAAGACGTCCTACGCTAGATGGGATCAATCAGATTCAGATTGAAAAAGAAGATCAGGATTTTGTGAAAACACTCATTGAAATGCCGATGTCCAAACCATCCTGGATGCACTATATCATGGTTGATCGAATGGGTACCCCTGAGCAAAAGCAACAATTATTAGAGAAGTGGATTGCTTCAACGTTGATTATTGATGAAGAACGCAATGGCAAAGTGGATGCCATGTTATGCAGCATTTTAAAGAACCAAAGCTTAAAAGTTTTGCTGGGTGAGCGTGGTTATCAGCGCATTGAGCAGAAATTAAAAGCACTCATTTTTCATGGACTATCACAAGAAGCGGTTGCTGGAACATCATTACCAGTTTTGTTTTCCAATATTAGTTCAAATGATCCTGATGTATTGGTCGATCATTCATTAAGTGCGCAACAAATAGAACGGATTTGTGTATTAGGCGGCGGTTTAATTGAAGTGTTGTTGGAAGGTATGGGGGTGAGTGCTGCGCAATTAACTGGATGTGTTGCCGGATTAAAAGGGCAGCACGATTTATATGTTTTTGTCAGAGATTTTGATGCTCACCGGGATAGGTTGCGAAATGATCTGGCGTCTATGACTGAAGATTTATTGATGTCCACTGCCGAAAAAGCAGCAAAAAAAGCTGAAATTGTGGCGAGCAATAAGCAAATAAAGCGGTCGGAAGCAGTTGGGAAATATGAATATGACTATCGAACCGATCCTATTCTTTTTTATAACGTTTATTTAAAAGAAGTGCAAAAATTGGTGCGGCAAGAAATCATCACGTTTTTAAATGATGCATTGTCGGGTCGAGAAACGGTTGAAGAAGATCGATTGCATGCGATGGAACAAAGCGTGATTAAACCATTTTTACTGCTGGGTTCTGAAAAATGTGTTGAGCCATTACTGGCAGGCCTGGCATCTAATGATGCAGACTTTTTAAAACAAAAATTGATTCACATAGGACAGGATTATTCTGATGAAGTAGTAGAAGATATTACAACCTGTAAAGTGTGGGTAAGTAATAACTCAGCCAACCCTGGTGCACAGGCAATTGCGGCTTATGTTCACTGTTGTGAAGAAACTTATCGCTTAAAATCCATGATGATGGCGGCTCGTGCACATAATCACATCATAGAACGAATAACCAAGTTAGGTGTTGTGGAAAAGGCATCGTCAATTCATGCGCTGGTGTTTCAGTATCGTGATACTATTTCAAATAGTGCATTGCCGTTTAAAGAGAAAATATCGATTCATATTCCCGCGCTTATTGAGCGTATTAAAAAACTGATTAAATCGGGCGGTTTTAATTTGATGGCAATGATGGAGAACATAGAACCCGATATGACCGCCATTATTGCTATGGCTGGTACGCGAGAACAAAATGACGTGATGTCAGGTATACGTAACACAATAAACGTATTATCAACGACCTGGTCTGGTGAGCTGATAAAGTTGGATGACAATCAATCGTATGACAGCGCACTGCTTCGCCAAGCACTGTTGGCTAGGTTATCCAATTATCCGTCAAGTCACGCAGA
>ORMF010228322.1_pt1 | contig 11334 bp, 12 predicted proteins | sample 1779871 | NCBI WGS metagenome assembly ORMF01 (sample SAMEA104232316, study PRJEB22302) | groundwater metagenome | biome: forest; feature: aquifer; material: groundwater | place: USA | collected 2011-08-07 | depth 5.4 m
AACCAGTCCCGCGAGACGATGGAGGCCTTTCTGCGGAGGATGCAGGTGGGCTCCCCGAACCTCCTGGCGCCGATCATCCCACTCGATCCCTTGCTGGGAAGGTCGCTTGGCGAACGGCGACGCGGGGGCAGCATCGGCGCCCGCATCAGCCGTGCGTTGACGGCGCGGCTCACCGCCGAGCTGACCGTCGACTACAGCGCGGCGCCGCTGCAGATCACCCAGGCGAACAGCGATGCAATCGAGGCGGCGAGGGCGAGTGTGGCCACCGCCTTCGACGGTCTCCTGAGAAACGGCGCCGTGAGCCCCACCCTCGGTGTCATAGGTCCGTTCACGCAAATCAACGTCATCTCCACGGCTGCGCTTGAACGCGGTGGCGGGCATCAGATCTTCACGAGCGGTGCGCTCAATATCAATTTGAGAACGACCGGAACCATCATTCCGTATGCGACCGTTGGCGCCGGCCTCCTAGCGACGACGGGCCAGTCACCCACCACGACGCTAACGGGCAGCTACCGATTTGCGGCTCCGCCGCTCGCGGGTATCACACCCACATTTAATGGGACCGACAGCGTAACCCTGAGAGACGCCCGCGATGACCGCGTGGCCGTGGCGGTCCTCGGCGGCGGATTGCGGTATCACGTGACGCCACGCTGGGGCATCCGGATCGATGCTCGGGCACATCTCGGCAAGAACAGGACAACGACACTGGTGGATGCGAGCCCGGGTGCCGAACCGCCGGCGGTCGGGTTACCAAATGCCACGTGGACGTACACCTTCCCGCCCAGCCCCGCCCTCGTGTTCGGTAGGCAGGCGGCCTCGACCCTGAGCGCACCGATCAGCGGTCTGCGCACCTTCGCGGGCAATGGCATCGCGACTCACACGAACATCACGGCCGGCGTGTTCTGGCGGTTCTGAATTCGTTTCTCCACGGCAATCCCGGAATGTGAGGAGGTATTTATGTGGTACTGCGGTGCAAAGGTTAGATCTCTGGTTGCTGCTGTCCTGTTGCTGGGTCTTGCTCTGGGCTCGACCCAATCCCGGGCGGCAGTCCAGTACACACTGATCGATCTCGGGACCCTGGGGGGGACAAACAGCTTCGCCCATGGCATCAATGCGCGCGGCCAGGTCGTCGTTGAGTCGCGGACCGTAGGTAATACCGCGTTCCGCGCCTCCCTCTGGGAAAGCGGCGTCATGACCGATCTCGGGACCCTCGGGGGGACAAACAGCGTCGCTCGCGGTATCAATGAGCGTGGCCAGGTCGTCGGTGACTCGGCGGTCGGAGGGAATACGGCCATCCACGCCTCCCTCTGGGAGAACGGCCTAATAACCGATCTCGGGACCCTGGGAGGGACAAACAGCTTCGCTCGCGGTATCAATGAGCACGGCCAGGTCGTTGGTGACTCGCGGATCGCAGGGAATACGGCTTTCCACGCCTCCCTCTGGGAGAACGGCCTGATAACCGATCTCGGGACCCTGGGGGGACAAAACAGCGTCGCCTTTGGCATCAATGCGCGCGGCCAGGTCGTCGGTGATTCGCAGATTGCAGGGAATACGGCCATCCACGCCTTCCTCTCGGAAAACGGCGTCATGACGGATCTCGGCACTCTGGGGGGCACAAACAGCTCCGCCCATGGCATCAATGCCCGCGGCCAGGTTGTCGGTCAGTCGCAGATCGCAGGGAATACGGCCATCCACGCTTTCATCTGGGAAAAGGGCGTCATGACCGATGTCGGCACTCTGGGGGGAACAAACAGCGCCGCTCGCGGTATCAATGAGCGCGGCGATGTGGTCGGTAATTCGCAGACCGCGGGAAATACGGCCAACCACGCGGTTCTCTGGGAGAACGGCCTGATAACCGATCTCGAGACCCTAGGGGGGATAAACGGCCTCGCCCGCGGCATTAATGAGCGCGGCGATGTGGTCGGTCAGTCGCAGACCGCGGGAAATACGGCCATCCACGCGGTTCTCTGGGAACGATAGCCCTGACCGGTCTTCGTGGCCGCGAGCCCGATTTTGGCGTTCGGCAAAAAACGAAATTGCCAACTCAAAGCGTGCGCCCGGGCTTATAAGTCTCGGGAGCTGGCTCGCTCGCTCTAGCAGTGCGAACTCGAAACCGGAGTCATCTATCGCATAGAACCGACGAGGATGTCTCCTTTCGACGCTCAGCCGATCAAATCGTTGGGTCAACGCGGCCCACGTAAGCCCGGCCTCGAAGCCGCACGGAGCTGCCAACGCCGCCATGGGAACACGGAGACGTCGAGGTGAGTCCCGGCACTGCGTGATCCGTTCGTGTTCGAAGAAGGCGGCAGGGCGTTCCTGTCTCATTCGACTTGCGGCGAGCAGCGCATCGCCGTGACTGAAGTAACGATTCGGTATCAGCGCCGATCGTTGAACTCTTCGTCACACGGATTGTTTGCGACGCCCAACCTCGCGCTGCACCCGGCCCGCGGGGGACGCCTAGCTCGGCACCGGCAAGTGAGTGCGGAGGCGCTAACCCCGTGACAAACGCGTGTAGGGTTTTCTGATGAGAAGACTCCGAAGGCCTTCGCGGCGAGTGACATTTTGAGTGACATCGCGCTGGCAAAACCCGAAAACGGAAGCAAACGGACGAAAAAACACGAAAGAATCGGAAAACGCTAAATTGATGGTGTTGTGAGGCTTAAGCGAAAAGAGCCCGTCTTTATTGAGGTTTCTTGAAGCGCGCGTAAAGACTCCCTGCCTCCCAGCCAATTCTCACCCAGTCAGTCGAATTCCTTAATATTTCCGAGCATTTAGACAGCTTGAATGATGGCTGAGAGAACATGTGACATCACAAGTGACATTCGTCAGTAAAATCGAGCCGAAAAGCGCCGGCGGCCGTGAAAAATGTCACTCGAAAATGTCACCGGTCTTGCGAAAGAGTTATCCGGGCGGCGGATTGTGCTCGCTGTACCCTTCCGGGGTTGGTCCCTTTGTCAGCAGGCTAGGTCACGAATGCGCGGGCCAGCGTGGGTCCTCACGTCAATGGAGGCCAGTATGAGGTCGTACTTGAGGAAGACGAGATTCGTGCCGGCGGCCCTTCTAGTCCTGCTCGTGGCGACTCTTCAGACGTTTGTGATTGGCCAGCGGCCCGAAGTTACCGATGTCAGTCTGCCGACGCAACGTCTACAGAGAATCGGTCAAATGATTGAGCGGCACATCTCCGCCAAGGATATTTCGGGAGCCGTGACCCTCGTTGCACACAAAGGACGAATCGTTCATTTCGAGGCACATGGCCTCATGGACATCGAGTCGAAGAAGCCGATGTCCAAGGATGCCCTCTTCCAGATCTATTCGATGACCAAGCCGATCACGGCGACCGCTATCTTGATGCTCATCGAAGAGGGGCGACTCCGCCTCACCGATCCCATCGCAAACTTCGTCCCGGAGTATGACCGCCTTCAAGTGGCGGTGCTGAAGGAACCGCTCGCGACGGTGACGGCGACCACCGAATTTCATACCGTGACGGTCGCTCGGCCGATCACAGTTCGCGATCTCCTGACTCACACGTCCGGAATTGTCACGGACGTTGGCACGATCAGCAACCGCGAAGCAGCAAAAATCCCCCGTCACCCTGAGGAAACGCTGGCCGATCGCATCCCGCGCTTCGCGGCGGTGCCGCTCGAATTCCAGCCGGGCACGCGCTGGTCGTACAGCCCGAATGTGGGTTTCAACGTGCTCGCACGGATCGTTGAGGTGGTATCGGGCCTCAGTTTCGACCGGTTCGTTCGCGAGCGAATTTTCGTGCCCCTTGGCATGAACGACACGGCGTATAGCTTGGACGACGCGCAGACGCGTCGTGTCGCCACGAATTACCTGTCGACTCCTGGCGGGTTGCAAGTGCAGCAAATGGTCGCCAACGGCAGCTTTTTCGCGGGGAGCGCCGGCCTGATGAGCTCCGCACCAGATTATTTTCGATTCGCGCAGATGCTCCTCAACAGAGGACAGCTCGATGGCAAGCGATTGCTCAGCCCTCGCTCAGTCGAGCTAATGAGTTCGGTCTATGTACCCGATACGGTGCCAGGTGTACGACGAGGTGAAGGTTGGGGCCTCAGCGTTCGTGTAATCACTGACGCGACAGCGCGAAACACGTGGCTTTCGAATGGCACGTTCGGGTGGCAAGGTGCAGCAGGGACAACCTTCTGGGTCGCTCCCAGAGAGGAGTTGGTCGCTATTCTCATGGTTCACACTCCGGTAGTTGGACTCCGTATTGATTTTGAGAACGTCGTCATGCAAGCAATCACAGGAGTGTAAGGCTCGGAAATGTTACGCGGAGCATGTTGACCGTTGTGGCAGGCGGCGTATGATGGCGCGGTGGCAGGTGAGCGCGACATGCACAAAGGTCCGTCCTTTCTCTGGCGTTACGGGTTTCTACAATAGTCACTCACTCCAATATGCCTTTTCTGCTCTCGTCTTTGATTTTGGCCTCACTGACCGTCACTGCCCTTGCCCAGGATGTGGCCCGTAAGACCGCCTATCCAATCGCGTCGTCTGGCCAAGACGCGTTTTTCAATTCAAACGGCCTCAGGATTCATTACGTTGACCGAGGCATGGGAGAACCGATTGTCTTGGTCCATGGCCTCAACAACAGCATTCAGGATTGGGTGAGTGGAGGAGTTGTCGCGAATCTGTCTAAGGACTTCCGGGTGATCGCCCTCGATCTTCGCGGGCATGGCTTCAGTGAGAAGCCTCACGACCCGAAGCAATATGGCCGCGAAATGGGCTTAGATATTGTCCGGCTGCTCGATCATCTTCAGATTCGGAAAGCGCACATCATCGGCTACTCAATGGGCGCCCAGATTACCGCGCAACTGCTCACAACGCACGCAGGTCGCTTCATCTCGGCGATTCTCGGCGGTGGAGGCGGAGAGTTCGTTCCCGGTGTTGACGACCAAAACGAACTTGAGAAAATAGCGACCGAGTACGAAAGCGATTGTATCAGTCGAACTATCGCTCTCGGCACATCCGCACCACAGAACCGTCCGAGTGAGGAAGAACTGGCGAAGCGTTCCGCTGCCTGTTTCGCAGATCCCAATCGAGATCGTTTTGTTACCGCAGCTGCCTTTCGAGCCTGGGGTCAACGGCGCATCACCAAGGCTGAATTTGCTGCGGTGAAGGTTCCGACCCTTGGAATCGTCGGCGATGCTGATCCTGCCATGACCATGATGGAGGAAATGCAGCAGATCAGGCCAGAGCTGAAGCTAGTCGTAATCGATGGTGCGATCCATCAGATGGGTCTGGAACGCGGAGCAACCCGCCGGATTGAGTTCGTGAATGCTGTTCGTGAGTTCGTCTTACAGCACAAAGGAAGATCAGAGGCTTCCGGCAGCCCGCAGTAAGGGGCATACCTTTAGAGATTGCAGGAGCTTCAATCGGGGTTTTCCGACGCGATCAGCCTTGGAAGACGCTGCGACGAGTGACATTTTGAGTGACATCGCGCCAGGAAAATCCGAAAACAGCGGCGAACGGATGAAAGCGCCGGCAAGTATCCGAAAATGCCAAATGGCTGATCCCGTGCTGTTTAAGTCGGACAGGCGCGTTTTTATTGGGCTTTCGTAAAATCGGCTGAAAGAATCCCTGCCTCCCAGCCAAACGCGCCCCAATCAGCCAAATTGCTCAATGTTTTCGGCCCTCCCTCGTGCTCGATGGATGGCTAAGAGAAAGTGCGGGTGACGGCGGGAGTGACATCGTGGGAAAGCCCAAGGATTCGGGGCTTCTCTTCTGCACGGCACGTCGGGAGATGTCACTCGAAAGTGTCACTCGCGCTGGAAACAGGATGAGGCGGCGCTTGGCAGCCGATTCGTCGGTCAACCCCCTGGCGACTCCTCGGGAGCTATCTTCCACCCGGTCCAGTGCAGGCTGCTTCGGCTAGTCGAACACGTCAGCATGACGACGCTCTATACTCTCGTTGACCTCTGAACTTTGACGGCTGTGCAGTAGTGTTGAAGGGAGGCAGAAATGGCAACCTACATCGTGCTCGGAAAGTTCACCGATCAGGGGATCCGCGGCGTGAAGGACACAACCAAGCGGGCCGAGGCATTCAGAGCCATGGCGAAGAAGGCCGGGGCAACGGTCAAAGACCTCTATTGGACGTTGGGGCAGTTCGATGTGATGACGGTGGTCGACGCGCCGGACGATGCCACGCTGACAGCGCTCCTGCTGAGCGCGGGCGCGCTCGGGAATCTCCACACGCAGTCGCTCCGAGCATTTTCGGCTGACGAGATGGGCAAAATCGTTGGCAAGATGGTGTGACGGCAAAACCGGTGCGAGAGGTGCGAGCAGGGCTATTCGGAAACTCCTCCTGCGAAACAACGGGGGGTCAAGCCGGGGTCGCGTATCTTGTCTCCGGAAGGAGTTCGGCGATCGCCTGACCCAGGAAGAGATCCTGCAGATCATGGCTTCATTGGTTCGTTGAAGCGACATTGAATTCAGGAGGGCATATGTTCGATCGACAGGTGTTCGGCCGAGCGGCCGCCGTTGTGATGGGGCTTTCTTGTCTTGTCGCCGCTGCCTGCACCCAGACGCAAGCGCCCCCGCCAGATCAAGCGGCCGCGCAGGCTCCGGCGCCCGCCGAGGCAAACGGGTGCGCGGCGCTGCCGAATCACGCCGCGTTGAAGGCCGCGCTCGACAAGGCCACGGCCGACGAGAAAAGCGGGCTCAACAACCAGATGTGGGCCACCATCGTCGATCGCGACGGCGTCGTATGCGCGGTGGCGTTTTCCGGGGCGGATCGCGCGGCGCAGTGGCCGGGCAGCCGCGTGATTTCGGCTCAGAAGGCGAGCACGGCGAACGCGTTTGGCCTCGATTCGTCGTCCAATGCCGGCGGCTCGGGTCAGGCCAACGGCCTCGCGCTGTCAACGGCGAACTTGTACTCCGCCGTGCAGCCCGGCGGCAGCCTCTTCGGCCTGCAGTTCAGCAATCCGGTTGATACAACGGTGGCCTACCGCGGCCCGTCTGCGGGGTACGGAACGCCGACCGATCCGATGGGCGGCGGCCGCGTCGGTGGTGTCAACGTGTTCGGAGGCGGGCTCGGGCTGTTTGCGGCCGACAAGAAAATGGTCGGCGGCCTCGGCGTGAGCGGCGACACCTCGTGCGCGGATCACAGCATCGCCTGGCTCATTCGAAAGAATCTGAATCTCGATCATCTCGCCGGGGTCGGCGGCGTGTCGGGCGACAAAGAGCGGCCCGACAACATCGTGTTCGACCTCGACAACAGTGGGAAGAGCAAAGGTGGATTCGGTCACCCGCAGTGCATCAGCACCGGCGATTCCAAGATGCTCCCTGCGGTGGCACAGTAGTAGCCGGGTCGCCACGACACTTGCCGTCTTGAGGCGTCTCCGCGCTCGTGCTCACCGCCCACAAGCGGACCAGTCCCATCCATCGTGACCCTCCACCGAGCCCGCTTGCCCGATTTACTGAGGCGCGGGCGTGGCCACCTCACGTCCGAGCAACATCCCGCGATACGCGAACTCTTGCGTGCGGAGTGCTGAGACGTAGTGCGGCAGTGCGTCCTTGGTGAGCGTGCCGCCGTGCATCGCGTGGACCCAGTCAAGGTCAAGGCTCGCGATGCGATCGACCACCTGCCGCACTGGCGCTTCGTGGGCGAAGATGCCCACGTGGCGATACACCTCACACATCTGGTTGCCGAGGTTCTCTGTCACGACCGGCGGCTGGTCGCCAGGCTGAAGGAAGAGGTCTGCGGGGAAGAGGCTTTTCGTCTTCTCCTCTACGACCATCATGGAGTCCCAGTGGTGGACGTGTGGGGTTTCTAAAGCGCTTTTCATGATCGTACGGCGCCTGAATAACCGCAATGGCGGAAGTAGGCGCGGCATTCGGTGGGGGTAAACCGCGGGAGACACGCGCCGAGCAGGGGCCACAGCGTCTCGATGGACCGACATCGAGCAGCCCGCACGATCGCTTTCAGCTTCGCAAAGCTCAGTTCAATCGGGTTGAGATCAGGACTGTACGGGGGCAGATACCGCAGGGTGGCGCCTGCGGCTTCGATCAGCCGCTGGACGCCGTCGACGTGGTGGGCGGCGAGGTTGTCGGCAATGACGATGTCGCCGGCCTGGAGCGTGGGGACGAGGATTTGGTCGACGTAGGCGAGAAAGCTCTCGCCGTCCATCGCGCCATCGATGACGCCCGGAGCGGTGAGGCCCGTGACCCGTAGGCCCGCGATAAACGTGCTCGTCTGCCAGCGCCCCATCGGCGCGTGGTCACCGACGCGGACCCCCCGCGCGCCGCGGCCATAGCGCCGCAGCAGATTCGTCGTGACACCCGTTTCATCGAGGAAGACCAGGCGCGCGGGATCCAGCGTCGGCGCCGTGCGCTGCCACTGCTCGCGGGCGGCGGCGATGTCAGGCCGATCGTGTTCGGACGCGCGGACCGTTTTTTTTGACGGTGAAGCCGAGTTGTTTCACCGCGCGCCAAATTGTGGCGAGACTCGCCGGGGTGCCCAAGGCATCCTTCAGTTCCGCCAGCGTGCGATCCGGCTGCTCCTGGATCAGCGCGGCCAGCGTGTGTAAGTGGGGGGCGAGCATGCGGTGCGGGCCGTAGCGTTGCGGACGCGGGGCGACTTCGCCGGTCTCGCGATGGCGCTGCGTCAGCAGCCGCACCCACGAGCCGCTGACGTGGTACCGCTCGGCGACATCGGCCGCCTTCATCCCCGCGTCGCTGTCGAGGAGCGCCCGTTCCCGAAGATCCAGTGAGTAGGCGCGCATTGGGTTCCTCCTGTGTCGGTGACGCAGAAGTACCATGAGGCGCCTACTCAGTACAAGAGCTTTCTGAAAATTGCTTTAGAAAGCGCAGCGTGTGACGCCCGAGGTTGAGGGTCTCACCGTCCTGAAACCCGCGCACGCGTTCGATCATCCCAAAGCCACGGGCGTTGAGCTGGATGGACAGCGCGGAACCAACGAGCTCGGCGCCTGGCGCATCCGCCATAAAGCGGTCCATCCCACCATTTTCGTCGCCCTCCCAGTGGAGCAGCGCGATGTAGGCGAGCTGTGCTGGGTCCATCACTTCGGCGATTGCCTTACGGGTGGCGTCATAGGAGCCATATTCGCCGGTGTGAATGAGCGTGGGTCGCTCGTCGGCGATCAGGAACTGATTGAACGTGATGTGATAGTGGGGGGTCCAGGTCGAGATGCGGTAAATCCCGTCTGTGATGTGGTCGATCCGAGTATCCATGCCCACTCCTTTTGTTGCACGACTATTTCGAGTGACATCGCGCTGGCAAAACCCGAAAAGCGAAGCGAACAGGCGAAAGCCGACGAAAGAATCCGAAAACGCTAATTCGCTGGCTTCGTGCGAGTTACGCCGAAAGGCCCGTCTTTATTGGGGTTTCGTGAAGCGCGCGTAAAGACTCCCTGCCTCCCAGCCAAACTCCACTCAATCTGCTGAAGTCCTCAATGTTTTCGCGCATTCTCACAGTCGAAATGATGGCTGAGAGAACGTGTGTGACATCACGAGTGACTTCGTCGAGAAAAACGGGCCGAATAACACCGCGCGGTTGTCCAAAATGTCACTCGAAAATATCACTCATGTCGAAAAGGGGGGACCACCGCTGGTCGATCCTGGGCGGAGAGGACTTCGACGCGCGGGCCACGGAGGTCGGCGCCTTCCCGGTGTCACCGTAACGCGCCCAGCGCCCCAATGCGGTGGACGGCTCAATTCCACCAGCACGCCTGGCAGTGGCTGCCGCGTGCGCACGTCGACGACGATGCCGGCGACCGCTGCGGTGACCGATTGCGCGAAGGTCAGCGACGGACGCGCCATCAGCAACAGCAATATGGCGACCACGCTCACGCGACCGCGTACAACGGCCGGTCTCATGAAGTCCTCCATCCCGAGGGAGCTTCACCTCTCCGCGCTACGGGGAGGGGCGTTGGCGAAAAGACCAGGGCCATGAGTGTTCACGGAACCTTTTCCGGACTCTGCCCAGTAAGACAGAGTAGGGAGCGATGCCCGATGAGCCGGATGCCGACCTTCTCGAGCGATTCGTGCGTGGCGACCAGGAGGCCTTCGAATCGCTGTTTCGACAGTTTGAGCACGACGTATATGGCTGGATTGTACGCATCGTCCGTGACGCCAGCCGCGCAGAGGATGCTCTCGTGGAGGCCTTCTGGCGCGCCTATCGGGGACGCGCCCGGTTCGATTCGACGCGGAGCTTCGGCGCCTGGATGCGGCGGATTGCCACGAACGCGGCGCTCGACCAGCTCCGCGTGGCTCGCCGAGATGCCCTTCGGCTTGGTTTTGAGACGCCACGTTCAGCGCCCATGCCGGCCTCCGACAACCTCCGAGAATCGATTCAGATCGCATTTCGGAGACTGCCACCGAAGTTGCAGATCGTGGCCGTGCTCGCGCTAGTCGAAGAGCAGTCCTACGCCGAAATCGCGAACGCGCTTGAGCTTCCGATTGGGACGGTGAAGTCGCGGGTCTTCCGGGCAACCCGCGCCTTGAAGGAGGAGTTGGCCCGTCTGGGCATTCGCGTATGACTGAGGATACTCGGCTCCTAACTCTCGTGCGTTCGGCCGTCCCGCCGGTCGTGACAAGGGTACCCTCGCGGGACCTGTGGCCGTGTGTCGTGAAGCGGAGCCAGGAACGCCCGAAATGGTCGTGGCTTGACGTTGGGCTGGCCACCGGCGTGGCCATCGTGCTGCCGATATGGCCGGACGTGCTCCTGCTGCTGGCCTATCACTTCTGACGGAGGACCTCATGCGGGCGCATCCGTACGTACGTGCTTACATGGCTGGGATTGTCGTTCCCACGCTATTTCTTCTGGTCGTCGTGGCGATCGACGCCTACCAGAAGTACTACTTCGAGGTCTCCAACCAGTTTGTCATTCCTCTGGCCTCGCGTCCTCTCGAGCGCGCACTTCTATTCCCGATGGCCGTCGTGCCCAACGTCTGGGGTCTGTGGAACATGCTGTACCTGCGGCTCCGACCTCGCGTGCATCTTTCGTTGGGTGCCCATGGAGCGCTCCTGGTCGTTTTCCTCATCCCGGGTGGCATTGGGTTGGCCCGGCTCTTTGACACGTTTGCCATTCAGTGGCAGTTCGCCCTCCCGATGTTTCCGATCGGCATGGCCGTCTACTACCTGGCGTGGAAGCACGTGGTCGCGTTTCTGAACGAGGAAATGGGAATCGCCTGAGTCGTTGAGGGGCTCGAATCAGAAGCGGAGAAGCAGCGAGGTAAGTGTCTGGCCTTCGACGTACTCCATGACGAGAAAGGCCGTGTTGCCTTCATAGCCGACGTCGAACAGTCCGCAAATGTGAGGGCGACTGAGCGCCGCCGTCGCGCGCGCTTCTTCTTCAAGCCC
>ORMF012332007.1_pt1 | contig 11334 bp, 9 predicted proteins | sample 1779871 | NCBI WGS metagenome assembly ORMF01 (sample SAMEA104232316, study PRJEB22302) | groundwater metagenome | biome: forest; feature: aquifer; material: groundwater | place: USA | collected 2011-08-07 | depth 5.4 m
GATCGCGCTCGAAGGTGGAGGTCATGCGGGATCCTCTTAGTATACCGGTACCCGGCGGGCCCCCGCTCGTCGAGTCGGGCTCGGTCATGGGCCACGAGTTCATGGGGGTGGTGGAGGAGGTGGGCGCGGGGGTGACGCGCGTGAAGAAGGGCGACAGGATCATCGCGCCCTTCTCGATCTCTTGCGGGTCCTGCGAGTGGTGCCGGATGCGCCTGCCGACCCAGTGCACGACCACGGGGCGCGCGGTCTTCGGCGGGCGCTTCGGCAAGCAGTACCCGGGCGGCCAGGCCGAATGGATCCGCGTTCCCTTCGCCGATCACATGTGCGAGAAGGTGCCCGCCGGCATGACCGACGAGCAGGTCTTCTTCCTGGGCGACATCCTCTCGACCGGCTACTTCTGCGCCGAGAACGCGGGCATCCGCCCAGGCGACACGGTCGCGCTGTTCGGCGCGGGGCCGGTGGGACTGCTCGCCCTGCAGTCTGCGCAGCTCTTCGGCCCGTCGCGCGTCTACGTCGTGGACCGCGTGGACTACCGCCTGAAGCTCGCGGAGGAGATGGGCGGCACTCCGGTGGACCTCGACAAGGTCGAGCCGGTCGCCGAGCTGCGGCGGCTCACGGGCGGGCGCGGCCCCGACGCCGTCCTCGAGTGCGTCGGCCACGAGGTGCCGTTCGGCCAGGCCATCCAGGCGGTGCGGCCGGGCGGCACGGTCTCGTCGGTGGGCGTCTACGTCGAGAATTCGATCGGCTTCCCGGTGCGCGAGGCGTTCTTCAAGGATCTGACGCTGAAGATGGGCATCTGCAACGCCCGCAACTTCATCCTGCCCCTGATGCCGCTCATCCAGGCCGGCAAGCTCCAGCCGACGCGCATCATCACCCACACGCTGCCGCTCGCGGACGGGCCGAAAGGCTACGCGATCTTCGACAAGAAGGAAGACCGCGCCATCAAAGTGATGCTCAAACCCTAGCCGCGGAGGCGGTCACAGCCGCAAGCAGCGGGCGGATGAGGTCGTAGGCGCGCTTGGTCGGGGCCTCGGGCTCGTCCTATCGGGCGGCCGGGACAGGCATGATGGCAAAACCGATCGCAATTCCGAGGGCAAGGATCACAGCGGCCAGAATAATTGCAACGGAGATGTTCCCTTTCCTGATCTCCTCCCACTCATCGATGGGAGTCAGCCAGTCGAAAACCTTTAATAGAATCCCCAGGCCACAGGCCATCGATACGGCGCCAACAACTCCCCATCCTATTGCAATCAAATAATCTACCAGTACACGCGTCATTCGTTTTCCCCCCTCATGCCGAGCTGCATGTCGGCGATTTGCCGGTACCATCCCTTTTGATGTAGACATCCCTCCCGGTGATTGGAGGGTGGGCCACGTCTCCTTCCTCGTCGGAGGTTCCGCCAGTGCGAATCGCCCTCCACGCTACCTTGGAACGAACGGACTCGTCAATGGCAAGTCGGTAGGCTGCTCACGCGGCAGCTGCTCACGCGGCACCGCCCGCTCCTCGCCCACCTGGCCCGCTCGGGCGCTGTCAACGGTCGCCCGCTCAGAGCCACCCAGGGGCACCCGGCAGAGCGAGTCGGGGTCACCCAGATTGAGCCACCTTAGTGACATCAGCTTCACGATCTCGTCGGGCTGACCGCCCCGCCGGGTTCTACGGGGACGGGCGGCCGCTCTTGGGCAAGACGTCCCCGTATAGCCGTTGCTTGCATCCGGGGCAAATGCCGTGGCTGAACTGAGCACTGGTCTTACTCGTGACATAGACTTCAACAGGTGTCCACTGGTTGTCCTGGCCGCGTACGCGCTTGCAACCGGCGCAGATGGAGATTAAGCCGCTGAGGACCTTTGTGAGCGCCTCGCCCAGAGCCGTCTCCGCCGTGTGGGCGTCCGCCTCTGCACGAAGGCGCTCTTGCAGGAGGACCCTTTCCCTCTTGCCCCTCATGCGCTCCCACCAGAACGTCAGGCCGATCAGGTAGAAGAGCAGGATGCCGATGGCTGCCTGCAAGATGCGGCCGGCGGTGCGGCCGGCGTCGATGTCTGCATGAATCGGGGTCTCTCCAGCCCCGAGCTCGTTCATCGTCCTCAGGAAGCCGTCTGCTGCCGAAGCTAAGTCAGGAACGAGACAGCTTCCGGGAGGCGTGCCCACGGGTGCCGCGGAGCGAGCGGCGATGCAGCCAAAAAGGCGGCGCTCGACCACGACCCAACGCTGAAAGGTGTCCGACAGGCCTTCGACGTTGCTCGAGAGCGGCGCGCTATATCGAGCCATCTCTTGGTACTGGCCAAGGAGGCTGTTGGCGGAGGCAACGGCGATCGCGAGCGTCCGGTTGCCTGCCTCCGCATCGAGGGTCTGAAGGAGGCGCGTCTCTGCCGCCTTCATCTCCAGGAAGGGGCGTCTCATCGCGTCCAGCATCTGTATCGCGGCTTGGCCGTTTTCGCCTCGATGGATTCGCTGTGGCAGCTCGAGCAGGAGCATCAGGAGGGCAACAGCAAGGATGCCCGCGACGGCTGGAATCGCCGCACGGATGCGCATCGTGGTCAGGGGGTGTATTGGCACAGGATCCTCCGCGCAAGTCCCGGGATTCCACGTAGACGGGCAAGGCCAGGTCCGTTCCAGCGCCCGCTCATCCGGGGGGCCCTGGAGCGCTGGACCGTTGCGCCGATTGTTGCCATGCCCCGCATCGACCTCCACACCCTTGACTCACCGCCACGCCGGTCCCTCCGCAGCGTGCTCGTGTTGGTCGGCCAGGGGGACCACCGCAAGATCGAGCGCTCCGGCGTCGCTCGGTCGGGATCGGATCGCGGCGCTGCAGGACCCTCCGGCGGCGCGGTCGCCCCGTCCGTGGACCCCATCCCCGTGACATAAGGTGCCATACTCAGACACCAGCCGCCCCAGGAGCCGACTGCACAGTGCATATTAGCGCCCTCCTCGCGGGTTGAGAGAGGCGGTCCGGGTGAGCGGCGTGATATGCCAGACACACCGCCACCGTCAACCGGCCCCGGACCGGCAAGTCGGTAGGCGGTCATGCGAGGAGCCGCCCACGGCATCACTTTCTCCTGCTTCACCCTCGAACGCCAGCCGGGCCGCAAGCCCCAGGTCGTCAACTCCTTGGACAGCTACCGCAGGAGCGTGGACTGCGCGCGACCCCTGGTCCGCAACCTCTGACCACGCGCCGGGGCCTTCCGCGGTGGCGAGCCGCAGTCTATACTGGGGTGGCCGTCCGGGGCTGGGACTCCATCGTCAGGAGGATCCGATGGGCCAGATGAAGGGCGTTCGCGGCTGCCAGGCAGGCCGGCGCCACCGACGACGAGATCAGCGAGCCGCTGCGCTACGCGATGCACGGAGCTGCCCGGGCGGCTTGGAGCACCATCAAGCGCATCCCCGGGACCGAGGACCTCGACAAGGAGCGGAAGACGAAGTACGCGATGGAAAGTTGCCAGTTGTCGCGCCCCTCACCCTGCCGCCCTCTCCCCCCCGGGAGCGGGCCGGGAGGACTCGAAAGGACGGAGGCCATATGCCGGTCACCCCGAGCGGGCAGGAAGAAGAGTACTTCGCCAAACAGGAGTTCGAGCGGCGCAAGAAGGCCCTGACCGAGCAGGAGGGCCGCGCCGCCGAAGGGGAGCGCCAGCGCATTTTGGCCGTCGCGCGCAACCGGTGCCCCAAGTGCGCCGCACCGCTCGTGACGATCACCTACCGCAACGTGGAGCTCGACAAGTGCTCGAGTTGCGAGGGGCTATGGTTCGACTCTGGTGAGCTGGACAAGGTGCTGGCGCAGGAGGGCGGCTTCCTCAGCGGCTTGAAGCGCATCTTCGGGTAGGCCCTGGGCGGGTCTCCTCAGGAAGCTGGTTGGGCTACGGGCGCGGGGCGGAGCCGCTGGATCGCGAGCACCGCGCCGAGAAGGGCGAAGCCGGCGAGGTCGGTGGCGAGGCCGGGCTTGATGAGGAGCAGGGCGGCGGCCAGCAGGGCGGCCCGCTCCAGCAGGGTCGCGCGTCTCACCAGATACCCCATGGATCCGGCGGCCAGCGCGATCACGCCTACACAGGCCGTCACCGTGACCCAGGCGATCTCCACGAGCGGCCCTTGCCAGAGGAGTGCCGGCGCATAGATGAACATGTAGGGGGCGATGAAGCCGGCCAGCCCCAGCCGGGTCGCGATGAGCGCCGTCTTCACCCAGTCCGCCCTGGCGATGGCGGCGGCCACGTACACCGCGGCGCAGACGGGGGGGGTGATGGCCGAGATGATGGCGAAGTAAAAGACGAACAGGTGGGCGGCCAGCGGCAGCGCGCCCAGCTTGATCAGGGCCGGCGCCACCACGGAGGCCGCCAGCACGTAGGCCGCCGTCGTGGGCAGCCCCATCCCCAGGATCAGGCAGACCACCATCGCGAGGAACAGCGCGCCCAAAAAGCTGCCGCCGGCTGTGCCGATGATGAACTCGGACAGCTTCACGCCCACGCCGGTCAGGTTGATCATCCCGATCACGATACCCGCCGCCGCGATGAGCGTGGCGACGAGCACGATGCCCTTGCCCCCCGCCTCGAGCGCCCGCCACAGGCCTAGGACGCGCGCCCGGCAGTCCGCCAGCGAGGAGCCCGAGAGCACGAAGATGATCAGGGAGGCGATGATGGACCAGAAGGTCGAGGTCTGGGCCGTGTAGCCCTGAAGGAGGAAGTACGTGAGCAGGATCACAGGGATGAAGAGGGCGGCCGAGCGCCGCCAGGCGAAGACGTCGTGCGCCCGGGGGATCAATTCACGCGGGATGGTGCCGAGGCCCAGCCGCCGGGCCTCGAAGTGGATCGCGGCCCCGCAGCCCAGGTAGTAGAGGAGCGCCGGTAGTGCCGCCGCGATAGCCACCTGGGTATAGGAGATCTGGAGCAATTCGGCCATGATGAAGGCCCCCGCCCCCATCACCGGCGGCATGATCTGGCCCCCGGAAGATGCCGTTGCCTCCACCGCCGCCGCGAACTCGGCCTTGTACTTCATCCGCTTCATCAGGGGGATGTTGAAGATGCCGTCCACCACCACGTTGGCAACGGCCGAGCCGGAGATGGTGCCGAAGAACGCGGACGAGAAGACGGAGACCTTCGCGGGACCGCCGTGGGAGCGTCCGGCGATGAGCTTGGCCAGGTCCACGAAGGTCTCGCCGCCCCCCGTGTGGTAGAGGATGGCGCCAAAGACGAGGAACACCGCCACCAGGGTCGCGGAGATGCCGGTCACGTTGCCGAGGATGCCCTGCGTGGACAGGTACAGCGACTCCTGGATCGTCACCCAGTCGAAGCCCCGGTGCCCCCACGCCCCGGGGATGGAGGCCCCGAGATAGGCGTAGGCGATGGCGATGACGCCGAGCGCGGTGAAGATGAGGCCGATGGTGCGCCGCGCCGCCTCCAGCGTCAGCACGGTCAGCACGGTGCCCAGGATTACCCCGGTCCGCGTCGAGTCCGAGGGGTTCTCCATGATCCAGTCGTAGTGGCGGATGATGTAGCCCAGCGCGACGAGGGCCGCCGCGGCCAGGGCCACATCCAGCACAGTGGGCCGGCAAGCAGACGAGCGGCTGGGCCAGGCGGGGAAGAGGAGGAAGCAGAGGACGAAAGCGAAGCTCAGGTGCACCGAGCGCTGGATCAGGTCGGGGAACGACCCGACGAACGGCGCCGCCGTGTAGATGTGGAAGAGCGCGAAGACGGCGGCGACGAGCGCCACGCCGGCCCCCACCGCGCCGGTGAGCGTTCTGGCGTCGGGCTCGTCGCTCTTGATCTCGCCGGGCAGGACCTCCGGCTCGACGGGGGCAGCGCTGCTAGACGGGGCCGGAGTCACGCCCCTACTTGGCCTCCTGCGGGACGAGATGGTCGGGGACCTTCACGCCCTTCTCGCGGAAGTACTTCACGGCCCCCGCATGGAGGGGGGACAGTGATTGCTCCAGCGTGGCCTTGCCCAGGTCGTCGACCAGGCCCTTGAAGGCGGCCCGCTGGTGCTCCTTGTCCTCGATCACGGCCTTGACGAGCCGGTACGCCACGTCTACCGGCATGGACTTGGGAGCCGAGAAGCCGACCACCACTGCCTGGGTCCAGAACTCGCCCATGCCCTTGACGGACCCCGCCGGCACCCTGACCCACGGGTAGTACGGGAATTGGGCCTTGACCTTGCCGACGTGCTCGTCGGTCCAGGGGAGGACGCGGATGGGCGTGCTGGTGGCGATGTCCATGCTGGAGGCGTCCAGGCGGAAGCCGTCGCCGGCCTTGGCGTTGCCGACGAGGCGCTTGTCCTTCATGGCGTCCACCAGGTCGGCGTTGCCCCCCCGGAACCAGTCGGCCTTGACGCCCAGGTGGGTGAGGGACGTCTCGGTCATCTTCTCCGTCGCCGACCCGCGGAAGCCGGGGCTGAACTTCTTCCCGGCGAGCTCCTCGATGGACTTGATCCCGGTCTCCTCGCGGACCACGACGTACACGGCCGAGATTGTGTAGTACCAGAGATTCCTGATATCCGGGAACGGGCCGTCCTTCCAGGCTCCCTCTCCCCTGTGGGCCAGGTACACCTGCTCGTTGGTGGTGAGCCCGTAATCGATCGTGCCCTTCTGCATGCGCTTGAGATTGTCCACGGTGGCCCCGGTCTCGACGACCGAGACGTCCACCTCGGGCACCGCCGTGTTGATGGCCTTGGCCTGGCCCACGCAGTACGCGTAGTGGCTGGAGGTCGCGGCGGGGCAACCCCTGGCCCGGCGCTTCTTCTGCGCCTCAGCGGGGCCGGTGGTGGACAGCCCCAGGGCGAGGGCGAGAGATGCCGCTGCGAGCGCGCGCCAGTTCATGTGTGCTCCTCCCTAGACTTCGGGTGCGAGGCGTCAGGCGCTCGGAGCCGGCCGGCAGCCGCCTTCGAGGCCGATCGTGAACGCGAGGATGTTCACAATGAGAGCCGGCAGGAGTCCCTGAAAGAAATCGACGGTGGCGAGGGTATCGGAAACCTGCAGGGAAGTAAAGCCGGCCGTCCCCACTCTGATCCCGCTCCAGGGACAGGGGCGTCGTCAGGGCTCGGACGGCTCAGGCGAGCAGGCTCAGGAGGGCGCCCAGGCCGAAGGCCGTGATGATGACGGCTGCGCCGCGATTCACCCAGCGCAGGTGGGCCGGCGTGATAGAAGAGCGGAGGAAGCTGATACCGGTGCTGAGCAGGAGCCACCAGAAGGCCGAGCCTAGGAAGACGCCCAACACCATGATCGACGCCGAGCCGTAGCCGCCGGCGCCGCCTCCGAGACCAAGTCCCGCGAAGATCGCGGCGAAGGAGAGGATGGTCGTTGGGTTCGTGACGGTCAGGGCGAAGGTCGTGACCCAGGCGGTCAGGAGCCCCGGCCCGCGGCGGGTGGCTGCCGCCGTCGCGGCGGGCACGGCCATCCATGTCCGGACACCCAGGTAGCACAGGAAAAGCCCGCCGGCGGCCTGCAGCCAGGCGCGCTGGCCCACGAGCGCGCTCGACACGAGCGTGAGGCCGAAGGCTGCCACGGCGCCGTACAGGGCGTCGGCCGTGGCGGCGCCCAGCCCGGCTGCGAAGCCGACTCCGCGGCCGTCGGCGAGCGTGCGGCGGATGCAGAGGATGCCGATCGGGCCGACGGGCGCGGCGATCCCGAAGCCGATCGCGAGGCCGCGGAGAAAGACGGAGAGTTCCACGCGCGGCCCCGGCCGCTGTCAGGACGCGCGGGCCGGCGCCTTGCGGAGGGCCGGAGGCTTGAGGGCGGCGTCGATCGCCGCGGCGAGGCGCGCTTCGTCGGCCGTCGCGTCGAGCCGTGCCGCGATCTCGCCGCGCTTGTTGACGACCACCGTATACGGCGCCCGCTTGAAGCCGAAGCGGTTGGCCACCCGGAGGGTTGGGTCGAGCGCGACGGGGTAGGTGGCGCGGTGGGCCGCGAGGAAGGCGCGGACGTCGGGCTCGGGGTCGTCGACGTGGATGGCGAGGATCTCGACGTCCCGCGACCTGTACTGCTCGTACACGCGCTGGAGTCCCGCGGCCCGTGCCTCGCAGGCCTTGCACCACGAGGCCTGGAAGCGGAGCACGAGCACCTTCTTGCCGATGAGCGCGCGGGAGTCGAAGGTCTCGCCGCCCTTGAGGAGCGGCATCCGCACGGCGGGGGCGGCCGGCGGGGCGGCGGCGGCCGGCGCCGGCGAGAGGGCGAGGAAGGCGAGGGCGGCGGCGGCCAGAACGCGCATGACGACGCATAGTATAATCGCCGCCATGACCGACCTCGAACGGGAATTGCGGCGCGTCGTGGAAGGCGACGTCCGCTTCGATCCCTACTCGCGGCTGCTGTATTCCACCGACGCCTCGATGTACCAGATGGAGCCGATCGGCGTCGTGATCCCGCGCCACGCGGGCGACGTGCAGGCCGTGCTGGAGCTGGCGAACCGGGAGAACGTTGCCGTCCTGCCGCGGGGCGGGGGCACCTCGCTCACCGGTCAGACGGTCAACCGGGCGGTCGTTTTGGACTTCTCGCGCTGGATGCAGGGCGTGCTCGAGGTCAACCGCGAGGAGATGTGGGCGCGGGTGCAGCCGGGCGTCGTCCAGGACGAGTTGAACGCCCACGTCCGGCCGCTCGGGCTCCTCTTCGGGCCGGACACTTCGACCTCCAACCGCGCCACCATCGGCGGCATGCTCGGCAACAACTCCGGGGGATCCCACTCGATCGCCTACGGCCTGACGGTCGAGCACGTTATCGAGATCACGGCGCTCCTGGCCGACGGCAGCCGCGCCGTGTTCGGCGAGGTCACGGCCGAGGCCTTCCGCGCCAAGATGCGCGCCTCGGGGCTCGAGGGCCAGATCTACCGCGAGGTCGCGCGCATCCGTGACCAGCACGGCGACGAGATCCGGCGGAGCTCCCCGAAGCACTGGCGGCGCGTCTGCGGCTACAACCTCGACGAGCTGGTCAAAGACCGGCCGCTCAACATGGCCCGGCTCGTCGTTGGGTCGGAAGGCACGCTGCTGACCATCGTCGAGGCCAAGATGCGTCTCGTCCCGCGCCCCAAGGCCACGGCCGTGGACGTGATCCACTACCGCGACATCCAGGAGGCACTCGAGTCCTCGCAGACCATCCTCGAGACCGGGCCCTACGCCGTCGAGCTGACGGACAAGATGATCCTCGACCTGGCGCGGGGCAACATCGAGCAGTCCAAGCGCATGGGCTTCGTCCAGGGCGACCCGGGCGCGATCCTGATCGTCGAGTACGCCGGCGACACGCCGGCCGAGGTCCGGGCCAAGGTCGAGGCGCTCGAGGCCAGGCGTGCCGCGGCCGGTTTCGGCTACGCCGCTCACATCGCGCTCGATTCAGCGGAGCAGCAGTCCATCTGGAAGCTGCGCAAGGCCGGGCTCGGGCTCCTCCTCGGCACCAAGGGCGAGGCCAAGCCCATCGCCTTCATCGAGGACACGGCGGTGGACCCGAAGCACCTGCCGGCCTTCGTCCCGCGCTTCAAGGACATTATGGCCAAGCACGGCGCCGAGGGCGCGTACTACGGCCACTGCTCGGTCGGGTGCCTGCACATCCGGCCGCTGGTGAACCTCAAGACGGCGCGCGGGCTCGAGCAGGTGCGCGGCATGGCCGACGAGATCTTCGACCTGGTCCTCGAGTACGGCGGCGCGATCTCGAGCGAGCATGGCGATGGCCGCGCGCGCAGCCCCTTCCTCGAGCGCGTGTACGGCCCCGCCGTGTTCCAGGCGTTCCGCGAGTTCAAGTCGGCCTTCGACCCGAAAGGCCTGATGAACCCGGGCAACATCGTGGCGAGCCCGGGCGTCACCGAGCACCTGCGCTACGGCACCGAGTACAAGACCTGGGAGCCGAAGACCGCGCTCGACTTCTCTGCCCAGGGCGGCTTCGCCGCGGCCGTGGAGATGTGCAACGGCGTGGGCGTGTGCAGGAAGAATCTCGAAGGCACGATGTGCCCCTCCTACATGGCCACGCGGGACGAGGAGCACTCAACGCGCGGCCGGGCGAACGCGCTCCGCGCCGTCCTCTCGGGCAAGGTGCCGTCCGCGGACTTCACCGGGAAGCGGCTCTTTCAGGTCATGGACCTCTGCATCGAGTGCAAGGGATGCAAGGCCGAGTGCCCGGCCAACGTGGACATGGCGAAGATGAAGTACGAGTTCCTCTACCACTACTACAAGGCCAACGGCCAGCCGCTGCGCAACCGGATTTTCGGGCACATCGGGCGCCTCTCGTGGTGGGGCGCCAAGCTCGCGCCGCTCTCGAACTGGCTCGCCGCGTCGGCGCCAAGCCGCCGGCTCATGGACACGCTGCTGGGCATCGACCGCCGCCGCCCGCTGCCCGCCTTCGCGCGCGAGACCTTTACCGACTGGTTCGACCGGCGCCGGGCGCCTGCCGCCGCGCCGCGCGGGTCGGTGGTCCTCTTCCACGACACCTTCGTCACCTACAACGCGCCCGAGATCGGCCGAGCCGCCGTCGAGCTGCTCGAGGCGGCCGGCTACAAGGTCGAGCTGGTGGACCGCAAGTGCTGCGGCCGGCCTCTCATCTCCAAGGGCATGCTCGACGAGGCGCGGGAGCACGCGCGCTGGAACGTCGAGCGCCTCCAGCCCTGGGTGGCGCGCGGCGTGGCCATCGTGGGAATCGAGCCGTCGTGCCTGCTAACGCTGCGCGACGAGTGGGTCGAGCTCCTGCGCACCAACGACGCGCGGGAAGTTGCGCGCTCGAGCTTCCTGCTGGAGGAGTTCCTCCTGCGCGAGCGGGCCCGCGGCCTCGACCTGCGCTTCAAGCCGGGCCCGCGCCGCGCGCTGCTCCACGGCCACTGCCATCAGAAGGCGCTCGTCGGCACGGCGCCGACGGTGGCTGCGCTGGCGTGGGCGGGCTACGAGGTCAGCGAGGTGGACTCCGGCTGCTGCGGCATGGCGGGCTCGTTCGGCTTCGAGAAGGAGCACTACGACATCTCGGTGACGATGGGCAACCGGCGCCTCGTGCCCGCCGTCCAGGCCGCGGCGGCCGACACCGAGATCGTCGCTCCCGGCATCTCCTGCCGCCAGCAGATCGAGCACCTGTCCGGGCGGCGCCCGCGGCACCCGGCCCAGCTCCTGCGGGATGCACTCGACACCTAGGCCAGCGACCACTCGCTTACCGCTTCCGGGAGATCAGCCATGCCACTCAGCCGGCAAACGCTCGAGACGCTCTACCAGGTCATGGTCCGCATCCGGCGCTTCGACGAGCGGACGATAGAGCTCTTCAATGCCGGCCACGTCAAGGGCACCGCCCACAGCTACGTCGGCCAGGAGGCGGTCGCCACCGGCGCCTGCGCGCACCTGACGAAGGACGACTCCGTCATCAGCAACCACCGCGGCCACGGCCACTGCATCGCCAAGGGCGC
>ORMF012029294.1_pt1 | contig 11332 bp, 12 predicted proteins | sample 1779871 | NCBI WGS metagenome assembly ORMF01 (sample SAMEA104232316, study PRJEB22302) | groundwater metagenome | biome: forest; feature: aquifer; material: groundwater | place: USA | collected 2011-08-07 | depth 5.4 m
CTCGGCTGTGCGTCCGAGTCACTTCTGGCGTTTGAAGTGGCCTTCACCGTAACGCTCAAAGTCCTTTCCAGGCTCCGCAATCTCAGAGACCTCAATGAAATCGTCGGGACCCATTATCTGGTAAGTTTCGCGCGCCCTTATCCCGCCGGAATGTTCTCTGTGTGCTCCGAGGTGAAGACAATCGTCTTACCGTCGGCGCTTGAACTGGTCATCGCATCTTGATTTACAAAGCCTTCGATGTGGAATTGTCTGAGCACGAAGTTCTTTCGAGCTTTGTCGAAACTAATCATGCCCCCGTCCTGTATTCGCATAGAGTCCGTGCCGTCCTTTGGGGGTGCATGTTAGTATTCTTCAAATCATTCGTGAAATGAATTGTTTCAATCATTACGATAGTTAGCCACTATGGCTTATGGATGTACGTGACTTGCAGATCTTCCTCAGCGTTGCTAAGCATTTGAACTACACGCGCGCCGGCGAAGAAGTTAATCTGAGCCAGCCAAGCGTCTCCGTGCGCATGCGCCAACTGGAGCGAGATCTGGGCACGAAGCTCTTCGAACAATTGGGAAAAAAGATCGCGCTGACCGAGGCGGGCAAACTCCTTGTGCCCTATGCCGGCAAAGTTATTTCGGCAATGGGCGACTCCCGCAATGCGATGGACGAGCTGCAGGGTCTCGAACGCGGATCATTGCGCATTGGGGCCAGTACGACGCCTGGCATGTACCTAATTCCAAAGACTATCGCTCACTTCAAACGGCGCTACCCGAAAATAGACGTTCACATCACCGTCAAAGACACTCGGCAAATTGAAGAGGGTGTGATCCAAAACGAATTTGATTTCGGCTTCGTGGGCGGACACCTGACAGGAGACGAAGTCAATGTAGTGTCCTGGATTACCGACGAGTTAGTCCTGATTGTGCCTCCCGGTCACCGTCTTGCCGGGAGGAGATTAGTCAAGCCACAGGATCTCTCCACGGAGCAATTCATTTTTCGCGAACAAGGCTCGGCCAGTCGCGCTGTAGTTGCCGCCCATCTGCGGAAAGCTCGAATCGAGGCAGAGGCCGTGATGGAGATGGCCAACCCAGAATCTGTCAAGAAGGCAGTACAGAATGGACTTGGCATTGCGTTTATTTCTGCCTTCGCCGTGGAGAGTGAGTTGAAGGCCAAGACTCTGCTTACGATCAAAGTACAAAACCTTCAAGTTCGTCGCGAGTTAAAGATTGTCTACCGCAAAGACAAACATCTTAGCCCAGCCGCCAGAGCCTTTCTCGAAGAGTCGCAAGCGGAAGTTCAGCGTTAGTTGACAGCCGATTTTGAGTGGATCAATCGATGTTACTTTTGGCGGTTCAAGACACCAAAGAAATAAAATAGTTGCAATCAAAGGGTTAAGGTGAATACCAGTAAAATCATCTAATCATTCAAGCAACAGCCTAAAGAGCGGCGTAGTCATCAACGGCTCAACCAGGCGTTTAGACTGAATGATTGATCAGGAATAGCCAAGGACTTAAACTGCACGTTCAAACTTTCAGCGAGCGAGCTTCAAATGGACCAACCTGAGTGTGACGGATCGGTGCTTACGGTGTCGGCCAAGTCCATTAGAGGATTAGTGCTTTCGATGTTGCTCCTGGCGCTCTGCGGTGGCCTGCTGGTAACAGTCCGGTAAATGAGAGTGGCTGATAATTTCATGACGGCAAACAAGTCAATACACCATTGCGCGCTGGGAATTATGGCGAAGGCGCCGTCGGCCGGAAGCGTCAAGACGCGTCTGACGCCGCCGCTCACTTCGGAAGAAGCATCGGTCTTGAGTGCCTGTTTCCTGCGCGACACGGCAAGTAATGTGAGCGACCAGGCGGCGGATGGCATGATCGTCTTTACGCCGGCTGAAAAAAGAAAATCGTTCGATGGGATAGTGCCGAAGAGTTTCCAACTTCTGGCCCAACGCGGCGGATCGCTCGGAGATAGACTGCTAAATGCGACGACAGATTTACTGTCAGCAGGATATGACTCGATCTGTTTGATTAATTCAGATAGTCCCACGCTTCCTCCAGCCATTCTTCTTTCAGCGATTGAAGCATTAGAACCGGAAGGAGATCGTTTAGTGCTTGGCCCTGCCGAAGATGGCGGTTACTATCTGATTGGACTGAAGAATCCACATCAAATTCTGTTCGATCGCATCGCCTGGAGCACGTCCGAGGTTCTTGCGCACACTGTCGAGCGCGCGAGACGGATTTCTCTGCCGGTTGTCATGCTACCGAAGTGGTATGATGTTGACGATGCGGTGACGCTTGACCGTCTGTGCCGCGAGTTCTTTTCTTCCAACCGTTTTAGCGAAAAGGGTTACCATCCATACGCCGCGCCATTCACTCGGCAATATCTTGAGAATCTGTTGAAACGGGACCATGGACGGCTTTCGCATGGATCGGAATGATCGAATTGAGCGAGACGAAAGCTACTCACACCACGACCAATTTGCTCAAACGATCAAATCTTCTGCTGATCGTTCTGGGCTGCGCCTTATTCGCAGTTTACTTGTGGAGTCTCCGAGCTCATTCCACCGCTGACATCGTTTGGTTTTTGCAGCTCGTCTTGATTGCCAGCGTCTTGTATATCGCCGCCTGTCGCCTGGTGATCAGAACTCAACCGAGTCATTCGACATTGCTGATCGTCTTAGTCTTTGCCGTCCTGTTTCGTTTGAGTCTGCTCTTCGCGCCGCCTTATCTCTCTGACGATATTTATCGGTACGTTTGGGATGGCCGAGTTCAAGCGGCTGGAATAAATCCGTATCGTTACGCTCCTACCGATCCGGCGCTGGAACACTTGCGGGATGACAAAATCTATCCGCGCATAAATCACAATTACGCGCCTACGATATATCCGCCCTTAGCCGAAGCGATTTGGTTCGTAACAACGCGCGTGAGTGAGTCGGTCACGTGGATGAAGATCACTGTGATTCTGTTTGAAGGAATCGCGATCTGGGCCGTTTTGCAGCTGCTCGGATTGGTCGGCCTGCCGCGTCACCGCATCCTGCTTTATGCGTGGCATCCGTTGCCGGTCTGGGAATTCGCCGGAAGTGGACATCTTGATGCGATCGCCATCGCGTTCATCGCGCTCGCTATTTTGCTGCGCCGCCGCAAGGCTGAAGCTGCTTCAGGGTTGACTGTGGCATGCGCCGCCCTTGTGAAACTGTTTCCTGCCGTTCTGCTTCCGGCTCTGTATAAGCGGCGTGATTGGAAGATGCCGTTGGTCTTTGCGCTGGCTATCATTCTTTCTTACCTGCCTTACCTTGGTGTGGGTGCACGAGGCGTAATTGGTTTCTTACCGGGATACGCACAAGAGAGAGGTATGTTTAGCGGCGAACAGTTCTTCATTCTCGCAGCGATTCGCCGATTGCCGCTTGGCTTTCGCGTTCCCACTGGAGCTTTCATAGTGTTTACGGTTTTGATTTTGGCAATCGTCGCGTTGTGGATACTGGCAAGACAAAGAGACACTTGTGATCGATCCCTGACTAACTGTCTGATCATAGCGTGCACATTTACAGTTTTGTTGGCTCCGCATTTTGCCTGGTACTTCGTCTGGCTCGTGCCGTTTCTGTGCTTTGTTCCCTCCGTGCCCGTGATTTACCTGACGTTAAGCAGTTTTCTTCTTTATCTCACTTGGCTGTACTGGGCAGACGATCCAGTGTTCAAAATCAAAGTTGCGATGTTCGTGCCGTTCTTTCTCTTGCTCGGGTTTTCACTTTGGAAGCGTCGCGCGAAATTGAGCATCAAGGTGCCAGCGGTTGAAGGCATATGATCCTGAAGACACATGACTGAACAAATCGATCCAGACGATTCGAAGACATTTGTATCGGTGATCGTTGCCGCGCTGAACGAGGAGGATGCGATTGCACAGGTGATTCGCGCCGTGCCGCGGAACGTCGCCGACGAAATTATCGTCGTCGATAATGGCAGCACCGACCGCACCGCGGAAGTGGCGCGCGCAGCCGGCGCGCGAGTCGTTCACGAACCCAACCGTGGCTATGGCCGCGCCTTTCGCACGGGTCTTCGGGCAATTTCTCCACGTTGCGAGATTGTGGTGTTCCTCGACGGCGACGGCAGCGATTACCCAGAAGTGATGAGCACACTGATCCAGCCGGTAACCGAAGGAACGCATGATTTTGTGATCTCGTCTCGCACGCGTGGGCAACGCGAGCACGGCAGCATGAATTTTCATCAATTGTTTGCCGGCTACCTGGTCGGACTAATTCTGCGCGCGCTTTACGGCGTCCGATCCACAGATATGGGTCCGTTTCGCGCGATTCGCCGAGATGCTTTAGAGCGATTGCACTTGCGCGAAGAGACCTACGGCTGGCCGTTGGAGATGCAGATGAAAGCAGCCCGCGCGGGTCTGCGGATTTTGGAAGTGCCAGTCGATTATCGTCGCAGAGCAGGCGGACAATCAAAGATTGCCGGCACCGTGTTCGGATCGATAAAAGCAGCCGCTCGCATCTTATTTACGTTAGCGCGCATCGCGGTACAGCGAGAGTAAACGTTACCAGTGCACAGTCGCCAACCTACTGCGGACGGACGATCGTCTGCGCCGGTAACAGCGGGTCATCGTCCTTTCCCAGAATGGTGCGAATGTTCGTCAGAGCTTCTCGTTTAGCGCGAACGTCGATGTATTTCAGATACTCTCTGTTGATATCCACGGCGTAAACCGTGCCCGCACTCCCACTCGTCGTGCCGCGCGAACCGTAAACCAACCGGAGCCTGCGCCGATGTCGGCGACATTTGAACGCTCCTCAATTCCCAAAATGTCCATCACTCGATTTGGCTGTAGCCTCTCGTCTCGTTTCGGCAGTCGCTGTATGATGCCTTTTATTTGATTAAGCGTAAGGCGGTGGACACGGTTCGGATGGCGATAGCAGAACGAACGGGCAAGATTACATTCATTAGTGAGGTCCAAGCCGAGCGCGAACGCTTCGGGACTCGCGCAATTTCACCAAAGAAGACTCGAGGGATATCTCTTTGCCAGCAGTGCATCGGCTCCAAATGTCCTTCCGGCGCTGCCAATAACCAGCGCGAGAGCGACAGCCATCGGCACAAGCAGCTCCCAAATCCACGCCGTTCCCCATTCCGAAACCCACAAGGTGGTGAGAAAAAGAAAGGCCGCCAAAGCTACGGGCCGAGTCAACAATCCAAGTAGCAAGAGAATCCCAAATGAAATCTCAGTTGCGCCCTGCATCGGTCCAGCAACGTTTGCGTGCGCCACCATAAATGACATAACTGACTTTAGCGCCTGAGGTGCATGGCCCTTTTCCATGTAGTAGTTAATCAACCCAGCGTAACCAGAAGCGCTATAGAGCCCTTTATTCAAATTCTCAAAAAACACGCTGATAAAGAGCGCGCCTAAAACTATTCGGAGCATCAATAGTGCGACTCGCGCGCCGGCTTGTCTTTCAGCGTTCCCGCGAAAACTCTTATCAGCATTGCTCATTTCTGTTTTCACCCTGACTGATTTGTTTTCATCTACTTCGGTGCGGCCAATGAACGCCTGGAAACTGATTACACAAGCGCTCCGAAATAAGTGATAATCCATCTACAAGAGTGGCACGCATTATTGTTCAGGCGGTGTAAATCAGCAAGCTGTTTTTACGTTTCAATTGAGCAGAGGAGGACTCCATGACAATGTTGGGCCGTTCAAAGACGATCCGTTTCCTGGCCTTTGGGATGCTGATCTTTACTGCAAACTCCTGCTCGCAGAAACGTTCGGCCGTCCCCGAACAGACTGCCAAGACAAATGCTGAACAGATTGCCAAGACCTATGGCCTTGATTCGTTCGGGCAAATTGAAGCGATCCGTTATACGTGGAACGCACAGTTCCCCGGAGTGAATGTCTCCCGTTCGTGGGTTTGGGAGCCCAAGACCGGGCAAGTCTCCTATGAAGGAAAAGATAAGGATGGCAAGCCCGTAAAGGCTACCTACCTTCGCTCTCAACTGAACAGCCAACCCGCGAATGTGAGGGACGACATCGACCCGGCTTTCACCAACGATAACTATTGGCTTCTGTTCCCCTTCCATGCTTACTGGGACACCAGCGCCACTGTGACTGATCGAGGCATGCAACAATTGCCGCTGGGCAACGGCTCGGCCGAGCTGGTCACGGTGAAGTATCCTTCGGAAGGCGGTTACACCCCCGGCGACACCTGGGACCTCTATATCGGTAAAGACAACCGCGTCGAGCAATTCGTCTACCACCGCGGGGGGTCCAAGAAGCCGAGCGTCGTGATCGCAACGTGGGAGGCCTACAAGAAAGCTGGCCCTCTCCTTATCTCGACGGACCACCACGGTACAGCGGACGGAAACCCCTTGCGGATTTTCATTTCAGATGTGTCCGTTAAATTGACGGGATCAGAAAACTGGATAAACGCACAGTGAATATAGGAAAGGTTCGTTCGAACGATTGATTGTCGTCTCTTACGAATCAGTCGTTTGCCGCTCCCTGATCCAGTCGCTCGCCAGAACGTGGTCGCGCGGGACGACGCTGTCGCAAAGTCTTCTGGGAGCTGTAGAATGCACACAATTCGATGAAGGCTGACATCGATCTGGATATTGGGCGAAAGACTTTCGCGTCTGGCCTGTTGCCGGAGTTGATAGCAGTGCTGCGCCGCAGCCGGCCGGGCGATCTCGTTGCGGTGATCGGTGACGAAGAGGGCATTGGACCTGAGTTGGAAACGTGGTGCCGATTCACCGGGAATCCACTGCTAGAGGCTACGGTCGAAAAAGGCCGTGCGCGGTGGGTTTTCCGTTGTGGGACTGTTTCGGTCGTGCCTCCCGAAGACAATCGGCCGATTGGCTCACGGCTTTGGCTCTACACGAATTTCGACTGTAACCTGCGTTGCGACTACTGTTGTGTGCGTTCCTCGCCCACCGCGCCCCGACGAGAACTGGGGCTCGGGCGTGTACAGCGGATCGCTCGCGAAGCGGCGGAGCTTGGCGTGAAGGAGATCTTCGTGACCGGAGGCGAGCCGTTTCTGCTGGAAGATATCGGCGACATTCTGGTTGCTTGCGCTGCAGCCGTTCCGACCACAGTGTTGACCAACGGAATGTTATTTACCGGGCGGCGCGCAGAAAGTCTGCGGGCATTACCCCGCGATCGAATTGTCCTGCAAATCAGCTTGGACAGCGCTACGCCAGCGCTGCACGACCTCCATCGCGGGCCCGGAACATGGGCGCGAGCGCTCGAAGGTGTTCAGCGCGCGCGTGCGCAGGGGTTTCGAGTGCGACTGGCAGCGACCGTTTCGACAGATGCCGAGGCCGAGGAGTTCGGTCAATTCCTCGACGAGGAGAAGATTGCGGCAGAAGACCGGGTCATACGCCTGATCGCGCTGCGTGGTGCTGCCAGCGAGAGCGAGGGTGTCGCCGTCACTCGAGCCGATTTAGTGCCCGAAGTCACAATCACTGCTGAGGGTGTGTACTGGCATCCGGTCGGGGCGGAAGATGCCGATCTGCTCGTTACGCACAACATTTTTCCTCTCTCCGAGTCCTTCGCTGCCGTCCGCCGCGCCTTCGACCGCGAAGGCGAACACGCGAATAAGCTGGCAAGAATCTTTAATTGCGCCTGAGTGTGGTCCAAGTTGCCGGCGCAAACGCGATTGGTTAAATCGAAATCCCTTTGGCCGACCTCGCAGATGATAGCTGCTTGAAGAACCCCTGTTGGGCCGCGGCTTGCCGCAAGGCAGCGTAACCATCGACGTGAGGCTTTAGCCAACGCTGCAGCCCTTCGGCGTCGAGTATCGAGCGATGAAACGGGTTGTCGTAACTCATGGCTAAGAGCGCTTCGGCGAACCGGTTCTCCTGTTCAAGGTCAAGGTCAGACCGCGCCGTGAACATGCAATGATTGTAGGTCGGAGAGGACCATATCTCACGAAGACCGCCTTCGGGCACCAGGCGTTCGTTTCGCACAGTGTTCCAGAAGGGACTGCCGATAGCGCCAGCGTCGGCTCGCCCGTCGAGGACGGCGCGCACCACTTCCACTTCGCTGGTCCCGGTATCGCCATGTTTGCCTACGTCGCTGTCGAAGCGCAGCGTCCGGTAGTCCCTTCCCTCGCGCATGCCTTGCTGCTCCAAAAAGTAAGCGGGAAGAATCGCTGCGTGTCCGCTGTCCCGGCTGCCCAGCGCGAGCGTCCGATTTTTCAAATCCGCGAGTGTGGAAATAGGGCCTCCGGTGACCGCGACGATCTTGGTCATCCAGCCGAGGTCGGTGTCGCGCATGGCGACCGCACGACAGGCGTGGTCGCTCCACTCATCGGCCTGTAGGTAGGCAAGGTTTGTGTTCCAGGCGATATCGATACGCGGCACGGGCTCGCCCGGCGGGCCGAGGAGCGCGAGGACCTGCGTCTCATAGCTCTGAAATAGCACAACCTCAACTGGAAGGTGCGCTTCGTCCTGAAAATAGTGCCGCATCCCCTCCCAAATCGTGACCACTTTCGGGTGGTATGCAACAGCTCCCACCCAGATTGTTTTGCTCATAAGGCCTCCACGGTTCCTGTCACGGCCTTCACAAAAATACTGTTTCCGTTTTCGGAGGGCCGGCGTCAGAAGAGCGGCATTCCCAATACCGACTTTCCGATGAACTCGCGCAGAACATCGCCCGTTGGCGCCATGACAGCACCCGCGTGCGCATCGCGGAACAGGCGTTCAATGCTTAAATGCTTTGAGAACGCCGCACCGCCGCAAACGCGCATTGCTGCTGAGGTAACGCTGATAGCTACGTCGCCCGCAGCGGCTTTGGTCTCAAGCACGCGCAGCATGGTTGTCTCGCGCGGCTTTTCAAGATGCTCGAACAAATCGCCGATGCGCGCCGACAGCCCGTCGGTATCAATCTGCATCGCCGCGAGTTGCGCGCGTAGGGTAGGCAGGCTCTCGCCGAGGCTCTGGCCGAGATACTCGAATCTCGCGCTCTTGAGGTGTGACGCAGTTTCAGCGACTGCCGCTCGGCACAATCCCAAGGCCACCGCTGCCGTCCCCAAACTAAACAGCGGGAGCACCACGTTGAGCATGGCCGGAAAGCCCGCGCCGTCATCAGTAAGCTGAAAATCGGATGGGACCTGGCAATCGTCCAGCGCTATCGGCGCAGAAGCGTTGGCCCGAAGTCCCAAACCGTCCCAGGGCCCCGCAACTGAAAGGCCGCGTGTCTCCGCTGCAACAAGATAGAGGGTCGAATCGGTAGGTCCCGCCCCTTCAGGGGCAAGCGCAGAAACGACATAGCTCTCCGCATGACCCGCGCTGGTCACCCACGATTTCTTGGCGCTTATACGTACGCCGTCACCATTCCGATGTGCGCGGGATATAGGGGCCCAGAAATGACTGCGCGAGCCGGCTTCACTGAAAGCGAGAGTGGATAAATGGCGGCCCGCACCAATGTCCTGCAGTATGGGTGTGAGTGCCGGAGCCGCGCTGGGGCGCGCTGCCGAGATAGTCGCGGTGCCGAGGATGTGCATGAGATAGACCATGGCGACAGAAGCGTCGGCCTCGGCGAGCGTCGCCGTCACAACGGCAAACGTGCTGGGACCTAACCCTGAACCGCCAAAATCCACGGGCAGCAACAGCCCAAGCAGTCCAGACCCACCAAGCGACTCGACAGCCTCAGTAGAGAATCGTCCCGCCTTGTCGTTTTGCCCTGCGGATGGCGCCAGCACGCGACTGGCGATCTCGCGGGCTTTCAAAACGGCCGCGTCATGAGTCATGATTGCACCTATGATCCACAAATCTACTGGATCGAACCAGGATTGTCGCCGAGGATACGCGCAGGGGTCAACGTTTTTGGCGGCCTCCATCTTTAAAGGCACAGAGTTCACGATCGGTTTGGCGTTCGGCACCACTCAACACGAGGCACTACGCACCCATGACTATTTCTCCTTTCTCTCTTGTTTCTGCAAATTGGTATTCCGATCAGACACCACAGGTCCCGGCATAAGTGGCGGTTGGTCGACGATCAACCGTGGCGACGGATCTACGTTACTTTTGAGAGTGACGCGGAGATCGCCTTTGTTCGTGAAGACTCGGAATAAGATCGCATTGACAAAGGTTCACCACAGAACTAAATCCCGCCCGGCAGAAGAGGGTTCTCTTCAGGCGGCCTCAGCGGAGCCCGCTTCGTCAATCGGAGCCGACGGAGATTTCGCGATCACGCGACCGCTGCCTGCTCACGTTTTAAGAAAGCTAGTAGGTCTGCATTTACCTGATCCTTGTGCGTCGAGCACATCCCGTGCGGCGCGCCCGGATAGACCTTGAGCGTCGCATTCCTAACAATCTTCGCTGACAGCCTGGCCGAGTCGTCGATGGGCACGATCTGATCGTCATCGCCATGCAGGATCAAGGTCCGTACGTCGATCTTTTTGAGATCTTCAGTGAGATCCGTCTCGGAAAACGCCTTGATGCAGAAGTACGCGCCCGGAAGTCCGCACATCATGCCCTGCAGCCAGAAGGATTCGCGCAGACCTTCCGAAACCTTCGCGCCGGGCCGATTGAATCCATAGAAGGGAATGGAAAGGTCCTTCCAGAACTTCGAACGATCGCCCAGCACGTTCGCACGAATCTCGTCGAACACAGCCATCGGCAAGCCGCCCGGATTGGTTTCGCTCTTCACCATCACCGGTGTAATGGCGCCGATCAAGACTGCTTTGCTAACGCGGCTGGCGCCGTGACGTCCGATGTAACGCACCACCTCGCCACCGCCGGTTGAATGGCCCACATGAATCGCGTCTTTCAGATCGAGAGCTTCAGTAAGCTCGGCGAGATCGTCAGCGTACGTGTCCATATCGTTGCCGTTCCATGGCTGACTGGAACGTCCATGCCCGCGCCGGTCGTGCGCGATGCAACGATATCCGTTCGAAGCCAGGAAGAACATCTGATCTTCGAAAGCATCCGCTGACAGCGGCCAGCCATGGCTAAAGACAACCGGTTGACCAGTGCCCCAGTCCTTGTAGTAGATCTGAACCCCGTCTTTGGTAGTAATGGTAGACATACAGAATCTCCTTTCTAATTAGGTCGTTTTGGACTCACTCCTGAGCGAACTCGACAAATCCATTTAGATACTGTTCGAGCTACTTTCGGATCGCTTCATGGTTAGTGCTCTATTTTCGTCGAAAACGGTTTGCGCACGCGATACCAGCAGACGTCCTCCGAACCACGGTTGTGTTCCCAGCGTGCGCACCACTGGTGCAAACCGCGATTCGATTCCCGGTGAAGGCCCATAGGAGTTCTGCAGTCCGTCGCGGCGACGAACGTTTGCCATGAAGAAACTGGGCGAACCGCGAAAAATAAGGCTTTTTCGCGCAGTTACTAAGGAGTTC
>ORMF010194521.1_pt1 | contig 11331 bp, 3 predicted proteins | sample 1779871 | NCBI WGS metagenome assembly ORMF01 (sample SAMEA104232316, study PRJEB22302) | groundwater metagenome | biome: forest; feature: aquifer; material: groundwater | place: USA | collected 2011-08-07 | depth 5.4 m
CTCGCGAGCGAGGCGCACCCGGTCCTCGGGTCGTCCTTGGCCTACGATCGCCACGGCGCGGAGGGCGGCGGCATCGGCGCCTTCTCCCCGCCGTTTTCCGCCCTGGCGGGGCGCTCGTCCCTCGTGCGCTTCTGGATCGCGCCGGGAGACGGCGAGCCGCGAAGCCCGTGGCTGCAGCTCACCGAGGGCGTGCGCGCGCTGGTGCCGGCGGACCAGGCGCGGCGCGTCGAGCTCGTGCTCCGCGCCGAGGACACCGATCCCGCCGCGCGGCTCGAGCTCACGCCCCATCCGCTCTACCTGGATCGGCTGTGGGTCGACGACTTCTCCGTGCGGGCCGTGCGCACCGAGCCGTATCCGAGCGCGGCGCTCGTCCGCGCCGGCGAGCCGGTCCCGCCCGAGGTCCGCTCGATCCTCCTCTACAACGACGGCGACGCCCCCGCGCGCGCCTCGCTTGGCGCCGAGGCCTGGGTCGACCTCGACGGCCGCGCGTGGAGCGGCGACGTGGCGTTGCCCGCCTGGGTTGGGCGCGTCCTCGTCCGGCAGGCCTGGGCGAGCTCGCCCGTCAAGTGAAACTCGCTTCTGCCGGGCAACCCTTCACAACGGCCGGCTCGAGCGCACTGGCTAGACAGAGTCGCATTGGACCGGATCCAAGCGGGGCCGGTTCTCCCCTCTCCCCACGGGCCCCACGGGAGAGGGGTCGGGGGCCCCGGCCCCCTCTCCCGAAATGCCCGAAAGGAGAGGGGGAGACTCGGATGATCCCGACTCTGCGCGATTCTGGCTAGAAGCCGTTGCCCAGGAGGCCCATGAAGGCGCCTTGAAGCGCCCCGAGCGCGCCGTTCGGCACGGTGATGGGCGGGTCGTTGGTGGGGATCCCGAGCTTCCCGGAGGCCAGCGAAATGCCCAGCGCTCGGAAACCCGTCGCCAGCGTCCCCGCGAACGCCAGGTCAGACTCCTTGCTTGAGGTGCTGGAGACCTGGCTGCTGATGTAGGACATTCCTTCGCCATAGGATATCCAGAACGGCTGGGAAATGGCCCAGGTGGCGTTCTTGAATCCTGTCCGGCCGTACATCGAGCCGCCAATCGATCCGCCGACGATCGACGAGATTCCCGTGAAGTAGATGCCACTGAGCTTGTCGCCGTCCGTGCCGTGCTGTCTTCCGAACTCCAGGCCGATGCCAGTGGCGCTGTCGGTCCCAGACAGCAGGGCTGCTCCGGCTTCACTGCTCCCGCCGCTGTCGGCCGAGTCGATGAGCCCGGGTCCCCCGTCATCCTCCGCCCAGCCGCCGAGTGCAGCAAATCCGATCATCAGACTCACTTTGCCCTTCGTGAGGGTGCCCAGATACCCAGGCTTCTCCTCCGTGGTCTCCTGGAGGGGGGGGGCCGGGTCGAGGCCTCCCCAGGCGTAGGCGGCACCGATCCGCACTCCCTTGGAAAGATCGACGAACAGGCTCGCCGAGCCCCTCCAGTCGTCGCTCGTTCCGAGGCGCACCGACGCGTCTGCGGCCTTGGGAGCCGCTGTCCCCGTGCTTGGTCGCCCCGCGCCGCCGCCGCCGCCGCCGCCCGAAGCAAACGGGTTCGCGCACAGGCCCACCAGGGCGCACAGACCGTACAGGCCGATGCCCAGCGGACCGCCCAGCGAGAACCCGCTTCCCGCGTCGTTGGGCGCCAGGCCGCTCGGGTCCGTGAGGTTCGTCGGGCTGCCGAGGACGTAGGCGTAGCGGTTGTAGGACTGGCCGAACCCGGGTGCGGCGACGATCGGGTCCGGCGTCAGGAACCGCATGAGCTTCGGATCGTAGATGCGACCGCGCATGTTGATGAGGCCGGTGTCGTCGTCCTGCTCGTGCCCCGTGAAGCCGAGGCGAACTCCGGTCGTGGGCGGCAGCCCCGGGGTTCCGGGCATGCCCCACTCCTCGCGCCGGCCATAGGCGTCGAAGCGCTGCTGGGAGCCCTCGACCACGGCGCCTGCCGAGTCGGTCGCCAGCGTGCTCGACCCGAGGTGATCGCCGTGCAGGTACTGCACCACGCTGTCGACGACTCCGCCGCCGAGGTCCCTGGAGATCACCTGCGCGACACCGGCCACGTAGAAGACGTGCGTATGGTCGCCCGCCGGCCCCACCCGAAGCTCGTAGAGGCTCCCCACGTAGGAGGTGGTGGAGCCGTCCGCCGCGCTCTTGAAGACGCGGCTGTGGCCGGCATCGTACCTGTAGCTGGTCACGCCCGTGGGCTGCGTGATCTTCCGAGGCAGACCGAAGGTCGTGTAATCGATCGAGCGCTCCACGCCGGTGCCGCCATTGACGCTCCACTGGTTCCCCGCGCTGTCGTACGCGTAGGTCTTGCCCGCACCGGAGGTGACGGCGTGCGGCCGGGGCCCCTCGACCTTGTACTCCTCGGTGGAGGCATCGGGCGCCGTTCGCCTGCGCAGGGTGCCGAGGTCGTCATACGCGTAGCGTGTCGTGGCCGGCACGCCGACGGCGGTGTCGGAGAGCGTGGTCGAGGTGAGGCGACCGAGCGCGTCGTAGCCGTAGCTGGCAAACGGCGGCGTGGCGGCCATCTCTTTCCGTACGGTGACGTTGCCATTGGCGTCGTGCGCGTACTCGATGTCCTGGACGACCGTGCCGGCGCTCGTGGCCGTGATCCGGTTCATCCAGCCACGCAGGGGATCGAAGCTGCGGATGTTCTCCACGCCGTTGCCGAGGACGTCGTACGTGACCTGCCCGGCCGCGTTGCGCTCGCCCAGCGTCCAGTAGGCCGTGCCGCTCTTGACGTCCCGGAGGCGCCGGACCTCGCCGCTCGTGGCGTCGGCGTACTCGTGCTGCAGGATGACGCCAGGCGCGCCCGCGACCTCCGGATAGGAGAGGAGGTCGGGGCGGCCGACGGAGTCGTAGGTCACCCGGCTTCGGAAGGCGATCCCGTTGATGCTCTGCTCACGAAGCACTGGCCGCTCGAGCTCGTCGTAGGTCAGGCGCGTCTCGGCGAGGTCCGGGCTCACCGTGCGCGACAGGTGGCCGATGCCGTGGGCGGCGCTGTCGTAGCGGAAGCACGTGCGGCCATCCTTCGTGCTGTCGGTCAGGGTCACGCGCCCGAGGCGGTCGCGTGAGTAGCTCGTGACCGCGCCGCTCGCGTCCTCGTCGCCTTCGATCTCTCCGAACGCGCTGTACGTGGTCCGGCTGATCCCGGCGTCCGGATCCTCGAGCCGGATCCGGCGCCCGAGGACGTCGTAGGCCATGCGGAGCACATTGCCCTTGTGGTCCGTGGTGGTGGCCGGCAGGTCGAAGGGCGCGTACGTGAACCTCGTCACCACGTCGTGGGGCGCGGTCGAATCGGTGGACACCACGCCGCGGTTGACGCTCTCGACCAAATGCCCCCGCTCGTCCGTGACCCGGTAGCTCTGATTGCCGAGCGCATCCCGGATCGTCGTGCGCTGACGCGTCCCCTCGAGCTCGTAGGTCTGCGTGATCTCCTTGTCGTCGGGCAGCAGGGTCCGCGTGGACCGCCCGAGCGGGTCGTACTCGAAGCGCGTCGAGCCCGCCGGGGGCTCACCGACGAACGCGGGCAAGGTGACCTTCGCGGGCTGTCCGGGAAAGCGCTCGTCGTACGTGGTCTCGGTCCGGATCATCCGGCCGTCCAGGGCCAGCGTGTCGGCGCGGACGCTGCGACCGGCACGATCGTATTCCACGACGGATCGCCCGCCGCCATTGCTCCAGCGCGTGATGCCGAGTGGACCGAGCTCGCCTCTCTGGTAGCTCGCGAAGGTGTCGGATCCATCGGCCGAAATGCTGTGCCGCGGGCGACCGAAGCCGTCGTACTGGTAGCGGGTCGTGACGCCGTTCGGGGTCACGGCGCGGGCCAATGCGCCATTGCTCGGGTGGTGCATCGTCCGGCTGACGTGCCCGAGCTCGTTGGTCGTGGTCGCGGGGAACCCCTCGTCGTCGTAGGTCACGCTGATCGTGCGCTTGACACCGAGCTTCGTGTTGCGCGACGTGGCGATGATGAGGCCGTCGGCGTTCCGCACGTGCTGCGTGCGTAGATAGGTGGAGTCGGTCGCGGCCGGCTCCCGGATGGTGGTGGTGAGCAGGCCCGTGCCGGGGTCGTAATCGTGGTGCTGAGCGCGCGTCACCGTCACGAGCGTCGCGTCGCCCTCGGTGGAGGACGTCACGACGTCCCTGGGACGCCCGAGCAGCCAGCTCGCGGTGTCGTTGAGGTAGCTCGTCACCTCGGTGCGCTGCCGGACCACGCCGTGACGATCCCGCTGCTCGGTGACGAGCGGATTGTCGAACGCGTCGTACGTGAGCGTCGTCTTGCTCTCGCGCACGCGGACCGGGGTGCCGCCGCCGGCCGGAGTCAGATCCTCCTGGTCCGTGATCACGCTCGGCACGACGGAGAACGGGGCCTGACCGACCTTGGGATCGCCGAGCGGAAAATGGACCTCGTATTCGGTCGTCCGTTTGCTCAGCAGGGTCCCTGCCACGCTGAACGACTCGGAGGTCGGGTAGCTCGCCTTGGGGTACCAGGTCCCGCGGTCCGGACGGTCGATCCGCGCCGCCGCCGTGTTGTCGAACGCGGTGGTCCACGTCCGGCCCCCCGGCCCGCGGATGGTGCGACCGGCAAAGCCCAGGAAGCCACGGCCGAGCAGGTCCCAGCGTGGCTGCTCGTACTCGAGGGTGAAGTGATCGACGCCACCCGCATCGGAGGGGGACAGCGGGTAGGACGGGGTCAGGCCGAGGTCGCCGCGGTCGAGGTGATAGGCCGTGACGAGCCAGAGCCCCCTGGCGACGCAATGCTGGGGATAGCTGCAGGTGCCCTCCCGACCGACCTTGAGGCCATAGTCGATGTACACGTGTCGGTCGAAGCCGTCGCGCACGTGGGTCATCAGGTCGGCCCGCTTGCCGCGCTTCTGATAGACGTGGATGGTCCCGGTGTCGGGATCGAGCTGCGTGAAGTCCGTCAGGCCGTCTCCGTTGAAGTCCAGGGTCTGGACGAATTGCTGGTCGCCTCGGCCCTCCTTCGATCTCGGGTACGCGACGGGGGTGAAATTGGTGCCATCCGGGCGCCAGACGGTGGGATGGACGCCGAGGTCCGCGACCACCACGTCTGGCGCGGCGCTCGTGGGGACGATGGCGGCCAGGGCGGTCCGGCCCAGTCGCATCCGGGGATCCGAGTGCGTCTGCTCCGTCAGCAGGAAGACGGGATACTCGTCCTGGTAGTAATTGAGCACGCGCAGGCTCTGCGGATCCCCCAGCACCGGGAGATCCACGCCCCACGTCGTGAGCACGGGCTTCAATGGAAATCCATTTCCCGTGTTGAGGAGGATCGTGCCCTTCCTGCCCTCGCACAACGAGGTCTTCGTTCCGTCGCAGAATCCGAGCGCGTCCGTGATCCCGTCGCCGTTCAGATCCGCGAACACGTAGTCCATCCCGGCGTAGCCGAGCGCCTCGGCCTGGCCCATCGGAAGCGTGGTCGTGGTGGCACTGATCGCGCCGCTCTTGTCCATGACCGCGAGGCTGTACCAGCTCGGCTGGTCGGTGGCTTTCTTGGGCCGCAGACCGAAGACCAGGCCTGCTCGGCCACTGCCGTCGAGGTTCGCGACGTAGGTCCGCAGATCCTTGCCTTCCCTCCACACGAACCAGGGCTGCGTGGTGTAGGTGCCACCCAGGCCTCGGAAGGCCCACTGGAGATCGCCGGTCGCGTCCGGGGCGTAGGCTCGCGCCAGCTCCGGCCGGCCGTCGCCGTTGAGGTCGAGGACGTACCTGCCGGCGCCCGCGGGATCGACGCACCCCCAGTTCCTGCAGCCCGCCAGGGTCTCGTCCGACCAGCGCCCCTTGCTCGTCCACTCCGGCGGCTCATCCGGGTAGGTCCGCGTGGACCAGTTCGCCCACGCCTGGGGCCAGGACAGCTCGAGGGTGCCGTCGCCCTTCCGGTCGATCCCCTGAGCGCCGGGCAGGCCTGAGGCGCGTGGCCAGATCGACTGCGCCTCGGTCTTGACCTCCTTGACCGTCCCGTCGGCCTGCGACAGGTAGAGGTGCCACCCGATCGCCTCGAGCCCCTTGGGGTCCGAGGCATGCTCGGTCGGATACGTCTTCGTGAAGCACGCGGGATTTGTCGGGTACGGAAAGCAGCAATCCCGCGAGGTGTCGCAGGGATTGAGCGGATAGGCGCAGATCATGGTGGTCGAGCCGTCGCTGGCGGGCTGAGGGCACGTGAACGGACAAACGGGCACTACAGCAGGAGGGCATCGCTCGGGCTGGTACGGAAACCGCCGCGTGACCACGAGGTCGTCGCGGCCGTCCCCGTCGAAGTCGCCGATCACCATCTGTCGGTGCTCGGCGTCGAGGCCCGCGAGCGGATCGGGATCGGCAGCGTCGGCCTGTGGCGGCACGGGGATCTTCGTGTCGATGTCGTCGAAGTCCTCGGCGCCGAGCTGCCAGTCGAAGATCGTGGGCGCCTTGCAGGCGTTGTGCCCATCGCACTCCTGGACGGAGCGCAGGAGCTGGCGGTGGCTCACGTTCGAGAGGTGGCGCCCGTCCTCCGGGTCGTAGCTGTACCGGAGCCTGTAGCGTCTTTGCAGGGTCTGCGAGCCCCCGGGGCCGCTGCCCTCGTAATTGCTCTTCGGGCTTCCGGCGAACATCTGGATTGCGGTCAGGAGCGCGGTGCTGCGGATGGCGAAGCCGGAAACGTACTTGATCGAAGCATCGGGCCGGAAGTCCGGCGAAGCATAGTAGAAGCCCACGGAGCGAGTGCTCGTGGCGTCACCGCTCCGCGTGGTGTACTCGATCATGCTGGGCACGCGCTCCACGCTCGTGCAGCTCCAGGCCGCGTCCTTGCATTGCGCGTGAGGATCGTCGTAGGTGTAACGAATTCCATTTCCGCTACGGTCCTGGGTGTCCGAGATCAGCCAGGCATAGCGGGCCCATTCCGTGCTCTCCCACGGAACGACCTTGTCGGGCAGTGGGCCAGGGCCGCCCCACTCGTCGGCGACGTGGAACCCCTTGCGCCAGCCTTCGAGCCTGGAGCTTGTGCTGCCTCCATACGTATGGATCCGGCCGCCCTTGTCATGGACCACGAACAGCGAAGGGCCGAGCCGGGATCCGTCGTCGCCGACGGCGACCACGAGCGAAAAGGGCGAGTGCTCGGGCCGGTATTCCATGCCGGCCCCAAAGGCAGTGTGGCGAGTGGCGCCGGTGGCGATCAAGTAGTCGCCGTCGAGACACCAGCGATCGGTGGCATCGAACTTCACCGCCAGAGCTTCGCCGTCGGACGCGAAGGTCTTCGGGCAACGCGCGATCTGAGAGAAGCCGCCGAGCGCCCAGCCCATCCCGAGCGGGCCATTGCCGGCCGCGCTCGAATAGACGAGAGACAGGTCAGGCTGCATGCCCGCGCGCCCGATGGGCGTCCACAGAGGGATGCTGTAGGTCGCATCGCCTCCGGCCGAGACGGAGAAGTGGCCGGGCGTGAGGCCCGCAGCGGGGTGAATCTCCTGCTGCAGCTCGACCGTGGGCGCCCCGACGGACTCGGTCGGCACGATGGTGTCGCCGAAGATCGCCCGGGGGTTCTCCTCGACCAGGATCACCTGGCCGCTTCCCAGCGTGACCGTGATTCCAGCCGGCGTGGAGACCGGCGAAGGACACAGCACGAGGGCGCCGGAATGGGCCGAGCCGCTGCCGAGCGTCCACTCGAGCGGGCCGCCACCGGGGACGAAGGTGACGAAGACGCCGTGGTGCGTGCCGGGCTCGAACGTGACGGGCTGACCGAGGCTAGCGCCCGGGCCTCCCGTGAAGCGATTGCTGGCGCCGATCGGGATGTGGGTCGGCGCGTCCGAGCTGTTGGTATAGCCCCAGACCGCGAACGAGCGTCCATCGCTGGTGAAGCCCTGGCACGACAGCGTGGGCATCACGGTCAAGGGACTGTCCGGCGGATCACACGACGTCGGCACCAGCGGCGGTAGCGAGGGCGGCCCGGGGGGGGGCCAGGGGGTCGGCACCGGGGGCGCGGTCGACGGGCCCTCCGACTCCGAGAGCCGCCTCGACGACCCCACGGGGGACGGGGTCCAGGGGGTCCCCATGTCAGGCGCGGGAGACGGCGACGGCGGGGGCGACAAATCGAGTCCGCTCGACGGCTGTTCCGGCAGTCCGTTCGACGGCTGTTCCGGCAGTCCGTTCCAGCTGCTCCAGGGCTGCTCCGGCAATCCGTTCGACGGCTGCTCGGGCAGTCCGTTCGACGGCTGTTCCGGCAGTCCGTTCCAGCTGCTCCAGGGCTGCTCCGGCAATCCGTTCGACGGCTGCTCGGGCAGTCCGTTCCAGGGCTGCTCCGGCAGCCCGTTCGGCGGCTGCTCCGGCAGGCCATTCGGCGACGGGATGGGATCCGCCCCCGCGAGGCGGGCGCTCGAGGTGAGGAGCGTCAGCTGGACGACGACCGAGGTGATACGGAGCCAGCGCGCGCGCGGTCTCGTGGCACGGGGGGCAATGAGATCAGAAGGGACGTCGTTGCGAGCCATTGGCTGCTTGCCTCCGTGTGCTCTTTCAATGGTCCGAGCCCGGCTGGATGTTTCAGGTCGAGTCGAGGGCGCCGAGGAGCCCGGCAGGAGCGTCGAGCGGTTCATGCAGCCCCATACGGGCGAGGCGGCATCCTGGTTGACGATTCTCTGCCCACGGTGCGGCGGGCGCGCGATCGCGCCGCCTTCTTGCTGCTCGCGAGATCAGAGCGGCGAGGGATCCCGGGCGAGCGTGCCGACGCCCCGCGCGGATGCGGTCAACGATCGTATGAGCAGAGGGCAGGCGAGCTCAGAGGCTCGGGCTCGCCTCGGTGCGCAGCAGCGCCCGCGCGCTCGACCACAGGACGCCGGGCTGCAGCGTGGTCACGGCGCTCGGGCAGTCGCGGTCGAGCGGCGCGACGCGGGACGGGCAGGTACGGTTCAGGTAGTCGAGCGTCAGTGCCAGCACGCCCACCTCCGTGCGGAACGTGTGCGTCACGGGATCCCACACGAGGCGCGTGCCCATGCTCGTGCTGAGCCAGCCGGTGCGGCGAGGATCGTTCACGCAGGTTGCACCCGACGGGCTCCACGTCGCCTCGACGCCCCAGCTCGCCGTATCAGCGTTGCCGCCCGAGAGCGAGTCCGACACGTCGATCTGCCGGCCGTCGGTCGTCATCGGCTGCCCGTCTCCGCAATAGTCCGCGCGCATCATGCGCACGCAAGCCTGGTGGTGGTCGGACAGCGGCACCGTGCGGCATTCGCGCGTGCCGAGGAGCGACGTGCGGCACTCGGTGCGGGTCGTCCACGGCTTGTAGCCGACGAACCCGGTGCCCGGCACCGACTCGACGCACTTGCCGACCGCGCCACGCGTGCAGGAGAGCGTGAGAGCCCCCGTTGTCGCCGTCTTCTTGCCATTGCGGAGGTCCCAGGTGCCCGCGACCGCGATCGCGCGGTTGGCGCGGCCGTGCACGTCGGTGTCGCAGAGCGGCATCCACGTGCCGAAGCCACCGGTGCCCGCCACCTCGTACTCCACCTCGTAAAGCGTGACCGCGGCGTCGAGGCCGCTCGTCACGACGCGCTGGATGCGCAGCGGCACGTCCACGAGCGTGCTCGTCGGCGAGGCCCAGCTCGTGCGGAACTTCCCGATCATCCGCACGCCCGTGAAGTCCTCGAGCAGCCGTGAGGTGCCGCTCACGGTGACGCGACCGGTGAGCCGGGTGCCGCGCAGGGCGACGCTCGAGACGGGGCCGAGGGCGGTGCGGAACGTCGAGACCGGCACGGACTCGAGCTCGCCGCCCGAGAACGACGGGCCGTTGACCGGCCGGCCGTTGACGGGCCGGCCATTGACCGGCCGGCCGTTCCTGGCCTTGACGGCGAGCGTGGACTCGCCGAGCTCGTCCTCGGCGGGCTCGCCGCCGCAACCCGCGAGGGACGCAAGGGCGCACGGCAGGAGGAGGAGGGCGAGGAATCGTGAGGAGGGCATGCGCTGCATGGCCGCCCTTCGTAGCAGATCTCGCGCCACCCGGTTCAACCAGGATTCAGGGACTTGCACGGGTCACAACCATGCGGCGGACGCACGATCGTGCCATGGCTGCATGGTTCGGGCGGCTCCTCCGGTGGCCACGTTGCCGGGTGGGCTACTCGGCACTGGCGCATACGCGCAGGCCGACCGTGAGATCGCGGAAGGCCGGCGAGGTGACGATCCGGTTCGCCACGTGGAGCGTCTTGCGGTCGAAGTAGAAGGCGCCGCCGCGCACGAGGCCGCGATCGCCGAACACGCTCTCGGTCCACTCGCACACGTTGCCCGCGAGGTCGTGAAGGCCGAAGGGGCTCCGCGACGCGGGGTGCGCGCCGACCTCGTCGGGGCCGAACGCTTCGGCGCGGCCGCCGTAGGTCTCGTCGAAGTTGGCGTCACCCGGCGCGAGCTGGTCCCCGTGCGGGTAGCTCCGTGCATCCGCGCCGCGCGCCGCGCGCTCCCACTCGAGCTCCGTGCACAGCCGGGCACCGCGGATGCGCCCGGTGCGATCGAGCCACACGGTGTACGCGCGCGCATCGTCGAGCGAGACGCCAGAGACCGGGATGCGCTCCCAGCGTTGCTCCGCGAGGGTCTTTCGCGACGGATAGCGCAGCGGCACGCCGCGCGCCGCGACGAGGAGCCGGTCGGCCGGCTGCATGCGCAGGCGCCAGGTGCCCGCGTCCTCGGCGAGCGAGAGCGTGCCGTTGACGGACGCCCCGCCCGCGCGCGGGGAGCGTCGCGCCCGCTCGGGGGGCGAAAGCTCGCCGAGGAACGCGAGCCAGTCCGCGTACGTGACCTCGTGCCGCGCGATCAGGAACGCCGGCGTCGTGCGCTCGGAGAGCGGCGGCGCATCCAGGAAGCGCCGCACCAGCGCGGGCTCGGCCGCACCGAACCAGAAGCGTCCCGCGGGGACGTAGACGAAGCCCTCGGGCAGCGCGCCTTCGGGCGGCGCGAGGCGCACCTCGAGGGGCTCGCCGCGTCGGAGCTCGACAAGGAGCGGAAGAAGACGCTCGAATTCGCCCCCGTCGAGCGCTAACCAGAGTCGCATTGATCGTGGATCATCGGGCGCCTCGAGGGTTCGGGCGAGCGCCGCAGGCGCGAGCCGCCGCCCGATGGTGCGGCGTTGGCGAATCGGCAACGTTCGGCTGTGAACGCGGCCATCAGGCGCGGTGAGGGGGGAGGCCGCGCTGGGGCGCGGCCGAGGCGGGGGGGGGGGCGGCGCGCCGGGGGGCGACCGGCCTCCGGCGGCTTCATCCGCCAGCGCCCGGCCAGCGCGTCATCTTCACGGTGGCGAGGTACTGAACAGGGACGAATAGATCCTGCATCAACCGCCCGAGCGCGAGCGCCA
>ORMF012297650.1_pt1 | contig 11328 bp, 8 predicted proteins | sample 1779871 | NCBI WGS metagenome assembly ORMF01 (sample SAMEA104232316, study PRJEB22302) | groundwater metagenome | biome: forest; feature: aquifer; material: groundwater | place: USA | collected 2011-08-07 | depth 5.4 m
AGGACGAAATGGCCACGCTGCGAACGGAGTTGATGCAGCGGGGATCAACGGCGCAGCAGGCTCACGACCAGGCTTGGGAAATAGTGAGGGAGAAATACATCCTGCTCCCGCCCGAAGAATAGCCAAGCGTCATCAGGAAGAACCGCCGAAGAATCTCAACAACTACCGCCTCACCGAAGCCGACCGGCTCGGTGAAGGCGGACCGAAGCAAAAGTTTCAGCAGAATCTCAAAGCCATTCAAACGCTGCGGATGCTTGATGCCGAGGAACGTCCGGCGACAGAAAAGGAAAAAGCCGCGCTCGTGAAATACGTCGGCTGGGGTGCAATGCCCCAGGTCTTCGATGTGGACAGCGCGGATTGGCGCAAAGAGCAAATCCAACTTTCTGAAATCCTATCCGATGAGGAACATCGTTCCGCCCGCGCCACCACACTCAACGCTCATTACACCGCACCGACCGTCATCGGCGCGATGTATCGCGCCGCCGAGCGGTTCGGTTTCAAAGGCGGTCGCGTGCTTGAACCCGCGTTCGGCATCGGCCACTTCGTCGGCCTCATGCCCGAAGACATGCTGCGCCGCTCGACTGTCACCGGCATTGAGATTGATCCGTTGACGGCGCGCATCGCGAAGGCGCTTTATCCCGATACAGACATTCGCCCCCAGCCGTTTGAGCAGACGAAACTCGCCGACGGATTTTACGACCTCGCCGTTTCCAACGTCCCGTTTGGCGATTATACCGTTCACGACCCGCGTTTCAATAATTACAAATTTCAAATCCACGATTATTTCTTCGCCGCCGCGTTGGAGAAAGTGCGTCCGGGTGGCTTGCTCATGTTCATCACTTCACGCGGAACAATGGACAAGTTGGACTCGACGTTGCGTGAAATGCTTTCCACGCGCACGGAGTTGCTCGGCGCGATTCGTCTGCCCAACGACGCCTTCAAGAAGAACGCCGGCACAGAAGTCACGACCGACATCATCATGCTCCGCAAGCTCCGCTCCGGTGAAGTTCCCACCGGCACGGCTTGGAAAGAAACGGCGGCTTACACCAACGACATTGGCGAAGCCTTCACGCTCAACGAATACTTCGCCGCCCGCCCGGAAATGATGCTGGGCAAAATGCGTCTCGCTGGTGGGATGTATGGCGGCAATGACCCGACGCTTGAACCCGATGGACGCAAACTGGCGGACGCGCTCGCACAGGCCATTGAGAAATTACCGCAGGGCATCTACGAAGCACAGGCGCACAAGATCGCCGAGCCAACGCTCGAAGAAACCATTCCCGCGCCCGATTTCGTAAAGCCCAACGCCTTTTGTCTCCACGATGGCATGGTCTGCATCCGTGAGGAAAATGTTTTGCGCCCGCTCACCGACATGCCCAGCGAGATGCGCTCGCGCATCCGCCATTTGATTCCGGTGCGCGATGCCGTCCGCGATTGTCTGCGGTCGCAGATGGATGGCAGCGCCGACGAACACGTTGTCGAAACGCGGCAACGACTCAACCAGGCTTACGACCGTTTTGTAGGGCGCTTTGGTCCGGTGAATCTTCGCGCCAACCAACGCGCCTTCGACGGCGATCCCGATTTGCCATTACTCCTCTCGCTGGAGGATTACAACGACGAGACGAAGCGGGCGACGAAGGCCACGATTTTCAACGAGCGCACGATTCACCACCGGCAGCCGGTCGAGTCGGTCGCCACACCGAAGGAAGCCTTGCTCGTCACTTTGAATGAACACGGTTGCGTTGACCTCGACCACATGGCCGACTTGCTCAACAAACCCGTGGCGGAGTTTTTGCCGGACTTGAAGGGCGTCATTTTTCTGAATCCCCAATCGAACCAATGGGAAACCGACGACCAATACCTTTCCGGCAACGTGCGCGAGAAATTGTCCGTGGCGGATGCGGCGGCAGTGACCGACCCGCGTTTCGCCGAGAACGTCGAGGCATTGAAATCCGTTCAACCAGCAGACCTCGCGGCGACGGAAATTGACGTTCGTCTTGGCGCGTCTTGGCTGCCGCCAGGCGACGTGCAGGACTTCACCAATGTTTTGCTCAACATCCCGTCTGGCGTTGAAATCGGCCACATCCACGCTCTCGGCGCGTGGCACATCAGCGCGAATTGGGAGGCGAAAGGCGCGACCGCGAACACGACGGATTGGGGAACTGACCGTTACACCGCGCTCGAACTCATCGAGGACGCCCTCAATCTCAAAACACCCACGGTTTATGACACGGTGGATAAAAAACCCGTCGTCAACGCGCAGTCCACCGAGGCCGCACGCGAAAAACAGGAGCGCATCAAGGAACGGTTCAAGGAGTGGATATGGTCGGATGATGAGCGGCGCGAACGACTCGTGCGCCTTTACAATGACACGTTCAATCACAGCCGGGTCCGTACCTTCAACGGCGAGCACCTGACGTTGCCGGGAGCCAGTGCGGCCGTTCAACTTCACATTCACCAGAAGTCGGGCGTGTGGCGCATTTTGCAAACCCCCAACACGTTGCTCGGCCATGTCGTCGGCGCCGGCAAGACCTACACGATGGTTGCCGCCGCGATGGAGTTGAAACGCCTGGGACTGGCACGCAAGCCCATGTTCGCCGTTCCCAATCACATGCTCGGCCAGTTTTCCACCGAACTGCTCATGCTTTATCCGGGCGCAAACATCCTCGTGGCAGGCAAGGAAGATTTCGAGGCGCAGAACCGCAAGAAACTTTTCAGCCGCATCGCCACGGGCAATTGGGATGCCGTCATTGTCACGCACTCCGGCTTCGAGCGCATCCCGTTGGCACAGGAAACCCAGGTGCGTTTCTTTAAGGAGCAATTGGATGAATTGGAAGAGATCAAACGGGAACATGCCAACGATGATAATCGGCGGTTGGTGAAGGAACTTGAAAAGGCCAAAAAACGGTTGGAAGCAAAACTTGAATCACTCGCCGCAAGCCATAAAAAAGACAACACGTTGACCTTTGAGGAACTTGGCATTGACCGGCTCTTTGTGGATGAGGCGCACTATTTCAAAAATCTTTTCTACGTCTCTAAAATGACCCGCATCGCCGGGTTGCCGCAGACGGCCAGTGAACGCGCGTTCGATATGTTTCTGAAAGTACGGCATATCCAGTCGGTGAACGGCGGCGGTGGGGTCGTCTTCGCCACCGGCACACCCATCGCCAACAGCATGGCCGAAATGTTCACCATGCAGCGTTACCTGCAACCGGAGGATTTGAAAAAGCACAACCTGAATCATTTTGATTCATGGGCCGCGACCTTCGGTGAGCCGGTGACGGCGATGGAGCTTTCGCCCGACGGTGCGGGCTACCGGCTCAACACGCGGTTCGCGCGGTTCATCAATGTGCCAGAGCTGATGCAGATTTTCCGCCAGACAGCAGACGTGCAGACCGCGCAGATGCTCAATCTCGCGCGTCCGAAATTGGAAGGCGAAAAGCCGGCCATTCGTAATGCACCCGCCTCTCCCGAATTGAAGAAGTTTGTCGAGGGACTAGCCAAGCGCGCCGAGGCGTTGAAACGCGGGCGGGTTGACCCACGCGAGGACAATATGCTCAAGATCACCACCGAAGGCCGCAAGGCCGCGCTGGATTTGCGGCTGATGAAACCCGGTTTGCCAGACGACCCGCAGAGCAAGGTTAATCTGGCGGTGGAAAACATCCATCGGGTTTGGGAGGCGACCAAGGAAGACCGTTTGTCGCAGCTGGTGTTTTGCGACCTGTCCACGCCGCAAGACCGTGGCTTTTCCGTTTATGGCGACATGGCGGACAAGTTGAAACGACTTGGCATCCCCGAAACCGAAATCGCCTTCATTCAGGATTACGACGCGGACAACGCCAAGCTGGCGCTGTTCCGTTCCGTCCGCGCGGGCAAAGTCCGGGTCCTGTTCGGCAGCACGCAGAAAATGGGTTCGGGCACCAATGTTCAGGAACGCCTGATTGCGCTTCATCATCTGGACGCGCCGTGGCGACCCGCCGACGTGGAGCAGCGGGAGGGACGCATTTTGCGGCAGGGCAACAAGAATTCCAGCGTGCAGATTTACCGTTACGTCACCGAAGGCTCGTTCGATGCCTACATGTGGCAGACGTTGGAGACGAAGGCGAAGTTCATCTCCCAAGTGATGAGCGGGGACATGACGATTCGCCGGCTCGAAGACATGGACTCCGCCGCGTTGACCTATGCCGAGATCAAAGCCATTGCGTCCGGCAATCCGCTCGTCATTGAAAAGGCCCAGGTGGATGCCGAGTTGATCCGGCTGACCCGGCTGCGTTCCGCCCACGCCGAGGAACAGTATCGCATCCGCAGCAGTCTGCGCCATTCCCGCGAGGAGGTGGAGACCGGGACGGAACGGCTGGCACATTTGCGGCAGGATTTGACCGTGCGACAGGATACTTCCGGCGACCGTTTTCGCATCGAGTTGGACCAGCAAACTCTGGACAATCGCGGCGTCACCGGGGAATTGCTGTTACGCCGGGCGGAGAAAATCAAACACCGCTTTGGCGAGGACATCCGCCTCGGTCGGTTCGCCGGGTTTGATTTGTTCATCCGGGCCGGTTTCAACAATACCGCCGAACTCGTTCTGCGCGGCCAGAACAGTTACAGCACCCGCCTCACCGACACCGCCCTGGGCACCGTTCGCTCGCTCGAATCCGTGGTGCAGGGATTTGAGGAACGCGCCACCCGGCTGGAATCCGACATCAAGGATTCGCAAAAGCGCGCGACCGAACTGGAGGCCAAAGTTGGTTCACCTTTCGAGAGGGAGGCGCGTTATCACAAGCTGGTCAGCCGCCAGTCGGAAATTGAGGAGAAACTTGATCTCACCAAAAATCAGGCGTCCAACCAGCTTGAAGCTTCTGAAAACGCCGAGGCCAATCCCATAAGCGAGCAACCAGAAACGGTTCATCGCCAGACCACCAAACACAAACCCGCCCGGAAAATGAAAGTATGAGACAAGGCAACATCATTGGCGAACGCATCCGCCTTCTGCGCGAGTTGCGGGGGTGGACCCAGCGGCAGTTCGCCCAAAAACTTCGCAACACCGGCCACAGCGTCAGCCGCGATGTGGTCGCGCGCTGGGAAACTTGTGAAACGCCGGTCAATGACATACGGATGCTGGGCATCGCCACGCTGCTGCGGGTTTCCGTCGTTGACCTGTTTCCGCCCACACGTCGCGGACGACCCCGGATAAAATAACCGGCCAGGATTTTTATGAACAAGGAAAACAAATACACGTTTCTCAATCTACCATTGCTTCCGGCCCGGTTGAACGCTTTGGAAGCCGCGTGGTATCTCGGTTTCCAACCCCATGAAGTTTCAATTTTAACTGGCGCAGGTCTTTTAGAACCGCTCGGCCATCCTCCCGCCAACACGCCCAAGTTTTTCGCCACCGAATCACTGGTGGCGTTGCGCGACAATCAGAAATGGCTCGAAAAAGCGACGGATGCCGTTAGCGCCTACTGGCGGCGCAAGAATGGACAAAAACGGGCTGGTCGCAATGGCCGGACCAGCCCGTCTTCGCGTGCGTCAGGCGTGTAACAAAAAAGCTTCCCGATCCGCCGCAACCCCTTGTTGGAACAGCAGGGGAATGATTTGAGTTTCACCCGCCCGTTTTTCATAAGCTTCGAGCGAAGGCAGCTTCACCTTGGCTTTGCGCGCATACGCGCGGTGAATGGCCTTGCTGTTGTGGCCGAGGGCTTCCTGGGCGAAGCGTTCGGGATAGCCACAAACCTTGGCGCGCTCCGCCCACGCGTAGCGGTAGGAATGTAAGGTGACACCCGACACCTTGGCACGACGGCAGATCCGCTGGAATTCCGTCGCCCGATGTCCCGCGTTCAGCTTTTTGAAGTTCGGAAACAACGCGCCTTGCGGTGGTAGCGATTTCAGAATCTTTTCCACTTCCTCGCCGAAATGAATCATGGCGACCGACTTGGTTTTCTGACGGGAAAAACTCACCACTTTCATTTCCCAATCAATGTTGTCGGCCTGCAAATTTACAATGTCCGATTGCGAGCCGCCCATGTGCCAGCACAGTTCGTAGAATGCTTTCCGCTCCGGGTTGTTTTCGAGCGTGATGATGGAGCCATGTTCCGCACAAGTGATTGCCCGCTTCTCTTTGAACTCAATCGCCGGCCACTGACGTTTCACCACCACCGGCCACGGCAGCCAGCCCATGTCCAAGGCGAAGTTGTGAGCGCGGCGGAGAAAAACATTGGTCGAAACCGTGCCGACATTCAGCACCTTGAGAAAATGTTCCGCCTGCGTTTCCAAAATCGGCAGGTCACGAATCAGGTCAAACGCCTTGTCCTTGATGGCGCGTTTCCAACGCTCGTGGGTTGTTCCGCGTTTGGCCTTGGCCAGTTCTTCCATCGGCACCTGCCAGGTCCGTTTGGCCACCATCGGATCGGTCGCGGCCAGATAGGTGCGCGCCAGCCGGAGATTCAAATGTGCCTGCCGATGCGATTGGGTTTTGGCGGAGAACAGCGCGGAGGCTTCTGCGCGGTCGCGGGTTTGCAGGCTTTCCTGTTTGCCCGTGTCCCCATCGTGGATGTAATAAATCCCGCCAGCGCGGCGGTAGAGACGGAATCGTTGCTTCATATTTTTACGAAGCAGCGTAAATTTGTTCTAACTCCGCGTTGTGTAAGCTTTACACAATCCGACGCGGCCAAATTGTCCGTCAGCAAGTTTTGCCGGAGTTTCAGCGGAGTCTTGGCGAGTCGTTTCCGAGTTTCACCAAGTTCGCCGTTTGCTGGCAGTTTTGCTGGCAGTTGCAACTTGGTTCTTCACAACTAACTGATGCACAAGCATCAAAGTTGGAGGCGAGGGTCGGAATCGGCCCGCCGGACAAACAAGCGAAACTCTCCGATGGCTCGCTGGTGGCCGATTGGCTGACGCGCCGCGGGCGCAACGCAATTTACGGCACCGTGAGCGGCTCCTACGGCGATCCGGGCGGGCCTTACTACGCGCCGGTCTATGTCGGACCGGGCACGCCGGATTATTTTCTGCGACTGAACTTTGGCCCCAACGGCCAACTGGCCGCGTGGAAAAAGTTCGCCCGGTGAATTTCTGTACTTCCGCTGGTTTGCGGCGCGTGATTTACTCCCGGCCATGAACGTCGCCGACAGCATCTGGAACAAACTCACCCGCGTGGTGGTTTTTCTGTTGCTGCTCGCCGTTCTCGTGGGCATCGGCGTCTGGTATCTCCCGCTCATCCAACAGAACGAACGAATGCGCAAGGAGATTGACCGGCTCGATGAGAAGGTGCAGAAGGAAAAAGAAACCAACCGGCAACTCGGCGACGCCATCCACGCGCTCCGGACGGACCCCAAAACCGTTGAGCGGCTCATCCGCGAAAAACTCGGCTATGCCAGGCCGGGCGAAACCGTCATTCGCTTTGAGGAACCGGTTACGAACTCCGCCGCACCCCGTTAGGTCGGCCCGCTCCCGCCAACGCCGTCCGCGAAGGGACATTGCCGTTGCCGGTTTGCGGTGATGAGATTTCGGAAGTCCGCGTCCGGCATCTGCTCCAGACCTTCCGGCATGACGGACAACTCGCTTGCGCGCAGCCGCCCGATGTCGTTTCAGGCGATGACTTCCGTGTTCGCTTTTCGACCCGGTGAGAAAAAATTCTTTCGTGTCCGCCCGCCGCCGTGTTCACTGGCCGGGATGAAAGCAGTCATTCTGGCCGCCGGCAAAGGCACGCGCATGAAGGAACTCACCAACGAGCTGCCCAAGCCCATGCTGCGCGTGCAGGGCAAACCGATTCTGGAGCACATCCTCACCGGCATCGTGAGCGCGGGGGTGCGGGAGATTTTTATCGTGACGGGCTTCCGGGCCGAGACCATCGAGAGTTATTTTGGCGACGGATCGAAATGGAACTGCCGCATTGTTTATGGCCGGCAGGTCGTGCAGGACGGCACGGGGAAAGCGCCGGAGGTGGCGAAGGAATTTCTCGGCGCGTCATCCTTCATCCTTACCTACGGCGACATTCTCGTGAAGCCCGAGACGTACGGGCAGATGATTCATCGCTTCAACGAAGGCTACTTCTCCGGCGTCATCACCGTCACGCCCGGCGAAGACGTGGCGAAAGGCGGGTTGAATTTCTTCGACGAAAAGTTTCGCCTCTCGCGCCTCGTTGAGAAGCCGTCGCCCGCGCAGATCGAAGAACTCCGCCGCACCGGCTGGCTCAAGCCCGGGCAACCCGCGTGGTACAACGCTGGCATTTACATCTTCAAGCCGTTGCTCTTCGAGTTCACCGCGAAGCTGGAGAAATCTCCGCGCGGCGAATACGAACTCACGGATGCGATCAGCGCGTTGCTCGCGGCGAAGCACCCGATCGCCGGGCTGGAGATTCAAGGCCGCTGGGTGGACGTGCGCGACCCGGAAGTGCTCGCGTCCCTGGAGAAACAGCCGGTTTAACTTTGCCTGGCCCCTCGATGTCACCGCTCGAACCACCCAACAGCCATTTCCTCAACGCCGCCACCGGCTGGTTAATGCTGGGGAATGCTGTCGAGGCGCGGACCGAGTTCCAACAGATTCGGGCCGGGCTGCGGGAACATCCACTCATACTGGAGTTCGAGTGGCGATTGCTGGCGGCGGAAAAACGCTGGCTCGACGCCGTGGAATCGGGCGAACGGTTGCTGCTCGTCTGTCCGGACGATGCGAACGCCTGGGTTCACCGGTCTTACGCGCTCCACGAGTTGCAACGCACACGCGAAGCGTTTGATTTGTTGCTGCCAGCGGTCCGGCGTTTCCCGAAGGAAATCATCATCCCCTACAACCTCGCCTGCTACACCTGTCAACTCGGGGACCTGGCCGCCGCCCGGCGTTGGTTCGAGCAATCGCTCGCGCTCGGGGATTCCGCGCCGGAAAAACTCCAGCGCCTGCACGCCGCGCTGGAGGACCCGGACCTGCAACCCCTCTGGCCGGAATTGCGGCGGCGCATGGCCGATTCGGATGCCGGATCGGTTTCGTGACAAACCTTGGCGCCGGCCGACCGGGACATTCCCCGGCCCGGAATTCTCTTCGGCGACCGTCAAGACCACGCCGACGGGGAAACTGACGACCCCGCAGGTTTGAAAACGTGCGCCAAGCCAAAGCCCTTACCGGGAACCGATCTGAAGAGGAAAAGAAAACTTTCGCAGATAGATAGTAGTAGAATTCTTGACGCCACCGCAAAAAATGATGAGCCTTCGGCAATTCACCCGGCGACGATTTTGCCGCGTGATGGCAAAGTCGCGACGTAGGCGTAACGCTTGGCGCTAGTCTTGTGGTCAGCGTTGCGGGTATTCAAAGAATTTTCATTATGAACGCAACGCTGACCAGCCCGCACAAGAAGCGGTTGCAGTCCATGCTCGACCACGCCAGTGGCGACAAGCGCTTCAAGATCTTGGAAGTCCACATGAAGAAGCATCAGTTCCGCCACGACGCGCTGATCGAGGTGCTGCACAAGGCGCAGGAACTGTTCGGGTTTCTCGAAGACGACCTGCTGCTGTTCGTTTCCTACAAGCTCAAGCTCCCCACGAGCCGCGTGTATGGCGTCGCCACCTTCTACCATTTCTTCACCCTCAAACCCAAGGGCGAGCACACCTGCGTCGTCTGCATGGGCACGGCATGTTACGTGAAAGGCGCGGACCAGGTCATCGCGTCCGTCCGGGAGCGGCTCCAGATCAAGCCCGGCGAAACGACGGCGGACAACCGGGTTTCGTTGCTCACCGCGCGCTGCATCGGCGCCTGCGGTATCGCGCCGGCGGTGGTGTATGACGGTACGGTCACCCCGCGCCAGACCTCCGAGTCCGCGCTCGAACATCTCAAGCAGTGGGAGGCGAAATGAAGTGCAACTTGCCAACGGATGAAAAGTGCCAACGGATTTCATTCTTCCGGTTTCCATCCGTTGGAGAAACCGGCTGACTGAAAGCTGAACGATTATGGTTCTCCACGATCTCATCGCCATCAAAGAAAAGGAACTGGCCGCGCGCAAGAAGATCACGCTGCGCTGTTGCCTGGCCGCCGGGTGCATGTCGTCCGACTCCAAGGGCGTCAAAGCGCAACTGGAAAAGGCCGTGGCGGACTCCGGCCTGCAGGAGCAAGTCGAGGTGCGCGGCGTCGGTTGTATGAAACTCTGCTGCGAAGGCCCGCTGGTTCAGGCGGACCCGCAGAATTCGCTCTACGTGAAGGTCACGCCGGAGAACGCCCCGTCCATCGTCGCCGCGCTCAACGGCGGCCAGGCGAACGTCGCGCAAACCGATCCCGACGCGGCGTTCTTCCGGAAACAATTGTCCATTGTGCTCGCCAACAGCGGCGTGGTGGATCCGGAGCGCATCGAAAGTTACATCGCCGCGGACGGCTACCAGGCGTTGCATGAAGTGCTGCATGAGCTGACGCCCAAGGAGGTCGTGGAGACGATGGTCAAGAGCGGCCTGCGCGGCCGCGGCGGCGCGGGATTTCCCACCGGCCTCAAATGGGGCACGGTGGCCAAATCACCCGGCGCGAAGAAATACGTCATCTGCAACGCCGACGAAGGCGACCCCGGCGCGTTCATGGACCGCAGCGTGTTGGAGAGCGACCCGCACGCCGTGCTCGAAGGCATGGCCATCGCGGCGTTCGCGGTCGGCGCGGATCAAGGCTTCATTTACGTGCGCGCCGAATACCCGCTGGCCATCAGCCGATTGCAGAATGCCATCAAACAGGCCAAGCAACTCGGCCTGCTCGGCTCGGGCACCTTCGAATCGCCTTTCAATTTCAACATAGACATCCGCATCGGCGCCGGCGCGTTTGTCTGCGGCGAGGAAACCGCGCTCATGGCGTCGGTCGAAGGCAAACGCGGCACGCCGCGGCCGCGTCCGCCGTTCCCGGCGGAGAGCGGTTTGTATGGTTGTCCCACGCTCATCAACAACGTCGAGACCTTCGCCAACGTGCCGCCGATTTATCGCCAGGGCGCGGAATGGTTTGCCGGCATCGGGACGGCGAAGAGCAAGGGCACGAAAGTGTTCGCGCTCGCGGGCAAAATCAAAAACACCGGCCTCATTGAAGTCCCAATGGGCACCCCGCTCCGCACCATCGTCGAGGAAATGGGCGGCGGCGCTCCCGAGGGCCTGAAAGTGAAAGCGGTCCAGACCGGCGGACCGTCGGGCGGTTGCATCCCCGCCCAATACCTCGACACGCCGGTGGATTACGAATCGCTCACCAAGCTGGGATCGATCATGGGTTCCGGCGGGATGATCGTCATGGATCAGAGCACGCGCATGCCGGATGTGGCGCGTTTCTTCATGGAATTCTGCATGGATGAATCGTGCGGCAAATGTGTCCCATGTCGCGTCGGCACGGTCC
>ORMF012334047.1_pt1 | contig 11328 bp, 12 predicted proteins | sample 1779871 | NCBI WGS metagenome assembly ORMF01 (sample SAMEA104232316, study PRJEB22302) | groundwater metagenome | biome: forest; feature: aquifer; material: groundwater | place: USA | collected 2011-08-07 | depth 5.4 m
ACGGCAAGGCCCAGTTTTTTTCCTGGAAACTTGCTTGGCCTTTTGTCTTGACCTCGATTCCGGCTGCCTTGATGGGCGGCTTGATCAAAGTTTCGCCCGTGGTTTATGCGCTGCTTTTGGCCGGCGCGTTGTCCTTTGCCGGGCTGCGGTTGCTCCTGAATATCGATCAAAGTGCCAAGGCGGCGTTACAGCCGCCACCCACCGGTGTCGCGGCGGGCGCGGGTGGTTTGCTTGGTTTGATTTCCGGGATGGTGGGCGTAGGCGGCGGCATTTTTTTAAGTCCGATTCTGATTCTCTGCCGCTGGGCCGATCCGAAAAGAACGGCGGCGCTTTCCGCTTTCTTTATCTTCGTGAATTCCATCGCAGGCCTGATCGGGAGATCCCTTCGGGGCAGCGTGCACCTTACCGATGATTGGCTTTGGATGGTTGCCGCCGCCTTCGTGGGCGGCATTCTCGGATCGCGCTTAGGCGCGCATCATTTCTCGCCCGTCTGGCTTCGTCGTATCCTCGCCGTGGTCCTGTTTTTAGCCGTTTTCAAGCTCGTTCGCGTACTCTGACTTAGCCGTCCCTCCGGTTGCACCCCTTCTTCTTATCCGCTATTATGACGAGCTATGGGACCCCGCGACAAATTGAAGGTGGCGATTAAAACGTTCGGTTGCCAAATGAACGCCTATGACACCGAGGTAGCCGAGGGGCTTATGGAAGGCGCGGGTTTCGAAGTGCTGCGGCCGGACTATGGCCCGGTTAAAATTTCCCTGGAAGAGCACATTCCGGCCGGCGCTGACATTGTGCTGCTCAATACCTGTTCCGTGCGTGAATTTGCGGAGGACAAGGTTTACAGCCATATTGGCTTGTTCGGGAGAGCCAAGCGGACCAATCCCAAACTGGTTGTCGGTCTGATGGGCTGCATGGTCGAAGAGCATAAGGAAAAACTTTTCCGGCGTTTTCCGCAGCTGGATTTGATGGTCGGTACGCGCAATATCAAAGAATTGCCGGCCTTAGTAGAGGATGTTCTCACACACCGCCGTCAGGTCGCCAAGATCAAGCAGGACGGCATTTCAATCGAATATACGGACCAAATCAAGCGCAGGGGGACCGGTCATGCCTGGTTGCCGGTCATGACCGGCTGCAATAAAGTCTGCACGTTTTGCATTGTCCCGATCACCCGTGGCAGCGAGGTTTCGATGCCAGCCCGCGAGGTTTACCGTGAAGCCAGCCGTTTAGTGGCTGATGGGGTGCGTTGGATCACGCTTTTGGGGCAGAATGTGAATTCCTATAATGGCGCACCGGAAAACCAGGACACTTCAAGAATCTCTTTCCCCGAGCTGCTTGAAATGTTGTGCCAAATCGAAGGGCTGGAACGCATTTCGTTCACGACTTCCCACCCGCATGACGCGACCGAAGAACTTTTTCAGGTGATCCGCCGGAATCCTAAAATTTCCAGACATTTTCATCTGCCGTTGCAATCCGGATCGGACAGGGTCCTCAAACGCATGAAGCGGCTGCATACGTTCGCCGAATATAAGGAAAAGATCGACCGCATGCGCGCGTTGATTCCCGGGGTTTCGGTGACGACCGACATTATCGCGGGTTTTTGCGGCGAGACGGACGAAGATCATGCGGATACGGAGCGCGCTTTGCAGACGCTGCGTTTTGACGGCGCCTTTATTTATAAGTATTCGGTCCGTCCCGGGACGCCGGCCGCGAAATTGACCGACGATGTCCCGTTGCCGGTGAAAAAGACACGCAATGCGGCCTTGCTCGCGATTCAGGATGCCATCACGGACGAGAACAACGCCCGGTTTTTAGGCGCCACGCGGACTGTTTTTGTAGACGCGCTCAGCACCAAAGATAAAGCGCAGCTGGTGGGCTGTGCCGAAGATGAACGCAAAGTGGTTTTCCCCGGTGAAAAAGATCTCATCGGAAAATTTCTGCCGGTTGAATTCTGCGAATTACGCCACGACACCTACATCGGCCGGCTGGCTTCCGTTCCCGTTTAACCCTTCTTGACGAGTCGCCTACACGGACTTCCTTGGTCCGTGAGGTGATCGTCATAAAATAAGGATTTTATGAAAACCATTTCCGTTGCCGAAATGCAGGCTTTGGACCGCAAAGCCATCGAAGTTTATGGTATCCCCGGCTTGCTCTTGATGGAAAATGCCGGGCGTGGTGTCGCGGAATTGATTTTGAATTTAGCCCGCAGCGGTCGTGCCACGATTCTCGTGGGGAAGGGGAATAACGGCGGCGACGGTCTCGTGATCGCGCGGCATTTATTTAACCACGGTTATCAGGTCTTGATTTTGCTTTGCGCAGATCCTGAAAAATTCAAAGAGGATCCGGCCGTCAATTTTCGTATTGCTGAAACAATGCAGATTCCCATGGTGCGCGTGACGGATCAAACCGCGCGCTCAGAATTGACCGGGTATTTGGAAAAGACCGATGTGGTGGTGGATGCGCTCTTCGGCATCGGTTTGAAAAAGCCGCTGGCCGGCCTGGAGCGCACGATTGTCGAAACCGTGAATGCGGTTTGCCGCGGCTTTATCGTGGCCGTGGATATCCCGTCCGGATTGGACGGCGATACCGGCCAAATTCTAGGCGAGGCGATCAAGGCCACGCATACGGCGACGCTGGCTTGCCCGAAAAAAGGCCTGATGATCGGTCAAGGGCCGCACGCGAGCGGCAAAATCAGCGTGATTCCGATCGGTATTCCGAGCCAAGAACTTGTCGACTAAGTAAAAATGCAGAAGTTTTGAATACTTGTCATTCCCGCGAAAGCGGGAATCCAGCTGGATCCCCGCTTAAAACTTGCGGGGATGACAATCTGTGAAAGATCAAAAAACTTGTGTCCGTCTCTTTGCTCGGTTTCAGGTGCACCAGTTTTCCCTAACTTCTCTAGCTGAAATAAGATAGATCAGGCTTGACGTCTCCCTTCTTTCTGCTTAAAATCCAGCTTCAATTCAGCAACGGAACGTGAAGGAGTTTGCTTTGACGACTGCAATCCGGCCGCGCCTGCCGGGATGGTTACGGCGGACCTTGCCGCAGCCCACCACGGAAGAGACGCACGAAATTCTCGGGCGCTACGGCCTCAATACGGTTTGTGAATCCGCGCTTTGTCCAAACCGTTCCGAATGTTATTCGCGTTCCACCGCGACGTTCATGATTCTCGGCAATACCTGCACGCGCCGCTGTGGCTTTTGCGCGATTGAAACCGGCAAGGCCGAGACGGTGATGACGGACGAGCCTGAGCGCGTTGCGATGGCGGCCCAAGAATTGGGCTTGCGCTACATTGTGGTGACGTCCGTGGCGCGCGATGATCTCGAAGATGAAGGCGCCGGGCATTTTGCCGCCACCATTCGCGCGCTGCGACAGGCGATTCCGGAAGGTCAGATCGAAGTGCTGACACCGGATTTTCATGCGCGTGTGGAATGCCTCCAAATCGTGACGGATGCCAAACCCGAAGTTTTCAATCATAACGTTGAGACGATCCGGCGCCTGCAAAGACTCGTGCGGCCGCAGGCGGATTATCACCGCTCGTTGAGAGTTTTGGCGGCCGTAAAAGCGTTGGATGCTTCGATTACGACCAAAAGCGGCATCATGCTGGGCTTGGGGGAAAATGAAGAAGAAGTTTTGCAGACGGCCGCGGATTTACGCGCCGTCGGCTGCGATATTTTAACGCTGGGCCAGTATTTGTCGCCGAGTAAGGAACATTTGCCGGTCGTCGCATTTAAATCACCGGCCGAGTTTGAAGCACTGGCCGGAAAAATCCGGCCCATGGGTTTCCGCCACGTTTTCGCAGGACCTTATGTGCGCAGTTCCTATCATGCCGGCGAAATTTTTCATCACGCACATACATCGGAATCTTAAAATCAGAATTTGGATGGCATCATGGCCGAAATTTCATTGAAAAGTTTGGGCAAGACTTACGAAGAAGCGACGATTCAAACCTGGTTCATCGAGGAAGGGGATTCCGTCGAAGCCGGGGATGATTTGGTCGAGCTTTTAACCGAAGACGGCGTGGTGACGATTCCTTCACCGGCCACGGGCGTCCTGGCCGAAGTTTATTATGACGAAGGCGAAATCGTGAGTAAGGATGAACTGCTTTGCGTCATTGATGAGGAAGATGCGTAATTCTCCTCGAATTTCCCGTCTATGAAGCGATCCAAAGCCGCCGGCTTTTCGAAGCGTCCGATCGGTGTTTTTGATTCAGGGTTAGGCGGGCTCACGGTTGTCCGTGAAATCCGCAAGCAGCTGCCGCAGGAATCCATTGTTTATTTCGGGGATCTGGCCCATTTGCCTTACGGCACGAAATCCAAGCGCCAGATCACGCGCTATTCCATACAAAGCATCCGCTTTCTTTTAAAGCACCGCGTGAAGGCTGTCGTGGTGGCGTGCAATTCTTCTTCCAGCGCCGCTTTCCGGTATTTAAAAAAATATTTTTCCGTGCCGTTGCTGGATGTGTTGCGGCCGGCGGTCGAGCTGTCCGCGTGCGTGACCAAAACAAGCCGTGTCGGGGTGATCGCGACACAGGCCACGATTGACAGCGGGGCGTACGAGCAAAATTTAAAACGCGTTTTGCAGTCGGTCTCGGTTTTTACGAAAGCGTGCCCGCTGTTTGTGCCGCTGGTGGAGTCGGCGTGGCGCGATGGGCGTGTTACGGATCTGATTATCCGGGCCTATCTGGCGCCGCTGAAGGCGCGCAAGGTGGACACGCTGATTTTGGGGTGCACGCATTATCCGCTGTTGAAGGCGCGCATCCAGCGTTTTATGGGCTCTGCCGTCAAACTGGTGGACTCCGCGCAGCCTACCGTGCGCGAGCTGACGGCGCTTTTACGCGAAAAGGGATTATCCCGCAGCGGTAAAAAGCGCGGGAAGCTGCAGGTGTATGTGAATGATCAGCCGCGTAATTTCAAGCGTATCGGCGAGCGGTTCCTGGGCGAAAGCCTGCGGCAGATCCGCGTGGTCTCGCTGGATTAATAATCTCGTGTCATCCTGAGCGAAGCGAAGGATCTAAGGTTTTGATCCGAGATTCTTCACCCGCCATTGGCGGGTTCAGAATGACACAAAAACAAGAGGGCAAGATAGCCATGTCCCCAAAAGCCATTTGCTTACTCTCAGGCGGATTGGATTCCGCGACAACGCTGTATGCGGCCAAGGCCAAAGGCTATGAGGTTCGGGCGCTGACCATCCATTACGGTCAATTGCATGAGCGTGAATTGGAGTGCGCGAAAAAGCTGGCGCAAGGGGTGGCGATCGAGCATCAGGTGATGGCGCTTTCATTGCCCTGGAAGGGCAGTGCGCTGCTGGATGCTTCGATCCCCGTACCGACGGGCCGCAGCGATCAGGAAATGGCGCACGGTATTCCCGTCACGTATGTGCCGGCGCGCAATACGATCTTTCTTGCGGTCGCGGCTTCCTATGCCGAAGCATCGGGTTCGGCAATTCTTTTGATCGGCGCGAACATTCTGGATTACAGCGGCTATCCGGATTGCCGTCCGGAATACTTTAAGAGCCTGGAAGAGACCTTGCGGCTCGGCACCAAGGCCGGCGCGGAAGGCCGGCGCCTGTCGATCGAAGCGCCGCTTTTAAAACTTAGCAAAAAGGAAATCATTGAGTGGGGCATGCGATTAGGCGTACCCTATGACAAAACCTGGTCTTGTTATCAAGGCCAAAAAGCCCCGTGCGGCGCGTGTGATGCCTGCCAGCTGCGTGCAAAGGGCTTTCGGGAAGCCGGACATGAGGATCCGTTATTAAACTATGAAAAATCCAGCCACTGAAACCGAAGCCAGAATCTCGGAAATTTTTTCTTCCTTGCAGGGGGAGGGCACGCGCCTGGGCGAGCGGCATCTTTTTATCCGGTTCGAGGAATGTCATATCCATTGCGGGTATTGCGATGAATTGGACAAGCCCGGCCGTTCGATGCATCTGGAGGAAGTGATCCAGGAAGTGCTGCGCTTGGACGTCGAAGAGGGGCCGCATGCGTTTATCAGTTTTACCGGCGGGGAACCGCTCTTGTATGTGCCGTTTTTAAAATCTTTGATGCCGCGCTTGAAAGCAAAAGGTTTCAGGCTTTATTTGGAGACCAACGGAATTTTATGGAAAGCGCTTGAGGAAGTTCTTCAGTGGTCGGATTGCATCGCCATGGATATGAAACCCGCGAGCGTGACCAAAGAAGCCAATTTTGACGCGGATCACGAACAATTCTTAAAAATTGCCCGGAAAAAAGAGGTTTTTGTTAAAATCATCCTGTCGCGTGAGATTGCGATCCCTGAATTTGAAGCGCAACTTCAAATTGTCCGGCGGATTGATCCGGATATTCCGGTTTTGCTGGTGCCGCTTTCTTCAGAGATCGAAGGACATGAAGACCCACAGCTGATGCAAATGATGGAAGAGTTGCAGCGCCGGGGCCAGCGTTTAATCTCAACCGTCCGGATTGTGCCGCGTCTTCATAAAATCTTAAAAATTCGATAAGGAGATCCCGTGAGTAAAACCCGTCAACAGCTTCGCGCCGTTCAGATTAAAAAAGGCTTCATTAAAAATGCCCTTGGTTCCTGCTTGATCGAAATGGGCGACACCAAAGTCATTTGCACGGCAAGCTGCGAGGAAACGGTGCCGCACTTTTTGAAGGGCAAAGGCAAAGGCTGGGTCACGGCCGAGTACGGCATGCTGCCGGCTTCCTGCCGCGAGCGTATCACACGGGAAGCCAGCAAAGGCAAGTTGTCGGGCCGGACGCAGGAAATCCAGCGTTTGATCGGCCGTAGCCTGCGGGCCGTGGTGGATCTGGAAAAACTCGGTGAGCGCATGATTTGGCTGGATGCAGACGTGCTGCAGGGCGACGGGGGTACGCGCACGGCCTCAATCACGGGCTGTTTTATCGCGCTCGTGGAAGCGCTCCGCACTTTACAAAAGCGCAAGGCTTTACCCGTGTGGCCGGTCCGCGATTACGTGGCGGCCGTGAGCGTCGGGTATGTGAAGGGCAAGCCGGTTTTGGATCTCTGCTATGAAGAAGATTCTAATGCGGAAGTTGACATGAACGTTGTGATGACCGGGTCCGGAAAATTTGTCGAAGTGCAGGGGACGGCCGAAGGCAAGGCTTTTGATAAAGCACAAATGGACCGGATGATGGCGCTGGCGAAAAAAGGGATCGGGCATTTGATCCGGATGCAGCGTAAGGTAGCGCCTATTTAATGAAGCCGGTTGATTTGCTGGTTGCTTCCACAAATCTGAAGAAGTTGGAAGAATTGCGCGATGTTTTAGAGACGCTCCCTTTCCGGTTGCATTCTCTCCAGGAATTTCCAGCGATTCAAGAGGTCGCGGAAACCGGCAAAACTTTTCAGGAAAATGCGACGTTGAAGGCGCTTGGCTATGCGAAGCAAACGGGACTTTTGACGCTGGCCGAAGACTCGGGGCTTTGCTGCGATGCTTTGGAGGGTGCGCCCGGTGTTTATTCCTCGCGCTTCAGCGGTAAACGCGGAGATGATCTTGAAAATAACAGGAAATTGCTGCGCTTGATGGCCAAACTGCCCGATAATTGCCGGCAGGCGCATTTTGTATCCTGCATTGCCGTGGCCGAACCCAAGCAATCAGCAGTTAAGACCGTGGAAGGCACCGTGCATGGTTATATCAACACGGAAATGCGCGGCGACAATGGATTTGGTTACGACAGCGTTTTTTATTATCCCGATTTCGGCAAGACTTTCGGAGAAGTGGCGCCGGAGAAGAAACGGGCGGTGTCCCATCGCGCCAAAGCGCTGGCAAAGGCTCGTGATCTTTTGAAAACGTATTTAGATTAGACGGCAGGGATCTTGGCGATACTGGTGGGCGGTACAGGACTCGAACCTGTGACCCCTACCATGTCAAGGTAGTGCTCTAACCAACTGAGCTAACCGCCCCATCATTCGGATGGAAAGACGCACATGATAAACGGAGTCCTATCAGATTGCAACGGTAAAACCAATTTCGAGCTATCTTATTGAATTTCAACCACTTAGAAAGGAGCAAGACCCATGGGACAAGACCTTAAACGCAGGCTGAAGCGTCAACGCCGCAAGTCGCGGAAGAAGCGCCGCAAAGCCAAGAATAAAAAAAAGCGTTAACCTAGGATTTGCCGGAAAAAGGGTTGCGCTGAAATCAGTTCGAATGTAGAATACGCGCTCTAACTTGAGCCGTAGCAGGAGGTTGAGTCAATACGGATGCTTTTGATGTGCTGATGAATCAGGTCATTCCTTCGGCACCGTCAGGGTGCTGCGCGACAACAACTCCTTGGATTCAAGCCTTTCTCGCATGATCTTCGGATCGTCATGATGCGGAACGTCTTCCTTATCATTAAGGAATCAGCGGTTTACCGCGTGGCAGCCAACATATTTAGGAGGCAGATTGAGTTCTAAATTTGAAGCGAAAAATATTCGTGCGAATCATCGTATTCGTGCGCCGCAAATTCGATTGATTGGTGCCGCCGGCGAACAGGTCGGCATTGTCCCGGCGAAAGAAGGATTGAGACTGGCGCAAGAAGCCGGTTTGGATTTAGTGGAAGTATCCCCGAATGCCGAACCGCCGGTTTGCCGGATTTTAGATTTGGGAAAATATTTATACACGCTCGAGAAAAAAGAAAAAGAATCGCGTAAAAAGCAAAAAGTTACGATGGTTAAGGAAATCAAGCTTAGCTCCAAAATCCAGGAGCATGATTTTCAAACCAAGCTCAGAAATGCACGGCGTTTTATTCAGAGGGGCGACAAAGTTAAATTGACGATGTTTTTCCGCGGCCGTGAAATTACCCACATGGATGTGGGGCAGCGCGTGATTGAACGGTTCATCCAGGAAATGTCGGATATGGCGGAACTGGAAAAGAACGAAGGACTGACAGGGCGGGCTTTGCATTTGTATCTGACGCCGATCAGCAGCGCAAAAAAGACTCTGCCAAAAAAGGACGAAACGGGGGAAAATAATGCCGAAGCTCAAGACAAACAAGGCGGCCAGGAAGCGGTTTAGAGTTACCAAGAATGGCAAGGTTATGCGGACATCTTCTTTGCGGCGCCATCTCTTAACCGACCGCAGCCCGAAAAAGAAACGCCAGCTGCGGGGCTGGAAACTCATTGCCGACGCCGATGAAAAACGCATCAAGCACATGTTGCCCTATAATCGTTAAGCTTTGAAAGGAGTTTTGCAATGCCGAGATCAACCAATGCACCGGCTTCACGGAGACGGCGCAAAAAAGTACTGAAGCGCGCCAAAGGATTTGTCAGCGGCCGCGGTACGCTTTTTCGCACGGCCAATGAAACGGTTATGCGCGCCATGTCCTATGCCACACGGGACCGCAAAGCGCGCAAGCGCGAGTTCCGCCGTTTATGGAATATCCGTATCAATGCCGCATGCCGTCAATTCGGGACGACCTACTCCCGGTTTATTGCGGCGCTTAACAGCGCCCATGTCCGGCTCGACCGTAAATCGCTGGCCGAAATTGCAGCGCGGGATATTCAAGCCTTCCAGAAAATCGTGGAACTGGTCAGCGCCAAGAATTAAGCGCGGCCATAACCAGCTCTTCCTACAGTAAGCGATCGGGATGCCATGATTGATGCTGTCCATCAAGTGGAGCAAGAAGCGCGCTCCAGGCTGAATACGATACAAAATCTTGAGGACTTGGAAGCGTTCCGCATTGCGTTTCTCGGCAAAAAAGGCCAGCTGACCGCCTTGATGGCGCGCATCACAGAGTTTGAAGGCGATGCGCGCAAAACCTTCGGCAGCGAAGTCAACGATCTCAAGCGCCAGATCGAAGAGTCCTTCCAGACCAAGAAACAAGCGCTCGCGGATCAGCCTGCCGCCCCCGCGGCATTTGACGACAGCCTTCCAGGACTCCGGCCGCGCGCCGGAACGATTCATCCCATTACGCAAACCATTCGCGAGATCACGCAAATTTTCAGCCGCCTTGGCTTTGAAATGGTCGAGGGGCCGGAAATCGAAACAGAATTCCATAATTTTACCGCCCTCAATATCCCGCTGGATCATGCTTCGCGCGATTCTTTTGACACGTTTTATACTGCATCCGGCGAATTGTTAAGATCGCAGACTTCGACGGTCCAGATCCGGATGATGCAAAACCGCAAACCGCCGCTGCGCCTCGTGGCCCCCGGCCGGGTTTACCGTCCCGATACGGTGGATGCGAGCCATTCCTTTATGTTCCATCAAATCGAAGGCCTGATGGTCGATGACCGCACGACTTTCAGCGATCTCAAAGGCATCCTGCATCTTTTTCTGCGGGAATTGTTCGGAGCGGATGTGAAAATCCGGTTTCGCCCGCATTTTTTTCCTTTTACCGAACCCAGCGTGGAAGTGGATTTGCAATGGGGCAAACGCGGCTGGCTTGAAATTTTGGGCGCCGGCAGCGTGGACCCGAATGTTTTTCAGGCCGTCGGTTATGACGTCAAAGGCGTCCAGGGGTTTGCGTTTGGCCTGGGCGTGGAGCGCATTGCGATGCTCCGCCACGGTATTCAGGATATCCGTCATTTTTATGAAAACGACCTCCGGTTTTTGAGGCAATTCTGATGAAGATCAGCGTGCAATGGCTTCTGGATTTTATCAAACTCTCACCGCCGTATGAGCGTGTGGCGGAGCGGCTTACCATGGCCGGACTCGAAGTCGAGCATGTGGAACAAATCGAGAAGCCGCGCGATTTGGTGTTAACGGTTGAGGTCACGACCAACCGCCCGGATTGGCTTTCGCATCTGGGCGTGGCCCGCGAAATTGCCGCGGTCGAGAATCTGCCGTTTAAAATGCCGGAAGTTTATCAGGCGAAAGACCGCAAGGCCGCCAGCGGGTGGCGCCTTCAGCTCAAAGAAGCGGAAGGCTGTCCCTATTACACGGGTGTTTTGATTGAGGGCATCAGCAACCATGAAACACCGGATTTTATCAAGCGGCGGCTCCAGGCCTGCGGCCAACGCTCCATTGATTTGATGGTGGATATCACCAATTATGTGCTTTTGGAAACCGGACAGCCGTTGCATGTTTTTGATGCGGATCAATTGCAAGGCAAAGAAATTAAAATCCGGCGCGCGCGCGACGGCGAAAAAATGATTGCGATTGACGGCACGGAACTGAGTTTAAACGCCAAAGATCTTGTGATCGGGGACCACGATCGCGCCGTGGCTTTGGCCGGTGTGATGGGCGGCAAAGAAACCGAGGTCAACGCGAAGACGCGCAATGTTTTCCTGGAATCCGCTTTTTTTCATCCGCAGTGGGTCCGTCAATCCAGCCGGAGGTTGGGACTGCCGAGCGAATCCTCCTATCGTTTTGAGCGCCGTGTGGATCCGGAAGGCGTGGACCTGGGCCGTGAAAGAG
>ORMF010202599.1_pt1 | contig 11327 bp, 11 predicted proteins | sample 1779871 | NCBI WGS metagenome assembly ORMF01 (sample SAMEA104232316, study PRJEB22302) | groundwater metagenome | biome: forest; feature: aquifer; material: groundwater | place: USA | collected 2011-08-07 | depth 5.4 m
AGTCGAAACCGCATACGTAACTCCAAGAATGCCCATCACAAGTCCTTGATTCTGCTTTCCCTCGCTCGCCCGGCTTCGCCGTCTCGCGACACAACACATACTTGTTCAGCGTTTCCCTAAGGGGTTTTCTGGCGGGCTTTGACAGCTTTGACAGCCGGAACGGGCGCCAAGCATAAGTGATCGCTATTCCAGAGGCAAACTGGCGCGAGTGAGGTTCCCTACTTTTCCGGGCCGACTGATGCTCGGTCACCACCTTAAGAATCAATGATTTGCGTGATAAATGTGCTCAGTGTTAAAATAACAAACTGTCCAAGCCATTGCCGACTGGATTTGTGGGTTCCCGTCACTTGGGCAAATTTTTTCCCCCACCCGTTAGGGTGCCCCGATGATTGCGGGGTCGCTGGGTAAGGGGAATCTCGAATAACCCTAACTGGAGCAAGAAACATGTCTACAACGATGCGCGAAATGCTGGAAGCCGGTGTTCATTTTGGACATCAAACCCGGTTCTGGAATCCGAAAATGGCGCCTTACATTTTCGGGCACCGTAACAAAATCCATATCATCAACCTCGAAAAAACGATGTTGATGTACCAGGATGCGATGAAATTCGTACGCCAGTTGGCTTCCAACAAGGGAACGATCTTGTTCGTTGGAACCAAGCGTCAAGCGCGCGACATTGTCCGAGAGGAAGCAGATCGCTGCAGTTCTCCCTACGTGGAACACCGGTGGCTGGGTGGCATGTTGACGAATTTCAAGACCGTCCGACAATCCATCAAGCGTCTTAAGGAGATGGAATTGACTATCGAGGATGGTTCTGTCGAGAAACTTTTAAAAAAAGAAGGCCTTACGTTTCAGCGCGAACTCGAGAAGCTACAGCGCAGTCTGGGCGGCATTAAGACCCTGGACACTCCGCCCGACGCAATGTTCGTGATTGATGTCGGCTATCAGAAAGGCGCCGTGGCAGAGGCGAACAAACTAGGTATCCCCGTGATTGGCGTCGTGGATACCAATCATTCTCCGGCGGGCGTGACTCATGTCATACCGGGAAACGATGACTCCAGCCGCGCAATACGGTTGTATGCTCGTGGCGTCGCCGACGCAATTCTCGAAGGCCGGACTCAGTCTGTCCACGAAATCGTCGCAGCAGCACAAGGAAGGGATGAATTTGTCGAAGTCGACGAATCGGAAGGCCGTGGTCGCTAGCAAGGAAAAGTGGAAAGGGGCTGGCGCTCCTATTGCGCGCTTTGCGCGCAATACAGAACCGTAGAGATCGATCGGAGCAAGAAACATGGCAGAGGTAACGGCAGCTCTCGTGCGCGACCTGCGCGAGCGCACGGGGTTGGGGATGATGGAGTGCAAGAAAGCGCTGGAAGAGTCGCACGGTGACTTGGCCAAGGCAGAAGAACTCCTTCGTATAAAGAGCGGAGCCAAAGCGAGCAAGGCTGCTTCCCGGGTTGCGGCTGAAGGAGTTATCGGGGCGTATCTTTCGGCGGATAGCCGACTTGGTGCGTTGGTCGAACTGAATTGCGAAACCGACTTTGTCGCCAAAAACGACGACTTTCTCGCGTTTGCCCGTCATCTTGCCGAGCTGGTAGCGAAAGATAATCCCGCCGACGTCGGCGCGCTTGCCGCCCTTACCATCGACGGGAAAACGGTCGAGGAGACTCGTCAGGCGCTGGTTCAGCGTATCGGAGAAAATCTGAGCATTCGCCGCCTGCATCGCGTGCAGACCGACGCAAAGCTTGCGCAATACCTGCACGGCGTAAAGATCGGGGTCATGGTCGAATTCGAAGGCGATGATGCGGTGGGCAAAGATATCGCCATGCATATTGCGTTTGCGAAACCGCAGTTCTTGTTGAAAGACGAAGTCGCACCGGAAATTGTTGCGAAGGAGCGGGAAATTCTCGAAGCTCGGGCGAGGGAATCAGGCAAGCCCGCAGAAATCGTGGCCAGGATGGTCGAAGGGGGGGTCGCGAAATTTCTTGGCGATATCTCTCTTCTTGGGCAGCCGTTCGTCAAGGACGACAAGCTGACCGTGGAGAAAATGCTGGCGGACAAAAAATCGCGCATTCGCGGTTACCGGTTCTTCGTCGTTGGAGAAGGCATCGAAAAGAAATCCACGGATTTCGCAGCCGAAGTGATGGCTCAGGCAGGAATCGCCAAGAAGCTGGAAACGCCGGCAGTCTGACATGCCTTCCGCACCCAAATACAATCGCATTCTGCTCAAACTGAGCGGTGAAGCGCTCATGGGTGACGACTCCTTTGGGATCAATCGCCAAACCATCGAGCGCATTGTCGGCGAAATTGTCCAAGTAGCTGCGTTAAACGTCGAGCTTGCGGTAGTAATCGGTGGCGGTAACATTTTTCGCGGTGTTGCCCCGGGCGCGGCAGGCATGGACCGCGCAACCGCTGATTATATGGGAATGCTCGCCACGATAATGAATGCTCTGGCGCTGCAGGATGCGATGCGCCATGCGGGGCTCAATGCGCGGGTTCAGTCAGCGCTCAACATCGAGCAAGTGGTGGAGCCGTACATCCGCGGAAAGGCAATTCGATACCTGGAAGAAGGGAAGATAGTCATCTTCGCTGCCGGTACCGGAAATCCTTTCTTCACGACGGACACGGCTGCGGCATTGCGGGGCAGCGAAATGGGCGCGGAGATAGTCCTGAAAGCCACGAAAGTGGACGGAATCTATACCGCGGACCCGAAGACACATCCCGATGCGACGCTTTACCACCGCGTCTCTTTTGATGAGGCGATAATCAAAAACCTTCGCGTCATGGATGCGACAGCATTCGCCCTTTGCAGGGACCAGAAGCTGCCGATCAATGTGTTCTCGATCTACAAGCCGGGTGCAATGCGCCGTATCGTGCTTGGAGAAGAAGAGGGCACCTACGTCTACTACGACTGATTTACTTCGATCAATGCAGGCATCTCCGCATGGAGGGTCCATGAGCAGCATCCCCGAGATAAAAAGCACTGCCGAACAAAAAATGAAAAAATCCCTGGAGGCTTTGAAGGCCGATCTTGGAAAAATTCGTACCGGTCGCGCATATCCCGGATTGCTTGATCATGTGTCCGTCGATTACTACGGGCAGCAAATGCCGATAGCCAAAGTGGCGAACATCGGTGTAATCGACGCCCGGACGCTTGGCGTCACGCCTTGGGAAAAGAAACTGGCATCAGCCGTCGAAAAAGCGATTCGCGAGTCTGGCCTGGGACTCAACCCCGTCACACAAGGTGACATGGTGCGTGTTCCGATGCCGGCTCTTACCGAGGAGCGCCGCAAGGACCTGATAAAAGTGGTGAAGTCGGAAGGAGAAAACGCAAGGGTCGCGATCAGAAACCTAAGACGTGACGCGAACAACGCGCTGAAGGATCTTTTAAAGGACAAGGTCGTATCGGAAGACCAGGAGCGTCGTGCGCAGGATGATGTACAAAAGCTGACCGATAGGCACATCGCAGAAGTAGACAAGGCACTGGCATCCAAAGAAGCGGATTTGATGGCGATCTGACCGCCAAACGATCGCAATCAATGGCCGTGTCCGAAAGCTCGACAATCGCAGTACCTGCGGTGCAAGGCGTGCCCCGGCATGTCGCGATTATCATGGATGGAAATGGGCGCTGGGCGAAGCAGCGGATGCTGCCCCGCGTTGCGGGGCACAAACGTGGCGTCGAAACAGTCCGGGAGATCACTCGAACCTGCGCCGAGCGAGGTGTGGAATTTTTGACGCTTTTTGCCTTCAGCTCAGAGAACTGGCGCAGGCCGACCGATGAGGTTTCTGTCCTTCGCCAGCTATTTCTGGCAGCGCTCGAACAGGAAGTCGAGAGACTGAATCAAAACGGGATCCGGCTTCGGGTGATAGGCGATATCATGCCCTTCGGGCAGAGGATTGTTGATCTCGTTCGACGTGCGGAAGAAGCCACCGCTTCGAATATGAAGCTTACCCTTACTGTGGCCGCCAATTACGGCGGGCGTTGGGATATCCTGCAAGCTGCAAACCGGATGGTGGCTGCGAACCCTGAGCCCCGTGGCGAATTCACGGAAAGCCAGCTGACCCAGTTTCTCGCACTCAACTTTGCGCCAGAGCCCGACCTCTTTATCCGTACCGGCGGCGAGCAAAGAATAAGCAATTTTCTTCTCTGGCAAATTGCATATACGGAGCTTTACTTCGCGCCGACCCTTTGGCCGGATTTTGGTGCTTCTGCCCTCGATGAGGCTATCAGTTGGTATGCGCAGCGCGAACGGCGATTCGGCCGCACGAGCGAGCAACTCGCAGAAGGCGGTTGGCGGCAGGCAACCGCCTAGCGCCAAGCGGGTTTCATGCTCCGTACACGCGTTGCAACCGCAATAGTGCTCGTTGCGACTCTTCTGGCGTTTCTGTATCTGGCGTCTCCAGAATTTTGGATCGCATTGTGCGCTGTGGCCACTGCTATCGCTGGCTGGGAATGGGGCCGCTTAACAGGTATTTCCGACGCTAAATCTACCCTCTATTCCGTTGCGCTTGCCATCTTTTCGGCCACCGTCGCTGCGTACCGAAATGACGCGGTCACCATTGTCGTGCTCGGCTCCAGCGTAGCTTTCTGGCTGTTCGTTGCACCTCTTTGGCTTCGCGATCGCTCCTTGATGAAAGGGACAACAAAACTGCTTATCGCCGGTGCTGTCATACTTCTTGCGACGTGCATTGCTCTTGTTCGATTGCAGGAGCGCGGAGCCGGCGTATTGCTGAGTGTCATGGCGATTATCTGGATATCTGATACGGTCGCTTTTTTTGTCGGCAGGCGATTCGGGAAAAAAAAACTCGCTCCTGCGGTCAGTCCGGGAAAATCTTGGGAGGGAGTTGGAGGTGCGTTAGCGGCGGTCGCCATATTCGCGATTCTGTGGTGGTCGATAAGTCCTGAAACCTTGCCACTCTGGATCCAACATGCTCCGGCAACACCGTTGGTTGTTCTATTGCTCTGGATTATCCTGGCGGCATTCGGAATCCTGGGAGATTTATTGGAATCGCAATTGAAACGAATCGCTGGTGTAAAGGACAGCAGCCGCCTGCTGCCCGGCCACGGAGGCGTTCTGGACCGGGTAGATGCGCTTACCGCAGCGCTGCCGCTCGCCGCTCTTATCTACCTTATTCGATGAGACGCCAGCGTCTTGCCATTCTTGGGGCCACGGGATCCATTGGCCGCAGTACGCTCGATGTCGTTGAGCGCCATCATGATCGCTTCGAGGTGGTCGCGCTGACTGCCCACTCGCAGGTTGATTCACTCGCCCAACTTGCCCACAGATTTGGCGCGCGTTATGCAGTTATAAGCGACGAACGGCACGCTGATGCTCTTCGAAACAGGCTGGCTGAACTGGGGGCTATGACCGAAGTCCTGTGCGGCCCGTCCGGCCTGGAATGTGCAGCGTCTCTCCCCGAGATCGACACAGTCATGGCGGCGATCGGCGGGGCGGCTGGCCTATCGTCAACCCTTGCGGCAGCAAAAGCCGGAAAAAAAAATATTGCTCGCCAACAAGGAAGCACTAGTCATGGCTGGCTCGGTGTTTATGGATGCCATTGCCGCCAACGGCGCCACACTGTTGCCGATTGACAGCGAGCATAACGCCATCTTCCAATGCCTCCCGTCCACGGGTTTGCTCACCATCCAGGGCAAAGGCGTGCGGCGTGTTTTACTCACTGGATCCGGCGGGCCGTTCCGGAAGCGTACACGCGCCGAACTCACGTCTGTGACCCCGGACGAAGCGTGCGCGCATCCGAATTGGGTAATGGGACGAAAAATATCCGTCGATTCAGCCACGATGATGAACAAGGGATTGGAAATCATCGAAGCGCACTGGCTGTTCAGTACCGCCCCGGAAACTATTGAAGTTGTAGTGCACCCTCAAAGCGTAATTCACTCGATGGTCGAGTATGTCGATGGATCCGTGATAGCCCAACTGGGCAATCCGGATATGCGAACACCCATTGCCCAAGCGCTGGCATTCCCGGAACGAATCGACGCCGGGGTTGCGCCACTCGATCTTTTCCGCATCGCAAATCTGACTTTTGAACCGCCCGATCCGAAGCGATTTCCTGCGCTACGACTCGCGCATGCCGCCTTGAAAGCGGGGGGTAGCGCGCCCGCGCTGCTAAATGCGGCCAATGAGGTCGCGGTAGCAGCATTTCTGGAAAAGCGCCTGTCCTTTCTGGAAATTACCCGTGTGATCGAAGAAACTCTCAATGCCATACCGTGCAGGCCGATTGCCACTCTGGATGACGTTTTAGACGCAGACAGGGCGGGACGTGAGCAGGCAGGCATTTGTCTTAGTGGAATTGCGGCGGCGCGGTCGTGAATCTGGCAATCACTCTGGCTGCGTTCATCATCGCATTGGGTTCCCTGATCGTCGTTCACGAATTCGGTCACTACCTTGTAGCTCGCCTAGCCGGCGTGAAGGTTTTGCGGTTCTCAATTGGCTTTGGACGTCCGTTAATTCAGCGTCGATTCGGCCACGATAATACCGAGTGGATTCTGGCGGCAATGCCGTTCGGTGGCTACGTAAAGATGCTGGACGAACGTGAGGGCGCTGTAGAGCCGAATGAAGTAGAACGCGCATTCAACCGTAAGAGCGTAGGTCGCCGCATCGCAATCGTTGCTGCCGGGCCGCTGGCCAATCTGCTGTTCGCCGTTTTTCTGTACTTCGGCATTTATATAGGCGGAGTACAAGACGTCCGGCCGAAACTATCTGCTCCTCCGACTGGCACGCCGGCCCAACTTGGAGGACTGGAGCGTGGAGACATGCTTCGAAAAATTAACGGTGAACCGGTTCTGGGATGGCAGGAAGCGCGCTGGAAACTTCTTCAGCTTGCGCTGGAGCGCGGTGTGGTTGAGTTGGAACTGATTGACGCAGAGCAGCACTTGTCGTGGAGGCATCTCGACCTGAGAAAGTTTGATCCCAACGGGTACGAGGACGACCCTGTCGCTCGAATGGGGTTGCGTATCTTCCGCCCGGATGCTGTCATTGGCCGATCGCTCCCGGGCAGCATTGCCGAGCGTGCAGGGCTCCGCTCCGGCGATCGCATCGTCGCGGTGAATGGCCGGCTGATCGTTCAATGGGATGAGTTTGTGCAGGCCGTTCGGAGCGGGCCCGGTGAAAAACTGCTCGTGACGGTCAGGACCGGGACCCGCGACCAGGCCATCGTCTTGGTGCCGGAAGCAGTGCCCGAGCGAGGAAGGACAATTGGAAGAATAGGCGCAGAGCCGGATTTCAATGCGGATCGGCTGAAGGAAACGCTGACAATAGTTCGCTACTCGCCCCCTGATGCTTTTCGCTTGGCTCTTTCCAAAACCTGGGACACGGCCATATTCAGCATCAGGATGATCGGTAAAATGCTTGTCGGTGAGGTTTCATGGCGAAACCTGTCTGGTCCGGTGACTATCGCGGACTACGCCGGTCAGTCAGCCCAGGCAGGGTGGGCGTCGTATCTTGCATTTCTCGCGATTATTAGCGTCAGCCTCGGCGTCCTAAACCTGCTGCCCATTCCCATATTGGATGGAGGACACTTGATGTATTATCTTCTCGAGCTTTTCAAAGGTAGCCCCGTCTCCGAAAAAATGATGGAAATGGGCCAGCGTTTCGGGTTATCGGTGCTGATTTTTCTGATGGCCTTCGCTTTCTACAACGACATCAACCGGCTCATAGCGGGCTGACACATCTTCATGCTCAGAGCAATTTCCGTTCTTTTATTGGTGGGCATTCTATCGGCTCCGGGGCCGACCCTGGCATTCGATCCATTCACGGTTCGTGACATACGGGTCGAGGGGATTCAGCGGATTGAAGCAGGCACTGTATTCAGCTATTTGCCCGTTAAAGTCGGCGAGATTTTCAATGACGCTAAGGCTGCACAGGCCATCCGGGCGCTGTTCGCGACAGGATTTTTTCGCGATGTCCGTATTGAATACGAGGGCGAGGTCATTGTCGTCGTTGTGGAGGAGCGTCCCGCGATTGCGTCGCTTGCTTTCGCGGGGATGAAAGACTTCGAGCCTGATGCAGTGCGAAAATGGCTTCGTGAAATCGGTTTTCAGGAAGGGCGCATATTTGATCGCGCGCAGCTTGACGCCGCGGAACAGGAAATAAAACGTCAATACCTGAGCAAGGGCAAGTACGGCGTCATTGTCACCACCACGGTCACTCCGCTGGAACGCAACCGCGTGGCGGTGACATTCGGAGTGGATGAGGGCGACGTCGCAAAAATAAAGCAGATCAACATCGTAGGAAACCAAGCTTACGCGGAAAAAATTTTGCTCGATCAATTCGTTCTGCGGACACCGGGCTGGCTTACCTGGTACACAAAGAACGACCAATATTCCCGGCAAAAACTTCAAGGGGATCTGGAAAGCTTGCGGTCGTTCTATCTCAATCGCGGGTATCTTGATTTCAACATAGAGTCGACGCAGGTTTCCATAACACCGGACAGGCAGGACATCTACATCACCGTAAATGTCACCGAGGGTGAAAAATACACTGTCGCAGCGGTTAGCCTCGGTGGCGAATTGCTGGTCTCGGAACCGGAATTGAGGCGCTTGATCACGATTCGCAGCGGAGAAGCATTCAATCGTGAGCGGATGAATGAATCGACCAAGAAAATTACCGATCGTCTGGGGAACGATGGTTATGCGTTCGCCAACGCCAATGCGGTGCCCGATGTCGACCGGGACAAACGAACAGTTTCCTTCACGATAATGGTCGATCCCGGGCGCAGGGTATACGTTCGCCGCATCAATGTAGCCGGAAATACCAGGACCCGGGATGAGGTGGTGCGTCGCGAACTGCGTCAACTGGAGGGTGCTTTTTACGACGCATCCAAGATAGAAACCTCAAAACAGCGTTTGGATCGGCTTCAGTATTTCGATGAGGTAACAGTAGACACGCCGGCGGTCCCTGGAACAACTGATCAGGTGGACGTTAGCTTGAAGGTAAAAGAACGCTCGACTGGAGCAGTTCTTTTCGGCCTCGGATTTTCGAGCCAGGAGAAATTGGTGCTGCAAGGCTCGGTGCAGCAGTCGAATTTTTTCGGGAGCGGTAATTCGGTCGGCCTGAGCGCGAATACTGGAAGCCTCAGCAAGAACCTATCCCTCAGCTATACCAACCCCTATTACACTGTTGACGGGCTTTCTCGGGGGTTTGATCTGTATCGTCGCCGGGCAAATTTCAGCGCGCTCTCACTGGGAAATTATCTGATCGATACGGTTGGAGGCGGTGTGCGATTCGGATATCCGCTCACCGAGCACGATGGAGTCGGCTTCGGTTTGTCCGTTGACCAGTCAACGCTGAGTCTGACCGATACAAGCCCCAAGCGGATGCTGGATTTCCAGCGCCAGTTTGGAAGTCAATACACGTCCGCCGTTGCAACGGTCAACTGGGCTCGCGACACTCGTGACAGCGCCATTTGGACGACTAAGGGTCATACGATTCGAATCGGTCTGGAGGGGACGCCTGCAGGGGATCTGAGTTACTACCGCTTCAATGTGGAAGAAAGTCTATACCACTCGTTCAGTCGCGACTTGACCATGTACTTGCGTGGCGAAATATCGACCGCTGATGGTTTCAATGGCAAACCGCTGCCATTCTTCAAGAATTACTACGCTGGCGGATTGGGAACCGTGCGAGGCTACCGAATTGGTGGTCTCGGGCCTCGTGACGCCACCGACGATAGCGCAATCGGAGGCAACAGGCGGGTTACCGGTTCCGCCGAGTTGCTTTTCCCGATGCCTGGGGCGGGCCTGGATCGCTCTATCCGGCTGGGGGTGTTCGTGGACGCGGGCCAGGTTTTCTCCCCCGAACAGAAGCTGTCGGTGTCGGATATGCGGTATTCAGCCGGTTTGGGTGCAACCTGGATATCGCCCTTTGGTCCGCTCAGGGTTAGCTATGCGGCTCCCTTCAAGAACACCCCTGCGGACAAGATTCAGAGAGCGCAGTTTACTTTCGGCCAGCAATTCTGAACTGTAACGCTATAATGTCGCTCAAGCGGCCGTCGGCATACTTGTCCGGCACGCGCAGGAGATGGGTACTTGGTTTCTAAGCTGATTCTATCTGTGCTGTTTTGGGTACCGACGTTCGCCTTGGGCCAGGTTGCGGCCGAGGGAAAGATCGGCTTCGTAAACTTGGATCGGATTCTTCGAGACACAGCTCCCGCTCAACGGGCTCAAAAGAAGATCGAGGCCGAGTTTTCAAAACGCGACCAAGAGCTGGCTAAGATGGCGGAGCAGATCAAGAAAATGCAGGAAACCATGGAAAAGAACGCCGTCACGATGTCGGAATCCGAGCGTGCGCGGCGGGAACGCGAGTTCAATGAGCTGAATCGGGATTTCCAGCGCAAGCAGAGGGAATTCCGTGAGGATCTCAATCAGCGCCGCAATGAAGAACTCGCATCCGTTCTGGAGCGTGCGAATCGAGCTGTCCGCGCGATCGCGGAAGCGGAAAAGTACGAGATCATCTTCCAGGAAGCGGTCTGGGCAAGCCCGAAAATCGACATAACCGACCGTGTAATCAAGGCGCTGGACGATAGCAAGCCAGCATCGAAGTAGTCCAAGGACAGGATGCGCCGCCATCCAGGCACGTTCCGGCTGGCCGACATCGCCGCGTGCCTAGGCGGAGAGGTCGAAGGTGACCCGGGTACGCTGATACGGGGTATCACCACTCTCGAAGCGGCGGAAGCGGGCGACCTTTCGTTCCTGTCCAGTTCCCGTTATCGAGCACTGCTGGAATCCACCCGCGCGAGTGCTGTAATTATCGGGCAGAACAGCCGTGGAGACTGCGCGCTCCCGAAAATCGTGTGCGCAGACCCCTATCTCTATCTTGCCAAGGCTCTTTCTTTATTCTACCCCCAGGAAGCTCCGGCGGCAGGCATTCACCCGCGCGCCGTCGTGGAACAGGGAGCGCAGGTTTCATCGACGGCGTCGATCGGCCCTTGGTGTCATATCGCTTCAGGTGCGGTGATCGGCGAGCGAGTGCAGATTGGCGCCTCGTGCAGCGTGGGAGAGGACGCGTCCATCGGCGATGATGGACGGCTTCACTCGAGCGTCGTGATCTATCCGTACTGCCGTGTAGGTCGTCGAGTTCTTATTCACTCCGGAGCGGTCATCGGTGCAGACGGCTTTGGCATGGCCAGGGACGGCGCAGTCTGGGTGAAAGTCCCCCAAGTCGGCGGAGTCGTGATCGGAGACGATGTCGAGATCGGCGCCAACACGACCATAGATCGCGGTGCGCTTGACGACACGGTGATCGGCGACGGAGTAAAGCTCGACAACCAGATACAAATCGGACACAACGTCCGCATAGGCGCGCATA
>ORMF011964645.1_pt1 | contig 11326 bp, 10 predicted proteins | sample 1779871 | NCBI WGS metagenome assembly ORMF01 (sample SAMEA104232316, study PRJEB22302) | groundwater metagenome | biome: forest; feature: aquifer; material: groundwater | place: USA | collected 2011-08-07 | depth 5.4 m
CCGAAGTCGCTGGCCGTACCGGTCAGGCGGGCAATGCGGCCGTCCAGCATGTCGAGCACGATGGCGACGCCAATGAGCATGGCCCCTGTCTCGAACTCGCCGCGCATGGCGTACACCACGCACGCATACCCGCAGAACAGGTTGCCCATTGTGAACAGGCTGGGCAGCAGCGAGACTCCGCGTCGACGCCGTGTCGGCCGCCGGTCGTCTGCGCGTCTGAGAAACCGCAGCTGCGCGGCTTCCTCCCGTTGCTTGCTGAGCTCGGTCTTCATGTTCTCCTCTTGCGACTGCTCATGCCGACCTCGCCTTTCCGGGTTCTCACGTCTGCCGCTTCACTTCCCTCTCACTCGTCCTTCACTCTTTCACTCTTTCACTCTTTCGCTATCCTCACTCTTTCACCACTCCCCCACCGTCACGATGGCAGTGTAGCACCGCGATGATCGTTTCGCCCGCTCTCGACCTGTCTCCCACCGACACGCGAATGTCGGCGGTCGGCGGCACGAAGATGTCCATGCGCGAACCGAACTTCATGACACCGTAACGGTCGCCCGCCCGCACCGTCGCGCCAGGCTCGAGCCGGCAGACCACGCGCCGGGCGAGGACGCCGACGATCTGTCGGGCGACGACCATCTGCCCGCCGTGATCGATCCAGATCTCGCTCCGCTCGTTGGCCGACGCCGCGTCCTTGTGATACGCGGGAAGAAATCGCCCGGGCCGATAGCTGACCTGGGTCACGCGGCCCGACACGGGCACGCGGTTCACGTGCACGTCCATCGGCGACAGGAAAATGCTGATCTGCTGCCACGCGCCTGGCGGCGTCGCATCCGGTGTCGCGAGGCCGGCCACGAGCACCCGGCCATCCGCCGGCGACAGGACCACATCGGCTTCGGCCGTGATCGTGCGATGCGGGTCTCGGAAAAAGAACAGAAACACGGCGGCTAGCGCCAGAAACGGCCACGCCAGTACCCAGGAGATCGCCGCGCCAGCGAGGGCCCCCAGGCCCAGCGCACCGAAGACAAACGGCCATCCTGCAGGATCGACGGGTACGAGTCTCATCGATCCCTATCTAATCACGACCCGACGACCGCGACGAGGGTCAGTGCGATGGCTGGTGCTGGTGGCGCCGCAGGATGTCTTCCATGCGGTCCTTGATCTGCAGCTTGCGCTTCTTGAGAGTGACTTCTTCGAGTTGTTCGGGTTCTGAGAGGTAGTGCTTTTCGGTGAGTTCGTGCAGCCGGCCTTCGAGTTCGTGGTGCTTGCTGGCGAGGTCGTGAAACTCCGGGTCGCTCGCTATCAATTTCCCTTTGAGGTCCTGCAACTGCTCATTCATGCCGCCCCTCCCTTCTCTGTGACGCCGGGGTTCGAAACGATGAGTCGCACCACGCGAGGCTTCATAGCGGTGGCTTACACAGCCCGACCGTAACATAAGGCCTGGGGGGTTTCAAGGTCAGCCTTCCCCCAGACGATCGCACCAGAGGATGAGAGCGTCCTCCACCGGGCTGCTGTAGTACTCGCGCCGTACGCCGGCGACCGAAAACCCAAATGTGCCATAGAGCTGCTGAGCCGCGATGTTCGAGCGCCGGACCTCGAGCGTCGCGCGTCGGACGCCCAGGTGAAAGCCGTCACCAAGTGCTCGCGCCAGAAGGGCCCGCGCCACCCCCCGGTGCCGAGAGTCCGGCTCCACGGCGAGATTGTTGATGTGCAGTTCGTCGAGAATCCGCCAGAACGAGCAGAACCCGACGGCGTGACCCCGATCATCTCTCGCCAGGTACAGAAACGATCGCCCCTCCTGTTCGAGTTCCGACAGATACATCCCGCGCGTCCAGGGGTTGGTGAAGGACGCGGACTCGATCGCCAGAATGTCATCGATCCCCGCAACGGTCGTCACGGGCTCGATTCTCCAGGCCACTGCCCTCACTCCCTCGTACTCATCAAGCGATCACCCCGTGATGGCCCCGCTCTCCGTCGTTCTCTTTCGATCTCGGCATCCGGCCGGCGCACGTACAGCGGCTGCACCGCGGCGGGCCCGATGACCAGTCCGACGCGCGCGCGCGCCACGGCCATCAGGCCAAGAGCGCCTGCCAGCGGCGGCGGGGCACTGACGCGCGCGAGACCATCAAGTTGGTCTCGATAGACAATCGCCCCGTCGCCAATCACCACCTCCGGCACGTCCTGCTCCTTCCACCGCGAGAGTATCGCGGCCGGACGCTCGACCACGGGGCCGCCGATTTCCTCCACGCGCTCCACCGCAAATAACGGCGCGCCCGTCACACGGTAGATCGCGCTAAACACCTCATGCCGGTGGGCATCCATCCACGCCGCGACGATCGAGCCCGGCGTCAGGTCGCGCGCGCCCATCTGGGCGAGCGCCTCAAGCGCAGACAGCGCGACCATCGGTCGTCCACCGACAAACGCCAGCCCCTTCAGCGTGGCGATGCCGATGCGAAGACCGGTGAACGACCCCGGCCCCGAGGCCACGGCAAACAGATCGATCGCCGCAAGACCGACGTCGGCGTCCTTCAGCAGCGCCACCAGATCGCCTGGCAGCCGCTCCGCATGCGACCGCGCTCCGTCGCCCTCTCGTTCGGCGACGATGCGGTCGTCGTCCACGAGCGCGACGCTCCCGGCGAGGGTCGTCGTGTCCAGAGCCAGCACACGCATGCGATAAACTTAGGTACAGTTTACAGTGCCTGGCTGTCAGCTCTCAGCCCATGAGGGCTACTGAGTTCGACCGTCGACAGACGAACCCGGATTGATGAACGAGTACACCATTATGTCCACGTCGGCCACGCCGGCGATGCGTCAGTACCTCGACGCGAAGCAGCAGCAGCGCGACGCCATTCTCTTCTTTCGAATGGGCGACTTCTACGAGATGTTCTACGAGGACGCGCTCGTGGCCTCGCGGGCGCTCGAGCTGACCCTCACATCGCGCTCGAAAGACCAGAACGGCGGCGGCATTCCGATGTGCGGCATTCCATTTCACGCAGCCGACACCTACATCGCCCGTCTGGTCAAGAAAGGCTTTCGCGTCGCCATCTGCGAGCAAGTGGAAGATCCACGTAAAGCCAAGGGCGTCGTGAAGCGGGAGGTCGTGCGCGTCGTCTCGCCGGGGACGCTGACGGATGCCGGATACCTTGACGCCCGCGAGCCGGCGTTCCTCATGGCGGTGGCGACCCACGGCGAGACGGTCGGCGTTGCGCTGCTGGATCTCTCGACCGGTGAATTCACGACCGCCGAGTACTCGGGCGCCGAAGGGCTCCAGGCACTCGGCGACGAGCTTGCCGTGCTCAAGCCGCGTGAGATCGTGGTGCCGGCGGCGCCAGATTCGGCTGAATCTCTTCCCTACCGCCGGATGCTCGACGCCACCGGCATCGTAGTGACGCCCGTGGACGCCTGGGCATTCGACAGCGACGCAGCCCGGCATACATTGCTGGAGCAGCTGCGAGCGGGCGGGCTCGAGGGGTTCGGACTCGATCGGCGGCCGGCAGCCGTTTCGGCGGCAGGTGCGCTCATTCACTACCTCCGGACCACGCAGAAGGTCGATCTCGCCCATGTACGGGGGGTGAGCTTCCGGCAGCGTGCCGAGGCGTTGCTGATCGATCCGACGACGCTCAAACACCTGGAAATCCTGGAAGGCTCGGAGGGCGGTCGGCCTGGCTCGCTGCTCGACGAGCTCGATCGAACGATGACGTCGATGGGGAGCCGGCTGCTTCGGACATGGCTGCTGCGTCCGCTGCTGTCGCTCGACGCCATCCGCGATCGACTCGATGCCGTCGAAGAGTTGGCGTTTCGAACAACGGATCGCGGCAGGTTCCGCGACGCCGTCAAAGCCGTGCAGGACATGGAGCGGCTCGTCGCGCGAGCGGCGCTCGGCACCGCCGGGCCCCGCGATCTCGTCGGTTTGAAACAGTCGCTCGCTGCCGTCCCGCGCATTCGGACGCTGCTGGCCGACCTGCAGGCGCCGCTCGTCCGCGTCCTGACCGCGCAGCTCGATGACCTTGCGGATGTCCGCGGGCAGATCGAAGCCACCCTCATCGACGACCCCCCGGCGCTCGCCCGCGAAGGCGGATTCACGCGGGACGGTATCGACCCTGAGCTGGATGACCTCAAAGCCATCAGCCGGTCCGGCAAACAGATCATCGCCGACATGGAGGAACGCGAGCGCGCCCGGACGGGCATCGCCTCGCTCAAGGTCCGTTACAACCGCGTGTTCGGCTACTACATCGAAATCACCAAATCCAACCTGCATGCCGTTCCGCCGGACTACCACCGGAAGCAGACGATCGCGGGGGGCGAGCGCTACATCACGCCCGCGCTCAAGGAGTACGAAGAGAAGGTTCTCGGCGCCGACGAGCGCATTGTCGAACGGGAACTGGAGCTGTACGGCGCGCTGCGTCTGGCTGTGGCCGCGGAAGCGCCGCGCATCCAGTCGCTGGCGCGGGCGTTGGCCACGCTCGACGCGCTGGCGGCATTCGCAGAGGGTGCCGCAGTCAACAACTACATAAAACCGCACATGCATGACGGCGACGAGCTGTCGGTCGTCGATGCGCGTCACCCGGTGGTCGAACGGCGAACGGCAGCCGCGGGCGAACCCTTCGTGCCCAACGACATCACGCTCGATGGCACCACGGCTCAGCTCGTGGTCCTGACGGGACCCAACATGGGCGGCAAGTCCACCTACCTGCGCCAGACGGCGCTGCTCTCGGTCATGGCGCAGGCGGGCTCGTTCGTGCCCGCGCGCGAAGCGAAGATACCGCTGGTCGATCGCATCTTTGCGCGCGTCGGCGCCTCGGACAACATCGCGCGGGGACACTCGACGTTCATGGTCGAAATGCAGGAGACGGCGAACATTCTGCACACGGCGACGTCGCGCAGTCTGGTCGTGCTCGACGAGATCGGCCGCGGGACGGCGACGTTCGATGGTCTGAGCATCGCGTGGGCGGTCGCCGAGTATCTGGCGATGCATCCGAGAGTCCGGCCGAAGACGCTGTTTGCTACGCATTATCACGAGCTCACCGACCTCGCGGACGCCACACCAGGCGTCGTCAACTTCCATGTCGCGGCGCGCGAGTGGAAAGACGACATCATCTTTCTGCGGAAGATTGTCCCAGGCAGGTCGGACCGAAGCTATGGCATCCAGGTCGCGCGTCTCGCCGGCTTGCCAATGCCGGTCATCGAACGCGCTCGCGAGATTCTCGCAGCGCTCGAACGCGACGAGCTGACCCGCGGAGGCCGGCCGACCGCGAGCGGCACGCCGAACGACCCACAGCGCCAGCTCGGCCTGTTTCAGCCGGCGCCGGCGGCCGACACGGATGCGCGCCTCAGATCCCGGCTTGCCATGCTTGACATCGACCGCATGACACCGATCGAGGCGCTGACGCTCCTCGCGGAGCTGAAACGAGAGACTGAGGAGTGACGCCGTCGACGCCCGACCTGAAGGTCGGGCCTAGGAAGAAGACGCCGCGGCGGATGCCCCACCTGAAGGTCGGGCCTACGAGGAAGACGCCGCCGAACCACCCTGTCCAAGCGGTCGTAGGCCCGACCTTCAGGTCGGGCGACAGAGGTGTCAACCGTTGGCGCGGGCCTACGAGCGTGGTGGTTCTGCTTGTTGTCACAGGAACGATCGGGTGTCTGGGCCGGCCCACGTCGAACCCCAACATCATTGTGGTCAGCGTGACGAGCGGCCCCAACAACCTGGATCCGCGAGTTGGCACCGACGATACCTCGCAGAGGATCCACCAGCTGATCTTCGATGAGCTCATGGAGCTCGACGACCACCTCCGCGTCAAGCCTCGGCTCGCCGAGCGGTTGGATCATCCCGATCCCTTGACGTACGTGACAACGCTCCGCCGGGGCGTCCGTTTTCACGACGGCCACGAGCTCACGTCCGCGGACGTGGTGTACACGTTCCGCTGCTTGCTCGATCCGGCGTTCATCTCGTCCCGAAAGAGCGCGTTCAAGAGCCTGGCGTCGGTGGACGCCCGCGATCGCTACACGGTCGTCTTCACGCTCAGGGAGCCGTTTCCCTCGTTTCCAAGCAGTCTGGTGCTCTCTGTTGTCCCGGACGCCGCGGGGCCGTCGTTGCGCGATCATCCCGTCGGGACCGGCCCGTACATGTTCGTGCGGTACGCCGTGGACGATCGTCTCGAACTCGACGCCTTTCGCGGCTACTACGGCGGGCGTCCGCGCAATGACGGCCTGGTGGTCAGGGTCATCCCCGACGAGGTCATGCGGGGACTGGAGCTGCAGAAAGGCACGATCGACCTGGTCGTGAACGATATCGGGCCGGACGTTGTGCATCAGCTGCAGCGAAACGATCGCTTGTCGGTGACGACCAGTCCCGGAACGGATTATCAGTATGTCGGGTTGAACCTCCGCGATCCCGTGTTGAGCGACCTCCGCGTACGGCAGGCCCTCGCGTATGCCATCGATCGCGATGCCATCGTGACCTATCTGCGTCGCGGCCTGGCGTCGCCGGCCGTCGGCCTGCTGCCGCCGGCATCGTGGGCATTCTCCCCGGACGTCAGGACGTTTGGCTACGATCCGGCCCGCGCCCGGGCGCTGCTCGACGAGGCTGGATACCGGGACCCGGATGGCGACGGCCCGCTGCCGCGATTCCGATTGACGCTGAAGACCTCGAACATCGAGTTCAATCGCTTGCAGTCGGCGGTGATTCAAGAAAACCTGAGGCAGGTGGGTGTGGCGCTCGACATCCGCATGTACGAGTTCGCGACCCTGTACGCGGACGTTGTGAACGGGACCTTCCAGACGTTCGTGCTCCAGTGGGTTGGCGGCGCCCTCGTTGATCCGGACATCCTGCGGCTCGTCTTTCACTCGAGCCAGGCACCTCCGGTCGGCTTCAACCGCGGCTTCTTTCGTGACGCGCGTGTGGACACACTCCTCGAGGAGGCATCCCGCACGGAGGATGACAGGCGCCGGCGGGATTTATTCGTGGCCGTGCAACAGCGCCTCGCCGAACAGGTGCCGTACATCAGTCTCTGGAACAAGACCAACTATGCCGTCGCGCAGCGTTCGCTCCGAGGTGTCCACCTCTCCCCCACAGCCGACTTTCTCTTTCTCCCCGGCGTCGAGCGCGTTCCAGCTGCCGCGAACTAGCGCCGCGCGCTTTTGTGCTCTAATTGTCGCGAATGAAGAAGAAGACGTCTCGCTTCCTGCAGACACCGATTGAGCCGTTCGCGGTCGATGGTGGCCTTGGCGCGGATGCCCTGCTCTCTCGTATGGAACGCATCTCGTTTCAGGGCCGCAACCTCGCGACCGCCCATCGTGTCTGGCACAAGATGTTGGAAGACGATGTGACGATCTTCCTTGGGATGGCGGGGGCCCTGAGCGCCGGCGGCTTGCGTTTGATCGTCGCCCACCTCATTACTCACCGGTACGTCGACTGCCTCGTCTCCACCGGCGCCAATCTGTACCACGATCTGCACGAAACCCGCGGCCGGCATCATTACGTCGGCTCGCCGCACGCAGACGACGCCGCCCTGGCCGCCGATCGGATCGACCGCGTCTATGACACGTTTGCCAGCGAGGACGAGTTCGTCGAGAACGACAACTGGATTGCTGACTTTGCGGCGACGCTCGAACTCCGGCCCTACACGACGCGGGAGTTTCTCTACCTGCTCGGTGGCCACCTCTGGCGCACCACCGAACGCGACGGCATTCTCACGGCCGCCTATCGCGCCAACGTGCCGATCTTCTGTCCGGCCATCGCCGACTCCTCGATCGGCATGGGCTTGTCACAGGCCCGTCAGAAGACCGCCGGAGCCGGTTTCATCGATACCATCGGTGACATCGTCGAGTCGGCGAACATGGTGATCCAGCGGCCTCGCACGGCGTCGGTGGTCCTTGGCGGGGGAACACCCAAGAATTTCATCAATCAGGCCACGGTCCAGGCGGAGTTCTACAGTCCGGAGGTTGCGGGTCATCGCTACGCGCTCCAAATCGTCACGGATGTGCCTCACTTTGGCGGCGCATCGGGATCGAGCCTCGAGGAGGCTCAGAGTTGGGGCAAGCTGGCGACCGACTCCGCGCGCGTGTCGGTTCAGGCCGACGCGACCATCGCGCTGCCGATCCTGGCAAGCGCCCTGGCCGCCACCGCTCCACCGGTCCTGGCCCGGCGCAAGGTCCCGGTCTTCACCCTGGCGTCCCGCGTGATGACGATCGACGGCCAGGCGGTTCCCTCCCACCGGTTCGAGGAAGTGAATGAATCTCCCGTTTGAGTACGATCGCGTCGCCGTCGGCGAGTTTGGCGGCACCACACCCACCACCACGGACTTCGAGAAGGCGCGCGTGGTGATCTTCCCGATTCCGCTCGACCGCACGACGTCGTACGTGGCCGGCACGCGCAATGCGCCGCACGACATCCTGGTGGCCTCGTCGCACATGGAGCTCTGGGACGAGGAAACCGAAACCGACGTTCACAGCATCGGCATCTACACGCTGCCGGAGATGGAGTTCCCGTACGCCTCCATGGAGCAGGTACTCTCGGAAATCCGGAGGGTGGCCTCGGAGTTGGTGACCCGCGGAAAGTTCCCATTCGTGCTCGGCGGCGAACACTCCATCACAGCCCCTGTCGTGTCCGCGCTCGCGGAGAAGCATCCGGGCCTCTCCGTGCTCCAGATCGACGCGCACGCCGATTTGCGGGAGTCGTTCATGGGGACGCCGTACAACCACGCGTGTGCCATGCGCCGGGTGCTGGAGTACGCAAGGGCGACGCAGGTGGGGATTCGCAGCCTGTCGCCGGAGGAAGCCGCAGACATTCCCGCGTTGCCGACGAACATCTTCTACGACTTCAAGATGCGGCAGGACCCGAACTGGATCGACCGCGTGGTGGATTCGCTCGGCGAGACGGTCTACATCACGATCGATTGCGACGGTCTGGACCCCGCAATCATGCCGGCGGTCGGGACGCCGGAGCCTGGCGGGCTCTCGTGGTATGAGACGCTGGCGCTGCTCCGGCGCGTCGTCGAATCGCGCTGCGTCGTCGGATGCGACCTCGTGGAGCTCTGCCCCATGTCCGGCAACGTCGCACCGACGTTTCTGTGCGCCAAGCTCATTTACAAGATCCTGTCGTACCGGTTCGCCGGGGAGGTCCGGGCCGCTACGTCCGTTTGAGGGTCTCGAGCTCGCGTTTCGCTTCGTCGCTGAACGGCGACCCTGGAAATTCTGCGATGAGGCGATTGAAGGTCTGCTCCGCCTCGGTCCGCTTTCCCGCATCGCGATACGTTCGCGCCAGCTGGATGAGGACCGCGTCGATGGGAAGCTGATCGTCCTTGCGTTGTGCCAGCTCGTTATAGGTGCTGATCGCCTGATCGAACTGTCCGGCGCGCGCCTGCGCTTCCGCCAGCCCCAGTCGCGCCATCTGCGTGTAGAGCGGGTTGCGCCCACCCGCAATGGCCTGCTGGAACGCTTCGGCCGCTTCCTTTGGCATCCCGAGCGCCATGCGTGTCGCACCCTCTCGGTATCGTGCGAAGACGCCGGCATTCGTGGACGGATATTCGTCGGCGACCACTTTGAATTTTGTGAGCTGCGCCTGGGCCTTCTCACGCGGCGTGGCGAAACTGGGCCCACTGCTGGCCGGACCGCCATCGGCCGGCGCCGGGCCGACCCTCGCCTCGTCGAGCAACGTCGCGTCGGCGAGGACAGCACCGGCTCGCTCTTCGGCCCGCCCACGCCAGGCGACGTAACCGAGCGCGGCGGCGACGACCACGGCGAGGGCCACGGCGAGCGCCACTAATGGTTTGCCCTGCGTCTCGACCAGCTGCCGCGCGCGGGCCGCGAAGGTGGCGAGTTCGTTATGCTTCAGGTGATGACGTTCCGTTCTCTTCATATACTCTCGATCAGCTCCCGCTCATGCATGGAGTGGGCACTTGTGTCCGACTCAGTGTAGCAGCGTCGCTCGGAGAAATGGGTCCCTCGCCGGCGAGACCTTGTCGAGCCAATCCCGCCGTAGCTCAGGAGATCGACCTGAGCGTAGGCGGATGGCGCGCCCCGCCGGAATTGAACCGGCGGCCCCCCTTCGAGCCGTGCGCGAGCGATCAATCTCATCGCTCCTACTGCGCGGAACCACCGCCGCCGCTCAATCGCTGCCACGTGATTTGAACTTCGGGTCGACCCTCCGTTCCAGGGGTTCCAGTGCCGACATTCGGTGGAACCGTCAGGATCAGGTGGTTGTTGTCCGAGAATTCATAAAAGCGTCGCCCGTCGGTCTCGATTGCATTAGGGTTGAGGTGGCCCGCCCTGCGATGGTTGACGTACCCTTCCTTCTCATGGAACAACAACGGGCCGAAGTAGTTCGTGTAGGTCGTCACCGTGGCTAGCGCCTCCTCCGGCGTCGGCTGCGCCGCCGCCCATTTCTTGCGGTCCGGCCGCATTATATGGACCATCATATGTCCCGAAGCAGTATAGATAATGAATCCCGGTGGGACGCCCTGGGCCTGATCGGATGATTGCTGCACTCCCCGCGTAGTCCGCGGGTCGTCGGGGACGTGCTTCCAGAAACCGATGAATCGCCGGTGCAGCGGTGTCGGGTTCGGCAAGTCCGGCACGCGCTCCCACGTCAGGTGGGACTGCTCGCCCGTGGATGAACGTGGCGGCTTCAACGTCAGCCGATTAGGCGAGAACTCAAAGAAAAAGCGCTTCTGGCCGGAAGCCTCGTTTGGATTCAAGCCGCCCTGCAGATGGTGCGTGACGAACCCATCGACTTGGTTGACGCTGAAGGTTCCAAAGTAGGCGGTGTAGCCGGCAAGCGCCCGTTGTGCCTCCTCGGGTGTGGGGTTGATGCCAGCGTACCTCTGACGGCCGCCCGGCATGATCGTCACGGCCATGTATCCAGCTGGATCGTAGATGATGAACCCGATTCCGTCCGTACTGCTGCCTGCCGGCAGGACTTCGCCCTTGGCGTTGCGCCGTTCGGCGCTCACAAGCTTCCACGTTCCAATGAACCGGTCTTTCCCCGCAGCTGCAGAACCCTTGCCTGCCGACTGAGGGGTACCACCCGCCGGTTCAGCCGCAAGTAACCATCCCTGCACCGTCATGAGCCCGAACACAACGAGCAGAACGATCAGAATCCTTCGCATCGGTTCCTCCCCTGGTTGAGCAAGAGCACCGTCACGCGCGTCACTGCAGCAACTGAATCCCATCCCGGCCCGCGAAGCACTATAGCCGTCTTGTGCTTATCCGGTTGTTTCAGCACGCCACCATATGTAGTGTAGCGGCGTGCCGCGGCCGCCGTTTTCGAAGAATATGCGCGATTTCCAGCGTCAATTTGGGAGCGAGGACGCCTGTCAGGACTACCTGGCGGCGTGTC